>Ga0265339_10002374_pt1 | contig 13517 bp, 11 predicted proteins | sample 4CB219metaG_FD_202085 | JGI IMG/M metagenome (GOLD analysis project Ga0265339, IMG submission 202085) | Rhizosphere microbial communities from Carex aquatilis grown in University of Washington, Seatle, WA, United States - 4-CB2-19 metaG | ecosystem: Host-associated > Plants > Roots >...
CCCGGCGTATGCCAAGCAGCCGATTCTGTCGGTGCCGCGGGAAGCGGATAACCGATCGCAGACGATCGTGGCGCCGCCGGATCTCAAGCTGAATCACGACGTCGCACTTCCTAACATTATTGCCACAGGGACAGTAGCACCGGCGGTGCCGCTGGATGCGGTGCATCCGCTCACGAATCGCGCGCTGGCACCCGATGCCCAAGTGGTAGCGCCGGCGCCGGACCTCAATCTCACGCGCGATCACGTATCGCAGGCGGCCATGAAATCAGATGTGATTCCGCCACCTCCCGAAATCAAGCGCGATCGCACGCGCGGGGCGGCGGGATTGGAAGCCTCGGTGATCGAGCCTCCGCCAAGCCTGACAACATCGGCCAAGGGCCACACTGGGATGATGAATATCGGCCCGAGCGATGTGGTCGCTCCGGCTCCGCAATTGACGCTGGCCGAGCAGCATGCGATGTCAGGACGCGGCAATGGCTCGGGTAAAGGCCTGCCGGGTACGATTGAGCCGGTCGGACCACCTCCCAGCGTAGGCGCAAGTTCCGGCGGGGGCGGAAGTTCTCAGGGACGTTTGATCGCGCTGGGCATCCACCCGGTCGCGCCGACGGGCCCGGTTGCAGTGCCCGGAGGAAACCGCCGGGGCGCGTTCTCGGCCAATCCGCAGGGGAAGCCTGGGGCTTCGGGAACGCCGGACATTAAAGGATCCGCCAACGGCGTCAGCGGAACCAAGGGGCGGAGCAATTCATCTTTACCAGCCGGATTGCATGTGGGAGCGGGACCGGGTGCGACGGCACCGGTGGAGAGGAATGGTGGTGCCTCGAGTGGAAACGGATCCGGCGAAGGACGCGAAGTAGCGGGCTTGTCGTCCGCAGATGCGGCGTCGGGTGCAGACCCGAAGAGACGTGTAGCGGCCCCGTTGTCTGACGAAAAAGTTACTGCACTGGACCGTCAGGTTTTTGGAGACCGCCATCCTTATGGCACGGCTTTGAACCTTCCCAACCTGAATTCCGCGAGCGGCAGTTGGGTCATGCATTTTGCGGAGTTGCAGCCGGACCCAAAGAAGGGCGATTTGTACCAGCCGTATGTGACCCAGCAATCCGATCCTGGCTATCCGCTGGAGTTGATTCGAGCGAATGTTCACGGCAGGGTCACGCTGTATGCGGTGATTCATTCTGACGGCAAGGTGGGAGACATCCGAGTTCTCAACAGCCCCGATGAGCGTCTGGATTCGTGGGCGACGGCAGCCTTGGCGCGATGGAAATTTATGCCAGCTCTGCGCGGCGGAAAACCCGTGGCAGTCGAAGCTCTGGTAGAGATTCCTTTTCTCGTTCGGAAGGCCTTCTAAGGAAATACCTGCGGGAAACGGCTGGCGCTTTTCTAAAAGCTCTTGGAAGCTGATTTCTCGCCTGGAAGCACGGCGTACACCGCCGGATTCGCACACACTTCGTAATAGCAGCGGTCGGTCCATTGCAGGATCGAGAGATCGCGCACATCCACCTGGGCCACTCGGCTTTTGCGAATCACAATCTTGCGAAAGACGCCGTTGGCGATCGGCACGGTTCCAACAAAGAACTCACCTTCACGATCCGTCCAAGGTCCCTGGAAACCGGGTTCCCGCAGATTGGCTGTCCACGTGGTGAGCGAGATTTCCTGCTGCAACTTGCGGAATGCGGCTTCGCTGAGGCAGATGCCGCCCACGTTATAGCTGAGGCGGAGGTCTTCGCCGCTGGTTTCGACGTTCGTATCTTCCGAATTGCCGCCCACTTCAAACCGGTAAACCTGAAATACACCCGCTTCTTCGGAGAGTTTCTTACGCACGCGTTTGCTGCAGGAAGAAAGGCGGTCGCTTTCGTTGATAGCGTCAGAAATCATGATGCGGTGTTCGCCATCCATGAGGTAGAGCGGCGCGGAATCCTGGTAGGAAATTCCCAGACCAACTTCGATGGGCGGAAGGCCAGAACGTTTCAGAAGCTCGTTGTAGCCGTGCAGGAGGCTCACGATCTCCCAAGCCAGCACGCAGGTTCGTCCCACGCCCAGCATCGCTTCGCCATCGCGTTCGAGCAACGCCAGAATGATGGCGTCGCCTTCCAGGAAGACCTTGGTGGCTCCGTACTTGGCAAGCAACTTGTTGACCGGGTCGTAGAAATTGAGACTGAAATACGAGGCCGCGTTCATGCCCTTATCCATCAGCGAACGGGTCAGGCGCGAGGAGTCACGGACGTCAGCTTTCAGAATGACGTGGTGCAGAACTCGATCTTCCGCAGGCTTTTGATCCTCAGGCGGAAGGAACTCGTAAAGCATGCCGTTGAGAGTGGAAAGCTCGCGAACCTTGTCGTCAGTGACGAGATTGATGCTGTCGAAGCCGGCGCTGACCGCTTCCAGTCCGCGCAGGTCGCGGTGGTAGCAAAACAGGTCATGCAGGAGGCGCGCGGCAAAGCGGCCACGTTCGGAGCCGCGGCAGGAAGCAACGCGCCCGATCGCGGCAAACAGGCGGTCGGAATGTAAGCGCCCTTCAGCAATAATTTTTTCTACGCGCTCAGCTTCCTCGCGGTAGATCAATGCGTTCTTCAGTTGCTGCGGATTTACTCGCGGCGCATACTCGGCCAGGAGCGGGACGGCTTCGTAGGAAGCGACTACCTGCTGCAGAACTCCCTCGCGCTGAAGTTGTCGGGTCCAGAGATCCAGCCGGTCTTTGCGGTTTCGATCTTCGTCGGTGGCGTCTTCGCCGTTGCCGGTGCCAACGAGCGCGGCGGCGTTCTCGGGGACGTTCAGGGCCTGTTCCAGGTGATCGTCCTCGACGCCTTCGCCGTAACCGAGTTCCCGCAGGAAATCGAGGGCAAAGTGGCGCAGGCTGGGAAAGCGGTCCGGATCTTTGTCGAAGTTGCCGAACATGTAGTAATGCTCAGCGCACAGGTAATCGTCGCGGCCGTCTTCGGTGAGAATCAGCGGATTCAGAAACAGGCGATAGGTGTCGGCGGGCAGTTCGCCCAGCAAGGAGCGGCGCGTGCGCGAAAGGGTCTCCTTCTCAATCTCGCGCAGCAGGCGAAATATTTCTTGGCCAGCGCGGCGAATGATGATCTTCTTCCGCACCTGGAAGGATGAGACGAGTTCCTGGGTCTGAACCATTTTCATTTGGCGCAGGCCTTCCAGGGATTTCGATTTCATGCGGCATTGTTCGAGAATTCTGGAAAATTGCGCTTGCAACTCGGTGCGGACAAATTTCAGCACGGCCAGACGCCCGAGCACATCGATCGAAGGATTCGCTTCCGCTTTCGCGCGCGTCAGAATGGCCTGGTGAATGGAAACCAGCAGCGTTTTAAGATCCGCGGGGCCGGGCTTGTGGAGCTTGGTCGTAGCCTCGGCGGCTTGAATAAACTTTGTCTGGTTCGCAGTGGGAATTTCCATCTGGAAAAGAGCTTCCACTTCGCCAAACCGGCAGATGTAGCGGGCCAGATGGAAACTCAAATCGGCGGTGATACGCGGGCTCAGAAAGACGTCGTAGCGGAGGTTGTCGACGCCCAATTGCAGGTCGCTGAAGGCGAGTACGGGAGCATGGTACTTGAGATCAGGACGGCTCGGCGGCTCAGAACTGCGCAGCCGAAAAATCGGGAGCTTGGGCATCGTTACCGTTTCCTGAGCGGAGGCCGTCGGACAGAGACAGAGAGCGCGAGTTCCGCGACGGGTACCAGGTCGGTATTCGAACTGGTGGTTCGTCCGTTTTCTCGCTGATTTTCTGCCGCTTTTGCTTGCAACTTATTGATCCTGCGCTAGTAAGAAGGCTAGCACGGGGCACGGGGGCACCCAAAGTTACGCAAGTTTGTGGCCTGTTAAGCCCCCGGAAAACGGGCCAAATCAGCTATTGGCTGGCAAGGCGAGCACGTTCGAATTCATCGCCCTTTTTCCACCCTACTGGGCGTGACTGATTCGCAGCTTCCCACCCCAAGGCGAACCCGAAGCGCGCCATTGCGGCGTCAGAGGTCCAGTCAAGGCCCGGACGATATTCATCGCTGGGCTGGTGGTAATGGTTCTTTGTGTAGTCTTCGTCCTGCGCGAGACCCCAGGCTTCGTCGTGACCCTTGAACTTGGTGCCTTCATTGATCGAGAACGCGGGGATGCCGACACGCGCGAGGCTGAAGTGGTCCGAGCGGTAGTAATGTCCGGCTTCGGGGTGGGCGTCGGGTCGAATGCGGAAGCGGAAGTCTTCGGCGGCGCCCTGGACAACTGGGTAGAAGGTCGTGCGCTCGGCACCTGAAACCTGGACTTCTTCAGGCGCGCCTTCGGGGCGGATGTCGTCGTAATTCAGGTCGAGGGAAATCTTGCCGGCGGGAATCGGGGGATGTTTGCCCAGATATTCGGAGCCGAGAAGACCCTGCTCCTCAGCGGTGACGGATGCGAAATAGATGGAGCGGTGGGGCTTGTCAGGAGACTGCGCGTAGGCGCGCGCGATTTCGAGCAGGATGCCGCATCCGCTGGCGTTGTCGAGAGCACCGTTGTAGATGTTGTCGCCGGGCATGTCCGGACGAATGCCGAGGTGGTCGTAGTGAGCGGTGAAGATCACGCCCTCATCTTTCAGCGCTCCGTTGCCGGGAAGAACAGCGATCACGTTGTTCGATTGAAACGGACGAACGGTGCTGGTCACGTGTGCGGAGAGACGGACTGGCAATGTCACGGGCTTGAAGTCGCGCGACTGCGCGTCTTTCATCATTTTCTCGAGATCGAGACCGGCATTGGAGGCGAGTTTGCGGGCGATTTCGAGTTGAATCCATGCGGCTGCTTTGAGTTTGGGCGTTCCGTCGAGTTGCAGATACGCTTTCTCGCCGGAATTGGAATTACGCACCACTTCCCAGCCGTAGCTGGCCATGTCGGTTTTGTGAATGAGAATTGCGCCGACCGCGCCTTTGCGCGCGGCTTCCTCGTACTTGTACATCCAGCGGCCGTAATAGGTGAGAGCCTTGCCGGTGAAGAACTTGGGATCGTCGGAAGGCGGCTCATTGACGAGCATGAGCAGAACTTTGCCTTTTACATCGATACCTTTGTAGTCATCCCAGTTGTATTCGGGCGCTTCAATGCCATAGCCGACATAGACGATTGGCGCGTCGACCTCGGAGGAAACGGTCTGGGTCTGATCGTAGACGACGTAGTCATCGAGCATCTTGAGATCCCATGGGGAGCCCGATGTGGGGACGAATGAGAAGCGCGTGTCCGCGCCGGGTGTGACGCCCACGAGCGGGACTTTCTGCATGTAAGTGCCGTTATCGCCCGCCGGCTTCAATCCGTAGAGCGCGAATTCGGTGGCAATGTACTGGGCGGCGATGTCGCCTCCGCGAGCCCCGGTCCCGCGGCCTTCCAGAAGATCGTGCGACAGAAAACGGACGTGAGTCTCGATATTTTCTTTGCGGATTCCCTGCATGGCGGCGATGGCTGCCGGCGGAAGGTGAGTTCCAACGTGCGGTTTGCCGGGCTTTTCCTGAGCAGTAGCCGCGGAGATCAGCAGGAGAACGATTGAAAATACGGCAGTTTTACGGACCATTATCACGCCCCTCGGTGGAGTTCTTCTTTGGGATGTTGGTCCGATTGTAACGGAGGAAAACGTGAAATGACTGGTTACAAGCGGTCAGAACCACATATGGAACAGGGAGGGCTCAGCAGAAAAAACTACGGTTTCCGACCATTGGCCAAAGGTCATCACTCTTGGATCGACCCGCATTTTGCTCCCGCGACCGCGGGATCAGTTTTTGGACCCTCAACCAGCGCGGAAGTCGCGCACATCTTCTCCGGGTTTGAATAGCGGGCTCAGCGGCGATTGTTCCACCTTGGCGAGAGCGCGGTTCAGTTCTTCGATTTCCGATTTGACCCAGCCCACGCTGGAGATTTCGATCGTGCCATCCTGTCCGATCAGGAACCAGGTCGGTACGTTGGTGAGTTGGTATGCATTTGACGCTGCATAACCGTTTGGATCGTCGAGCAGAGTTCGAAACGTCACGCCGAATTCTTTTAAGAAAGCCGTGGTCTTGCTTTTATCGTCTTGCGAAACTGCTACGAACGCGACGTTCTTGCCTCCGTGCGCCTTGTACAGACGCTCGAGATAAGGGAAGGCATACTGACAGACCGGACATGAGACTTTGAAGAAGGCGGCGACGACGGGTCCCTGCCGCAGAGCCTCATGCAGGGAAAACCCCGAGCCATCGAGAGCGGCCAGGGAAAAATCGGGTGCCTTGATTCCGGCTGTCAGTGCAGCCATATCTTTCGGACCTCCGAACAATCGATTGAGCCACTTCATCGAAGAAATGCCTCTTTTCTGTTAGATGACGCCGTCCGCCTTAAGGATTTTTCTCGTGAGGCCCGTAATCGGCAGTTGTAGAATTTTCTCGATCGGAATCCATTGGCCACGCGGAACCTTCGGCGCACCCTTGGTCCTGCCATCGCGGAACACATGCACAGTGTAGTCGGTGACAGTAATGGAATGGCGAAAAGTCCGCCAGGGTGCTTCGGAGGGCACCGACTGCGGGAGGTCCACCCATTGCGGAAGTTCCCACATCCCCGCCATCAGAGATGCTTTCTTCGCGCGTCTTACCAGCCGCACTTCGCCGTCCCGTTTTTGTAACGCGCACCAGATCTGTTTTTTCTGCTGAGGCGCGGTAATTTTTGTGCGCGGGACTTCGCCTTGCGTTGCGCATCCTTTACGCACGGGACAAATCAGGCAGCGCGGCTCGCGGGGCAGGCACACGGTAGCGCCCAATTCCATCATCGCCTGATTGAAGTCGGCGGGACGATTCGTGGAGAGCCGGCGCTGAGCCTCCTCCCACACGCGGGCAGTCGACAGGATCTTGCCAGTGACGCGTTGCAACACACGTTCCACGTTGCCGTCGACAACTGTCACGGGCTCTGCGAAAGCGATGCTGGCGATGGCAGCGGCTGTGTAGCGTCCGATGCCGGGGAGTGTGCGCAATTCCTCGGCGGTCTGCGGAAAACGGCCACCGCGATTTTCTGCGACTTCGCGAGCGCACTGATGAAGCATGCGCGCACGGCGGTAATAACCCAATCCGCTCCAGGCGGCGAGAACGTCGTCTTCCGAGGCGGCGGCTAATGCTTGAACATCGGGAAAGCGTTCAAGGAAAATCCGGTAATGTTCCAGAACGGCAGCCACTCGCGTCTGCTGCAACATGATTTCTGAAAGCCAGATCGCGTAAGGATCGCGGGTCCGGCGCCAGGGCAGATCGCGCGCATGCTGGTCGTACCAGGCTAGAAGTTCTCTTCGGAAGTCGTTAATTTTCTTTTCAGGTGGTGACTGGGCTGGACGCCGCGAAGCGCGTGGCGTTCCTGCGGCGATGGACCGGGTGCTGGCCATTACGGCTGGCTGACGCTATGCGCGATCGCCATCCAACCCATTTTTTGCTGCTGCCACACCGTCATCATGTGCTGAGGGGCAGAAGGAAGGGGCTGCGACCCGGCTGTGCCGTTCAACGTGATGGTGTAGGTGACGACGATCGTCGTTCCATTCAGTTCCGTCTTCAGATCTCCGATTGAAAAGTCCTTCAACTGCCACTGCCGGTATTGATCGAGTGTGGCAGCCCGGTCGAGCGTCCCCGCAGGCGTTACGCCAGAATAGTTCGAGGCCAAGGAACGCTCAATCTGCACCCAGTTCCCCGCGACGATTTCTTTCCAGAAAACACGCTCCAAGGCTTCCCCGCCGGTTGCCTCGGACATGGCTCGGGCAGGATGCTCTCCATAAAAGGTGCAGGCAGAGGTGAACGTCAACGCGCACAGCAGGGCCAGCATCAAAGGGACAGGCACGGGCGCTAAAGGAGTCCGGAAACGCATGGCGAGATTGTATCGCGACCCGGGCGCAATCTCGCGCACGGCGAAGTGGCAGGTCGGATTCGGGTGCATTGACCGCCAGACACTGGCCCACGATAATGAAGTGGCTCAGGCACCCGCGACACACGATTGAAAATCACTCTGTTCCGTCAGGATGGGTATGACCGAATTCGACCGCAAGGTGGAGGATGCTTCGACGCGATTCAATCGCTCCGTGGCGAATATCGCCGAGACCCTGGAGAAGGAGACGGCGGAGCTGGTCACGTATCTCAACGACGAAGTGGTTCCGGCCGTACGTACCCACTCCTCGAAGGCGCTGCGCATAGCATCCGGGAAACTAGCGGAGTTCGCCGAATACCTCGAAACCCAGCAAAAGAAATCGTAATGCGCAGCGACGTCGGCAGTGTTCTGAGCGATCCATGGATTACCCCGCCACGTCGTTTATCCTTTCCGGCTGTGTTGCTCCTGGCTTTCTCGGTAATTCTGTTAGTCGGTTGCGGACACAAGAAGACGCAAGTCCAAGTTCCGCCGCCACCGGGTCTGCCACAGGAAAAGCCGTCCCGGGAGAAGCCCGCTGCGCCCGCGGAAACATCGAGCGAAGACGAGAAAATCGCCGTGCCGGGCGATGCCAAGGTCCTCTTCGAACAGACAGGAATGGCGAGCTGGTACGGCGCGCCATATCACAATCGCCGCGGCTCCAACGGCGAGGTTTACAACATGCACGCCATGACAGCGGCACACCTGACCCTGCCCTTAGGCTCGATCGTGCGCGTTACGAATGTGAAGACGGGGCATTCGGCAGTGGTCCGCATCACGGATCGTGGTCCTTTTGTGGAAGGCCGCATTCTCGATCTTTCCCTGGCGGCCGCGAAGGCGCTCGACGTGTATCTTCCGGGCACCGCAAAAGTTCGTCTGGAGGTCCTCGAGGCTCCGGCTGCCCTCGATACTGGCGGACGCTGGTGCGTGCAGATTGGCCACTTTCCCGATGCAAGAAGTGCCGCGGAATTAGCGGACCATCTGCAACGGCGGTACCAAACCGCGAAAGTGTTGAAGTTCGCAAGCCCGACGGGAGATTGGTGGGTGCGGGTGCGGGTGCTCGACGATGACCGTCAGCGCGCGCAGGATCTGGCGCGGGAAACACAGCCAGCGGATGCTCCCGTTTTTCTGGTCCGCTTGGACTGAAACCGCGCACATGTGGACTCGGGGACCTGCGAGCTTCCGGTTTCGCGAACAGGAACATCCGCACCGCAGGTAAGGTTGCGACTCTAAGTTACTAATTGGCGGCGCAGTGACATAGTGTTATTGTCTTGTTTCAACGATAACTACAACCCTTTCCCCTAGTTACTTGATCGCACTCGTGCGAGGCGGTGAGAAATTTCTATGGCTGATTGCCTGTTCTGTCGCATCATTCGTGGTGAAGTACCTTCCCGAAAAGTCTACGACGATGAGCACACTTTCGCCTTCGAGGATCTAAACCCGCAGGGTCCCACGCACGTCCTCATCATCCCCAAAAAACACATCACGGGGCTTAAGGAAGCAAAGGGCGAAGACGCCGAACTTGTCGGACGCTGCCATTTAGTGGCGGCACATATCGCGCGGGAACGTTCCATCGAGGACGGCTACCGCACCGTGCTCAACGTTGGACCGCGCGCGGGACAATCTGTATTCCACTTGCACGTGCATTTGATCGGCGGACGTTCGCTGCAATGGCCGCCGGGATAGTGGCGAAGCTGCTGCTTCTTCGCCCGCTCCACGCGCCTCCGTCCGTTAGCCGAATCCTGCCCCTCCCTGTTCTACAATCCATGCATGGCAAATTTGACACTGGTGTATGGCGTGCGCCTGCTGCCCGCCGATGAGGTTGTGGAGGTGGGCGATGCGACGATTAAGCTCAAGAACGGGCGCGAGGCCCGCGTCACCATGCATATTCTTGAGGGCGGCAAGGAAGAAATTGAGAAGCAGTTGAAGACGAGTCTTTCCGCTTTTTTTGACTTCTACCCCGAAATCTGAGGGCCCAACGAGTCCTATAATCGGGCGGCGTCATCAACAAGATAGCGCAATGAGACTGATCTCTCTGGAACTCGAGAGCAAGCTTCGCGACAAAGGGATGTGGCCCGAAAGTCGCGTGGCCTGGGCCTCGCTTTATGTGCTGGCGCTCGATCTTCTCCTTTTTGTTGTCCAGCTGGCGACCGCCCACTTCAGCCCGCGGATCTCCGCCAGCCTCGAAGCTTGGATCATATTTCTCAGTGTATTGGCGATCATTTTGCTCGTGGTCGTGGGTCTCCGCTGGGTGCGGGCGCACCTGCTGTGGCGACTCCGTAACCGCCTGATCGTGACGTACGTTTTCATTGGCGTCATTCCGGTCTTCCTGCTGGTCGTCATCTCGGTAGTTTCGGTTTACCTGTTTGCCGGGCAGTTCGCCCGTTTTGTCGTGACGTCTGACATCGCAACTCACCTTCGGAGCATGGAAGCTTCCAACCGAGCGATCGCGCACTCGCTCGTGAATCAGTCGGAACGCTCGGGAAAATTGGATGCCGGAATTATCGGAGTGACGCGTCCGCGCCGTCCGGAATGGGTGCGGCGGCAAGTATGCGTCTGGTACCGCGACCAGACTGAGGCAAACTGCTCGGGGCCGGAAGGGTCGGCCGTTTTTGATTTCCCTAAATTTATTTCCGGGGATTTTGGCGATATCGTACGGGATCACGGCAAGCTGTACTTGCGCGTCGCAACGATCGCGACAGCCGCACCAGAATCCCTGCGCGTCATAACGAGCGAACCCCTAGACAAGACGGTCATTGCGGAGATTGAAGAAATCGCCGGACATTTGGGGAGGATCACGCTCTCTCCCGACGCGAGCCACTCTGAAGCACGACTGGCATTTGGGCCCGGATCCCAAACCCGAGCCGGACAAACTTTCTCTGCGGGAACGATCCCCTCCGCGTCGGGTGCCGTTGATCCCCAGGTTTCCTTCTCCATTCCCCTGCAGGTCATCGACTGGGCAACTGGTGAACGCGAAAGACAGGGGAGTGCGGTCGCATTGGTGGAGACACGGCCCTCGGTTCTGGCGGCCAGACTTTTTGCTGCGCTCGACGAGTACGCACGTGGAATCGAATACATTCTCGTCTCCATCGCTCTCATCTTCGGGATCATCGAGGTCCTGGCGCTGATTATCGGCACGAAGCTGACGCGAAGCATCACGGTATCTGTGGCTGACCTTTATGAAGCGACCACGCACGTCAACCGCGGTGACTTCAGCCACCGCATTGCGGTGAAGTCGAACGACCAGCTGGCGACGCTTGCTCATTCCTTTAACTCGATGACAGCCTCCATCGAGAGACTGGTGCAGGAGCAGAAGGAAAAGCAGCGTCTCGAAAACGAACTGGCGATCGCCCAGGAAGTCCAGGCGCAGTTGTTCCCGAAAGAAATTTCGCAGCTCGAATCTTTGGAAGTGCATGGCTTCTGCCGTCCCGCGCGAACGGTGAGCGGCGATTACTACGACTTCCTGACGCTGAATTCCGACAAGATGATTCTGGCCGTGGGAGACATTAGCGGGAAAGGAATTTCGGCCGCGCTGCTGATGGCAACGATTCACTCAGCGGTGCGGGCTTACAGCATCGAGGGCATTCCTTTGCTCCGCGAATCCGCGACGGTGGGCGCTGGCACGGGACGCGGCGTGATCCTGGCCAGCGATACTCCGGGAGCGGAAGTTTCTCCGGCCGTGCTGCTCGGATTACTGAACCATCAGCTCTACCAGAGCACGCCGGACGCGAAATACGCGACGTTGTTTCTTGGTTTCTATGATGGCGCCAGTCGCCGCCTGACATATTGCAATGGCGGGCATTTGCCGCCCATCCTGCTCTCCGAGGATGGCACCACCCAACTTCTTGACTGCGGTGGCACGGTCGTCGGTCTCCTCGACAATATGGATTTCCCGGAAGCGACTGTGCAACTCCGGCGGGGCGACCTGCTCGTTGCCTACAGCGACGGCGTGACCGAGCCCGAAAATGACTACGGCGAGTTTGGGGAGGAGCGTTTGATCCAGATTGTGCGTCAGAACCGCCACTTACCGCTCGAACGCATTACTGAGCTCGTGACCGCGGCCGTCGACGACTGGATCGGCGACAACGAACAGCCGGACGACGTCACGCTGGTACTGGCGCGGGCGCGGTAGCCGCCAATCCCGGGACACTTTTCTCGGAAGCCTCCCCGTGGAACCTACGAATACATCCATCGCAGATGGTGGGCGACGCGAACATCCCCCAGACGTCATGCGCAGACATGTGCATGTGAGACACGTCACTCGGGGGCGTGGCATGAGTCACGGCACGATCCTCTCCCGCCTCCTTCAATGGAGGTGTGTAAGCCGGGACATCGGCTAAGGCGGGTCTGACCATGTCCGAACTATCCTCGAAGGTGAAGTGTCCACTCTGCGAGGGCGCAGGCGAGCTGTCGCCCTTGATCATGGTCGAGAAATTTTCGACTCCCGAGTTGCGCAAACGGATGGAAGAAAGAATCGCGGAAATTGCGGAAGACTTCGTCGCTGCAAAACCGGAAGCCAAAGGCAAGGTCCTGAACTTCCAGAGAGAAGTTCACAACTGGAACACCACCCTGCCCATATGGCGGAGAAGCGCGAAAGAGTGAGGCTCGGAAGCAAAGAGTAGGCTCGAACCGAGCGTGAGATTACGGCGTGGTTGCTGCTCCTGGAGCCGCGCCGCGGGCGGACAGATCGAAACTGGTCTGTCCGCCCCTGGTTTCAAGCGCAGCGCTGTGCATGCGAATCTACTTGTGCGCCGCCTGAATCTCGCTGACCACTTGATCCAGGTGGTACACGTTCTTCAATCCCTCGAGCAACGCGCGGCTGTCCACGGCCACAGCACGATTCTTCGCCGCATCGTAGCCATAATTCCCGCCGAGAGAAAAGATGTTCCCATCAAAGATCAGACCGACGACATTGGCGTCTTTGTCGATCAGCGGGCTGCCCGAGTTGCCACCGATGATGTCGTTCGTAGTGGATAGATTCATCGGCAGACTAAGGTTCAGCGACGTTTTGGCCTTGAGCCAACTCTCCGGCAAGGCATAGGGAGAGGCGCCCGTTGCCCGCTGGAACAGGCCGTCGATTGTCGTGAATGGCGCAACCGGCTTGCCTTCCCCATCTTCGAAGCCCTTCACCGTACCGTAGCTGAGCCGGGCGGTAAACGTCGCGTCCGGATCGATGCTGGTGCCATACACCGCGAAGCGCGCTTTAGCGATCTTCTCGGCCGCCGCTCGGGTAGGAGCGTCGACGCGTGCTTCGTAGTCCTTTCGCACCGCAAGAAGGTCCTCATTGATCGAAGCCGCAAAGCGGATCATGGGATCCGTTGAGGCCGCAATTGCGGCCTGACCACCCGCGTACAATTCCTCGCGAACTTTCGGATCATCCAGGTGCGTGCCGGTGGCGAGCCGATGCGCCAGCTGTTCGGGCGATTCCTTCCCCAGCATCTTTCGCGTGAAAGCATCGTCCGCTCCGAGGTCGCGGCGCACTCCCGTGAACCCAAAGGTCAGGTTGAGTTCCTCGAGGTCCCTGTATACGGGAACCAGCGCTGACAACTCTTGTTGCGTGTTCACGAGGGCCTGATCTGTGTATTCCGGCAGGCGCTCAGTGTTGGGCTTGGTGCGTTCCGCGGCGGATTGCACCAGCGTTATCGCATAACCAAGCAGCCCGG
>Ga0265339_10002378_pt1 | contig 13500 bp, 9 predicted proteins | sample 4CB219metaG_FD_202085 | JGI IMG/M metagenome (GOLD analysis project Ga0265339, IMG submission 202085) | Rhizosphere microbial communities from Carex aquatilis grown in University of Washington, Seatle, WA, United States - 4-CB2-19 metaG | ecosystem: Host-associated > Plants > Roots > Rhizosphere...
CGCGCTCGCGTCGTAGGTCGACGCCAAGAGGTTGTACGCGTTCAGGTCGAATCCCATGCCCGCATACGCCGAAAGGCCATTTCCGGAAACGTGCGCGGCGAGGTTGCTCGCGTTCCCGTCCCAGCCTGGGATCATCCCCACGCTCATGGCGGGGGGCGACATCGCGGGCGGCACGACGCCGCCCGGCGTGGCATCCGCGTACGTGAACCATGTGCCGACGCGCCCGCTCCGGATGGGAATCCATCCGGGCATCGTCTCCGAGTCGATGTCGTCGATGAGCTCTCCCAAGAGCGGACCGCCGTCGCCCGCGTCCGAGGCGAGCGGACCGCCGTCGGGCCCGGGGAGCGGGACCACCCAGCTCACCGGTCCGGCATCCGCGCCAGGAGCCCCTCCCTCCATCGCGCTCGTCGTCCCTCCGCCGTCGCTCGCGTCGGCCGAGGGCGCCAACCCGACGTCGCCCATCCCGGAGCTGGCATCGCCCGCTGCCTCGACGGCAGCGGCCAGAACGTCGCCTGACGCGTCGCTTGGCGACCCCGCGTCGTACACGTCGGGCGGCGGGACTGCGGACTGATCACCGCCCGTCTCCGGGCTCGCGGAGTCACTCCCCGAATCCCCTTGTTCGAGCGTGGCGTCGCTGCCGCTCGCGGCGTCCGGCGCGCCTGCGCCCGAGTAGGTGAGATCCTGAATCCCAGCGACGAGCTCGCAGCCCGTCAGCGCCGCGACACCCAAAGCGAGAATGGTCTTCATTCGCTTTGCAGACAGGGATTCAGGGCCCGGCACGCAACCGAGGCGGAGGCTACCACGCAGCTTGGCGGATGCACCAGCGAGGCTGGCCGCAACTTCCAACGCGCCGTGCCGATGGGGGACAAGAGAAGAGCATTCAATCGGTGCCACATGCGCCTACCGTGGGTACCATCGCACCCAAGAGCGAACCCAATGAACCGTCGACCTCTCCCTTCGCTTCGGGCCCACGTCGTGGCCGTTCTCTTCGCCGCTCTGGTCCCTCTCGGGTGCAGTGGTCCCGACTTCACCGAAGCGACGCAGCCCGCTCCGGGGGCAGCGGTCGACGCCGGGAGTGACCGCGACGACACGCCGGTCATTTTGCCTCCAGACAAAGCGGCGCCGGCGGATACAGGCGACGCAGGGGGCGACGGTAACGCTGCGGTCGATGGCCGGGGGGATGCGACGGTGGAAGGGGGCGGCAGGGATTCGATGGTGGAAGAGGCTGAGGTTGACGCAACTGTGGGGAGCGGCCGGGAGCGGGCGGAGGGCGGGGATGCAGTTGTCGAAGCAACATTGGTCGGGGGCGGAACGGTCGATGCGACGGTCAAGGGCGGTGATAGCGATGGGGGGTCCGAAGGGGGAACGTGTTCTCTGCCCGGGAATCTCGCATGCGACGGCGGATGCGTCCCGAGCGGTGTGCACCACTGCGGCACGTGCGCGAACGATTGCTCGAGCTTGCCGCACGTCAGCGGGACGACGGCTTGCGGCGCGGGCCAATGCTCGTTCGCGCCTTCGGCTTGCGCGAGGGACTGGGCCGACTGCAACGGCAACGCGGCCGACGGGTGCGAAACGGACCTCACGCAGGTGAAGACTTGTGGCGGCTGCGGGGTCGCATGCTCCGGTGGTACTCCCCTCTGTGCGCCGGCGGGCGCGGGGTACGCGTGCACGTCCGGCTGCCCTGCAAGCACGCCGACCCTGTGCAGTGGGGCCTGCGTCGACACGTCGAACAGCTTGGGCAACTGCGGATCCTGCGGTAGCCCCTGCACGACGAGCATCGCGCATGCGCAGCCGAGTTGCGCCGGCGCTCTGTGCACGTGGACCTGCAACGCGGGATACAGCGCTTGTGGGGGAGCGTGCGTCGACGAGCAAACAGACGCGCAAAACTGCGGAGGCTGCGGGGCCGCTCACACGTGTTCGTCAGGGATGACATGTCAGGCTGGCACGTGCGGCTGCCCGGCGGGCACCCACGACTGCGGCGGAACGTGCGAGAGCGACACGGCGCTCGGCAGCTGCGGCACCGCGTGCAACTCCCCGTGCCCGGGGCCGACGAACGGCGCTACCTACGGCATGGCGACGTGCAACGGGACGACGTGCGGAATCAGCTGCAATACGCCGTACCGCCTTTGCGGCAAGGCGTGTGTGGACGAGCAGTCGGACAGCGCCAACTGCGGCGGTTGCGGAGTGCCGTGCGGCGCGGGAACGACGTGCGTGAATGGTTCGTGCACGTGCAACACCACGTCGTGCCCCAACGGGTGCTGCAGCGGAAACACCTGCGGAAGCAGGCCCACTTGGTATCAAGATGCCGACGGGGACGGCTTCGGCAATCTCGCCGTGCCAATCGCTTCGTGTGCTCGACCGAACAATTACGTGAGCGATCACACAGACTGCTGTGATTCGGACGGCAATGCGCATCCGGGGCAGACGGCGTTCTTCTCGTCGGCAGACGCGTGCGGAAGCTTTGATTACAATTGCGACGGAGCGAGCACGCAACAGCCGAATCAGATTGGACAAGCGAATTGCGGCACGGTGACCCTTTCGTGTGATCCCAGCAACGCGTGCGCAGCAACCTGTTCCAGTTCTTGTGGAAGCGCGTGCCTCGTGTACGACCAACCTGCGTGCGGGGGCACGATCACGCTCTTGGCCAATGGATGCGCGGTTGCGGGGCCAGGATGCGGCACGTATGCCACCTTCCATACAACGGAAACGCCCCAAGCTTGTAACTGACCCGGCCAGTCATTATGCTCACCGTACAAGTCCGCCCCGCCGCCTCGGGCAATGGTTATGCCCCAATTGTACTGCGCGAACTGGCCGCTACCGGTTACGGGCAGCTTGGAAACTGCCCACCTCCCGCAACCGATTGGCCAGCGACCCAGTGGATTCCTGGGTCTTCGATGGTGTGTCCCCACTCGTCGGTGACGCGGAAGTCGATCGGATTCGGCACGGTGCCCCCGTTGATCACCCAGTGCGGGTCGGCGTCCGTGCGAGCTGGCATGGCCGTCCAGTTGCATGTCCCCGGCGCTCGATATTCGACCTTTTGGATGCCGTACTTGGCATTCAGGACGATCATCGCGAGGTAAAACTGCTGCGTGGAAGACGTGAAGCTGTACTGGATGTTGCCGGTCACCGGACAGGCTACGAATTTCACCGAGACGCCGGGACTGTTGCCGATCTCACCAACGGATTGCGCCTGCCCCGTGATCGCGGTGAAGGCCGCGCCTCCGCCCAGGTCGAGGTGAGCGGCGTTCAGACAGGGCATGTTCGCCGAGTTGCTCGGGCACTGGTCTACGACGATGAGGGTGTGCCCGTTGACCTGCACGCACTTGCCGCATGACGCCGACGCCGACGGGGCGTCGTAGAGCTTGGTCGAGAGCGCGGTGTACATCGTCGCGCCCGATTGCGGCTGGCCCGACGACGGCCAGGGCATCGCGCAGTTGTTCGCGGCTGTCTGCGCATAGAAGGTGAGCCCGGCATTGAAGGATTGCATCACCGGATTGGACCCGCACGCCGTCGTCCCGGCGTCGACTGTCGGGCACACCTGGCCTCCGGAGCTCGACCCCGACCCTGATCCCGACCCCCCGTCCCTACCGCCACTGCCCGAGCCGGACCCACTGCCCGACCCTCCGTCCCTCGGACCCGAACTCGATCCCGGATTGGCACTCGACCCGGACCCACTTCCCGACCCCGAGTTGGATCCCTGCTCCCCGATTCCCGAGCCCGACCCGGATCCACTTGAACCCGAGGACGACCCCGAGCCGCTGCTCGGTCCGCCCGATCCGGACGACCCTGGGTCGATGCCGGAGCTCGACCCCATCTCACTGCCGCCGGTGGTGACGTCCGGACCCCCGCCGTCGCTTCCAGACCCGGCTTGGGTGCCAAGCAAGTCACCGCATGCCAGGGCCATCGACGCGATGGTGGACACCACGCTTGTTCTTACTACCCATCGGGCGATCCGGTCCGCCTGAGCCGCGTTCATCTGGGACTTTTGCCATGAGACCAATGACGCTGCCAACCGCCACGACGCGGCCCCGAGGCAGCGACTCGTCGCTGCGGATTCAGCCTGCCGTCAAGCGCGGCCAGCAAAACGCCGGACGTGTACAGTGCAGGGCAAATCATCTACAAGGCTCCGGGTTCTGAGCGGGTTTCCCATAGTTACTCATCCCCGTGGCAGCGGCTCAACAAAGGCGTCTCGAAAGCCGTTGCACGCGCACATTTCGATGAGCCACAAACCAGGTCGCGAGCGTCTATAGTCGCACCGGGTGTCTGCCTTCCGCCCCCTGCGTGTACGTTGCTGGCAGGCCCGCCGCAGTGCATCACCGCTCGAATCACCGTTCGACTTGAAAGAGGAGTGCCTGATGTCCGCAAAGTCCGTCGCCGCGCCATTCTGGCTGGTTGCCGCCACCGCCTTGTGCTGTGTGGGCGCAATAAGCGCCTGCGGCAGCAGCGACACGAACCCTGGGTTCCAGGGCGGGGACAACAGCAGCAGCGGCAGCAATGGCTCCTCGGGGAACAACTCAAGCGGCAATGGCTCCAGCGGCAACGGGTCCGGGGCCAACGGGTCGGGCGGAAACGGGTCGGGCACCGGATCCGGCGGCAATGGGTCAGGAGGCAACGGGTCGGGCACGTCCAACAGCTCGGGCACGGGATCGGGCGCCGGGTCGAGCGGAGCCGCCGGTAGCTCCAGCAACTCCAGCTCGGGTGGCGGGTCCAGTGGTGGGCTGTCAAGCTCGTCGAGTAGCTCGGGCAGCGGGTCAGGCTCGAGCTCGGGTAGTGCCAGCGGCAGCAGCAGCAGCGGCGCCGCTTCCGCGTGCGCAGCCACCGCGCCAGGGGCGATTATGTTGCAGCAAGGTGGCTACTTCTCGGCGCCCCCGATTTCCATCGGCATGGGCGGGTATACGTTTTCGTTCTCCGACGGGCTGCCCATGGGAAGCACGGCGTGCGTCAGCACGACATCCTTTTGCGGGATGGGTACCGCCGGAATTGCAAATCCGCCAACGTACAGTATTTACGGTGGCGGCTTCGGGCTGAGCCTTAACCAGGCGATGGCGACTGGCGTGGCCATGCCCCCCGTCATGGCCTTCCCAGCGACGGGGACTGGCATCGCTTATACCCTAAGCAACCTCCCCACCGGGGCGCGACTTATCATCGACAACGGGGGGAAGGACTATTGCGCAATCCTGACCTTGCCAAGCGCAACGGTACCCTGGTCTAGCTTCAACACGACCTGCTACACACCGGCGATGGGAGTCGCGCTCACGGGTCCGCCAACCGCTACGCAGATCAAATTCGAAGTCCCCTCGGGTACGGCGGCCCAAGCGTTTAACTTCTGCGTCACGTCCCTCAAGTTCATGTAGAGAAGCAGCCCATCGTGACCACCCCCAGCAAACTCGCCATCACCTGCGCCGGGGGACCTGCCCCTGGACTGAACAGCGTCATCGGTGCAGCCACCATCCGTGCCTGCTTGTCGAACGTCGAAGTGCTCGGCCTGCTGGACGGCTTCCAGTGGGTGATGCAAGGCGACACGTCGCACATCGTCCCGCTCACCATCGCCGACACGAGCCGCATCCACTTTCGCGGTGGCTCGCAGATCGGGATCTCGCGCGCGAACCCCACCAAGAAACCCGAGCACATGCGCAACGTGCTCGAGTCGCTGCGCCGCCTCGGGGTCGGGATGCTGATCACGATCGGCGGCGACGACACGGCCTACACGGCTCACAAGCTCTCGCAGGCCTCGGAGGGAACGCTCCGCGTCGCGCACGTGCCGAAGACGATCGACAACGACCTCGACTTGCCGCACGACGTCTGGACGTTCGGTTACCAGACGGCGCGCCACGTCGGCGTCGAGATCGTGCACAACTTGATGGTCGACGCAAAAACGACCGGCCGCTGGTACTTCGTCGTCGCGATGGGGCGCAAAGCGGGGCACTTGGCGCTCGGCATCGGAAAAGCGGCGGGGGCGACGCTCACGCTCATCCCCGAAGAGTTCGGCGGGCGAACCGTGCGCCTGAAGACGATCGTCGACACCCTGGCCGGCGCGATCATCAAGCGCCACGCCTCGGGCCGCTCCGACGGGGTCGTCGTCCTGGCCGAGGGCCTGGCGGAGTCGGTGCCCCCGGAAGACTTGGCCGAGCTGGCGACCGCCGAGCGCGACGAGCACGGCAACCTGCGGTTGGACGAGATCAGCTTCGGCGACATTTGCAAGACGCGCGTCCGCGAGCGCCTCGCGGCGCTGGGCGTCAAAACGACCATCGTGTCCAAGAACATCGGCTACGAAGTGCGCTGCGCGGACCCGATCCCGTTCGACATGGAGTACACGCGCGACCTCGGGTACTGCGCGGCGAAGTTCATCATCGACGGGGGCACGAACGCCCTCGTGTCGATTCAGCAGGGCCACTTTCAGCCCGTGCCGTTCGACAAGATCATGAATCCGGAGACCGGCCGGATGCGGATCCGGATGGTCGACATCCAGAGCGATCGGTACCGGATCGCGACCGCCTACATGCTGCGGCTCACGACCGACGATTTCGACAAGCCCGCCGAGCTGGCGAAGCTCGCCGCGGCGGCGAACATGAGCCCTGCGCGCTTCCGGGGCGAGTTCGGTCACCTCGTCGACCGAGAGCCGGCGCGGGCCGAGATGCCGACGCCGATCGCGGGCTCGGCGGCGTAAAACCCCACCGCCGCGTGGCTGACGATCGACCCGTCCTCCCGGTCGACCGTCTGCTCGTAGTGAAGCAGGCGCCCTCGTACCCCGCTCGAAATGGTCCGCAAGAGCGACCAGATCGGCGCCAGGCCGCACACGCGGCGCTGCTCGAGGTCGTGCGAGACGTGACTCCAGAATCCGCGCGCGTCGAGCGACGTCGCATGCTCTAGCGACGCGCGGTCTGCGCGTTCGAGGTGCTCCCTGTCCTCTGCGCCGAATGCGCGCTCGTCTCCGAAGCGCGGACCGACGTGGGCGAGGTCCGCGCCGGCGACGACCACCACCCGGCCCGGGCGCGACTCGACGAGCTCGCGCACTCCGTCGACGAAGCGCACCACGCGTGCGTCGCCGACGGGGTCCTCGCCGCTCGCCTGCTGCGCGCCCAGCCCCGCCAGGATCGGGACGATCCGCGCCGGGCGATTCTTGAGCACGTGCTTCAGAAAGACCACCTGGAACTCGAGCGAGTGCTCGCGCTTGTGGTTGATCTGGTCGGCGTACGGATCGAACCCTTCGGCGCGCGCCGCGAGCGCGTCGATGCTCGCGAGATCGGCGTCCACGGTGCCGAGCGGCGTCGCGAATGGCTTTCGGCAAAGCGCGAACGGCTGGCGCATCGGCGCGTGCGACGTACCGAAAAGGACGAATGTGTCGGCCTCGGGGGGCAGCGACGCCGCGAGTGCGCGGTACGCGTGACCGTAGCCGACCGCGCCCCTCCAAGGGTCGATGTGCGGCGCGACGAGCGCAACCATGCGGCCGCCGTTCGTCGTGGCGGCCGCGTCGGATCCGTTGGCTTGGGCCAGACACCGGTCCTGGAGGTACGCCTCGAGTGCCCCGCGCTCCCCGTGGTACGCGCCACCCGCATGCGCGGCCGGCCGGACCTCGACCTGCGCGAACTCCTGCTGGACGCGCGCGCGTGCCTCGCGAAACACGTCCCCCTCCAAGAAGAGCCCGCGCTCGAGCTCGTCGGCGAGGCGCACGACGATCTCGACGGGCACCGGCACGCCGAGCTCTTGCGACGCTTCGCGGGCGATCTCTTCGCAGCTGAGCCGCCCGCCGAAGCGCGCCACGACGGGAACGAGCGGCGGCGGGACGACGGCCTGCGCCTCGGTGATCCCCTGTGTGTCACGCAGCACGAGGACACGCCCGTGCCGCTTGTCGGGGACAACGATCGACTCGACGGGGCGGAGCAAGGGTCGGGAGCGGACATCCATTGCCCCTGTACTTTAGCGCTCTGCCCGCCCGCCGCTCGGTCGAACGCGACCCGAGGACCGCGATGCGCCGCGCGCCGCGATCTGCTAAGCCGCCAGGCAGATCGTGAAGCCTGGGCCTCTGCACTGGCATCGTTCTGCACATCGGGCGCAGCTCCTCGCGCTCTATGCCGAAGCCGACGCGCTGGTCGACGGCCGCTCTTGCGGGTGCTCGCAGCAGGGCGCGAAAGACCCGCACGAGGCGCCGTGCTGCCATTTCGCGATCACCGGCCGCGAGCCCCACCCGACCGCCGTGGAGATCGAGGAAGTGCGCCACGCGATGCGCGGTCTGTCGCTGCGACCCGCGCGACCCGCAAAGCTCCCCCTGGCCGACCTGCGCTCGTGCCCGCTGCTCGCGGCCGACGGACGCTGTCGCGTCTACGCGTCTCGGCCCTTCGGTTGCCGCACGTTCTTTTGCGACAGCGCCGAAGGCCCGTTCGGCCCGCCGGCCAGGATCCCGCGCGCGCGGCTTCTCGACCTCGGGCGTCGCATCGCGGAGCTGTCGGCCCGCTTCGCGCCCCACGACCCCCACCCCCGCCCGCTCGTACGGGCCATCGCCGGCGACCATCGATAGCGTAAGCGCCTGAGCTTCGCTCGGAGGCGCCGAGAGGGCATAATCGCTGGGCCGTGTCGCGCACGCTCTCCCGAACGCTCGCGCCGCTCGCGAACGCATTCGTTCCACCGGTCGTCGGCGCTGCGTACATGGTGGCGATGGCACTCTGGGCGGCGCAAGGCCCCACCCTCGACGAGCGCGTCGGAGGAGCCCAAGCTCGCCAGATCGACGCAGTCGTGCACGGACCCTTCGCAGGCGAGATCACCCGGATGGGGCTGGCGATCGCATCGGCGGCGGTCGTCGCCGGCGCGATCCTCGGGTGGGCTGCCGCCGGGCTCGTCCACTTGCGCGACCGCTTCGGGGCACCTCGTTCCGGTCCTGAACGCTCGCTCGCGCATCGGGCAGCGCTCGTGCTGGCGCTCGTCGCGGGGCTGCACGGCGCGATCGAGCTCCGGGCGATGGCGATCCACCCGCAGCTCTACGCCGCCGCCTGGTACGCGCTCGGTGGGTGGCGCCGGACGGTGCACGTCATCGCGACCGACGTCCTCGGCCCGGACGGGGTCGTGGGCTTGTCCCTGGTCGGCTGCTTCGTGTTCATCGCGGGGCCATGGTCTCGATGGCCGCTGTGGCCGGACCGTGCATCGCGCGCGGCGGAGCGCGCGGGAGAGCGCCTGCTCGACTTGGCCCGCGACCCGTGGCGCGGCGTGCGGGCGCTCGCCGTGTGTGCGGCCGTCGGCAGCGCGGTGACGCTTTTCGGCCTCGCGATCGGCCACACCCCGCCGGCCAGCGCCGGGTCGTCGCGCGTCGACCGCGCCCGCGCCGGTGCGCCGCCCAACGACCCGCGCCCGAACGTGATCGTGATCGCAGCCGACTCGCTGCGCGCCGACCGCCTGGACCCCCGCACGGCGCCCCATCTCTGGTCGCTCGCGGCCCGCGGCACTCGCTTCGATCGCGCGTACGTCTCGCTGCCGCGTACGTTCCCGTCGTGGGTGACCCTCTTGACCGGCCGTCACCCGCACCACCACGGCATCCGCTCGATGTTCCCCCGCTGGGAGGAGAGGACCCGCGACTTCGACGCCCTGCCCGAGCGGCTGGCGAGCGCCGGGTGGGCGACCGGGGTCGTGAGCGACTACGCGGGGGACATCTTCTCGCGGATCGACTTGGGCTTTGGCACGGTGGACGTACCGGAGTTCGACTTCCGCCAGCTCGTGCGCCAGCGCGCGCTCGAGCGCGAGACGCCGCTCTTGCCGATGCTCGAGTCGCGCCTCGGGCGCGCGGCGTTCCCGGTCTTACGCGAGATGAACGACGCGGCCGATCCCGGGGTGCTCGCCGAGGACGCCATCCGGGCGATGCGCGCGATGAAAGAGCGTGGACCGTTTTTCTTGGTCGTCTTCTTCTCCACAGCCCACTTCCCCTACGCCGCGCCGTCGCCGTACTACCGCCGTTTCACCGACGCTTCGTACCGAGGACGCTTCAAGTACTTCAAGCCCGTCGGTCTGGGCCGCGAGGTTCCCGCCGATGCGCGTGACGAGCGGCAGGTGCAGGCCGTCTATGACGGCGCGGTGTCGGCGATCGACGATGCCGCACAGTCGATCCTCGACGCACTCCAGGCCGAGGGGCTCGCGAGAAAGACGATCGTCGTCGTCACGGCGGATCACGGCGAGACGCTGTTCGACCACGGCCACGGCCAAGGACACGGCGACCACCTCTTCGGCGACGAGGGGACCCACGTGCCGCTGGTCATCGTCGACCCACGGCGAGCGAGCTCCCACGTTGACGACACGATAGTCCGGGACGTCGATCTGGCGCCGACGCTCTACGCGCTGACCGGCGTCGCGCCTCCCGGCGATCTCGATGGGCGCCGCCTCGATCCGGCGCTCGCCGGCGAGAAGCTCCCGCCGGCGCTCGCGTACGCGGAGACCGGGCTATGGTTCACCGAGGAGATCGTCGGTCTCCCGAGCGACTTGCGCCTGCCCTACCCGGGCATCGCGCGTCTGACCGAAGTGGACACGCAGCACAGCGACGAGGTCGTGCTCGAGCGCGAGATGCGCGCGCTCACCATCACGGCCAAGCACCGCATGGTGCGCGACGATCGCTTCAAGCTCGTCTACGTGCCGACCCGCACGGGCGTCCGCTGGATGCTCTTCGATACGCGCGACGACCCGGGCGAAGAGCACGACGTATCCGCGGCGCACCCCGACGTGACCGCTCGCCTCCAAGGCGAACTGTGGAGCTGGATGCGTCGCGACCCGGAGATGACCGAACGCGACGGCTACCTGGTGCCGCGGGACGCGAGCGCCCGCGCGGCGCGTGGCGCGGACGTCGGGGTCGTGCGGCTGGACCCAGCGGGAGGAAACTGAGATGCGCCTCGTGTCGTGGCTGGCGCGAGGCACCGCCGGGCTGCTGGTCGGCAGCGCCGCGCGATTGGCCTGGATCGAGGGCGGAGGAGCGGACCCGCGCAGCGCTCCGCCCCGAGCGGCCTCCGCCACCGCGCCCGACGGCGCGTCCGCCGCCCCGGGGGATGCCTACGAAGTCACGACGCGCCTCATCGAGGCGCTGGGCGAGGCGGCGATCGACGTGCCGAACCTCACCGCGTCGCAGCCGTATTTCCAGGCGCACTGGCGCAAGCTGCGAGGTCCTTGGCTTCATCTCCCCGGGATCGCCGATCAACTCGTCACGACCATCGCCCTGCGCACTACGGCGCAGGACGAGACCCAGTGGGCCGTTGCGGCGCAGACGGGGCAGACCTGGACTCCGGACGTACGCGTCTGGAACATGAACGAAGGAAGCTTCGACCAGCGCGAGGCGATCTACGCGCCGACCCCTTCGACCCTCGCTTTCCGCGTCGTCCTCCCCCGGAGCGCGCGCCTTCGGTTTTGGCCGGCGGTTGCCACGCCGTTCCCCGCGACGGCGGTGTTCTCGGTGGCGGTCGTCGACCGCGGGGGCAAGGAGCACGCGGTCATCGAGGCGCACATTCCCCCTCGAAGCGACCGGCGCTGGCTGGGCGTCGAAGCCGATCTGTCGGCTTGGGGGGGTCAAGAAGTGGATCTCAGGCTGCGCACGGAGACGACTCCGGCGGCGCCGGGCGACAGGCGCCCGACGGCATCACCGAACGCCGAAGTCCCCGCCGACGATCCGCAGCGGCACGGCCAAGACGAACCGGGCGCGTCCGAGTCGCCCGGCGTGCCGCCGATGGCGCTCGCGCTCTGGGGAGATCCAGTCATCGTCGCGAGAGAGCCGACGCGCGTTCCGTACAACGTGATGTGGATCGTCGTCGATGCGCTCCGCCCGGACACAGCGGCGGCGCTGCACGACCCGATCGACGACGCCCAGAAGCTGGGGGCTCCGCATCCCCCGCTCGACGCGCTGTTGCCCGCGATCCCCGGGCTCATGCCGGCGATCGACGGCCTGGCGTCGCGAGCGGTCCACTTCACGCACGCGTGGTCGGCGGCTTCGTGGACTCGACCCGGTACGCTGGCGATGCTGACCGGCGAGCGGTCGAGCGAGGTGGGCATCGACACGACCAACTGGGTCCAGCCGACCGACCGCGTCGCGCGTTATTACGCTTCGGATCCGCCCCTCCTGCCCCGGGTCTTGCGAAAGACCGGGGTGACCACCGCCGCTTTCGTCAACAACTTCTTCATGACGGGCTATGCCAACGTCGGGCTCGACATGGGGTTCGAGCGCATTACCGATCACCGCCATCGCACGCGCGACACGGCGCTCATCACGTACGACACGCTCGATTGGCTCGAGAAGAACGCGAGCACGCGCTTCTTTCTGTTCGTCAACTACAACTCGCCCCACGAGCCGTACGACCCGCCCAAAGAAATGTTGGCGCGCATTCCCGCGCCGCCCGCGGCGCCGCGCGACTGGGAGGTGCGCGCGTACATGGCCGAGGCGGCCAAAGACGACACCGCCATCGGCGTGCTTCTCGACAAGCTCGACGCACTCGGGCTCCGCCAGTCGACATTGGTGGTCATTTCGTCCGACCACGGCGAGACGCTGTCCGCCGCCCACGACGGGTTCGGAATGATGGGCAGCGACAAGGTACCCCTGCGATTCCATCACGCGATCGGCAATTTCGAAGAGACGACGCGCGTCCCGATCGTGATGGCGCTGCCCGGGGTCTTCGACGGCGGGCGCGCGGTGGCGGACCGGGTGCGCACCATCGACATCGCGCCGACGATTTTGGAGCTCGAGGGCTTGGACGCCGATCCGCGAATGAGCGGGCGGTCGGTGTTGCCGCTCGTGCGCGGGCGCAAGGAGCCCGAGCCACGCGTCGTCGTGAGCGAGGGGCGGATGTCGCGCGCCATTCTCTGGAAGTCGTGGCGGCTCGTCGCGCACGACGCGCCGGCGCATCCTCCGGCCGCCCAGCCCGACGGCAGCCGGCCGCCCCCCGTCGAAGACGAGCTGTTCGACCTGGACACCGATCCCGGCGAGCGCCGGAACGTCGCGCGGTTGCACCCGGAGGTCGTCGTCGAGATGCGCGCCCGCCTGGCCGCCGCCGTCGCCAACACGCCCGCCGCCGATTCGGTGCAGGCGACGGCGACATCGGCAGCGCTCCCCTGCGTGCACATTCGCTTCGCGGGGGCAGGGAGAGCGCACGGCGTGTCCGGTAGTCTGAGCGCCGGCGACGAGAAGCATCCCGCGACCATCTCGGTCGAGCCGGCGGGGGTCCCGCGCGATGCCTTGCGGGTGCTCGGAAGACGGGTCGAATTTGCGCTGGCGACATCGCCCGAGGCCGTCGTCGGCTTCGATGTTCGCGTCGACCCGCCGGGTGCACCGATCGCGTGGCAGCTCTTCTTCGACGGCGGCGCGTGGCCCGATAAGGCGACGTTCTCGGGACCCTTCGGGCTTCCCGCGAGCGCTGCCGCCAGGGGCATCGCGACCAGCGATGCGCGCACCGAAGTGTACGCGCCCGCGATTCCCGTGATCGACCCGGCGCGCGACCTCGGTGTCTTCGTCACGCGCGACAGCGCGGAGAGGGTCGGCGAATCGGGATC
>Ga0265339_10002380_pt1 | contig 13487 bp, 9 predicted proteins | sample 4CB219metaG_FD_202085 | JGI IMG/M metagenome (GOLD analysis project Ga0265339, IMG submission 202085) | Rhizosphere microbial communities from Carex aquatilis grown in University of Washington, Seatle, WA, United States - 4-CB2-19 metaG | ecosystem: Host-associated > Plants > Roots > Rhizosphere...
TTGCGGTAGATGTTATACGCCGTGGCGCTGCCAAGTGCCTCCCCGAGCGAGAGGCGCTTCTTCGCATCGGGTTGCGCGAACTCGGAGATCAACTCAAAATCGACATTCTTGATGACTGCGGAAGTCGGCATACTGGGAGATTATCATCGGTGGGATAATGAATCAAGTGGGCATAGCCCACTTTGTAAGCCTGTCCCCTAGTCCCTAATCCCTAATCCCTGTTCCCTGGTCCCTGTTTTCCACTCCTTGCACAGCCCCGCCCCGCATTGCACCATTCCTGCGCCTTGCCCCCGCCGTCCTCCAGGACTAGGCTCTGAGGTTGGAGCGGTTGGCGCGGCTGCCCGGATCAGAATTGCCCCGAGCCAAGTGCAATCCTCATGCCGGAACCCGCGCCCCGACCGGCCATTTCCGCTTTCCACAGGCCAAACCCCGCGCTTTCCCCCCTCGGTGCCCACGATTACACTCTGAACACTAGATATTGTGGTTTCCTGTTGACACGCACCACAGACAGCGGTATTTTTTCATCTGCGGCTGTGAAAGGACTGTGAACGCGGCAGAAAAAAGCCTGCCGGAACCGGCCGCGACAACAAACAACTGCAGTACCGATTCGATCCTGATCCAGCTCGTTGATTCAGCGAAGTTTTGATACTCCCGTCCGTACTTGCCAGAGACGGACGGAACGGATTTCTACCTTTTCGGCCCGAGGAGACCCCCATGAACGAAACCCACACCACCCCATCCGCAACTTCCTACACCACCTCCGCCAATCGGGGCGGCCTCACCTTCGCCCGCCGATTCTCGCGCCCCGGCATCTCCCCCTACAACGAAGTTCAGTGGGAGAACCGCGCCGCCCTCATTGCCGACAGCAAGGGCAACGCCATCTTCGAACAGAACGATGTGGAGGTGCCCATTGACTGGTCCATGACGGCCACCAATATCGTGGCCTCAAAGTACCTCCACGGCCAGCTCGGCACACCGGAGCGGGAAACAGGTGTAAGGCAGCTCGTTGAGCGCGTGGTTGAAACCGTCCGCGACTGGGGTCTCGCCGGCGGCTACTTTGCCACTGCTGAGGACGCGGCCGTCTTCCACGACGAGCTCGCCCACATGCTCCTCACCCAGAAGGTGGCCTTTAACTCCCCTGTTTGGTTCAACGTAGGCTGCGACCGCCTCGAGCCCAACGCCGCCGGCCAAAGCTGGCACTGGGATCCCGCCACCGGCTGCGTCAAGTTTGAAGCCACCGGCTACCACAATCCCCAGTGCTCCGCCTGCTTCATCAACGCCGTCGACGACTCCCTCGACTCCATCCTCACTCTTGCCAAAACTGAGGGCATGCTCTTCAAGTGGGGCTCCGGCACCGGCACCAACCTCTCCCCCATCCGCGGCTCCATGGAGAATCTCTCCGGCGGCGGCACCGCCTCCGGCCCCCTCAGCTTCATGCGCGGATTTGACGCCTTCGCCGGCGTCATCAAGTCCGGCGGAAAAACCCGCCGCGCCGCCAAAATGGTCATCCTCAACGTGGATCACCCTGACGTCGTTGACTTTATCGATTGCAAGGCCAAGGAAGAAGCCAAGGCCTACGCCCTCATCCGCGAGGGCTACGACGGCTCCGGCCCCGATTCCGAGGCCTACTCCTCCATCTTCTTCCAGAACGCCAATAACTCCGTCCGCGTAAGTGACGAGTTCATGCGCGCCTACGAGTCCGACGGCGAGTTCCAGACCCTCACCGTCAAGGAGCGCCAGCCCGTCCGCACTTACAAGGCCCGCGACATCATGAACAAGATTGCTGAGGCCACCTGGCTCTGCGGCGACCCAGGCCTCCAGTTCGACACCACCATCAACCGCTGGCACACCAGCAAGAACACCGCCCGCATCAACGCCTCCAACCCCTGCTCCGAGTACATGTTCCTCGATAACTCGGCTTGTAACCTGGCTAGCTTCAACCTCATGAAGTTCGTCAATGCGGCGGGGCAGTTTGATATCGCCTCCTACCGCCACGGTATCTCCGTCATGATCACCGCAATGGAGATCCTGGTCGATAACTCCGGTTACCCCACAGAGTCAATCGCGCGTAACTCGCACGATTACCGCCCCCTCGGCCTCGGCTATGCCAACCTCGGCGCGCTGTTGATGGCCTCCGGGCTGCCTTACGACTCTGAAGCCGGCCGCGACCTCGCCGCTGCCCTCACCGCCATCATGTGCGGACAGGCATACCTGCAGTCGGCGGTCATCGCCGGCTCCTGCCGGCCCGTCGCCTCGGCCACCCCGCTCACCGCCAGCGTGGAGCACACCGGCGGCGCATGCCCCGGCTTCTACGTCAACCGCGAGCCCTTCCTTGACGTGATCCGCATGCACCGCGCGGAGGTCAACAACATCGGCCGGTCCCGTTCGAGCGGCGAGCCCTTCAACGTGCCTCAACTCGAATCCCTCATCGGCGCCAGCCGCGAGTGCTGGGACCTCGCCCTGGTCTACGGCGAGCGCTTCGGCTACCGCAACTCCCAGGTCACCGTGCTCGCGCCCACCGGCACCATCGGCTTCATGATGGACTGCGACACCACCGGCATCGAGCCTGACCTCGCCCTCGTCAAATTCAAGAAGCTCGTCGGCGGAGGCATGATCAAGATCGTCAACAACACCGTCCCCGAGGCCCTGTTCAAGCTCGGCTACTCTGACGACCAGGTCAACGCCATCGTCAGCTACATTGACGCCACCGGCACCATTGAAGGCGCGCCGGGCATCAAGCCCGAGCACCTGGCCGTCTTCGACTGCTCCTTCAAGCCGGCCAAGGGCACGCGGTCCATCCAATATATGGGCCACATCAAGATGATGGCCGCCACCCAGCCCTTCCTCTCCGGCGCCATCTCCAAAACCGTGAACCTTCCCCAGGAGGCCACCGTCGAGGATGTGGCCGAGGCCTACGCCGAATCCTGGCGCCGCGGCATCAAGGCCGTGGCCATCTATCGCGACGGCTCCAAGGGCGTGCAGCCGCTCAACACCAGCATGGACGCCAAAAAAGAGCCCTCGGCGCTCGATGCCACGGCCGAGCGCGTGCTGGCCAGCATGGCCACGGGCTCCGCTCCGGCTGAGGCGGACGTAAAGGCGCTTGAAGCCAAAATCGGCGCCAGGCTTGAGGTCACGGCCAGGCAGGTCATCGCCAGCGCCCTGGCATTCCAGCAGGCAATGGAGGAGATTGCCACCGCGGCAGCCGTGCCCACCATCACGGCCACGCCGGCCCCGGTTTCGCCCGCTGCGCAGGACCTCAACGCGCCCCCGCGTGCGGTCCGCCACCGCCTGCCTGAGGAGCGCGCCAGCGTCACCCACAAGTTCTCCATCTCCGGGCACGAGGGCTACATCACCGTCGGCCTCTATCCCAACCAGCAGCCCGGCGAAATCTTCATCCGCATGGCCAAGGAGGGCTCCACGGTCTCGGGCCTCATGGACTCGTTCGCCACCGCCATCTCCCTTGCGCTGCAGCACGGAGTTCCCCTCCGCGTGCTCTGCGAGAAGTTCGCGCACACCCGCTTCGAGCCCTCGGGCTGGACCGGCAACCCGCAGATCGGCTACGCCAAGAGCCTGATGGATTACCTCTTCCGCTGGCTCAACCTGCGCTTCCTTTCGGGCGAGCAGTTGACGCTCTTTGCCGGCCTCGTCTCCCCGGCGCCGCAACTGCCCGCCTCGCCCACCATCCTCAGCGATCCCGAGTTCGAGGAGCCGGCCATGCCCCACGACCAGTTGTCCCGGCTGGCCGAGGAAGTAGCCCGCAAAATGAGCCGCATGGGCCAGTCCACGCTGCCCGGAATGGGCTCAACCAGCGCGCCCGGCGGCGGAATCGCGCCAGAGGCCCAGGCCACAGAGGCGAGAACGGCCCAGCCCGAGGGCATTCACATGCCGCCGCTAAGGGACCGCGGCCTCTTTCACGCCGCCGACGCCATGCGCGAGATGTACGACATGGGCGACGCGCCAAGCTGCGGCGTCTGCGGCGCCATCATGGTAAGAAACGGAAGCTGCTATCGCTGCATGAGCTGCGGCAGCACAAGCGGATGCAGCTAGTCAGGTAGGCCGGGCTTTTAAGCCCGGCAGCGACGTCAAGTCTCTACCAACAACCAGACCGTCAACCAGCAAAGCGCCCCGCCGGGAGGAAGGACCGGCGGGGCGTTGTGTTTTGGGATGGACAAACATCGTTACTCGGAATTCAGACACCCGGCTCTATCCTAAGATCGAGCTTTTAAGGGAGAAATCTAATGGCGGTGCTCCAGTCGCTTTCCTTTTCGGGTAAGTTTCTGCAGCGTGGTTTCTGGCTTTACGTGTGGGAAATCGAGACAGCTTCGGGGGATAGATGGCTCTATGTTGGCCGCACCGGCGATAGCTCATCAATGAATGCGCAATCTCCATTCACCAGGCTAGGCCAGCATCTGGGAACGAACGAGCATGCTAACGCGTTGCGACGGCACTTAATGAATGTCGGCGTTAATCCGGACGTATGCCGCTCGTTCAAAATGGTGGCGTACGGCCCAATTCTTCCCGAAGGCAAAGACATTGACGAACACCGTCTGCGGCGTGACAAGATTGCAGCCATGGAAAAGGCCATATGCGACGCCCTTGGGCAGGCCGGTTACGCGGTGCTTAACAGGGTCCACTGCTTGCATCTGCCTGACGATTCTCTTTGGAAGGACACTTTAAACGCGTTTGCAGAAAGCTTCCCAAATCTGCGCGAACGGTAGGTGTTTTGTGCGTTCGATGAGATTTCAATTGGTTGAATATGGGTGGAGCAAGGTTCTCGATGAAGCGTTGCGGGTAAAGAAAATTCACAACCGGCTGCGTATTATTTGTCCCTTCATCAAGCAACGTGCTATCCGCCGCTTTGTGGAACATGCGCCCTACAAGCAAATCCAGATCATTACGCGCTTCGACCTGGAGGGATTTCGAGAAGGCGTGAGCGACACGCTTGCACTTCGACATCTCCTAGGAGTCGGCGCACAGATTCGCGGAATCCGAAATCTCCACGCCAAGGTCTATTTGATCGAAGGTTGCGCAATTGTGACTTCGGCGAATCTGACGGAACAGGCACTGAATCGTAATCACGAATTCGGATTCTGTACAGATGCCCGCGACGTATTTACCGCCTGCAACCGGTATTTCGATTCATTATGGAATCGCGCCGGAGATGATCTCGAGGCCTCGAGAATTGATACTTGGGACGCACTTGTTTATCAATCGCTCTCGCGTACGGATGGAATCAAGGCACCAAAGTGTCTGGGCGATGAAGGTGTGGAGGTTGGATTTTCGCCAGAATCTTCCACTGAACCGAAACAGATTAATAGTTCGGAGCAGGGATTTGTGAAGTTTTTCGGACGTGGGAGCGACCGAGCGGATTCTTCCACCACGGTTCTTGACGAAGTCAACGGCTCAACCTCACATTGGGCGCTTTCGTATCCTGGCAATAAGGCTCCTCGGAGCGTGAGGGACGGAGCACTCATGTTCATGTCAAGGCTCTCGAAACCCAACGACATTTTGATCTATGGGAGAGGAATCGCGAAAGCGTACAGACCTGGCGTCGATGATGCCACGCTTGGGGACATTGCAAAGCGATCTTGGAAGAAACATTGGTCGCGATACATCAGACTGAGGAGGGACAACGCCGAGTTTGTGAACGCTACGCTTAATGACTGCGTGTCCCTAAATGAATTGATGGGAGAACTTCGTCACCTTTCTTTTGCAACTACTAAAGCACGTTTCTTGCGAGGAGAACGCAATATCAATCCAAGATCCGCCTACGCGCGACAGGCGCAGGTTGAACTGACCCCAGAGGCTATCGTCTGGCTCAATGACCGGTTGGACCGATGCTTTGAAAGGTACGGCAAGATTTCTAGAGATGCGCTGGATGATCTGATCCAGCCCGAGCCATGAACGGCGAGCCGTCGGCGTCTCCCCGCCCACAATCCATCACGATGGTCGGGGTCCTCCAATTCACTGTTACGTCGCGCAGAGGGCCCCGGGAAGCCTCAAGGGCCCCACCGGCGACACGCACCGGAGGCGTTCGCCGCGCGGGGAATGAAAGAAAGAAAGGCAAGAGCAAAAGCAAAGGCAGATTATGATCGCGCCCCTACGGGCGCGATCATGACCTCGCTTCTTTTTGGGCGGGGTTCCCCGGGTTCAGTTCGTGGGCAGCACCGGGCGCTCCATTCCTCAGCTGATCTGAATCGATCCCTTTAAAATCGCTTCTGTTTCCTTCTTGAGCTCCGCTAACATCTCCCCAATGACGCGGTCCACAAATATCTCCACCCGAACTTGAAGCACCACCGCTGGTTTTGGAATCAGTTCGTCGGCTCGCGCGGAGAAGGACTTCTCCTTTGTGTAAGAGGTTCGGCTGTTCACGCCGCGTCGCACGAGCACGAGCAACAAGTCATCATCGCTGGCTGCATCTCTGGGAAGCCAGAGGACGTAATCCCGGGAGACTCTCGCTTGCGCCGGCGGAGAGGAATAGAAGTCGAAGTGCATTAGGCTCAGATCGTAGTCGCGTCGTGCTTGCAACCTATACGCGGCATCCGGGTATATCTTGTCATCGCGTTGCAAACCACTCATTCCAACGTTACCTTGAAAGTTCGAATTCGAGTTCGCGTCGATTATCTTCGTCGCCTCTGAGATGATCAACTGCTGGAGTTGGTTGGCGGCATCGTCGACTTGTGCCTGCGTATACCCACCTCTGGTGACATAGAGACTCTTGATCGCGGCTGCACTCTCATCGGCCGAAGGTGAGTACGCCCCGCGAAGGCTCTCCTCGATGAGATTCATTGTGTCCAGTGAGCGGACCAGCATGAAACTCACGAACTTCTGGTATTGCAGCTCGTCCGCTGCTTCCAGCGCATCCAAATAGGCCTCTTTATGCTCCGACAAGATCATGATGGGCATCGAGATGGCGCGATAAGTGAATACTGACGCCAGCGCCCGCGCTACTCGGCCGTTCCCGTCCGCAAAGGGGTGAACGGCAACCAATCCGTAGTGTGCGTAGGCCGCCTGCATGACTGGATGCGCCGCCTGAAACGCGTCTGTGCGCATTTCATGAAGAAGTCTCGCCATCTCTACCGGCGTTACATCGACGGGCGCGTAGGAGTGGGTAGTGCCCACTCGGGTATGCATTACATGATTGGGCAGCACCTTGTATCTGCCCTTGGGTAGCCGCTGCTCTTGAAATCCGATCGCGGTGACAACTCGATAGGTGTCCTGTGCCGCGCATACTACCTCATGCAGCTTCCGGATCGCCGCTTCGGATATCTGCTCAGCCTTTGTGGCCAAGTCGAGTACGTAATCGTATGCGTGCAACTGGGCCTCAAAAAGCGGCCTCACGTGCTCGCCCCTCCTGGCAAGCTCGATTTCCCACGCCGTGGTCTCCATCGCAACCGAAAAAGTGAATCCGCGGTCGACCTCGTAGAGGCCCTCGATTGCGCCGGTGTCAAGCGCTGTGGCGCGCTTCACGATCTCCCGTGCCCGCTGGAACGCGACGCCGGAGTCCTGAGGCCTGCTTTCAAGCGCAGCCTTGTACCGATTCCAGCGAACCGTATCCACGGACGTTTTCGAGGCCCACTCCTCGAAACTCGGAAACGGCTTATAGGCTGCGTCCAGCTTATGAACGTTGATTTGGTCCTCGGTCATGGTGAGCCATTCTCTTCTCTTGCAGATCATATCGCGAAGATGGCGGCCAGCCCTACGCCAGAACCCCGGCTCTCATCCGGTTCGGCGGCGCGTGGCCCGTGTCTTCACCACTCGCGTTTCATCTCTCAATATTCACCACAATGATCAGGGTGCCCCGGTCCCTCATCCGCCGCGGCGGAGGAACCCGGGAAGCCTTAAGGGCCGCTGACCCCTGCGCCGTTCCCCTCGCGGGCGCCTGTTCTGACAACTGACAACTGAAAACTGAAGACTGTGTTCGGGGAGTGGCCCGATTCGCTTCCCCGATCGCCGGCGAGAATATCCATTGATACCCATTAATACCCGTTCTTTCGCGGCGCCCTCAGGACGGAAGGATCGCCGAGTTGCCCTGCTTGCGGGCGAACTCATAGAGCGCTCGATCGAACGTAACCAGCTGCGCGCCGGCGGCCTGCGCAAAAGCCAGCAGCCAGCAATCCCCCACCCACTTTGAGGCCTTCTGTCCGGCGAAAGGCTCCGTGGCTTGTCTGAATTCCGCCTCCAGATTGCGCGGCTCGGGGTAGAACTCCACGCGAGGGTCCTCAAGCCAGCGGTCGTAGACGGACCAGGCCTGGCGCAACGACAGCGTCTGGTCGCCCATGACGGCGGCATTGGTAAGCAGACGAAGCAGGCCGAGCTGGGTATAGCGGGAGAGGACCAGGCGGGCGTCATCCGGCTGGCGATTGAGCCATGCCCAGGCAGTTGCGTGGTGGGAGTTTCCCGCGTCAGAGAGCGCCAGCCAGACGTTCAGGTCAATAAATAATAAGGTCATGGGGATTCTCGTCCACGGGATAGCGAGGCCCTCGCTTGCCCGCTCCGCTGATGAGAGGACCGGTCACTTTCTTTCCCTTTCTCGGAGCGGCGTAGGTTTCTTCGAGTGCCCGGACGATGAGAGATCGGATGGAGGTGCCGGAGCGCTCGGCGCGGTCGCGAAGGCGGTCGTGGAGCGGTTCCGGGATGTCGACAGTGGTGCGAACTGCCATGACATGATTATGTCACAAAGTGGGGCAACGCAAAATGGGCGGCGGCCCCAGACCCTCTCCCCACCAAAGGTAACCACCTCTCGCCCACCGAGAACCCGCTGCGTGCCCGGGTCCCCGGTGTTGGGACCCGGGACTCACCACTCCTCCGCCGTGCGGGCGGGTAACCCCATCCCGCGCATTTGGGGACCGGGGACCGATGCCATCAACCAACCCTGACAACTGAAAACTGACGACTGACAACTCACCCAATCCCAAACCCCGGCCGGATCGTCCTTTTCACCGTCTTTTCGACGTTTATCTACTTTGATTATAACAAGTTAGCCTCTATTCTGGCGTGCTAGCCAGATTATGCCCCCAAACGCACCATTTGTTGTGCAGAATCACGTGCAAACGCTGAGCGAAAATAGCGAACCAAAGGCGAAAACACCCATCCCTTTGCCTCCCAGCTCCACTAACTAGCCCTGCCAACTCCGCGGCCTCACTCCTGTATCCGCCATCACATCCACACCAGGAAATCCGGGCTATCGTCCAATTGTGCGCAGAACTACGCCCGCCTGACCGGCGGGCGTTGTCTTCTGTACCTCTCCAAGGTGGACCGCCATGCAGCCCACAACCCGTTCCGCAATCCACGGCTCTCACGCCGCCTCTCCGGCGGCCACCGGAACCGCTGCTTCCGCCCCGCCTCGAATCCTGGAGCCTCTCCGGCACAGCGCTGCAAATGAGGCTGCAATTCACTGCAGTTTGAGGGCGTAACTCGCTCAATCCACAGGACATCTCCGTTTTTATTTTCAGAGAGTTTAGCCGCCGATAAGAGGGCAGCGGTGCGAATCACACCAGGGAATTGAAGGTGGTGGCCAGGTGGTTGTAGCTGGCGATGAGGCTGTTGGCGACGTTGTGCATGCCGGCTACCGCGCCCAGGGAGACGAGAGCGCCAAGCAGGGCGTACTCGATCAGATCCTGGCCTTCCGCGCCGAGGAAACCGCGCTTCAACTGGGAGAAAAGCGAGTGGAGAGAGAGAACCATTGCGAATTGCCTCCGTTCAGTTGATTGCTGCCAATGCGCCGCGAAGATCGAGGCGTGGGCCCATGTGACTTATTTGTATTGTCGGCTGAGGTACCAATAAAGGAAATGGCACTTTAAGGGAGACGGGGGCGGCGTGAGTAACGGCGGCGGGGGTTACTTGCGGAAGGGGGAAGGGCGTTGGTGGTATCCCCGGTCCCCAACTGCGAGGGACCGGGGGCACCCAGTGTTGGTGTTAATCCGGGGGATCAGTCTTCTGCCTTGATGCGCATGCCGTAGAACGACTTGTGCACGAAGAAGACCGACACCAGGAAGAATGCGACTGCGAGTATCTCTGTGAGCTGCGGATGGCTCCCGGTGAGCTTCACGGCAAGCTCGACAGCCAGCAATCCGAACAACGTAGTGAACTTGATGACCGGATTCAACGCCACCGATGAGGTGTCCTTGAAAGGATCGCCTACGGTATCGCCGATGACGGTGGCGTCATGCAGTGGGGTGCCCTTCTGTTTGAGGTCGACTTCGACGACCTTCTTGGCGTTGTCCCATGCGCCGCCGGCATTGGCCATGAAGATGGCCTGGTAGAGGCCGAAGACCGCAATCGAGATCAGATAGCCGATAAAGAAGAACGGCTCAAGGAACGCAAAGGCCAGGGTAGCGAAGAAGACGGCGAGAAAGATGTTCAACATGCCCTTCTGCGCGTACTTGGTGCAGATTTCCACCACCTTTTTCGAATCGGTGACGGAGGCCTTTTCTACGCCCTCCAGCTTGATGTGCTTCTTGATGAACTCCACCGCGCGGTAGGCGCCGGTGGTGACCGCCTGGGTGGAAGCGCCGGTGAACCAGTAGATCATGGCGCCGCCGGTGATCAACCCGAGCAGGAATGGCGCGTGCAGCAGGGAGAGGTTTTCTTTGCCCACTGTCAGTCCGTGGGTAAGAGCCATGATGATGGAGAAGATCATGGTGGTTGCGCCCACCACGGCGGTACCGATGAGTACCGGCTTGGCTGAAGCCTTGAAGGTATTGCCGGCTCCATCGTTGGCTTCCAGCAGGTGCTTTGCCCGCTCGAATCTCACATCGATGCTGTAGTCCTTCTTCAACTCAGCTTCGATGCCGGGAACGTTTTCGATCAGCGACAACTCGTAAACGGACTGAGCGTTGTCGGTAACGGGGCCGTAAGAATCTACGGCGATGGTCACCGGGCCCATGCCCAGGAAGCCGAACGCGACGAGGCCGAACGCAAAGACGGCTGGCGCCAGCATCATTCCGGCCGGATTATTCTGCGAGTTTGGAATGCCCAGGCTGAAGAAGTAGCCCATTCCCATGAGGGCGACCATGCTGAGTCCGAGCCAGTAGGCGGAAAAGTTGCCGGCCACGAACCCCGACAGGATTCCCAGGGAAGCGCCGCCTTCGTCGGCCGAGGTTACGACTTCCTGCACGTGGGCCGACTTGGTTGAGGTGAAGACCTTGACCAACTCGGGAATGATGGCGCCGGCCAGGGTTCCACAGGAAATGATAGAAGCCAGTTTCCACCAGAGCGAACCGTCGCCGAGAGTGGGGATCATCAGGTACGAGACGAAGAAGGTGAGGGCGATGGAGAGGATTGAGGTGAGCCATACCAGCGAGGTTAATGGCGTCTCAAAATCCATTTCGTCGGCGTTGCCATACTTGGCCTTGGCGATGGCTCCGTTCAGGAAGTAGGCGGCGGCGCTGGAGACCAGCATGGCCACGCGCATGACGAAGATCCAGACCAGCAGTTGGACCTGGGTGGTGGCATTGGGGACGGCCAGCAGGATGAAGGTGATCAAGGCCACGCCGGTGACGCCGTAGGTTTCAAAGCCATCGGCGGAGGGTCCGACGGAGTCGCCGGCATTGTCGCCGGTGCAGTCGGCGATGACGCCGGGGTTGCGGGCATCGTCTTCCTTGATTTTGAAGACGATCTTCATGAGGTCGGAACCGATGTCGGCGATCTTGGTGAAGATGCCGCCGGCAATACGCAGGGCCGCGGCGCCGAGCGACTCGCCAATGGCGAAGCCGATGAAGCATGGGCCCGCGTACGCGGCCGGGATGAACAGGAGAATGCACAGCATGATGAGCAGCTCAACCGAGATCAGCGCCATGCCGATGCTCATGCCTGCTTTCAGGGGAATGGCAAAACATGGAAACGGTTTGCCGCGCAATCCGGCGAAAGCGGTCCGCGAGTTGGCAAAGGTGTTGACGCGAATGCCGAACCACGCCACACCGTAGCTGCCCGCGATGCCCACCAGCGAGAACGCCAGAATGATGGGAAGCGTCACCGCGACATTCCCAACCGGCGCCAGAACGCCGAAATACAGCGCGATAATGACGGCGATGAAAACCCAGAGCAGAAGAATGAACTTGCCCTGCGTCACGAGATAGGTTTTGCAGGTTTCATAGATCAGCTCGGAGATCTCGCGCATGGTGCGATGCACCGGCAGGTTCTTCAACTGCACATAGATAGTCAGTCCAAACAACAGGCCGGCGACGCAGAACAGCAAGCCGATGGACAAAAGGGCATGTCCATTCAGGCCGAAAAAGTGCTCGAAAGTCACGCTTTTCAAATCCGGCAGCGTCAGGTTGGCTTCGCCGCCGCCCGCGTGATCCTGCGCGGATGCGATGGCGGGAAAGAGCAGGGCGAAGAAAGCCGCCACGGTCTTGTAATGGCTACCGATGAGCTTTCCGACGCCATTCGCGATGGAGGCGGAGATTCGCAACGTGCCGATGGCCTGGCGCGCAAAGAGCCATGACCCAATCCACGATAAAACGCTTACACCCACAAAAAACAACAGGCAATCCTGTACAGTCACAATTCCTCCTGATGAAGGTTCAAATCCTTTTGCATCTGAGACAAAGAACGCGGCCCGGAAGGGCCTATTGGAAGTCAGGTGAAATGTAACATCCGCAATCGCCTCTGTCGAGTGATTGCCATCACGAAGACCGCGCGGGGGTCGGAATGGGCATTGCTGGTTCCTCAGTCTGATTTTGGGAACGAGGACAGGGACAAAGGGATCAGGGATACGGGATGAGGGACACAGGGACAAATGGAAAGAGGGACCGAGCGATGAGAGGGGCAGGGAGCGGCCTCCCGGCGCGGCGCCCCGGACCTGGCCGATAATCGCTTCTCCCTGCTCCCTTATCCCACCTCCTTGAATCAAGGGTGTAGAGTACGGGCAAGGAACGGACCTGAAACCATGTCGACGCCTACCCTGCTAACGCCGCGCCAGGCCGCCGAGCGCCTGGGCATCAGCTATCCGGCCCTGAAGCACTGGATCCTGGCCGGACGGATCCGCACCATCAAGACGCCGGGCGGCCACCACCGCGTGCCGGCCGAGGCGCTGGATGAGTTTCTGCCGCAAGCCGCCGCGCACATGGGCGCGGCGCGCATCAGCGGGCGTAATCAGCTTGCCGGGACCGTGTTGGAGATTACGGTGGAGGGGCTGCTGGCAAAAGTGGTGCTGGCGGTGGGCAAGCAGCGAATCACAGCCATCATTACCTCCGACGCGGTGCAAGATCTGGGGTTGAAACCGGGTGACCAGGCGCTGGCGCTGATCAAAGCCACGGAAGTGATGATCGGAAAGCCGTGAAGAGGCAGGGAACAGGGAACAGGGAACAGGGAACAGGGAACAGGGATCAGGGAACAGGGATCAGGGACCAGGGATCAGGGATTAGGGATTAGGGATTAGGCGACCGAGGGACTGAGGGACTGGGGGTCCGAGGGAATAAGGGAATAAGGGACCGAGGGACGTGATCGGCGGCGAGCGGTCTCAGTTGGCGATTACGTCGATG
>Ga0265339_10002381_pt1 | contig 13487 bp, 12 predicted proteins | sample 4CB219metaG_FD_202085 | JGI IMG/M metagenome (GOLD analysis project Ga0265339, IMG submission 202085) | Rhizosphere microbial communities from Carex aquatilis grown in University of Washington, Seatle, WA, United States - 4-CB2-19 metaG | ecosystem: Host-associated > Plants > Roots >...
GTCGCCCATCGAGCCGGAGGCGTCAACGAGGATGACCACGCCGACACCGCTGGCGGTGGCCTCTTTGAATGACGGCTCCAGCGTCGCAAGGATCGGATTGCGGCCGCCTACGGCCCTGTTCGCCATTTCGGACGGGCCAATGGTATTGTCCGCCTGGCGCGATGAGGCCACGTATACGACCAGTGCGACGGCCGCAATCGCGCCCCAGGCGACAAGCTTGCCGAGGGCCTTATTGTTGTTCGGTTGGTAGGACACTGATTTCCACTCGTCGGTTGAGGGCCTGGTTCTGGGGATCATTGGGATCGGCGGGCTCATCCCAGCCGATACCTTCGACGACGAACTTGTTGGGGTCGAACTTGAACTTCTGGATCAGTGCCTGCTTGATCGCCTCCGCGCGGGCGAGGCTGAGGTCCTTGACGGCCTGCGAATTCACCTGGCCCTTCATGCTGCTGTCGGTATGGCCCTTGATGAGCACGGTCGCGCGGGCGAACTGGCCCGAGAGCTGGGCGACGCGTTCCATTGTCTTTTCCACGTTGGGGTCGTACAGCTTGCCTTCCTGGGCCACGCCAAACTCGTCGCGTGACAGCTCGTATGGGTTAGAGGAGTTGGGGTAGAAGTTGATGCGGATGGTCTGCGTGATGACTGCCTCCGCCTTGCCCTTGTTATAGGTGCCAGGCGTGAACGTAGCGACGCTCTCGTCCGTCTGGTTGGCGAACTTGCCTTCCTTCTGGAGTTTTTGAATGATGCGGAAGTCCATGACGGTGTCGAAAGGGACGATCCGGTCCAGGCGGCCAAGTTCGCTGTAGACGTACGACGCATTGCGCCAGGTACGCTCAAAGTTGGTGGGGTTGGACGCGTTAAGGAAGAACTGGACGTTCTCGGCGAAGTTGGTGGCATGGAAGTCGTTCATCATGCCTTCCACGTCCTCTTGCTTCATGCCTCCGCCAAATGCCTGGGCCATCGCCGCGCAGGCGGGCTTGGGATTCTGCTTGATGATGTCCATACCCTCAAGGATGCCGGCCACCAGGCCCTCGACGATCTCGGGGTGGTCACGCATGAAATCGGCGCGGACGGCGTAGGTGTCGGCGATGAGCTTGTTGGCGTCGGCGGTCGTGGACAACAGGTGCGTGCCGGGGACCTTCTTGGGGATGGTGTAGATGTCCGGCGCCCACGAGACGCAGCCGTCGATGCTCTTGTCGCTCACCATGGCCAGGGCGGCGCCAAAGGCTGTGTCGGTGACCTTGGCCTCGATGTCGCCGGTGTTGCCGCGCGGGGGCTGCAGGCCGGCCGTCAGCAGGAGCGAGGTCAGGTAGTACTCGCTGGGCGAGTTGGCGGCGAAGGCGATCTTCTTGCCCTTGAGCTGCGCGACGGACTTGATGGAGTCGCGGACGACGATGCCGTCACCACCGTTGGACCAGTCGATCTGCTGCACGATGCGGGGTGCGGTGCGGCTGTCCTTCATGAGCTCCGGCGTGAACAGGACCATCATGTCCGCCGTGCCCCACAGCGTGTGCACCTTGCCGGCCACAAAGGCGTCACGGGCCGCAACGGGGTCGTCGATCAGTTCCATCTTGACGCGGAAGCCGTACTTCTTGAAGAAGACGCTCTCATCGTTTGGCTCGGTTCCGTGGTTGGCGGCGATCACAGGCAGCCAGCCAGCCCACACGTTATAAGAGAAGACGAGGACCTTCTTATTGTTGTCCCACTGGTAACCGCTGGCGCCCTTGGCCTCGGGCAGCTTGTCGGCGGCTACGTACTTGTATTCCTTGACCGTCGTAATGCCTGTGGGATCGACGCTTTCGACGGGCGGCGCGGTCATCTTCGAGAGCGGGGCGGCGCCCTCCTTCTTGGCGAACTTGGTGAAGGCGACATACGCGCCAGCGGCGATCAGCAGCACGATAACGCCGAGGGTCAGGATCTTGCCAAGAGGAGTCAGGTTGGCTCCGCCAGTTGGGTTTTGTTCAGTCATTTTGTCTTTCCTTTTTTCTAAGCCACATAGCCACATGGCCACATAGGGGGCACTACGTTAATCTGTTATGAAGCGCCGGCAGGGGCGTCAGAGATTAACACTGTCTCATTTCGGTTATCACGCAATATCTTTGCTCGCCTGTGGCGATTCGCTCGTCGCGGTCGTGGCCGCTGGCATGCCTTGGCTGGCCAGGAACTCCGCCAGGGCTGTCTGCTCCAGGGCCTTTCGTTCATTTTCCTTTTCCGCCACGGCTGCAGTGTCGACCATGTCGGCAGCCAGACGAGCCTTGCCGGCGGACTCTTCATACCGCTTGGCCAGGACATCCTCGACAGTCTTCATTGTGTCGCCCATGTCGCCGACTTTGAAGGCAACGTTATTCAGTGCGGCCGCCGCCTCTGCCTGGGCCTCCTTGACCTTAACTTGCGACAGTTGCTGCTGGAGGTGGCGAATCTTGTCCTCGAAGTCTTTCTGCGCCACGCGCGCCTGGCGGAGGTTGGCCTGGTAGGCGTCCTCGGTCTCCTGAAGCTCTGTCGTGTCGGTGGCCATGTCGGCCTTGAGCTCCTGCAGTTCGCGGGCCAGGCTGCCGGCGAGATCCATATTGCCGGCCCGATGGTTAGCAAGTATTCGTTGTTCGAGTTGCTGGGCGTTGGCGGTCTTGGTCTTGATCTGGCTCTTGAGGCGTTCGGCGATGCCCGCCATCCGTGCCAGCGCCATGTTGTACTTGGCCATGCGGTCGCGGAAGTCGCTTCGAGCGGCCTCCATGAGAGCGTCGGGATTGCGGGACTCCAGCCCTGTGATGAACAGCCCCAGGAACCCATTAATCAATCGGCCGATGCGTGCAAAGAAACCCATTGTATGCCCTTTCAGTTACCTGGACCAAACGACGGTCATACACCCTACCTTATAAGCTCCTGCGGATACATTTCAATGTCACACCCGGAGCAATTTACGTCATGTCAGAAGAAGCGACGTAGCGATTAGCGACATAGCGACATAGAAAAGAAGCTACAAGTACATCCTTTCGTGCGACAACCGCTTGCGGTTTAGCGGGCCTGCAATAAAGGGCAGGCTTGGGCAGCGTGCCCGCCGCCTATGTCGCTACTTCGCTACGTCGCTACTCGTCGTTCTCATCCAGCGTCACGACGGTCTTGTCCAGCAGATGGCCCAGGGCGGCGGCCATGGTCTTTTCGTAGTCGGTCTTCTTTTTGTGCCACGCCCGCCATTGTTGTTTGTCGTTGGCGGCATCATCGGCAAGTTGCTGGCACTGCTTCTGGAGCTGGTCGATCTGGGCCTTGATGTCGATGACCTCTCGTTGCCGGGCCTCGTCGCGGATTTGCATCTTCTTTCGGGCAAACTCCTCGAAGGCATCCAGTGCCTGGTCACGAGCGACGGCGTCCTTGACCAGGTCCTCGACCGGTGCCTTCTGGGCCTGCAGCAGTCCCAGCACCGCCTGCTGAACGTCAGGCGCCTTCATCGACTTGTACTGCGGCGTGTCCAAAAGTTCCTGTAGCTTGACGATGGTCCAGCCATGCTCAGCGGGCTTGACGCCGGCGGCTTCGAACACCTTGTCGAACTCCAACGACAGTTCCGCCGGCAACTGTGCCAGGGCCTGGACCTCCTTGCCGCGGATCTCGCTCGTCAGTTGCTCGATAGTGACGGTCCGCATCTGGATGGCCCTCGCCTGCCTGACTTCCTGCGGCGTGCTGACCTGCAGAATCCGGAGTTTCCCGCCAACGCTGTAGATCCAGTTAACAAGGCCCATCGGGGCTACCTTTCACATTAATGCTGCCGGTCTTCGCGAGACTTCACCACGAATGACACAAATAACGGCCGAATTACGCGAATAACGACTGAACGGCTGATTGAGGCAAGACTGTAAGACCCTGTTCGTCCGCGGCAAACGACACTTAGAAGCAACCCGCGATCCGAATCTCGTGGGTGAGCCTGGACGCCGGCTTGCCTTTCAGCGTCGTTGGACCGCGAAACCACTCGATCACTTGCTTCTTTTCATTCGTGACATTCGGTTCTTATTTGTGTCATTCGTGGTGTATCGGTTCGGAATCGTCAGACCATTACTGCGTCTGCTGTTCCTGCCGCGGCGGCTGCGGCAATGGCATCGGGACGGACTCTTCCAGTAGTTCGTCCGCCCGCCCGAATACCTTCTGCTGGTTGATCCATTCGTTCGTACCGCCAAGGCTGGCGGAGATCTCGTCGATCCGCTGGGAGACGGCCGCCGGGTCTGCCGTCAGGGCTGCCTGTTCGCGGATGAGTTCCACCTGCTCACGGATGCGGGTAAGTTCGGCATTGAGGAAGGCCAGCTTCTCGCGGGCCTCCGCCTGCTTGGCAAGCCGCTGCTGAATGATCTCCACCTGGCTGGTGAGGCTCTTACGCAGCTCGATGTTCAGCGACTGGTCCTCCAGTTGCTTCTGGAGCAACTCCAGCCGCATCTGCAGGCTTGTGCGGTCGCGCTCGCTGACGGTGGCCGACTCCCTCTGCACCTTCAGGATCGTCTGCCGCGCCATCAGCAGCCGCAGGAAGATCCGCATGAGCTTGGCAAAGCCCTCGCCCTGGACCTCAAGGCCGGTGGACTCCTGTGCCTGTTGCTTGAGAATCGCCTGGCAGCGGCCCTCGAGCTGGTGGTACGCTTGCTGGTCCTCGGTCGGCAGTTGGGCCAGCAGCCGCTGGATCTGCTGCATCCATTCCAGCCGCTGCGTCAGCAGGAAGCCGCCGCGCACGAGGTTCTGGAATCGCTTGCTGGTGGCCATTGTGTACAGGTAGCCCAGCTCCAGGCCCGCACCCAACAGCCACATGCCAGGGTTGATCAGGCCCAGGATGGCAAAGATCCCCAGTCCCAGCCAGTTGGGCGGCACGAACATGCCAAAGGGCTTTGCGCTGAAGGCGGCACGGACGTAGTCTAGGAATCCGAGTTTCATGCCTTGAGGGCACCTGTGGCTAGGGGTCCATCGAGCAGGCCGTCGGCCACGTGGCGGAAGGCCTCGGTCACGACGCGGACAGCGTTCTTGAACTCTGAACGTTCCTGGACGACCAATGGCGGCTCGGCCACCGACGCCGGGATCGACTGCGTGATGTCATACGCGATCTGCCCCGGCGCGTGGGAGAAGATCCACACACGCTCGCCGAGGTAGATGGCCTCACTAATGCTGTGCGTGACGCAGATGATCGTCGGCTTAATGCGGTGCCAGAGCTTGACCACAAGTTGCTGCATCTCCAGGCGGGTCGGCTCGTCCAGGGCCGAAAACGCCTCATCCATCAATAGTATCCGGGGTTCCACCGCCAGGGTGCGGGCAATGGCCACTCGCTGTTGCTGGCCGCCGGAAAGCTGGTGGGGGTACTTGTGCTCATGGCCGTCCAGGCCCACCTGATGAATCAGGTCCATGGCCCGGTCCAGTTGCTGTGCATGGGACAGGCCCAGTTCGCCACGGTTGACCTGCATACCGAACAGGATGTTCTTGAGCACCGTCAGGTGCGGGAATGAGCTGTACTGCTGGAAGATCATGCCGCGGTCGCGCCCCGGGCCGGTGACCGGCTCGCCCTTGACTAGAACATCGCCGGTAGAGGGCGTCAGGAGGCCCGCAATCAGGTTTAAAAGCGTGCTCTTGCCGCAGCCCGAGGGCCCGATGATCGTGATGAACTCGCCTTTGTCGGGGGCGTCTTCGACGGTGACGTTGATGCCCGATATCGCGGTGAAGTTGCCAAACCGCACGGAGACGTCTCGGCACTGGACCACCGGCAACGAGGCCGCGTGAGTCGGGGCTGGCTTGGGGGTGGCGGCGCTCATGTGCGGGTCCTCCGATACGGGAACAGCAGTTGCCCCAGGTATACCCATCCCATGTCCGCCAGCCATGCGATGACCGCGATCAAAATGATGACCACGTACACGTGCTCTCGCGGGCCTCTACGCTGGGCCATCTGCACCATCGCGCCCAGGCCGTGGGCACCCATGTCGATGGCCTCGGCCAGCACCAGGTAAGTCCAGCCCACGCCGAATGCCAGCCGCATGCCGTGCCAGATCTCTGGCAATGCGATTGGGATGAGCACCCTATGGACCGTCTGCAGTCGCGACGAGCCCAGCGTGTAGCTGGTCCGCAGGAAGACATCGCCGACATTATCGATCGCCTGGAGGACCATTGGCAGCATGTAGATGCCGAACGCCATGGCCAGGAAGACGATCTTCTGCTTCTCGTCGGTGCCGAACCATGCCATCGTCAACGGCACCAGCGTGGCGATGGGGATGTATCCGCCGGCAGTGGTAATGGGCGTGAACATGGCCCGGGGAATCCCAAACGCTCCCATGGCGATTGCCAGAGGCAGCACGATGATGGCGGCCAGCAGATACCCAAGTCCGATTCGCTTGAGGCTGATCCAGGTATTCTCCAGCAGGGGGTATGTCACGGCGCCGAACGAATCGCTTCTGAGCAGTTGCGGCACGCTCTGGACGACCTCGACAGGGCTGGGCAGAATTGTGGAGAGAGGCCGTTCTTCTATCGGGCCGGCGGTCAGGGCGAACCAGACGCCCAGCAATGCAAGAATGGGCAGCAGTCCCAGAAGGACTGCATACAATCGCGGAACACGGCCCCTTACCGCCAAAAGCCAACGTGGAATCATGAGCAGTACATTAGGGACCGGCGGTGGGAATGTCAATCGCCCAGTAGCATGGGCGTCCGGCCACGATATCGCCACAAGCAATTTCGTCAACAGCTTGCCTTCATGCGCCGGCTGCGGCTAATGTGTTGTGTCACGGCCGACACTGGTGTCGAGCCTTGTGGGAGATCGATTATGCATAAGTGCATTCTGGCGATGTTGGCGGCAGTGATACTGGCAATGGGCGGTTGCGGGGACGTGAATGATTCGGGCAAGGATGGTAGAAAGACAACCACCCATGCCACGCAAAAAAGCACTCAAACGAAGGAGACGCCCACTATGGGCTCAGTGACCCCCAAGCCGCTCCGGATCGTCTGCGTTGGCGACTCGATCACGGATCACAATACCTATCCACAAATCGTCATGCAGGCCTTTGCCGATGGCAAGAAGACAGTGCCGGCCGTGGCATGCGCGGGTGTGTCCGGCGAAATGAGCATGATGATGGCCGAGCGCCTCGACCGCGACGCCTTGGCAATGGAACCTGACATCATTACATTCTCCGCCGGCACCAACGACGCCCTGCATGACCTGCCGGCAGATGCCTATGAAAAGTACATCCGCGAGGTGGCAGCCAAGTGCAAGGCCAAGGGCGTGAAGCTGATCCTGCTGACGCCCTGCACGATCAACGAGGGCGGCACCAATAAGCCCAGCGAGAAGGCCGAGAAGCTCACGGCTGCATACACCAAGGTCATCCACGCGGTGGCCAAGGAGTACGGTTGGCCGGTCGCGGAGGTGAATAAGCTCCAGACCCAGGCCCGCGCCGCCGGCAAGATCATCATGTCCGACGACGGCATACATCCTAACTACCTCGGGAGGACCCTCATCGCCCGGGCCGTCCTGGACGCCTTGGGCCAAAAGGATCTGGCCGTGCCCAAGGAATTCTCGCCCAAGCTTTTCCCGGGCGTGATCACCACATGGAAGATGAAGGCCTTTGCGACGGCCGACGGCAAGCCCAAGCACCTGACCCACGACGAGATCGCCAAGCTCAAGGTTGACGACACGTGGAAGAGCTACACTCTGCCGGATAAGCCAGTACTCGACGCCAAGGGCAAGATGCCATCGGCGGAGGTATTTGAAGAACAGCTACGCCGCAACGGGTTTGGCCTGGAAGTTGAAAAGCAGATCGGCAAAGGTGCGGTGTATGGCGTGGCCAAGTTTGACCGTCCCGCCGAGCAGAAGGCCTTCATAAATACTGGCGCGGGTACCAGGCTGGTGTGGCTGAATGGCAAGAAGGTCTACGAGCAGCCCAAGAACCCTGGCGGCAACGACAGGTGGAGCGGCTTCCACGCCGGCAAGGAACGTCTGCCAGTGACACTCAACAAGGGCAAGAACACCCTGGTGATCGAAGTCAATGGGACAGGGCAGTTCTTCCTGAGCGTGACGGACAAGCTTATGTGGGAAGAGGACTACGCCAAGACAATGGCGGACTAACTGCCGCGCGAAAGAAAACGACAGCCACAGAGTCCACAGAGAACCCAGAGAAGATGTTTACCCTCTGAGTTCTCTGTGTCCTCTGTGGCTGTTTTATTTGAGGACTATTTCTTCAGGATCGTCGCCAGGTCTTGCTGGGGCGTGGTGATCGGGCCGATGTTGAAGTTCTTGACCAGCACGTCGAGCATTGCCGGGGTGACGAAAGCCGGCAGGCTTGGTCCAAGGCGAATGTTCTTGATGCCCAGGTGCAGCAGCGTCAGGAGAATGACTACCGCCTTCTGCTCGAACCAGCTCAGGATCATGCTCAGCGGCAGGTCGTTGATGCCCACGTTGAACGCACCGGCCAACGCTATGGCGATCTGGATCGCACTGTAGGCATCGTTGCACTGTCCAACGTCCAAGAGACGCGGAATCCCGCCGATGTCGCCGAACGGCAGCTTGTTAAAGCGGAACTTGCCGCACGCCAGCGTCAGGATCACGCAGTCGTCGGGCACCTGCTGGGCGAACTCGGTGTAATAGTTGCGGCCGGGCCTGGCGCCGTCGCATCCGCCGATGAGGAAGAAGTGGCGGATCTTGCCGGCCTTGACTGCATCGATGACCGCACCGGCTACGCTCAGGACGGCGTTGCGTCCGAAGCCGCCCATGATGGTCTGCTCGACCTCGTCGCCCAGGAAGCCCGGGGCCTTCAGTGCCGCCTCGATGACGGGCGTGAAGTCCTTTTTGCCGGATGCATCTGGCGCGATGTGCGTAACGCCTGGCCATGCGACCAGGCCGGTGGTGAACAGTCGGCCCTTGTAGTTGTCGCGGGGCTTCTGGAGGCAGTTGGTGGTCATGAGGATCGCGCCGGGGAAGGCGTCGAACTCCTTGACCTGGTCCTGCCACGCGCCGCCGTAGTTGCCCACGAGGTGCTTGAATTTCTTCAGGCCGGGGTAGGCGTTGCAGGGCAGCATCTCGCTGTGGGTGTACACGTTGATGCCCTTGCCCTCGGTGGCCACCAGCAGGTCGTGCAGGTCCTTGAGGTCGTGTCCCGAGACAACGATCGCCTTGCCCTTGACCGGCGTGACGCGGATCTTGGTGGGCTCGGGATGGCCGTACGCGCCGGTGTTGGCGGCGTCCAGCAGTTCCATCACGCGGAGGTTGACCTCGCCTACCTTGAGCACCATGCCCAATAGCTCGTTGATGTCCGTGGGCTTGTTGTACAGCCAGTCCATCACCTGGTGGAAGAAGGCGTAGACCTTGTCATCTTCCTGGCCCAGGACGGCGGCGTGATCGGCGTAGGCGGCCATGCCCTTGAGGCCATACATGGCCAGTTCCTGCAGTGCGGTTATGTCAGGTCCGAGCTCGGCGATTCGCTGGTCGATACGTACCGCGAGGCCTTCGGCAGTCAGGCCGTCGATATCGTTGAGTGTCTTCCACCAGGCCACCGTCTGGACGGGGAGCTTCTCCGGCGTCTTGCCGGCCTTCTTTGCGGCGGACTCATACAGTGCGATGGCCTTCTCGCGCAGCTTGGCTGCCCGCTGGAGGATCATCTGCAGGCGGCGTGGGTCGAAATTGACGTTGGTTACCGTGGTGAACAGGGCTTCGACGACGAACTTGTCCAGCTCGGCGTCGGCAACGCCCAGTGCACGGGCTCGGGTGGCGTAGCGGCTGATGTCCTGTGCGGCGTAGACCAAGAGGTCCTGCAGCGTGGAGGTCTGTGGGTCCTTGCCGCAGACACCCATCTGGGTACAGCCGGCACCCTTGGCGGTCTGCTCGCACTGGTAGCAGAACATGGTCTTTACTGGTTGTGTAGCAGTCACGGTCACAATCCTTTCTTATGCTTTCCTAAAAAGATTTCCCGGGCCCTGGACAGGCCCGCATGGGTTCTAAACAATTTTGTAATCCTTGCCTCCATCGTAGGCCCGGTTTCGTCGGGAAACTCGTCGGGGAGGTTCACGAGCCAGTCGGCGTCCCACAGGATGCGGAACTCCAGGCTGTCGAATCCGGCACTATGGTGGTTGGCCACAATATTGCAGACATGGTCAATCTTGTCGGGCGCCATCGTCGTGCGGCTGAGGATCGCCCTGGCGATGGGCGGGCCCTCTATTTCCTGCCAGCGGCCTGCCGAGCTGCCGTGCTTTCGCTCAGCCTCCTGGATACCGATATCATGCAGGATGGCGGCGGCGGTGACGACCTCGGCATCGGCGGCAGGCTCTGTGGCGAGGATGGCCTCGGCATGGCCTAGCACGGCCAGTGCGTGGTCGATCCGGCGCTGGTCGTTGCCGAACAGGCCCTGCATGTACATGATCAGTTGTTCTCGCTGGGTCATCGTTACTTTCTCAGTCTGCTCTTGACGCCTGCCAGCACGTGGCGGGCTATGGTTCCAAATCGGCCGTGGCGCACCATCCACATGCCGCTGAATCTCATCACCTCTCGGATGCGCTGGCGGTAACGGTCCTGGTAGCAGTGAACGGGGCAGAGCTTGCACGTGGGCTTTGGATCCAACGGGCACTTCTCGCGCAGGGCGAGTGCGTAATCCAGCAGATCCTGGCACTCCACACACAGGAGTGTCTTGTCGTCACGCCCACGGAAAGCGTTCCGTGGGCGTTGCTCCGCGTGTATTTGATTCTCTGCGTGCGCATTGTTTTCCGCGTGCGATTTGTCTTTAGAACACGTCTGGTGTTGCTCGCGGCAGTAGATCTCCGTGAACTCGCGGAGGATCTCAAGGTCATGCTCAAGTTGTGTCTGCCGTTGGGTCATATGGCCTGTTTATTCTTAGCGCTTCTAACCAATTCACTCATCAGGCAATCCGCAATTCTCAATCCGCAATTCGCAATGCTTTAGTCTCCCCTCTTAATTGTCCCGTCGATGCCGATCGTCACATCGTGCACCTCGATATCCGTACGCCCGCTTTCACTCAGGGCCTGGTGCACCACACGCACGATGCCGCTGCAGCAGGGGACCTCCATATGGGCAACGGTGACGCTGCGGATGGTGTTGCCGGCGAAGATCGCGGCGAGCTTCTGGACGTAGGGTTCGACGTCGTCGAGTTTAGGGCAGGCGATGGCCAGGCTCTTGCCGGCCAGCAGACGCTCGTGGAACTCGGGGTACGCAAAGGGCACGCAGTCGGCGGCGATGAGGACGTCGGCGTCCTGCCACATGGGGCCCTGGACCGGGACGAGCGTTAACTGCACCGGCCACTGGCCAAGCTGGGAGGGGCGAGCGGATCCGCCCAAGCCCACGGAAGGCGTTCCGTGGGCGTTTTCGGGTATTGTGGAAGCGGCAGGTCGTTTGAGCATCCGGGCCATGCTGCCGGGGCAGCCGCCCATCCCCACGGAAGACTTTCCGTGGGCGTTTTCGCACTGGTGAGGCTCGACGGCGCGGGGCTCCACTGCGTGGGGCTCGGGGGCGTGATTCTTGGCGGTGAGGTGCTGGAGCACGGCGAGCTCGTCGAATTCCTCGGCAGGGCGCTCCTCGACGGTAATGGCGTCCATGGGACAGTGTCCCAGGCAGGCACCCAAGCCGTCGCATAGGTTCTCGCCTATCAGGCGGGCCTTGCCGTTGATAATCCGGATCGCGCCCTCGGCACAGTTGGGAATGCACAGCCCACAGCCGTTGCAACGGTCTTCGTCAATCTTCACTATCTTGCGGATGCTCTTGGTGTTCATATCAATTCCTAGTTTAGCCGCCGACTGCCTGTGGCCCGGCGATTAGTTGTTCCAGCGCTCATCGTCTGCCTTATGTATAGTCTTTTGCTACCCCGACGGCCTTGACTTGAGTCAAAGGAGATGAAAAAAGTGTGATTTTCTTTCGGGCGAGTGTTTCAAGCACTAATGAACTGTTCAACTGCCTACTATTCTCAGCCCTTTCATCCTGCCGGAAGGTCCGATATCATCCTTCCCCAGTATGAGTACCAAACGTATCGCCATTCTTGGCAGCACCGGGAGTATCGGCCGCCAGGCGCTGGAGGTTATCGCCTCCACGCCGGGGCTTGAGGTCTGTGCCCTGGCCGCGGGCACCAATGGGCGACTGCTGGGTGAGCAGTCGCGGGCCTTCAATCCTAAGATAGTTGCTATTGCCGATCCCGCAGCACGCGGTGAGGTGGCGGCTCAGGTGCCTGCGGGCACGGAAGTGCTCTGCGGGCCCGACGCCATGACAGAGCTCGTCCGCCGCAGCCGCCCGGACGTGCTGCTCTCGGGCATTGTGGGTTCGGCGGGCCTGGCGCCAACTTTGGCAGCCATCGAGGCCGGGGCCACACTCGCCATCGCAAACAAGGAAACGCTTGTGATGGCCGGGGCGATTGTCATGCCCGCGGCACGGGCCAAGAAGCTGCCTGTCTTGCCGGTGGACAGCGAGCATTCAGCCATCTTCCAGTGCCTCTTCGCCGGCCGGCGCGACGAGGTCCGCCACGTAACGATTACGGCCTCGGGCGGGGCGCTACGTGATTGGGAACCGCACAAGGTTGCCTCCGCCACGGTTCAGGATGCCCTGAACCACCCCACTTGGCAGATGGGCCGCAAGATCACCATCGACTCCGCTACCTTGATTAATAAAGCCCTGGAGATCGTGGAGGCACATTGGCTCTTCGATCTGACGCCAGAACAGATCAAGGTGGTTATCCACCCCGAGAGCATCATCCACAGCCTGGTGGAATTCTGCGACGGTTCGGTGATTGCCCAGATGGCCAAGCCCGACATGACCCTGCCCATTGCCTACGCACTTACATATCCCGATCGCCCCCGGCGGGCCACGCCGCCACTGGACTTGGCCGCCCTGGGCAAGCTGACGTTCAGGCCGCTTACGGAGCGGTTTACCCGCGCGGTGGAACTGGGCTACGAGGTCATTCGTCGCGGCGGAGTAAGTGGGGCAGTGGTGAACGCCGCCAACGAAGCCGCCGTCGAAGCGTTCCTCCAAGGGCGGATAACCTTCGGGCAAATCGTTGGGTTGGTAGAAGATATATTGAACAAATGCCCTCAAATAGCGGATATAACACTACAGGCGTTATTGGACGCCGACGCCTGGGCTAGGGAACTAGTTATCCAGGCAACCAGCTAACTTCCTGCATATTAAAGAGTTAGCGAACGAATAAGTCCGTTAGCCGGTCAACTTTGTTAACGTCTTAAAGAGGTCCGAATGCTCTTATCCGATCTGAATATCGCGTGGATCTTTTCCGACTACGTCTTTCCGCTGTTCCTGTTCGTCATGGGCTTGGGATTGGTCGTGTTCGTGCATGAGTTAGGGCACTTCCTGGCTGCCAAGGGCGTAGGCATCAAGGTCGAGCGATTTGCGTTCGGCTTTGGCAAGCGCCTGTTCGGCTTCAAGATCGGCGACACGGACTACTGCATTAACCTGCTGCCGCTTGGCGGGTACGTCAAGATGCTTGGCCAGGAGGACATCAAGCCCCTGACCGAGAACGCCGCCCCCGACCCTCGCAGCTACGAGGCCA
>Ga0265339_10002382_pt1 | contig 13487 bp, 12 predicted proteins | sample 4CB219metaG_FD_202085 | JGI IMG/M metagenome (GOLD analysis project Ga0265339, IMG submission 202085) | Rhizosphere microbial communities from Carex aquatilis grown in University of Washington, Seatle, WA, United States - 4-CB2-19 metaG | ecosystem: Host-associated > Plants > Roots >...
ATCAGCAGCAACCGCTTCTTGAGTTCCCAGAGCTCTTTATCGAATTGACGAGTATGTTTATCCATATTTGACTCCAAATCCGAAATCCGAAGCACGAAATCCGAAACAAACAGCAAACCTCAAACGGCAATGTCTCAAACGGGGACAGGACACAGTCCTGGCTGCACGTTCGAGTCGGCTCTGCCTTTTTGCTCTTTTCTGTATGCAGCGAAAAAGAGCAAAAAGGCAGAGCCCATTCGCCTATCCAGCCAACTGTCTTTGCGTATTCAGTTTGGAATTTGCCGTTTGGGGCATTGCCGTTTGTTTCGAATTTCGGATTTCGGATTTCGTGCTTCTGCTGTTATCCATATCTTCCAGTCACATAATCTTCGGTCCTTTTATCATGAGGACTTGTGAAGATCTGCGTCGTCGGGCCGAATTCCACCAGGTCGCCCATGAGCATGAAGCCAGTGTCCTGGGAGATGCGGGCCGCCTGATGCATGTTATGCGTCACGATAACGATCGTGTACTGGGCGGCGAGTTCTCGCATCAGGTCCTCGATGTGCTCAGTGGCAATGGGGTCCAGTGCCGAGCACGGCTCGTCCATCAGCAGCACTTCAGGCTCGACGGCCATCAGGCGCGAGATGCAAAGCCGCTGCTGCTGCTCAGCCGACAGGGCCAGCGCCGGCGAGTGAAGCTTGTCCTTGAGCGTGTCCCACAGGGCCGTGGCGGCCAGGCTCTTCTGGGCTGCGGCCTCAAGGGCAGACTTCTTACTCACCCCGTGCACCCGCAGGCCATAAACCACGTTGTCGAAGATCGACAGCGGGAACGGATTAGGCCGCTGAAACACCATGCCCACGCGGCGACGGAGGTCAGTCAGTGGCATCGCGCCGCCATAGATGTCCAGCTCGTCCAGCAGGATCCTGCCCGTCACGTGGCAGCCGGGCGTCAGGTCATTCATCCGGTTAAAGCACCGCAGCAATGTGCTCTTGCCACAGCCGCTCGGGCCGATGATGGCCGTGATCGCGCTGGGACGAAAGGCGATGGTCACGTCCTTGAGAGCGTGAAACTTGCCGTAGTGCAGGTGCAGATTCTCGCTGCGAATTTTTCTGACTGTATCAGGCATAGTTGGACATCATCCAAATCTTGGCCACGGATTGCACGGATTTACGGCGGATTACACGGATTCAGACTAACTGTTTCCTAATTCGTGCAATTTGTGTAATTCGTGTAATTTGTGCTATCCCTTGTGACCTTCATCGATTCACCGCCCGCTTCCGGACGCGTTTGCGTCTCCGAACGGTTTCCAACACCAATTTCACGAATTACTCGAATTACTCGAATTGCAGAAACGGGAAATATATCTGCTTTCAATTGCGGTCAACTGAATACCGGTATCCATGAATCCTCTTCCAATCCGTGTAATCCGTATTCCTCAATCCGTGGAATCCGTGTTACCCGAAGTGCCCCGTAATGTACTGGCCGGTTCGGCCGTGCTCGGGGTTGGTGAATATCTTCGCCGTCGGTCCGATCTCCACCAGTTCGCCCATGAGGAAAAAGGCTGTGCGATCGCTCGCGCGGGCCGCCTGCTTGGTGTTGTTGGTCACCAGGACGATGGTGTACTTGCTCTTAAGCTGGGCCAGGGCCTCCTCGATGGCGGCCGTCGAGATTGGGTCCAGCCCGCTACACGGTTCGTCCAGCATGAGGATCTCAGGCTCCAGGGCAAGTACCCGGGCCAGGCACATTCGCTGCTGCTGGCCGCCCGAAAGGTTGGTGGCCATCTCGTCAAGGCGGTCCTTGACCTCGTCCCACAGGTACGCAGCCTTTAGCCCTTCCTCCACCAACTGCTGGAGGCGTGCCTTTGACCTCACGCCGGCCATGCGGGCGCCGAACGCGATGTTCTCGTAGATCGACCAGGGCAGCGGCGTGGGCACGGCGTAGACCATCCCCACGCACCGGCGCAGCGCCGAAACGTCCACGTTACGCCCGTAGATGTCCTCGCCATCCAGCAGGATCTTCCCTTCCTTACGGAAGTTGATCTCCAGATCGTTCAGGCGGTTGAGGCTTCGCAAGAGCGTGCTCTTGCCGCTGGCGGCCGGGCCAATAATTGCCAACCGCTCGTTGGGCATGATCTCCAGGCTGACATTCTTGAGTGACTGATGGCCGCCGTAGTACGCGGAGAAATCACGGACCACGACCTTGGCCTGCGGCGCGGCCGCTGGACCGATGCGGTCACCATTCAATATGTTCTGCGGAAGCGTCATAAGTTACTCGTAATTCGTTTACTCACGGGTGCCACGGCTAAGCCCGTCGTTTGGGCGCGGCCGTGTTCCGCGTCAAGCCACACAAGCACGGCCGCGCAAACAACGCTTAGCCGTGGCACCCTTGATCCAGTGGCACCCTACGCCATCCTTGTGGCTAGTGGCTTGTGGCTCTCTTCTACTTCGCCTTGCCCACGAACCGCTGCATCAGCCAGTAGGCGAACAGGTTGATCGCCAGGATCGTCAGGATCAGCACGCTGGCGGTGGCGTAGGCCTTTTCCATGCTGATGCCTTCGCGACTCATGATGTAAAAGTGCAATGCCAGCGTGCGCGAGGAATCGAAGATCGACGACGGCAGATTCAGCGCCGAGCCGGCAGTCAGCATGACGGCTGCCGTCTCGGAGATGCTCCGTCCGATCGACAGCACGATGCCCGTGCCGATGCCCGGCAAGGCTGAGCGAATCACCACGCGGGTGACCATCTGCCACCGTGTGGTGCCCAGGCCAAAGCTCACGTCGCGATAGCTTGCCGGCACGGCGCGGATGGCCTCCTCGCTGGTGCGAATGATGGTCGGCAGGACCATGATCGCCAGCGTAAGCCCGCCGCTGATCACCGACATGCCCATCTTCAATACGAACACGAAGAACGCCCAGCCGAACAGGCCAAACACGATCGACGGGATGCCGGCAAGGCAGTCGGCGCCGAAGCGGATCACGTGCGTGAACTTCGATTCGCGGGTGTACTCGGTGAGGTAGATCGCGGTGGCCACGCCGACCGGGCCGGCGATGAGGACGGCCAAGCCGGCCACCATTACCGTGCCGACGATCATGGGGAACACCCCGCCGTCGCGGCCCATGTTGCGGGGGCTCTGCGTGAGGAATTCCCACGTGACGTTGGGCATGCCCTTCCAGAGGATGAAGGCAATGATGAACATCAGCACGCCCAGGGTCAACAGGGCCAGCGACCACAGAAACGTGATGGCCATCGTCTGGGTGTGTGCGGGCTTGATTCTCATTATGCACCCGCCTTCCGGGCCCGGTGCCTGGAGACGGTCAAGGCGACGGTGTTGAGGATCATGATGATGACGAAGAGTACCACGCCCGTGGCGAACAAGGCCTCGTGGTGCTCCCCGGCGGCATAGCCCATTTCAAGGGCGATGTTGCTGGTGAGCGTTCGCACGGGGTCCAGGATGCTGTGCGGGATATCGATGGTATTGCCGGCCACCATGATGACGGCCATTGTCTCACCGACGGCCCGGCCCATGCCAAGTATGATGGCGGCCACGATGCCGCTGCGGGCGGCTTTGAGGGTAACCATGTGGGTGGTCTGCCAGCGGGTGGCGCCCAGGGCGATCGAGCCGGCACCAAAGGCCTTGGGCACCGACTGCAGTGCGTCCACGCTGATGCTGGTCACGGTCGGCAGGACCATCACGCCCAGGACGATGGAGGACGCCAGCACGCTCAGGCCCCATCCGCCGAAGACGTCTCGGATGAACGGCACCAGGATGATCACGCCGATAAACCCGTATACCACCGACGGGATGCCCGCCAGCAGTTCGATACTTGGCTTGAGAATCTTAACGGCCTTGGGCGGGCAGAACTGCGTCAGCACGATCGCACAGCCAAGGCCCAGGAACCCGCCGATCACCATCGCCCCCAGCGTCACCGCCAGAGAGCCGACGATCATCGGGAAGATACCAAAGTGCGGGGGTTTTTCGGTGGGATACCAATCGCTGGAGAAGAGGAATTTGCCCAGGCCCATCTTCAGCATGATCGGCATGCCTTCGATGAAGATGAACGCGGTGATCAGGGCCAGGCTCGAGACGGCCGCCAGGGCCAGCAGCGTCAACATCGCGTGAATGAGCTTTTCCTTCATCCGCGCCCTGGACGAGCTGTCGCTTGTCCATGTGTGCATTCGCGGCACGGCAGCGACCGCGCACCCGTCCTGCGGTGCCGGCGGCTGGGGAGTTGTCGGAGTATCGCTCACTGGTTGTTCCATCGTCTCTTGCATGTCTGCTTCAATGTCCGGTTTCCACGTATGCCGCGAAAGTCACCACAAGGGTGCCACGGCTAAGCCGTCGTTTGGCGCGGCCGTGTTTCGCGCCAAGCCGCACGTGCACGGTCGCGCGAGCAAACAACGCTCACTTAACCGTGGCAGCCTGGGTTGTCGTTGTCGGACCAGTTGTCGGGCCTGTCGCCGCCGCCGTCGTCGCCCAGGGCACCTTCTTTTGTGCCTCTGTCAGGCTGATCAGTCCTTCGCGTTCCAGCACCTGCTGGCCGGCGGGAGAAAGCACGTATTCGGTGAACGCCTGGGCGGCCTTGCCGGGTGTTTCGCCCTTGCGGAAGACGAACAGGAACGGCCTCTTGAGTTTGTAGCTTCCGTCCCGCACGCCCTGCGTGGTGGGGGCGATGCCGTCAATCTCAAGCGGCTTGAGCCCCTTGTCCTGCAGCACGATCCCCAGCGACATGTACCCGATGCCGCTCTTGTCGGTCCGCACCAGTTCCTTGACCGCACCGTTGGACTCCTGCGTGACGGCCTTGCGGAAGATGCGGCCGTCGTGCATCACCATCTTCACGAAGGCCTCTCGGGTGCCCGAGCCCTCTTCGCGGGTGATGACGTGGATGGGGCGATCCTCGCCGCCGACCTCGCGCCAATTGGTGATCTCGCCGCTGAAGATGCCGGCTGCCTGCTCGCGAGTGAGGCCTCGGACTGGGTTATTGGGATGCACGACGATGGCCAAGCCGTCATAGGCGATGACTACCGGGTCGCACTTGCCGGTCTCCTCGGGGTCGTCTTTGAGGTCGCGGGAGCACATGCCGATATCGGCAATGGCCTTGCGGACGTTGTCGATACCCTGTGCCGATCCGCCGCCCTGTACCTCGACATTGAACTCCTTGTGGGAGGCGTTGAAGTCTTGTGCGAGCATCTCGGCAAAGGGCTGGATCGAGGTCGAGCCAACGACGTTCAGGGCGCCGCTCTTGTTGCGGCGGCAACCCCCCGCCGTCGCCACGGCAAGGCATGTCAGAATGATCAGGAACCACGGATTCAAACGCATGGTGGGGATACTACGTCCACACGTCCTTAACCAAAAGTTAATTTTCTGTTAACCTCGCGGGGGCATCTCGAACGTGTCGTGCCACCATCAAGCCCGTTGTTTGGGCCTTGGGGTACTGCGTGTATCCCCAAAGCAGCGACGCCTTGCGGGTGGCACACAGTCTCACGCAAATCCGTCGTGCACGGCGTGATAGAGCGTTTTTCTCGGCCTCGTCCTTTAAAACGCATTTTGGGAATAATTCACTGTAAACCGCCAAGGCGCGAATCAAAAAACGTTCATAAGTCCTGTGTTTTCATTAAGGTCCGATAATAACGCGTGTAATTGACGGCCCTGCCGCGCGTTATGGCCGCAAAAAAGACCACGGCCACAAGCCCCAGGATCGACGATCTCCCGGCCGAGGTACTTTGGGTCCACGAAAACAAGAAGTGTGAAAACGGTCGTGAGGGCGAGATACTGACTCCCGCCTGGGTGCAAACCAGACTTGCCTTTCGGCGCTGTTCGAGTGCGTCAAGTCGCTAATGTGGGCTTGCCTTTTTGCGTTGTTCGACGTCGCCGAACAACGCAAAAAGGCAAGCCTGCTCCGTGTCGGTGGGACTACGGACGCCGGTGGGTCTTCCACCGTGTCGCTCCAACAGAACTGCGGGCGAGACGCCCGCGACACACTTATTCCGTCGCCTACTCCTCAGCGACCTTGTTCTTCCGCTCCTCTTCCAGCATCAGCTCGATCTCGGTGCGGATCTGGGCGGCGGTCAGGCCAAGCTTCTCCAAGACGTGGACGGCCACGCCGTCGGGCTCGCGCAAAAGGGCGAGCAGCAGGTGCTCTGTGCCGATTCGACCGCTCTTGAGCACACGGGCCTCTTCCAGCGCCATGGCCATGACTTGCTTGGCCTGCGGCGTAAGATGGAAGCCCTTGGGCAGTTCCTTGTGGGGGCCTTCCTGAACCAGGCTCGCCAGCGACGTACGAGCCTGCTTGAGACTTACGCCAAGCTCGGCCAGCGCGCGGTGCCCGTGCCCTTCAGGTTCGTGGATTAGTGCCAGGAGCAGGTGCTCGGTGCCCAGGTAGTCGTGATGCATCCGCTGGGCCTCGATCCCCTCCAACTCCAAGACCCGCTTCGCATGCTCGGTGAATCGTTCAAACATGAGCTCTCCTCAAGATTTGTACTGTAATCCTACGACGTGCACTCTTCATCGGCAATAGCGTTCGCACTGTTAACTCTACGGGCAAAGAAACCGTCAAGGCCACCACAAAATCAAAATGATCGATAACATTTTTTGGATTCCCGCGTTATCTTGTATGACGATGACCGACGTACCCCAGACAGGCCGAATATTTGACATCCAGCGGTTCTCTATCCATGACGGCCCAGGGATCCGCACGACCGTATTCCTTCAGGGATGCCCGCTCCACTGCGCATGGTGCCACAACCCCGAGGGCATCGGGTCGACCCCGGTTCTTTCCTTCATGGGCGAAAAGTGCATTGGCTGTGGGTACTGCTTCAAAACCTGCCCCAATAGCGCCCACAAGATGGAGGGCGGCCGCCATGTTCTGGATCGTAAACTCTGTCTGGCCTGTGGGTTGTGCACTCGCGAATGCTACGCCAAGGCGTTGGAGTTAATGGGACGCCAGGTCAGCGTGGCGGATGTGATGAAGGATGTCCTTGCCGACGAGCCCTTTTATCGGACCAGCGGCGGCGGCATGACGCTCTCGGGCGGCGAACCGCTCTACCAGCCGCACTTCACAGCAGCACTGCTGGCCGCGGCCAAGGCGGCCTCCGTGCACTGCTGCGTAGAGACAGCGGGCCTGGTGCCATGGTCGGACATCGAGCCGCTGGCGGGGATGGTGGACCTTTTCCTTTGCGACGTGAAGGACACCAACGATGCACGCCACCGCCGCAACACCGGGGCGTCAAACGTGACGATCCTGGCCAATATCCGCCGCCTGCACGACCTGGGCAAGGCCATCCGCCTCCGCGTGCCGCTCGTGCCCGGGTACAACGACCAGGATGACAATCTCGATGGGCTAATCGAACTGGCCCGCTCGCTGCCGCGAATCGAGGGCGTGGAAATAATGCCCTACCACAAGCTGGGCCAGGACAAGCACGCCCGCATCGGCACTATCGGCTCCATGATCGACAACCAGCCCCCCGACCCCCAGCCGCGAATGGCACACTGGATAACCCGCCTCACCACGGCCGGCGTACACGTGCTCAACGAGCAGGCCAAAGAGCTAGGTTAGAGGTGAGAGGTTAGAGGTAAGGCTCCGCGAGGTCGCATCGCATTTCGCAGCCGCACGCAATGCCATGTGCCTCTGGTCCGGGGATTCCGCACTCCGCATTCCGCATTCCGCATTTAATGCACCTGTCCGCTCGCCGCGAGCATGCCGTCATGGCTGTGTCGTCACTGTGGCCGGCAGTTTGACTTTCGCCAGGTCCGCCGACGCGTGGAGCAAGATCTCACGCCAGGCCTGGCCAAAGCCGGCAGCCAGGTCGGCGGCCTTGGGACCCTTGACCGGGACGACCGCATCGTACTTGCGTTCGAAGAGCACCTGCGTGGCCACGCCCTCCTGGTTCAGCAGGAAGACCCGCGCCGAAATCACAGCCTTGGGGGCCTTCTTGTCGCGATAGTCGCCGTACATCTCGACGACATTTGTCTCCACCTGCAGGTCGCTCTGCACGTTGCTCTCGGGGCCGACCGTCACGCGAAAGACCTTCGACGCCGACAGCCATTCCACCATGCCCCCAGCCAACAGGCGGTCGGGGACGTCCACGAAACCGTTGTAGTAGTCGGTGTCGAAGGCATCCGCGCTCGTGCGGTAGGTGAACTTCCGCGTGTCGTACGGAGCCGCTATGTGCACGGCGTTTACCCGCACGATGATGTCCATGGGCTGCCCAGTCGCCGCCGGGGCCGCCCCGGGCTCAAAGGCAAAAAACTCCCGCTGTGGGTACGCCTTGGCTAAATCGCAACCGGCCAACATTGTCACCAAGGCCACGAGGAGCAGAATATGTTTCATGTGTATTCTCCCAAACACTACGGCCACGATACTGCGGCCACAGAGGGCACAGAGAACTCAGAGAAAAGACCTCTTCTGTCTGCATCTTCCAGGGCTGTCTTAGGTTTCTTCATAAGGTCCAGAAACGCAAGTCTCGGGCACCGCGGCGGCACGCCCGACCTGGCTCCGCCTTTTTGCTCTTTTCGCCGCCATGCGTAAAAGAGCAAAAAGGCATAGCCCGCTCGACGGTGCATCCGAAAACCCCGCGCCCGCTAAACCGCAAGCGGCCGATCAAGCTATCCGAGTCTCAATAAAAAGGCCTAATCTCTTTCATCCTTTTCATCCTGCTACATATCACTCGCCCGGTTTGCGCTTCGGCGGCGGATTGCCAAAGAGCAGGCGGCTGGGATTATCCTTGGCCTCCTGCGAAACTTCCTGCAGGTTGGTGGCCACGTTCCGCAGGCTTCGTATGATGAGTTCCAGGTCCCGCGACGTCCCTGCCAGCGTCCGCTGCAGGCCTACGGCGGTCTTCTTGAACTCGGCAGTCGCCGGCCCGGCGTTGTCCGCCGCCGCGGCCATCCCGGTCATGATCTGGTTGATCTTCGGGTCCGAAAGGATCTTGTTGAGCTGGTCGGCCGACTGCCTCATCGACGTCGCCATACCCGACGCCTGGTCGATCATCTTATTGATCTCAGGGTTGCCAAGGATCTTCTGCAACTGCTGGTTGGTCGTCCGAAGCTCCGACGCCAGGGACGTCACCTGCTTGCTGACCTCCGGGACATTGGCGGCCGCGAGGGCCTTGTCCATGTCGGTCACCAGCTTATTGAGGTCGCTCAGCAGCGTGTCGATATGGACCCGGTCCAGTTGCGTGGCGATGCGATCAACGGCACTCATCACCTGCGAGGACGTGCTGGGGGCCGAGGGCACGTACAGATGCACGGGTTCCCATGTAATGGCCATCGGCGGGTACTGCGAGGGCGTCAGGTAGTCGGCCTCCAGGTACGCCGGCCCTGTCAGGCTCAGCGACGACAGCCGCAACCGCAGCCCAGCGTTCACCCTGGCGGCGAGTACATGCTTGCGGTCCCCCGCCTCCAGTGCGGGCACCGCGTCAGGATACAGCTCAATCTCGATCATGACGTAGCCGGCGTACTTTTGCTGCTCCGCTGGCGTGAGCTCGTAGTGGCGGACCACAAACCCGATCGAAGTCACCTTGCCCACCTGTACGCCGCGATACTTCACCGGCGCCCCGACGTCCAGGCCCTGCACGGATTCATTCAGGTACGTCTCGACCGGGATGCCCTTGACGAACCAGTCGCGCCCGCCAAGGACCAGCACCGCGCCCACTGTTAACGCCAGGCCTGCCAGCACGAAAATGCCCAGGCGGAAGTATCGAACGTTCTCGCTCATGACCGATCTCCGTTGCCGCTGCCGCCAGCGGCCCGGATGGCCGCCGATTCATCCGGCGCTCGGCGATTGAAGAAATCCCGTACAACGGCGTCATCGCTCTTGTCGCGAAGATCTTCCGGCGGACCTATTGCCGCCACGCCCTTGCGCTTGGGGTCCAAAAGAACCACGCGGTCGGCGACGGCGAAGATGCTCGGCAACTCGTGCGTCACCACCACGAATGTTGTGCCCAACAGTACCTGCAGGTCCAGGATCAACCTGTCCAGGCCCGCCGAGGTCACCGGGTCCAGCCCCGCCGACGGCTCGTCAAGGAACACGATCGGCGGATCCAGCGCAAGTGCCCTCGCCAGCGCGGCCCGCTTTTGCATGCCGCCAGAGAGCTCCGACGGCATCTTCCTGGCCGCCTCTTCCAGGTTCACCAGCTTGAGCTTGCCCAGTGAGATAATGTCCATCATCTCCGGGCCCAGGTCGGTGAATTCTTCCAGCGGCAGGCGCACATTCTCCAGCACGTTGAGTGACCCGAACAGCGCCCCGCCCTGGTACGCCACGCCAAACCGCCGCAGCAATTCCTGGCGCTGACGACCGCCCGCGCGGTGGATGTCGACATCGTCAATCAGCACACGCCCCGCGGTCGGGTCGTGCAGGCCGATCATCTCCTTGAGCAGCGTGCTCTTGCCCGACCCGCTGCCTCCGGCAATGACCAGCACCTCGCCGCGATGCACGTCGAAATTAATGTCCTTCAGGACCGTCCGCCCTTCAAACCCAGCCGACAGGTTCTCAACACGGATCACAATGTCGCGGTCGTCAGCCATGCCAACCCAATTGCTTAACGCGGAGGTAACAGAGGAAACGGAGGAAGACAATTCGTTCGCATCTTCCTTCTTTGCTTTCCTCTGTTACCTCTGTTACCTCCGCGTTTAATACCCTAGATTCCCAAGTAGTAATAAACCACCCCGAAGATCATGTCCACGGCGATGATCAGGACGATGCTCGAAACCACCGCCTTGGTTGTGCTGTCGCCAACGGCACTTGGGCCAAGGCGCGTCCGCATGCCGCGCATGCACCCTATCGCGCCGATAATCAGCCCGAACGCCAGCGTCTTGCCCGTGCCACCCAGGAAGTCCTGATAAGTCAGCGAGTTCACGACCGCATGCTTGTAAAACGTAACTGTGTACCCGTAATTCGCCATGACGATATAGCCAGCCGCTATGCCCACCAAATCCGCAAAGACCGTCAGCAGGGGCATCATGAGGATCGCCGCCAGGACACGCGGCACCGCAAGGAACGTCACAGGCGCCATGCCGAACGTCCGCAGGGCGTCCAGTTCCTCGGTGACCTTCATCGTGCCGATCTCGGCTGCGAATGCCGCTCCCGATCGCCCCGCCACTATGATGGCGGTGATGAAGGGGCCAAGTTCGCGAACCAGCGCGATGCTCACGAGGGTCGGGATGAGCGAGGTCGCCCCGTACCGCTGCATGGAAGGCGCTGTCTGATAGGCCATGATAAGCCCGATCAGCCCGCCCAGCAGACACACCACGGGCACCGCGTTGACGCCCACCTTCTCCGCTGTCACCCACAGATCGCGCCCGCGAATTTTCCTCGGGTGGATGACCAATGTGGCAAGGGCAGCCGCCATCTCGCCGACAAACGAGATGCTCTGATTTATCTCCAGCAAGAAGGCCGACACTCTCATGCCCGTGAGAACGGCAAAGTTCGGCTGTTTAACAGGCTCCAGCATGGGGGCCTTAGGATCGCTCAGGGTGGCCGCGGCCAGCAGACGCTGCAACTCCGTCGACAGGCCGGCAAACTCGATCTCTCCGCCGACCAATGCCACGGCCCGTCGCAGCTCGATAAACAACCCCATGCCGGCCCCATCGCAATACTGGATACCCGCACCGTCAACCCGCACCCGTCGAGGCCGACGCTCGGCAACCGGGTCGCGCGACGCCGACCACACTTCCGGCAGCGACGACGCGGTCAACCGCCCGGACAGAGCCAGCCGCATCTCGTCGGCGGAATCCCACGTAACGTCGGCCTTCGCCTCTGGCTGTTGCGTCTGATTCGCCTGCCGTATCATGTTCTGGATTCCATGCTTACCACCACCCTGGCGAGCGTATCTCGCCGACCGTCACGCGAGTCATTGTAGGAATGTCCAGCCAGAAGTCCCCACAATTCCGCCCACACAAAAGTAGGTATCCAAAAGGCAAACCGCTTCAGCCGGCTTGCTCTTCGCAGAAGCAACGAAAGGGCAAGGTCGTACACCCACCGCCATCCCCTACAATAGGGCAGGTGCGAACTAACCGATGAAATGCGGAATGCGGAATGCGGAATGTGGAATCACAGGCCCGAGTCCACTTGGACTTTCGGCGCCATATGAACAATCGCACAAGGCAATCCGCAATTCGCAATCCGCAATCCGCAATTCCGCGGGCCATGTTCGTCCGGTCGCTTACGCTGCATGGTTTGTCGCAGTATTCTGCCTATCCGCCCACGCCTTTGCCCAGCCGCTGGATGAGCCCACCGTCATGCCCGCCCCTGCCTCCATGCCGGCAACGGCGCCGACGCCTTACGGCGTCACGCCGATCGTCGTGCAGGTGGGGATAATCCTCGAACAGATTACCGATGTCAATCAGCGAGGCGAGGCCTTCAGTATCGGGGCGGTTCTGCAGATGCGATGGCACGACGCTAACCTGGCCTTTATCCGCCAGGCCGGCGAGCGCCCTTATCGAATATTCCACGACGCCGAGTTTGTCGCCTACGCACGCCAGCGTGGGGCCCGCTGGCCGGATTTCAGCGTCGCAAACCAGCAGGGCCGACGCTGGACGCAAAACATCCGCGTAGCCGTCCGATACGACGGCGACGCCTTCTACTACGAGCGTTTTACGGCCACTCTGCAGGCCCCGGACTTCGACTTTCGCCGCTTCCCCTTCGACCGCCAGGTATTATTCGTCCGCGTCCAGTGCCTTCTGCCGGCGGAGCAGTTTGTATTCGATGCCGCCGACGACCTTTCCGCCGTTGGGCAGCAACTGGGCGAAGAAGAGTGGTGGATCGTCCAGCAGGACAACTCCACCGACGTCGTCCCGTTGGCGATGGGCGCATCCTCGTCCAGGTACAACTTCCAGGTCATCGCCGAGCGGCACCGGCTGTTCTATTGCGTGCGGATCCTCCTGCCTCTGGCCCTCATCGTGCTGGTCTCGTATATGCCGTTCTTCCTCAAGGAATACGCCAAGCGGATCGAAGTAGGCACGACCATACTGCTGATCCTGGTGGGCTTCAACTTTGTCATTGGCGGCGACATGCCCCGCCTTGGATATGTCACATTCATGGACTTTTTGCTGATGATCGCGTTCTTCCTGACCGCACTCATGGTGCCCCTGGGCGTCATCCTAAAGCGTCTGGACGTCAATGGCCATTCCACCACCGCCGCCAAACTCGACCGCGTGCTCGTGCTGTCATATCCAGCCGCCTACGCCCTGGCCGTCGCCGCCGCCATCTGGTGGTTCCTGCTCTAGCCGCGGCAAAGAGCCAATAACCAATGGCCAATGGCCAATAGGTAATTGCTGGCACAAGGAAATGCCGGCCTTTTGCCATTTGGAAAGGCGGACGTGAAACAATGCGAGACATGCCCGCGCGCCTAACCTCCAGTATACCTATTGGCTATTGGCCATTGGCTATTGGCCCGTCTCCCTGCAATTTCGCGTAATTCGCGACCAACCGGATTGCTCACAACCGAGGGCTGGAACCTCGGCGCAGATTTTGTACAATACTCCCTATGAGTAATAACAACTATCCATTCAAA
>Ga0265339_10002383_pt1 | contig 13486 bp, 12 predicted proteins | sample 4CB219metaG_FD_202085 | JGI IMG/M metagenome (GOLD analysis project Ga0265339, IMG submission 202085) | Rhizosphere microbial communities from Carex aquatilis grown in University of Washington, Seatle, WA, United States - 4-CB2-19 metaG | ecosystem: Host-associated > Plants > Roots >...
CGCGCGTGAGACCAAGCACGCTGGCGCCGACCGAGCCGTTCATCGGCCCGAGCAGCGCGCCGAGGAGCATGCCCGAGACCAACGGCGCCGAGGCGCGCTTCGGCAGGATGGCGTTGCTGGTGCGATATAGCGCATCGGCGACCGGCAGACGGCCGAGCAGCAGGCCCATCGTCACGTAAAGCGGCAGCGCCTGCAGCAGGTCGTTCTCGAATAAATTGATGAGCCGGTTTGGCAATGCCGACAGCAGCGCAAACGGGATCGTGCCGGTCGCGACGCCGATCAGGGCGCCGAAAGTTGCGACGGTGATCAGGACAAAGCCAGCGGGCAGCCCGGTGGTGATGATGCCGATGCCGACCAGGATCAATAAACCAAAGCCGGCCCACTCCATCAGGCTTCATCCATCGGCCGGACGATATCGATGAGCGCCTGCGCGATCATCAGCGCTGCCATCAGCCAGAGCGCCGCCTTGATGATGAAGTAGCCGGGGTTGTCGGTGTCGGCGAAGGCCTCGAGCCCAAGCACCGATTGCAGCACGAAGCTCTTGCTGGCGACGATAATGAACAGCGCCCAGGGCAGTATCCCGACGAGCGCGCAGATTTGCCGCAGGCGATGCCGCGTGCGCAGCGAATAGCGTTGGGCCAGCGTGTCGGCGGCGAGATGCGTGCCGGCGCGCGTTGCCGCGGTGACGCTGACCGCAACCAGCAGCGCGAAAATGATCTGGCCGAGATCGTTCGCCGGACGCGAGCAGCAACGCACGGCGTCGCGCAGCGGCCATTGCATGAACAGAAGGAAGATCAGCGGGAGCGTCAGCCATTGCGCGGTGGCAATGACGGCGGCGACGAACCGGTCAAGCCGGTTAAGCCAGCCCATGATCGCTTCCCCTCAACGCGGTCCCGGATTCGCGTTGCCCCGCGTATTATTGGCCGCGTTTGGCGGCGCTGGCAAACCGGCGTGCTTCCTCGGCGGCGCGGAACAAAGCTTGGGCCTTGTTGATGCATTCCTGCTGCTCGGAATCGGGGTCGCTGTCGGCGACGATGCCGGCGCCGGCCTGCACGTACATCTTGCCGTCCTTCACCAGCGCGGTGCGCAACACGATGCAGGTGTCCATCTCGCCGGCGGCGGAGAAATAGCCGACAGCACCGGCATAGAGCCCGCGCTTTTCCTTCTCCAACTCGTCGATGATCTGCATCGCGCGCACCTTTGGCGCGCCCGACACCGTGCCGGCCGGGAAGCCGCCGGCCAGCGCGTCGAGCGCGTCGCGATCCTTGCGCAGCCTGCCCTCGACGTTGGAGACGATGTGCATGACGTGGCTGTAGCGCTCGACGAAAAACTGATCGGTCACGGTCACGGTGCCGATCTCCGCGACGCGGCCGACGTCGTTGCGGCCAAGATCGAGCAGCATCAGATGCTCGGCGCGTTCCTTCGGATCGGCGAGCAGTTGGTCCTCCAGCGCCTTGTCGTCGTGCGGTGTCTTGCCGCGCGGCCGCGTTCCGGCGATCGGGCGGATGGTGACGACGTCGTGCGCGACCTTCACCAGGATCTCGGGGCTCGATCCGGCGATGGCGTAGCCGCCGAAGTCGAGGAAGTAGAGGTAGGGCGACGGGTTGGTGCGGCGGAGCGCGCGGTAGAGTGAGAACGGCGGCAGCGTGAACGGCGCTTCGAAACGCTGCGCGACCACGATCTGAAACGCATCGCCTGCGGCGATGTACTCTTTCGCCTTGCGCACCATGGTCTTGTATTCGGCGGGCGTCGTGTTCGATTGCGGGTGGACGTCGATCGGGCCGTCATCCGCCTCGCCGAACGACTGGTCGAGCGGTCGGTCGAGGCTTTCGACCACGGTCGAGAGCCGCTCGACCGCGCGCGTCAGCGCGGTCCTGGCGTCGACGCCTTTCTCAGGCCGCACCGGAGTGACGACGGTGATGGAGTCCTTCACCGCGTCGAACACCACCACGATGGTCGGCCGCACCAGCACGGCATCGGGAATACCGACCGGGTCCGGATTCGGCTCCGGCAATTCCTCCATCAGCCGCACCACGTCGTAGCCGAGATAGCCGAACACGCCGGCGGCCATTGGCGGCAGATCGTGCGGCAATTCGATGCGGCTTTCGGCGATCAGCGCGCGAAGTGCGTCGAGCGGCGGCTCGGGGCAGGGCGTAAAGGCGTCGGGCCTCGCGCGGGCGCTGCGGTTGACCTCGGCGCGCTCGCCGTTGGTGCGCCAGATGAGATCCGGTTCGATCCCGATGATGGAGTGGCGGCCGCGCACGGCGCCGCCCTCGACCGACTCGAACAGGAAGCTCATCGCCTTGCCGCCGCCGAGCTTCATGAAGGCGGACACCGGCGTCTCGAGGTCGCCGACCAGCGTGGTCCACACCACCTGCGCTTCGCCGCGGGTATAACGTTCCGCGAACACGCTCTCCGACGGTTCGATCTGCATTGCTACTGCTGGGCGGTGCCGCCGCCGATGACCTGGTTGATCGCGGCCTGGTTGAGCGTGACGCCGAGCTCGGTCTCCAGCCGCGCCAGATATTCGCCGACCACGTCGTCGGCGTAGGAGTTCTGCAGCGAGGTTTCGAGCTTCTGCGTGTCTGGCGCGATCGGGTCGAGCTTGGGGTCGCTGATGTCGGTCACCGCGAACAGGACGCGCTCGTCGGCGCTCACGCCTTCGGCCGCGCTCGAGCCTCCCTTGGCGGCGGCGAACACCGCTTGCAGCACCTTGGCCGGCACTTCAGCGGTCGGCTTGCCGCGTTGCAGGTCGCTCGCGTGCTCAACCTTGACGGCGGCGTCGGCCGCGACCTGCGCCAACGTGGCGCCGGCCTTGAGCTTACCGAGCATGTCGCCGGCCTTGCCCTGCAGGACCTTGGCGACCTCGTCGTCGCGCCAGCGCGCGGCGACCTGATCCTTGACCTCGTCGAGGCCGCGCTCGTGCGACGGCGTGATGCCGTTGACGTCGAACCAGATGAAGCCGCCGTCCGGCGTCGGCAGCGCCTCGTTGTCGACGCCGACATTGCTGGCGAAGGCGGCCGAGATGACGTCCGGCGTTTTCGGCAGCGTGGCGACTGGCTTGCCGTCGGGACCGCGGCCGGAGCGGTCGACGGCGTCGATGGTCGTCCCGCTGAGACCGAATTTCTTTGCTGTCTCGGCGAGCGTTGCGCCGGAGGCGCGGTCGTCCTCGATCTTGTCGCGCAGATCGCCGATCTGGCTTTTAGCGCGGCCCTCGGCGACCGCTTGTTTCACCTGTGAGCCGACCTCATCGAAGCTCTTTTGCGTGCCAGGATCGATCTTGCCGACCTGCAGCAGCACTGTGCCGAACTGGCCTTTGATCGGCTCGCTGACGTCGCCCGGCTTGAGCGAAAACGCTGCCTCGGCGACGGCGGGGTCGATGATGTCGGCCTTCGACACCATGCCGACCTGGGTGTCGCTGTCCTTGAGCCCGCGCTCCTTGGCGAGGTCGGCAAAGCTCGTGCCTTTGGCGATGCGTTCGCGCGCGACTGCGGCTTCGGCTTCGTTCGGGAACACCATCTGCTGCAAATCACGCTTCTCCGGCGTGCCGTAACTATCCTTGTGCGCGTCGTAATAGGCCTTGGCGTCGGCGTCGGTGACGTCGCCGGGCTTGGCGAGCGCCGATGGCGTCAGCGAGAGCAGCGTGACCTTGCGGTATTCCGGCGCCTGGAACAGCACCTTGCGTTCGTCGAAATATGCTTTCAGCGTTTCCGGGGTCGGCTGCGCGATCTCGCCGGCTTGCGCCGCGCCAAGCTTGACGTAGTCGATACCGCGCTTCTCGTTCTGATACTGGTTGACCGCGCTGAGCATCGTCGCCGGCACATGCAGGCCGCCGCTGATGGTCTGGGCGATCTGCCGGCGCAACAGCACGCGGCGCTGCTCGGCGACGTAACGCGCTTCGCTGAATCCGGCGTTGCGGATCAGCAGCGTGAAACGGTCGTGGTCGAACTGGCCATTGAGCCCGCGGAAATTCGGATCGCTCATGATCAGCTTGGCGATGTCGGCATCGGAGAGGCCGAGCCGCCACTCGCGCGCCTTCTCGTCGAACGCGCTTTCGGCGATCAATTGCCCGATGAGCTGCCGGTCGAGGCCTAGCGCGCGCGCTTGATCTGGCGAGATCGGGCGGCCGAGGCGGCGGCTGAACTGCTGCAGCCGCTCGTTGTAATACTGACGGAACTGGTCGAGCGAGATCTCGGTATTGCCGACCTTGGCCGCCGAATTCTGGCCAAAGCCGCGGAAAATGTCGCCGATGCCCCAGACGGCGAAGCTGATGACCAGCACGCCCATGACCGCTGCCATGATGGCTTTGCCGAGCCAGGAACCGGAGGCCTTGTGGATACCGCGAAGCATGCGCGCGTCTTTGTTTCTTTTGCCGTTTCGATTGAGGGATAAGGGTATTGCGGCCCTTTAAGGGGCAGCGCAAGGGGAACATAAGGAAGGTGCCAACTCCTTGCAACTCAAGCGGGATTGGCTGCGATCCGGCCGCTCTGGCGTGCCGTCATCGCGTCTGCTAACCGCTCGCGCGAGGCTACGGGAAAGCTCATGGCTGCGGCTTTGCGCCCGCTGGTGGCGGGCAACTGGAAAATGCACGGGCTCACCGCCTCGGCGGGGGAGCTTGCGCGCATCGTCGCCGGTGGTGCGGCGCTCGCAGGCAAGGCCGACCTGATGATCTGCCCGCCGGCCACGCTGCTGGCGAATTTCGCCGCCGCGGCGCGCGGCTCCGGGGTCGCCATCGGCGCCCAGGACTGCCATGCCGACGCGTCGGGAGCCCATACCGGCGACATTTCGGCGGAGATGATCAAGGACGCTGGCGCCGCCGCCGTGATCGTCGGCCATTCCGAACGCCGCACCGACCACCATGAGACCGACGCGCAGGTGCGCGCCAAGGCGCTGGCCGCGCACCGGGCGGGGCTCACAGCCATTCTTTGCGTCGGAGAGCACCGCGCCGAGCGCGAAAAGGGATGGGCGCTGGATGTGATCAGCCGCCAGCTCGAAGGCTCGCTGCCAGGCGACGCGACCGCCGCCAACTTGGTCGTCGCCTACGAACCGGTTTGGGCGATCGGCACCGGCCTGACGCCGACCCCGGCCGATGTCGCCGAGACGCATGCTTTCATCCGCAAGACGCTGTCGGCCCGTTACGGCGCCGCCGGTAGCGCGGTGCGCATCCTCTATGGCGGGTCGGTCAAGCCGGACAACGCGGCCGAGCTTTTGGCGGTCGCCGAGGTCAATGGCGCGCTGGTCGGCGGCGCTAGCCTGAAATCGGCCGATTTCCTCGCTATCGCGGGCGTTTACCGCTAGCGGGCGGCCCCATCCGGTAAGGGTGGAGCAAGGGTGGAAAAGCCCAAAATGATCGTGTAGAGACCCCGCGAAACCCTGGCGCGCGATCCCGAAAAGTGGGAACCGGTTTTCGGCGAAGATCACGCGGATACCTATATGACCGGCATGGCGCAGGGCGCCTCGTCGCCCCGCCGTTCGCTTGAGTGGATTGTTCTGATGCAGCAAGTCGTGATCGTTGTTCACCTGATGCTGGTGCTCGCCTTGATTGGCGTGGTGTTGCTGCAGCGCTCGGAGGGCGGCGGTCTCGGCATCGGCTCGACCGGCGGCTTCATGACCAGCCGCGGCACCGCCAACGTCTTGACCCGCGCGACCGCGATCCTCGCCGGGCTGTTCTTTGCCACCAGCCTGATCCTGTCGATCCTGGCCGGCATGAACCGCAAGCCGACCTCGATCCTCGGCGGCTCCGGCACGCCTGCGCAGACGACGCCGGGCGCGCCGCCGCCGCTCAACGCACCGGGCGAGGGCGGCCTGCTCAAACAACTGCAACAGGGCGCGCCGTCGCAGCAGCCCGCGGCGCCAACGGTGCCAAGCGGGCCCCAGGTGCCGCAGTCGAAGTGACCAAGCGAAGGGCCGGCATCCCCGGCCCTTCGGCGTTAGAGAGGAGCGTGAAGACAGTGCCGGAACCCATTGTCACGCCGGGGCCTTTTCAAGCTACGCACAGCCGCACACAGGCTCTGTGGTTTTCTCGCTCGTCGAATCGATTCGCGGCGTCTAAAGGTTAGGCCCCATGGCGCGGTACATTTTCATCACCGGCGGCGTGGTGTCCTCCCTTGGCAAAGGTCTCGCTTCGGCGGCGCTCGGCGCGCTGCTGCAGGCGCGGGGCTACAAGGTGCGGCTGCGCAAGCTCGACCCCTATCTTAACGTCGATCCCGGCACCATGTCGCCGTACCAGCACGGTGAGGTGTTCGTCACCGATGACGGCGCCGAGACCGATCTCGACCTCGGCCACTACGAGCGCTTCACCGGGCATCCTGCGACCAAGCAGGACAACATCACCACCGGCCGCATCTATCAGGACATCCTGAGCCGCGAGCGGCGCGGCGACTACCTCGGCGCCACCATCCAGGTGATCCCGCACGTCACCAACGCCATCAAGGATTTCATCCGCGAGGGCAATAACGACTTCGACTTCGTGCTGTGCGAGATTGGCGGCACCGTCGGCGACATCGAGGGCCTGCCGTATTTCGAGGCGATCCGGCAGCTGGGCAACGAACTGCCCCGCCACCACGCGATCTACATCCACCTGACGCTGCTGCCTTTCATCCCGAGCGCCGGCGAGCTCAAGACCAAGCCGACGCAGCATTCGGTCAAGGAACTGCGCTCGATCGGCATCCAGCCCGACATTCTGTTGTGCCGCACCGACCGGCCGATCCCGGAGGGCGAGCGGCGCAAGCTGGCGCTGTTCTGCAACGTGCGGGAAGGGGCCGTCATCGAGGCCCGCGACGTCGACAACATCTACGCCGTGCCGGAAGCCTATTCCGCCGAGGGACTCGACGCGCAGGTGCTCGAGGCCTTCGGCGTCGAGCCGCGCCAGCCGCTCGAGCTCGAGCGCTGGCGGTTGATCAACGAGCGCATCCGCAACCCGGAAGGCGACGTCACCATCGCCATTGTTGGCAAATACACCGGCATGAAGGACGCCTATAAATCCCTGATCGAGGCGCTGTCGCACGGCGGCATCGCCAACAAGGTCAAGGTCAAGCTCGACTGGATTGAATCGGAAGTGTTCGAGAACGAGGACCCGACGCCGTTCCTCGAGAACGTCAACGGCATCCTGGTGCCGGGTGGTTTTGGCCAGCGTGGCGCCGAAGGAAAAATCCGCGCCGCGCAGTTCGCGCGCGAACGCCATGTGCCGTATTTCGGCATCTGCTTCGGCATGCAGATGGCGGTGGTCGAAGCGGCGCGAAATCTGTGCGGCATCGAGGAGGCAAATTCCACCGAGTTCGGCGCGACGTCCGAGCCGGTGGTCGGCCTGATGACCGAGTGGATGAAGGGCAACGAGCTCGAGACACGCGCGGCTGGCGGCAACCTCGGCGGCACCATGCGGCTCGGCGCCTATCCCGCCAAGCTGACGCGTGGCAGCCGCGTCGCCGACATCTACGGTGCCACGGACATTTCCGAGCGCCATCGTCACCGCTACGAGGTCAATACCGGCTACAAGGGCCGGCTCGAGCAGCGCGGCATGCGTTTCTCCGGCATGTCGCCGGACGGCATCCTGCCCGAGATCATAGAATACGACGATCATCCCTGGTTCATCGGCGTGCAATTCCATCCCGAATTGAAGTCGCGCCCCTTCGAGCCGCACCCGCTGTTTGCCTCGTTTGTCGAGGCCGCGGTCGAGCAGAGCCGGCTGGTGTAAGTTTCGTTTCGGTTGTTGGGTCATGGCCCGCGGCATCGACCACATCGTCCACGCCGTGCGTGACCTCGACGCCGCGGCTGCGGTTTATCGCAACCTCGGCTTCACGGTCGGCGGGCGCAATCTGCATCCGCGCGACTGGGGCACGCAGAACCGGATTATCCAGACACCCGACACCTACATCGAGCTGCTTTCGATCGCTGATGAAAGTGGGATCGCTCCGCATGATCCGCGCTATTTTTCCTTCGGCGCTTTCAACCGTGATTTTCTGAAACGTGGGGAGGGGCTGTCGATGCTGGTGCTCAAAGGGCAGGGTGTGCCGGACGCGGAGGCATTTCGCGCGGAAGACATCGGCGGTTTTGAGCTCTACGAACTCAAACGCGAGGGCAAAAAACGCGATGGCACGCCGCTCAAATTCTCCTTCACGCTCGCATTCGCTCGCGACCGAGAAGCGCCTGATGTCGGCTTCTTCACTTGCCAGCAACATCATCCGCCGGAACATTTTTGGAATCCGGAATTTCAGAAGCATGCCAACGGCACGACGGGCATCTCTGGCATCGTGCTGGTCGCCAACGAGCCCGCGCGCCATTGCGCCTTCTTAGAAGCATTTGCCAACGGTAACGCCGAAACATCATACGACGGCTTCACGATCGATACTCTGCGCGGCGCAATCGAAATGAAAACCCCCGCCGCGTTCACCAGCCGTTACGGGATCGAATCGCCCAACACCGAGCACGGCGCACGGCTCGCGGCCATCCGATTTTCCGGGGCGAAAACGCTTGCCGTTGAGACTGCCATGGGCGCAGTGCTGGTGTTCGAGCCTGCTGGTTGACCCGACCGTTTCGCCGTTTCATGGTCGCGCCCGCGAGGGCGCAATCGTGAACCAGCCAATGACCCCGAATGCCGTTGTCGCGGTCGGTTCCGTCCGCTTCGGCAACGCTTTGCCGCTGGCGCTGATCGCCGGCCCCTGCGCGCTGGAAAGCAAAGCGCACGCGCTCGAGATGGCGACGGCTCTCAAGGAGATCGCGGCGAAAGCCGGGGTCGGCCTCGTCTACAAGACGTCGTTCGACAAGGCGAACCGAACCTCCACCAATTCGGCGCGCGGCATGGGTCTCGACCAGGCGCTGCCGATCTTCGCTGAGATCCGTTCCAAGCTCGGCGTGCCGGTACTCACCGACGTCCACGAGGCCGGGCAATGCGCGCGCGTCGCCGAAGCGGTCGACGTGCTGCAGATCCCGGCATTCCTGTCGCGCCAGACCGATCTGCTGATCGCGGCAGCGAAGACCGGCAAGGTGGTCAACGTCAAGAAGGGACAATTCCTCGCGCCTTGGGACATGGCCAACGTCGTCGCCAAAGTCACCGGCGCCGGCAATGCCAACGTGCTGGTGACCGAGCGCGGCGTCTCCTTCGGTTACAACACGCTGGTGTCGGACATGCGTGCGCTGCCGATCCTCAAGCGCCTCGGCGCGCCGGTCATCTTCGACGCGACGCATTCGGTGCAGCAGCCGGGCGGACAGGGCGACAAGTCCGGCGGCGAGCGCGAATTCGTGCCCGTTCTGGCGCGCGCCGCGGTCGCGGTCGGCGTCGCCGGCGTCTTCATCGAGACCCATCAGGACCCCGACAAGGCGCCGTCCGACGGTCCGAATATGCTGCCGCTGAAGGACATGGCGGCGCTGCTGCGCGAGCTCGTCGATTTCGACCGTCTCGCCAAGCGCTGACTGCCGGTCGCCGGAATGACCCGCACGCTCAACCTTCTGGCGTTAGTCGTCTTTGCCAGTTCGCTGTTCACGCGCGCCACCGATCCGGTGATCCCGCAGATTGCGCACGGCCTCGACGTCACGACGGCAACCGCGGCGCTGCTGACCACCGCCTACAGTCTGCCTTACGCGCTGGTGCAACCGGTGCTTGGCGGGCTCGCCGATGTCTTCAGCAAGACGCGGTTGATGCTGCTGTGCTTCGTCCTGGTAACGGCGGCCGCGTTTGCCTGTGGCTTTGCGCCGAATTTCAATGTTCTGATGGCGGCGCGTGTCGTGGCCGGTCTCGCCTCGGGAGGCGTGGTGCCGATTTCCTTCGCGCTGCTCGGCGATCTCGTTCCGGTGCGCCAGCGGCAAGTGGTGATGGGGCGGCTGCTGTTCGCCATTATGACCGGTAATCTGCTCGGCGCGACCTTTGCTGGCATCATCGGCGATCTTGTCGGCTGGCGCGGCGTGTTCCTGACCACCGCCGCTTTCGGTGTCGTGGTGCTGATTGCCGCGGCGGCGGGCTTTCGTACCGACGAACGAGCGCCGGGCCGATCCGACTTTTCCCAGCTCATCCCGAACTATGTCGCGATCTTCAGGAACCCGCTGGCGAAGATCTGCTTCGGCGCCGTGTTCTTCGAGGCCGTGTTCATGTACGGCGTGTTTCCCTACATCGCCAGCATGTTGCACGAGATGGGCGAGACGCGCGCCTCGATCGCCGGGCTCGTCATCGCCGGCTTCGGCGTTGGCGGCGCGCTTTACGCGGTCTTGGTGTCACGCCTGCTCGCGACGCTCGGCGAGGTCTGGATGATGCGGTCAGGCGGCGCCATCATGGGGTTCTGTCTGCTTGTGATCGGGGCACGGTTTGCGTGGCCGATCGAATTCGTCAACTTTGTCCTGCTCGGCTTCGGTTTCTTTCTTTTGCACGGAGTGATCCAGATCTACGCAAGCGAACTTGTGCCCGCCGCCCGCGGCTCGGCCATGGCGCTGCACTCGTCCTTCTATTTTCTCGGCATGGCGGCCGGGCCGATCGTCTATGGCGCGGGCTATAACAGCAGCGTCGGCATCAATTCCGTTCTCGTCGTCGGCGCCGTGGTGCTGTCTGGTGTCGGACTTGTTTGCGCGCAATGGCTGCGCCGCCAGCCGCAATCGAGCGCGTGATCCCGAGAAGAGAGGCTAGCCGCGGCCGCGATAGGGCGCCACGCCCTGGTCCGGCACCCACACGCCCGTCGGCAGCTTGCCGCGCTGCCAGAATACGTCGATCGGCATGCCGCCGCGCGGATACCAGTAGCCGCCGATGCGCAGCCACTTCGGCTTGAGCAACGCGAACAAGGTCTTGCCGATGGCGACGGTGCAGTCCTCGTGGAAGGAGCCGTGGTTGCGGAAGCTCGCGAGATAAAGCTTGAGCGACTTCGACTCGACCAGGAAGCGCCCCGGCACGTAGTCGATCACCAGATGCGCGAAGTCCGGCTGGCCGGTGATCGGGCAGAGCGTGGTGAATTCCGGCGCGGTGAAGCGCGCGACGTAGTCGGTGTCGGGATGCGGATTGGCGACGCGGTCGAGCACCGCTTCGCCGGGCGAAGCGGGGATGCGTGCCGGCCGTCCAAGCTGCAGAGGTTTCCGTGCCATAAGTCGTTAATGGCCTGCTTTCTGAGGGCATGACAAGACCCATCGCGGCCTGTAGAAACGCCCAAGAAAACGTACAAGAAAAGCCTCGGGATTCCTTCATGACCGCCATCACCGACATCATCGGCCGCGAAATCCTCGACAGCCGCGGCAATCCGACCATCGAAGTCGACGTCATCCTTGAGGACGGCTCGAAAGGCCGCGCCGCGGTGCCGTCCGGCGCCTCGACCGGCGCGCACGAGGCGGTCGAGCTGCGCGACGGCGACAAGACGCGCTATCTCGGCAAGGGCGTGCGCAAGGCGGTCGACGCGGTCAACGGCGAGATCTTCGACGCGCTCGGCGGTATGGATGCCGAGCAGCAGGCCAAGCTCGACGAAACCATGATCGCTCTCGATGGCACGGCGAACAAAGGACGCCTCGGCGCCAACGCCATCCTCGGCGTCTCGCTGGCCGCCGCCAAGGCCGCGGCGATCGCCAAGAACGAGCCGCTCTACCGTTACGTCGGCGGCACCTCGGCCCGGCTGCTGCCGGTGCCGATGATGAACATCATCAACGGCGGCGTGCACGCCGATAATCCGATCGACTTCCAGGAATTCATGATCATGCCGGTCGGCGCACCGAGCTTCTCGGAAGCTCTGCGCATGGGCGTCGAGGTGTTCCAGACGCTGAAGAAGCAGTTGCGCGACGCCGGCCACAGCACGGCCGTCGGCGACGAGGGTGGCTTTGCGCCGAATTTGAAATCGGCGGAAGAGGCGCTCGACTTCGTGCTGCGCGCGATCGAGAAGGCCGGCTACAGGCCCGGCGTCGATGTCGCGATCGCGCTCGATCCGGCCTCGACCGAATTCTTCAAGAACGGCGCCTACGTCTACGAAGGCGAAAACAAGACGCGCTCGATCAAGCAGCAGGCCGAATACCTCGCCGAGCTGGTCGGCAAGTATCCGATCGTCTCCATCGAAGACGGCATGGCGGAAGACGATTTCGACGGCTGGAAGCAGGTCACCGACCTGATCGGGAAAAAGTGCCAGCTGGTCGGCGACGATCTCTTCGTCACCAACGTCAAGCGGCTCGCCTACGGCATCGAGCGCGGGCTCGCCAATTCGATCCTGATCAAGGTCAACCAGATCGGCACGCTCACCGAGACGCTCGCCGCCGTCGAGATGGCGCACAAGGCCGGCTACACCGCCGTGATGTCGCATCGCTCCGGCGAGACGGAAGATTCAACCATCGCCGATCTCGCCGTCGCCACCAATTGCGGGCAGATCAAGACCGGATCGCTCGCCCGTTCCGACCGCACGGCGAAATACAACCAGCTGCTGCGCATCGAGGAGGAACTCGGACCGCAGGCGCAGTATGCCGGCCGCGAGGCGCTCAAAGCGAAGCGCTGACGGTGCTTGATTTGACGCGCAAATCGCCGCAGATTCTCCCCCGCTAGATTGGGTTTCACCGATGGACCAGACCACGACACTCGCCCCGCACGACCGCCGCCGCGCTGCCGAGCGCCTGGCCGCCTTCGTCGCGCAATCGGTCGATGCCGCGTGCGCGGTGGAGAAGCCATTCTTCCATCTCGAATTCGATCGCGTGTTTCCCGACGACGTCTATGCCCAGATGCTGGCGCTGATGCCGGAGGCCGCCGACTACCGCCCGATGCACGGACGCAGCAAGGTTGTCGGCACGCCGACGCGTGTGAAGATCGATCTGTTCCCCGAGTACATCCGCAACCTGCCGGCGGAGAAGCGCGCGCTGTGGGATGTCGTCGGCCGAGCGCTGTGCTCGGAGCCGGTCAAGCAGGCCTTCATTCGCCGCCTCGCGCCTGGGCTGTCGAAACGTTTCGGTGCCGGTTTCGCCAGGACCGGCATGTATCCGATCCCGATCCTCACCCGCGACATTCCCGGCTACCTGATCACGCCACATACGGACACGCGGTGGAAAGGCATCACCGTACAGCTTTATCTGCCGCGCGACGAAGCCCATACCAATATCGGCACCATCTTCCACGAGAAGCTGCCCGACGGCTCGATGCCCAAGCGCGCGCAGATGCGCTTTGCGCCGAACACCGGCTACGCCTTCGCGGTCGGCGACGACACCTGGCACTCGGCCGACGCGGTCGGGCCGCAGGTCTCGACCCGCGATTCGATCCTGCTCACTTATTTCGTCGACAGCGACCTGCTGCGCATCCTGCGCAACCGCGGCAAGCGCCTCGGCAACTTCGTGGGCAACGAAGCCCGGCAGTGGATCTAGCTGTTGTCGCGGCGTTAAAGACGCCTTAACGGCCCTGCGGCATCTTCGGTGCCATGGTCAGCCACCGGCGTCGTCACGCAGTCCTCACTGCGCTTGCTCTCTATCTCTTTGCCGCACTGTTCATCGGCTACTTCGCCGTCAACGCCTTCACCGGCAACCATGGCCTGCGGGCCCAGGCCGACCTCGACCAGCA
>Ga0265339_10002389_pt1 | contig 13476 bp, 10 predicted proteins | sample 4CB219metaG_FD_202085 | JGI IMG/M metagenome (GOLD analysis project Ga0265339, IMG submission 202085) | Rhizosphere microbial communities from Carex aquatilis grown in University of Washington, Seatle, WA, United States - 4-CB2-19 metaG | ecosystem: Host-associated > Plants > Roots >...
GGAAGATTGCCGCTCAAAACGACAATAACATCCGCGTGGGCCAATGGATCCTCAACCACCAGCCACTGTCCGATCATGAAAAAAATGGTAACTCCGATGATCACGAGGACCGCCAAGACGCCGCCAAAAATAAACCAGCTGCGATTTTTCAATCTTGCTTTAGTCACAATCCTCCCTTACTTCATTTCAATCCCATAAGGCGCGGCGCGAACGGGCCTTCAGGCGGAGCGATGAATCTTATCCCCAGGCTCGTGCAGAGCGCGGGTAAAAAAGAAGTTGTAGTGCCGCTTCGTGCAGTCTTCGCAGCGGAATGGCCGCATCAACAGAAACGGAAGCACGACCATTTCCAGAGGGCCCCGGCGGTGCGATCGCCGCACATCCAGGCTCTTGCAGGATGGACAGCATCGCAGAAAATAGAATCGAGCATGCGACATGGCGTAAAAAGCAGACTCGGAATGCTAACCCGCCTGTCATTCGAGGTCAATCCTGACGGTCGTGCTCACCTTCTATCGGAATAGGGGAGCGCGCCGGTAACAATATGGCGTCGCACCGACCGATGTATTCTTGGTGGCGGAGACACCCGAGGCTACAATTGCAGCCGGCTTTAGAGACGACTCAGGAGCGACAACGATGCGCGCAGTAGTCACAGGCGGAGCAGGATTCCTCGGATCGCATCTTTGCGACTATCTCCTGGAACGCGGATGGGAAGTTCTCTCGATCGACAACATGGTGACCGGGACGGCATCCAACGTCAGGCACCTTGCTGAAAATCTCCGCTTCCGGATGATTCAACAGGACGTTACGAAATTCATCGATGTGCCCGGACCGGTCGATTACGTTTTGCACTTCGCCTCGCCCGCAAGCCCAGTGGACTACCTGAAGCTGCCGATTCAAACCTTAAAAGTCGGCTCGCTCGGCACACTCAACACATTGGGTCTGGCGCTTGCAAAAAAGGCCAAGTACTTTCTCGCTTCCACATCCGAGTGCTACGGAGACCCGCTAGTAAGTCCGCAACCGGAAACCTATTGGGGCAATGTGAATCCAATCGGCCCTCGCGGCGTTTATGACGAAGCCAAGCGCTTTGCGGAAGCGTCCGTGATGGCCTATCACCGCTACCACGGCGTGGACACGCATATCGTCAGAATCTTCAACACCTACGGCCCGCGCATGCGCCTCAACGACGGGCGCGCCCTGCCGAACTTCGTTCATCAGGCGCTGAGCGGCCAGCCCATTACCGTGTATGGCACGGGCAAGCAAACGCGTAGTTTCTGCTACGTTTCCGATTTGATCGAGGGGATTTACCGGTTGATGCAGTCGGACGAACATGAACCCACGAATATTGGCAATCCCCAGGAAATTACAATCCTGGAATTCGCCGAACGCATTCACAAGCTGCTCGGAGCGACAAAACCGATTATTTTTGAGCCTTTGCCGCAGGACGATCCCAAGCAGCGCTGCCCGGACATTTCCAAGGCTCGACGCGTGCTGGGATGGGAGCCCAAAGTAAATCTTGAGGAAGGCCTGCGAATTACGCTGGAATCATTCAAAAAGCAATTCGCCACGACGCAAACACGGTAAGAATCACCAGCTAATCAGCGGATTGTCCCCTACTGCATCGCAACAGCAGCGACTTGATCGGGCCGCCCGAAACTCATATATTCGAATCCCAGCGCTTTCATTTCCGCCGGACGCAGCATGTTCCGCGCGTCAACGATCAGCGGGCGTGCCATTTCAGTCTGGATGCGCTTCCAATCCAGCCGCCGGTATTGCTCCCACTCCGTCAATAGAAGCAGTGCATCGGCACCGCGCGCGATTTCATAAGGGTCGGCGCTGAAGTGCAAGTCGAGAAATACGCCTTGAGCGCGAGTCATGGCTTCAGGATCGGTTGCGCGCACAACCACTCCCTCAGCCAGCAATCGGCGAATCACTTCAATCGCAGGAGCGAGCCGAATGTCGTCGGTATTCGGCTTGAAGGCGATTCCCAGGACGCCGATCTGTTTCCCCTTCATCACCCATAGCGCTTTTTTTATTTTGTCCAGCAGTTGATCCACGCGCTGTTTGTTGATGCGTTCGGCTTCCTTGAGCAGCCCAAAATCCACGCCGGCACGATCGGCAAGCTTGATAAATGCCTGGATATCCTTCGGCAGGCAGAAACCGCCAAATCCCAGTCCGGCCTTCAGAAATTGCCCGCCAATCCGGGGATCGAGCCCGACGGCACGCGTAACTTCGTCCACATTCCCGCCCAGTTTTTCACACAAATCTGCCAAGACATTCGCGTAGGAAATCTTCAATCCAAGAAATGAGTTCGACGCGTGCTTAATCAGCTCCGCACTGGCAATCGTGGTCACAACGAAATCGGGCGTCGCTGCAGGCGGGCAATTCGGCTGATGCACCGGGCAACGGAAACGGCCTTCGAGAATGGGCGCGTATAACTCACGAAGTTGCTGCTCGCTCTCTTTGTCTTCCACACCTATGACAATCCTGTCGGGGTGGAAGAAATCCTCGACCGCTGTTCCTTCGCGCAGGAACTCCGGATTGGACGCCACGCGGAAACTTCCGCCCGGGTTTCGTCCATAGACCTGCAGGGCGCGCTTCAGCTGTTCCCCGGTCTGTGCAGGAACCGTGCTTTTTTCGATGACCAGCTTGGGGGATGTCGATTCCTTCGCGATCAGACGGGCAACGCTATCGATTGCGGAAAGGTCCGCTTCGCCAGTTTCCGTCGGCGGGGTTCCGACACAGATGAAGATGATGTCCGCTCCGCGCACGGCTTCAGCGCAATCGGCTGTAAACCGCAAACGTCCCTCGCGCACGACCGTTTCGAGAACTTTGTCGAGGTTGGGCTCATAAATCGGGATTTTGCCCGCCTGCAAAGTGGCGATGCGAGCCGCGTCATTATCTGTCGCAATGACATCGTGCCCGGCCTCCGCAAGACAACTCCCGGAAACCAACCCCACATAACCGCATCCGATCACAGCTAATTTCACGCGAGACTCTCCTTGTATATGCTTTGGTTGACTCCCAAATTCCCGCGCCATGATTCTCGCCCAATCGCATGGCAGGGGGAAGAGGAATACGATGCGGGTGTTGCCGATGGCGCACGGTCAGGATTTTGCCAACGAAAAGCTACCAATAATGAGCGCATCGATCCCGGAACAGAAATAACTTCGCACAGCATCGCGCGGCGACACCACCAGCGGCTCCCCAAACAGATTAAACGAAGTATTCACCAGCATGGGCGCGGAAGCAAACTGACCGAAGCGATCGAGTAACTGTGAGAGCAAAGGATTCGCCGGACGCTCCACCACGTGCAAACGTACACGGCCCCCCGGCAGTAAGAATCCTTCGAGCATCCGCGCCGTTTCCGGCTTGGCGACTCCGAGCGTGGCCATAAACTTTGAGGCTGGTGTGTAATCAAAAAACTCCGCCGCGCGGTCGGACGTCACGGAAATCGCGAATGGGCGGAATCCTTCACGATGCTTCACGAATTCGTTCAGATTCTCTTTGACATACGGCGCCCAAGGAGACGCCAGCAGGCTTCGGTTCCCGAGAGCCCGCGGGCCGAATTCAGCGGCTCCGTGGAACCATCCCACAATTTTTCCGGCAACGAGCAACTGAATCGTTTCTTCCAGCCTCTGATCGTCGCTCACATGGAAGCGATAGCGGGCTTTGCAATTGTCGAGCACCTGCTTGATTTCCTGATTGGTGTAGCGGGGCCCCCAATCGAGTTGCGTCATGGGCGCCTCGCGGGGCTTCTTGTGCATATGGTGATGAATGTACCAGGCAGCGCCCAAAGCAGTCCCTTCATTTCCGGCGGCGGGTTGAACGAACACATCTTCGAACCCTGTATTTTTCTCAACGTGCGAAACTATGACGGGATTTAAGAACAATCCGCCCGCCAGGCATAACGATTTCGCGCCGGTCTGTTTGCGATATCGCTCGGCTACCTCCGTGGCAACCTTTGCGCATGCCTGCTGCACGCTCGCTGCAAGCTGCTTGCGAAGTGCCTTCGGAATTTGCGGGCGGGGCGAACCGCTCTCCGCAGCCTTGGCAATGGCAGGATCGACGCCGACAGCCTTATAGAATTTCGGCGAAAAGGCAATACGCCCCGCCAGCCCTCTATTAAAATAGCTCGTCGCCAGCCTTGGCGAATTGCTCCCGGGACTGCCCATCATCTCGAGAAAAATATCTTCAAGCGTAGGTTCGCCTTCAAGGGCGAGCCACTGCGTCTTGTGCTCGTCAGCGTGCGGTGTGAAGCCGATCAGGTCCGTGACCTGGGAAAAAATCCAGGCCGGCGAATGGGGAAACGGGATCGATTGGAGGATGCGTAGTTGCGTGCCTTCGCCAAGCGCGACGGCCCCTGCACGGCCATCACCCTGCTCATCGAGGGAAAGCACAACGGCGCGATCCGCCGCCGACGCATAAAAAGCGCTAGCCGCATGGCACAAAGGGTGTTCGAGATGAACCACGCGGACTTTGGAGGACTCACCGAGCAACTGCAGCAGACGCCCATTATTGAGTTCGCGTCCCAACTCGCCGAGCGCCTTGGTCTGGTAGTAACCGCTGGGAACCGGCGCGAAGGGTGTGAGCCGCGCGCGCAACATCGCATGCCGCGCCCACGCGCGCACCGGACGGCTGGCCACGGCCACGCATTCGACGTCTCGCCATCCCGTTCCGGCACGCTCCAGGCAAAATCGAATCGCCTCGCGCGGAATTCCAGTCGTCGCGCGCCTGCGAACAAGTTTGCTCTCCTCGATTGCGGCAATGATGCCGTTGTCGGCAAGCAGCGCCGCCGCGGAATCGTGCGCGAGTCCGGAAATTCCCAGGATGCTCACAAATCTCCCCAGTTCTACCTATCGGAAGGGCGCGGGCTTTACTTGAAGCCCGCCGGAATTAGTAACCAGCGTGAAGTTTACTCGGGGCGTGAATGCGAGTCCACGGGCGCGAAATATTTGGTGCGTAAGCGGAACTGACAAACATTCGATGGCTGGGTACCAACCCTTCCCGCGTTTGAAAGAGTGCGATGGACGCGGCTGTCTTCTTCATTAAGCTAGATGGCGAGCGCGAGAATTTCTCATTCCGTAAGATCGTTGAAACTCTTTGCCATGGTCGTATCCGTGCCAACACGAAACGCAAATACAACGTTCCCTTTCATCGAAAGGCGGCAAGCGTTGTCGGCAACATTACATCAGCCTATTAGGTTAATCTTGGAATCGTATTATTCGCGAGGTTTTCCATGATGGAACAGGTTCAGCCCATTGGCTTTGTCGAAGCCATTCGCAATCACGCGGAAGATGATTTCTGGGGCGGGGAGCAATCGTGTATTTCTCTCACGGAACAATTTACAGCCGAAGCGCTTCAAGGTCTCAGTGATTTTTCCCATGTCGAGGTTCTGTACTTGTTTCATGAAGTCGAACCGTCGGAAATTGTAACGGGAGCGCGTCACCCAAGGAACAACGAGGACTGGCCGTCGGTCGGCATCTTCGCGCAGCGGGCCAAGAATCGGCCCAATCGCATCGGGAGCACGATTTGCAAAATTGTGCGGGTAGAGGGCGTCAGGCTTTACGTCGCGGAACTTGACGCTATCAACGGAACACTCGTGCTGGACATCAAGCCGGTAATGGCCGAATTCCTGCCGCGGGGAGAAGTTCGCCAACCGGCATGGTCGCACGAACTGATGCGCCACTATTGGCTGAGGAAGGGTTAGTGGGTGCCGCACCCTTCCCGCCTTTGGAAAGGTGCGGGTTTTGACTTTTGACTCACATCCACAATCGACTGAAAAATCGACTCATTTCATCGACCGAGAATATCCGCACCCTTGCAAAACCCACAAGGATACGGCACCCAAAATCTCAAGATCGTTTGATGATGACAAATCGTCTGGATTTTTAATTTCGATTTCTCGGCAGAATCGAAGCACCGGAGAGGAGTCCTCGAAGGCCCATCAGCAGCAGGCGCGGCTGGCTGAGCGTAATGTGCCAGAGGACGCGCGCCGCTTCATCGCGCGTGTACTGGCCCAGTGACCGGGTCGTGGAAGTATTCATCAGATCGACAAGGCGGCTGTAATCCGCTTGCTTGAATTGATGAATGGTCTTGCGGACGAGCAGGTGCAGATCGAGTTCGCGGCGCAGCGAGCGCAGTTCGCGGCTTTCGCCTCCGTTGAGGATCGCTTCGCTGACGCCCAACGCGCCACGGAAGCCGGTAACAATTCCTCCAACGGTGGAAACTTTCACCTGCCCTGCGGCGTCGCCCACCAGGAATACGCGCCCCGCGCCCACGCGGCGTTCCACTGGCGTCCAGCGGTCGTACACCGGAATGCGCGCGCCCTGGAAAGAGAGCGGCGTGAACCCGCGCTTCTCCATGAACCGCTCCAGGCAACGGCGCGTTTCCTGGCCATCTTCGCCGATCAAGCCAAGCACCGCGCGGTCTTTGGATTCAGGAATTAGCCAATAAAAATAGGGCGTATCGTCGGGAATGAACCAGACGCGAACCGTGTCTGCCGCCATGTCTGCGGGCACGCGAACGATTGCCTGGACCAAAGGAACGGTCGGCTGGCGAGGCCACCCCGCAGCCTGCGCGACACGGGAAACCGCTCCGTCAGCGCCGACGACGATATCCGCGTGCAGCTCTTCTTTGCGGGCATCGCTCGCGCGCTCCACGGTCACGCGCAAACCGTTGCCATTGCTCTCAAGCGACGCAAACCGATTGCCGAACGAAACCTTCGCGCCGTGGCTTTGCGCCTGCTCAGCCAGGCCGCGAATCAGCCGCGAGCGCTCGATAATCAGATCGGGATTTTTCAGGGGAATCCGCGCCGAGCGTCCGTCGGTGAACAGCTCGAACTTGCGGATTTCGTTGACAATGGCGCGCTCGCCCACTTCCCCCAGCAGCGTGCGCATGTGGCCGGTAACGATCAGCGTGCGTGGCGTGGGATCGAGCGCTTCAGCCCGTTCGAGGACGTCCACCGAGCAGCCGGCCCGCGCCAGCAGCGACGCGGTGAAAAAGCCGGAGGCGGAGCCGCCGATTACGGCAACGTGTCGTGCGGACCCGCGTCCCTTTTCAATCTCCCGCTGCAGAGGAACCTTCCCGCGCCGCAAAACCGCATCGCATCCCACGCGGCGCATCCAGGTGGGAGCGGTTTACAGACCAAGCTTCAGAGACCGGCGAATGTGGGTAACCGACCGTTTCCCACCGCGGCGAGGTCTAACGTATCCGGGCTCACTTTTCACCCGGGATTGCAAAGGCCATTCCAGCCAAAATGAAATTGCATTCGATCCTGATCCGGCCGGGAATCGCGCCAGTAATTCTCACCCGCGCCTGGAACGAGTCCAAGGTTTGCGAAAGCAGTATAGCCAAACTTCAGGATAAGGCAAAGCGGAAGCAGAGCCAAGCGAGGATCGAACACCCCGAGAACGAACCGTTCGGCCTAGCTGGAGTTATTCACTTTTTTCGGGATTGCCGTTCATACGGGGCAAGCTCAAGAAGTCCAACAGCGCAAAGCACCACGGCTGCAACCACAGCAGCGCTAATGTAGGCAGTTAACACCGGGGCGTGGCTAATCGCGAGCGCCAGCAAACCGAACACTGATCCAAGCGCGTACATGAGGAGAACCGCGGTGCGCTGACTATTGAAAATATTCGATAGGCGGTGCGCCGAGTGGTCTTTGCCGGGCGTTGTGAAGGGAATAAACCCGCGCCGCGAACGGGAAATGGTAATCAGCGTGGTATCGAAGACCGTCGCGCCGAGGATGAAGATCGGAATGAGCCACGCGGCTTTCGGGCTGCCGGCCATGACAGGCCTTAGCTTCAGCGCCAGAGTAGCCATCAGGAACCCGAGAAACATCGCGCCGCCATCGCCCATGAAAATCTTCGCGGGCTTGAAATTCCAGCGCAGGAATCCCGCGGCTGCGCCCATCACCGCCGCTGCCATAGTGCTGACCAAAAGCTGCCCGCTCTGCAAGGCGAATATGGCGAAGAAGAGCGACGCCACGGCGGCAATTCCGGCGCATAGCCCGTCCATGTGGTCGAGAATGCTGAACGATGCCGTGATGCCGACAACCCAAACCAGCGTGAGAGCGGTGTCGGCCCATATAGCAAACGTCCCAGGCCAATAGGAGGAGAAGACCTGGGCGCGGATGCCCGTCGCAAGCAGAATGACCGCTGCAGCGGGCATGGCCCCGAACAGCTTGATCTGATGGTGCAGCAGGCCGCGGTCATCCAGAACTCCAACGACCGCCACCAGTGTGGCGCCCGCATAAATCCCGAGTACCTGTACAAGGGCCGCTCCCCGTAGCGTGGCAAGCAGCGCGATCAGGACGCCGGAGTAAATTGCCAGACCGCCCAGCAGTGGAATCGGCTGGAGGTGAACCTTGCGCGGACCGGGACGATCCACCATCCCCACGCGCAGGGCCAACTGACGCACCGGGACAGTCAGCCCCATCGAGGCAATCAACCCTACGGCAAATGCAATCAGGCCCGTATTCATATCAAGACCGGTTTCTTTCGTTCTCGGTTAAGTGTGAACAACGCCTTCCATTGTCTCTATAAAGATTTTCAGCTGTTTGACTCTATCATAGGAATTTGCGATCTCCCGGGCGCGAACGCCCATCTTTCGAATTTGTTCCGTGTCGTGCAACACCCCTCGCAGAGCCTCCACAACGCTGTTTGGGTCGTCCGGATTCGCGGCCAGGCCGCAACCGGTGCGCCGAATAATGCGCACCACATCGCATTCCTCCGGGGCGACGCCCAGCACGGGCCGCCCCGCGGCCAGCGTCGGATACAACTTGCTCGGGACCACAACGCCCTCAAGGCCTCTCTTCACCGTAACAACGTGCATATCCCCGGAAGAAAGAACCAGTGGAATTTCATTAGCGGTACGGAACGGCAAAAAGCGCACAGCGCGACATCCGGCGGCCATAGCTTCGACTTGGGATTTCATTGCACCCTCGCCGACAAAAACCAAGCCAACGCCTTCATTTTCGAGCATTCGAACTGCCGAAATCAGAGTCTGCCATGCGCCGTAGAAGCCCAGGTTCCCCGCATGTACCAGAACGAAACGAAAGTCGCTGCGAATTTCACGGGCAACAGGATTGTCCGGCGAAGGCAGTGTTTCAGGGATCGTAATTCCATCGCGCGAAATCACCACACGGCCCGAATCCACGCCTTTTGCGACGATCCGATCTCGCATGTCCTCCCCAAGCACGATTACGCGCGCAGCGCGCCGCAAAGCCCAGCGATGCATATTCTCCCAGCGAGCCGTGAAGCTTCCAGGACGGACAATCGATCCGCCAACGGCCATATCCGGGTACATATCACGAATATTGTAAACAAAAGGCCGCCCGGAGTATTTCGCAACCAGCGCCCCAGCGATACCCTCAATCGGCGGGTCGGTCATTGCCAGTACCACTTCGGAACGGATTGAAAGCGCCCGCGGGATTGCCAGCGCAAGGTACGTCAGATAGTTCGAAACGCGCCGGCGCATCTGAAAGCGCGGATAGGCCGTCGATCCGACGCGCTCCACCGTGAGATTGCCGCGAACTTCGCGGCGAAGCAGATAGCGTGGATGGTGCTCGGTAGGGTCATAGCTTGGACGCCCAGCAAGCACCGTGACGCGATGCTTTTCAGCGAGTGCCTCTGCCACCATCGCCGCGCACTTGGCCGTGGCGCTGGTGTCCGGCGGAAAATATTCGTTCAGGAGAAGGATGTGCAAGGGCGTGTCCGAAATGAAAAAAACGAGAAATCGCCAGCGGGGCAAAATCGATGGAACGTACCGCTACCGATCAGCGCGGCACCTCGGAACTCGGTTTTCGAACTAAAATGTCGCCAAGCACAAGGACGTCCATCTTCGTTCGCAGAAAACATTCGATGGCTTCCTCGGGGCGGCAAACAATCGGTTCGTTATCATTGAACGATGTGTTCAACACCACAGGCACACCCGTGAGATTGGCGAACTCTCGAATCAGACGCCAGTAACGCGGATTCGCCTCCTTCGTGACCGTCTGGAGCCTACCGGTCCCGTCCACATGGGTGGGTGCGGGAATTTCGTCGCGCTTCTCGGGCCGCACTGAGTACGCCTGCGTCATGAATGGAGAAGGGTAGGACTTTTCGAAATACTCTCCGGTGCATTCCGCAAGCACTGACGGCGCGAAGGGACGAAACATTTCGCGGTGCTTGATTCGGGCATTCAGGATATCTTTCATGTCCGCGCGGCGCGGATCGGCGACAATGCTGCGATTGCCCAATGCCCGTGGGCCCCATTCCGCGCGGCCCTGAAACCAACCCAGGATTTTCCCGGCCGCAATTTCCTTGGCGGTTTCTTTAGCAGTCTGTTCTTCGGGAAGCTCGGTAATTTCCATGCCTTCCTTACGAAGCCGGCTGGCGCCGACGGCTGCGCGCAACTGCTCCGGCGTATATTCCGGGCCCCAGTAGGCATTCTCCATCACGAACGAGCGCGGATTGCCGAGAATCTGGTGATGAACGAAGTAAGCAGCGCCGACGGCCAGACCCGCATCGCCCGAGGCAGGCTGAACATAAATTTGTTCGAATGGCGTATGATCGTAAATCTTTCCATTGGCAACGCAATTAAACGCGACGCCGCCCGCGAGGCACACCGCTTTCTGTCCGGTGCGCTTATGCAGCGCGCGCAGCATTTCGAACAAAACTTCTTCGAGGCGGGCTTGCAGTGACGCTGCGCCGTCGCGATGCACTTTCTCAACAGGAGCCGCAGGATCGCGGGCAGGTCCGAGGCGTTTGGCCATGTAATCCGAGAACATTGCGCCGAGTTCCGGAGTTTTCCCCGCATCGCTCCAGGTCATATCGGGACCGTTGAGATGGTGCTTGAAATACTCGAGCCCCAACCGGAAACCGATGCTGCCGTTTGTTCGAACGATGTTGCGAAACTCATCCAGATAGGCGGGCTCGCCATAGGCGGCCAGCCCCATCACTTTGAATTCGTCGCCAAACTTTCGAAAGCCCAGATACTGCGACACCGCGGTGTAATACAAGCCCAGGGAATGGGGAAACGCGATCGATCCGGCAATGCTCATCCGATTGCCGTGCCCGGTTCCCCACATGGTGCTGGCAAAATCGCCCAATCCATCGGCAGAAAGCAGCGCCGCCTGTTCGAATGGAGAGACGAAAAACGTGCTCGCGAGGTGGGCCTGGTGATGCTCAATGCGATGGAATCTTGCTTTTACCGTATCCGGAGCAACGTCAAAAGCCTGCGCGAGAGCCTCAGGGATTCCCACAAATCGTGTCAACACTTTGGCGCGCTCGCGCGCAAAGCCGGGCATTTTCATTGCATAGAATAACTTCGTCGCCATCCGCGCCCAGGGATTGCGCGGGATGGCCACGTGATCCACTTCGGAAAGCTTGATTCCCGCCACATCCAGGCAGTAGCGGATCGCCGCGGACGGAAACCCGGCGGCATACTTTACGCGGTTAAATCGTTCCTCTTCCACGGCAGCAACCAGTCGGCCATTGGAAACCAGAGCGGCGGAAGCATTGCCGTGGTACGCGTTGATCCCAAGTATATGCATCCCGAAGTATTCCCTCTCTGCATTCGATTGTCGCCTTCACACGTATCCGCAGAAACTAAAAACGCGGGTCGGATACTCCCCCAGCTGCCGCGGCGGGATGAAGGGCTGGTACGCCGGAAGTTGTATTCGTCACTGCACCGGTGACATGGCGCTTGATCCACTCGTTGAGCACGTAAAGGCTCCATGGACGCGACCAGTTTGTCTGGCCGATAATGAAATTTTGCCATGCACCGCGCACGGCACGTGGGTTCATATATGGCTGTAGCTCAGGAGTAAGGTTTGCTAGGGTCTGCGATACCCTTACACCTAGTGGCCCTCGGAGCCACACCTCCCAAGGAAGAGTAAATGTCCGCTTCGCTTGACCCAAGACACTATCGGGAAGTAAACCCGACAGGGCTTCGACCAACAACGCTTTAGGCACCCCCGGCATGAATTTTGAGGACTTTGGCAATCTTGCCATGAACTCCACAAGCCGGTGGTCGAGCAACGGAACACGGACCTCAAGGGAATTGGCCATACTTACAGAATCAGTATCCCTCAAGAGCGTATTGACCATGTAGGATTGCAGTTCCAGACAGGAAACAGAGTTAAAAGAGTCGAGAAGCCTTGCCTGATGAGCGGTTTGCTCCATACGCTGGCGCCAAAGCGGCTGTGCTTGTTGCTGATTTCGGGGGCGATCAGTGGATTCGAAATATGGGGCCAGCAAACGCCTCACGCGGGATGGTGTGAATAGCAAACGCGTAAAATAATAGGCGTGTGGAAAATCATTGGGAGTACGCCACGCCGCAGATGCCTTACGAATCGCGTCACCGCTGGCTATGCCGACGGCCAACCTGGCTGTCAGACGACGCAACGAACTAGGAACCCACCGGCCAACACCGGCGGCGAATTCTGCCCGCGGAGTGGTGTAAAAGGTGGAATAGCCGCCAAACATTTCATCACCACCCAGTCCGGAGAGTGCCACTTTCAGACCGGATTGATGAGCAGCCCATGATACGAAGAACGTATTCAGACCGTCCATTGAAGGCTGATCCAGCGCGTTAACGGCGGGGTCCACTTCAGCCAGCAATTGATCAGGAGTCAAGAGGACTTCTTGATGGCGGGTTTTGAAATGTTCGGCAATTTGACGGGAAATCTTTGCTTCGCTATAGCGCTGCTCGGGGAACACCACCGTGAATGTGTGCAGTTCGCTTTGGGAACGGTTGGCGAGCGCGACGAGCGCAGTGGAATCCAAGCCGCTGGAAAGAAACACGCCGACAGGAACATCGGCAATCAGGTGATCGCTTACAGTTTCTTCAAGCAGGGGACGCAACTGCCTTGCTGCATCTGAGAAATTTCGAGGTTGGGGGCCGTCGGTCTCGACGGCTACATCTGAAAAGTTCCAATACTTTTTCGGCTGCAGGACCGGTGGCGGAGCATCCGCCTGAAAGGCAGCGAAGTGACCCGGAGGAAGAGAAAATACGCCTTCCACCATGGTATTCGGCTCGGCAACAGAACCGAACAGCAGATACGCTTCGAGAGAATCGCCCTGCACGCGCGGCGCGATGCAGCCGCTGGCGATCAGGGCACGAACTTCAGAGGCGAACAGCAACGCCCCATTTGCATAGGAATAATAGAGCGGCTTGATGCCCATCCGATCGCGGGCAAGGAAGATTCGCGCGCCTCGCGCGGCCTCTCCGGATGCACCTGAAGCGCGAGCATCCCAAATGGTAAAGGCAAACATTCCGCGGAGTTGGCGTAAGCACTGTTCTCCCCATTCTTCGTATGCATGGACGATGACTTCCGTGTCGGAGTGAGTCCGAAACTTGTGTCCGCGGGCTTCGAGCGTGCCGCGCAAATTCCGGAAATTATAGATTTCGCCATTAAAGACAACCGCGACGTCGCCCACTTCATTGAAAACAGGCTGGTGGCCGCCGGGAAGGTCAATGATGCTCAAGCGGCGCATT
>Ga0265339_10002396_pt1 | contig 13440 bp, 11 predicted proteins | sample 4CB219metaG_FD_202085 | JGI IMG/M metagenome (GOLD analysis project Ga0265339, IMG submission 202085) | Rhizosphere microbial communities from Carex aquatilis grown in University of Washington, Seatle, WA, United States - 4-CB2-19 metaG | ecosystem: Host-associated > Plants > Roots >...
CGTTGGCCCCATCGCCGCACATCCCGACCGTAAATCCCGCCCGCTGAAACGCCTTGACGAGGTTGAACTTGTCTTCGGGAAGCACGCCGGCGAAGACGGCAAAATCGTCGGGGTGAACCGTCTCCGGTATCGCAGACGAGGAGGCAATGGCACCGTTCAATCCAATGGCGCGGGCAACTGCGCCGGCGGTTGCCGCCGCATCGCCCGTCACCATCACGACCTTGACGCCCATCGCGCGCAGCGCCGCCACGCAAGCGGCCGCCTCCGGCCGCGGCGGATCGCTCAGTGCGACCAGTCCGATCATCCGCAGTGCGTCGGGCGCGCCCATTGCGACGCCGAGTACGCGAAACCCCTGGGCCTCCAGTTCGGTCGCTTTCGCGGTCGCGTCCTGTGACGGCTGCGCGATGGCGGCGACAAAGGCAAAGGCGCCCTTGACGACCCTGTGCGCCGTTCCCTGGTCGTCAACGACCGTTGCTTCCGCCATCTTGGCCTTGGGATCGAAGGGAACGAATTGCTCCCGCTGCGGCATCGCCGCGAAGGAGAAGCGGGAGGCCGCGGTGCGCACGGCGGCGTCCACCGGGTCGAGGCCGCCGTCGGAGCTCGCAAGCCGTGCCCACATCAGGACCTCGGACTCGCTGCACTGACCGATTGGCGCGACCGCCGCCACGGCGAGTTCGCTGCTCGTCAGCGTCCCGGTCTTGTCGACGCACAGCACGTTCACGCTGGCGGCCTCATCGACCGCGGACAGCCGTGTCGGCAGGACGCCGCGTTTTCCGAGCGCCTGCGCGCCGATCGCCGTCGCCAGCGTGAACGTGGCGGGCAGTGCCACCGGGATCGACGCGAGAACCGCGATCAAGGCCAGCGGGATGATCTCGGCGAGCGGCAGATGAATGGTCCAGGCATAGCCGATCAACAGCGCCGCCAGCGCGCCGTTGATGCCGGCCAGATACAGCACGACCCGCAGCACTGCCTTTTGCTGCGTGCTCGTCACCCTGGCCGTTCGAACCAGCTCTGCGGTGCGGCCGAATTTCGTGCTTGCGCCGGTCGCGAGGACTTCGGCAACCGCTTCGCCTCTGCGCACCAGCGCGCCGGCAAAGGTCTGATCATTCGCGCCGGCTTCCACCGGCATGGCCTCGCCCGTCAGGGTCGACTGGTCAAGCTGGACCGCGCCCTGGCCGATCCGCACGTCGGCGGCGACCACGCTGCCAAGCGTCAACTTGACGACATCTCCGGGGACAAGATCCGCCGCGGGAACGATCTGCCACGCGCCGTCCCGCAGCACCGACGCATTGAGCGCGAGTCGCGACTTCAGCGCCGCCAGCGTGGCCTGGGCGCGGCCTTCCTGAAGGAAGCCGATCGCGGCGTTGAAGATCAGGAGAAGGCCGATCACCGATGCTTCGATATATTCGCCGAGCACCAGTTGCAGGACGATGGCCGCCTCGAGAAGACATGGAACCGGCGCGACGAATTTGCCGGCCAGGACGCGCCAGGCCGGAATCTCGACGTTTGCCGTGGCATTGGGGCCATAGCGGCGGAGACGTTGGGCGGCCTCCGCGCTGGAGAGGCCTCGTTGCCAATCGACTGAATGATCCGACATTGGGTGTTCGAAAGATAATCCGCGTTCGGCCGTACAGATCCCCGGGCGATGGGCGCGGACCCGCATCACGGCTCCGGCGTCGTCACTTGCTCTGGAGAATTCGCAGCCGCTGATCCCTCTGGGTTTGAGTTGATATAGGCGGATGCGGCGGCATCGGCCAGCGTGTCGGCGGTCTGCGCCGGCGGCCAAGCAAAGGCGACCCGCGCGCCCTCCATAAACAAAATAATGCGCATTATGCTAGTGAAATGCAGTCGCAATTTTGCGGACGCACTCTTCGAGTGGCGTTGAACTGCGTCCAACGCAGCGACGCGCAGGTTCATTTGCGCCTGCGTCAGAAATCGCGGTCACACAAAGCGGAGCCGTTCGTGACCGCCCGGCGGGATCGCGTTTACAGCGATCAGCGTCCATGCTCTCATCCTCGGAAATTCAGGGGAGGATCGCGCCGTCCTGCGCCGACAGCCATGTGCTGTCGCGCGCATCCCATGTCGTCGGCGCGACACGGGGCTGTTGATGGGTGCGTCGTCGCAGCGAAGGCCGCACGCCCGCACGAGATGCATGGCGGGTTCACATGTGCGTGCAAGGCCGCCTGTCGAGGAGCTGCGGCGCCGCTGTCGGGCGCGCTGCCTCGCCGCGGTTCTGATCGCCTCGACCGCGATGTCCGGAATGTTCGTGGCGTCGGCCCGCGCGCAGGACGAGGAATCGGACGGTGAAATCAGCGCTGCAGCCGACGGCGGCGCCAGCAAGTTCCGGCTCTATCGCTGGATGGAGGACTATTCCTACCTTGCCAACACGCCGCGCGACGCGTGGGAGCGGTTGAAATACATCCCGCTGCCTGGTTTGCCGAACACCTGGCTCTCCCTTGGGGGCGAAGTCCGCTACCGGCTCGATGCCTACGGCCCCTATCTGTTCGGTCTCGGCAAGAGCGGATCCAATTGGGCCTCGAACCAGGAGCGGATTTTTCAGGATTTCGATCTGCACGTCGGCCAGGTATTTCGAACGTTCGTGCAGCTGGACGCCGCGCAGGAAAACGGGCGCCCGGTGCAGCGGGCCTACGACCAGAGCGCGCCGGATCTGCGCCAGGCTTTCGCCGACGTCATCCTGCCCACGGCATCCGGAAGCGCCATGCTGCGAAGCGGACGCCAGGAGCTCTACCTTGGCGATTCGCGCTGGCTGGCGGTCCGCGACCCGACCAATCTGAGGCGCTCATTCGATGGCTTCCTGGCCGAATACGACGATCCGACACTGACCTTGCGCGCATTCGCCGCACATCCGGTCAATATCTTGCCCGGCCTTTTCGACGACAACACATTGAACACCGAATTCTTCCGCGGCGGCTACGCCGTCGTTTGCAAGCCGTTCGACGTTCCGGTGACGATCGACGCCTATGTCTATGGACGACAGCAGGCGAGCGTCACCTATACCCGAGGTACGGCCGCCGAGGACCGGTGGAGCGGAGGTGGCCGGTTCGCCGCCGACTTGCGGGGTTTCGAGACCGTCGGCGAAGCCACCTATCAATGGGGAACGTTCGGCCAGGCGGCGATTTCCGCCTTCGGCGCGTTCGGCGATTTCGGCTATCGGTTTTCGCCGCTTGCCGCGCCCGTCCGCGCGACGCCCAAGCTCGGGGTCCGCGCCCATTACGCGTCGGGCGACGACAATCTGAAAAGCAGCGTCTTGCACAATTTCGTCGGCGCCTACCCTGCCGCAAGCGTGATATCGGAGATGTCGCTGCTCTCTGCCTCGAACGCGACCAATGTTCAGCCTTACGCGCTCTTGTTTTTCGATCGCGACCTCGTCCTCGACGCCAATTGGAACTTTATTCACAAAGTCGCGGTGGCGGATTCCGTGTACGGCCCGATCGGGACGCTGATCACGGCGAAGAATTCAACCGCGCTTGACGTTGCGCAGATCGGCCAGCTCGATTTCACCTGGAATATAAGCCGCTTTCTACAGTTGCACGCGCTTTATGCCCATATCTTTGCCGGCCAGTATATTCGAGACGCCGGCGGGCGGGATTTCGATTATTACCGGCTGCAGGTCATGTACCGGTGGTGAGCGGGTCCCGGCCCGGCGTCTCCTGGAACGATTCTCCGTTTTCGGCGTTTAGAGGCCGATCCCTAAAGCGGAGTTTCCCCATGCGCCAACAGCGTACGCAACGAACAAGCGCGCCTGCGCCGACCAATAGAGTCAGCGTCGATCTTCCCACAAGCGGCTATGCGCTCATTGTGGACGGCCAGGCAAAGGCGGATTTCAAGACGCACGATCAGGCGCTGAAAGCTGCCAGAGAGTTAAAGGGACGTTTCCCGATCCTCCAGGTCAAGGTCTACGATGCTGAAAAGAAGCACAGTGAAAAGATCGAGCCGGCTGCGGCTTGACTGAGAGGCGCAACGCTTGTCCCTCTGACACTGAAGCGCAATGGTTCAGGTCGCATCGCCATCGCGCCTTAAGCTTGTTATTTGCGCATGATCCCTTCGAAAAACCGGTGCCCATTGCTCCGGATCATGCGGCAGTCAACAGCTCGGAAACCATCCCACCTCTCTGCCGGGCCCGCTAACGATTTCGAAAATCGTCTCCCCGCACAGTTGCGCCGACAACGGCAAACAGGGGGATATCATGAGTGGGAAAGCTGTGCTGGAAAACGTGCGCCGCTATCGCGCGATCGCTTCGCTCTATCGTCAAACCGCGGCCTTCCGCCCCCTTCAAAAATGGTCGCTCCTGGACCAGGCCGAGGAGTGGGAGCGTCTCGCGATGAGGGAACTCGAAACCTACTTCGATCGCTGCGAGAGCGCCGGCGACGATCCTCGACTGCACGCAGCGCCGCACGCTGCCGCACCATGGGAGCTGAGGGCCGCCGCCTGACGACGCCTGCTCGCATGTCGGGTGATCGCGCAGGAGGAAGCGGAGTCGACTATCTGGGTGAATGGCGGACCGGGGGCAAGTCAATGCGGCGGGTCTATCAGACTCGGATCAATCGAGCGCTGCGCGAATATGTGCGAGGGCAGGCAGGCCGAAGTCGGCGATCGAGAGCTTAGGAGTCTTGCGAAGTCCTATTCTTCGGACCCGGAGATGCGCCTCCTGCCCTCATAATAGCGCAGCTCTCTGCTCGATTGTCGCCGACAATTCGGCGCGGACACGTTCGATGACGCTTCCGTATTCGCGCGTCCCGGTCTGCCGGAACAGCCGCACCGTCGGGTACCAGGGGCTATCGTCACGATCGAGCAGCCAACGGTAGTCCGGAACGTACGGCAAGAGGATCCAGGTGGGACGGCCAAGCGCCGCGGCGAGATGGGCGACGCTGGTATCGACGGCAATCACCAGATCGAGGCACGACACCAGGGCTGCGGTCTCCGCGAAATCAGTCAGATCGGCGGTGAGGTCGACGATTTCGGTCTTCTCGCGCAGCGTCTCGACATCCTCCGGTCGCGGATCCTTCTGCAGGCTGACGAAAGTCGCATCGACATCGAGAATACGCGATAGCGCCCGCAGCGATATGGAGCGATTGCGATCGTTCCAATGTCTGGGATTGCCGGACCAGACGATCCCGACCCGCAACGTCTCACGCGGTCCAAGGCGGTCCTCCCAGGCTTGCACCCGATCCGGCTGCAGCCTGGGGAAGTAGGGTTCGGCCGGAATATTGTCGAGATCCGTTCCGAAGGCCAACGGCAGGCTGGCGATCGGCACATGATAGTCGTAAGGCGGCAGCAAGGTGTCCGGCGACTTCGGCAGGCACTGCGCAACGCCTTTCAATCCGGACAGTATCGAACAAAGCGGTTCCTCGACGAGGAGGATCACGCGGGCACCGCGCGCCGCCAGCAACGGGACGTAGCGCACAAACTGAATTGCGTCGCCCAGTCCTTCGTCCTCGCAGACGATGACGGTTTTTCCGGCAACAGATTCCGTCCCAAGCCACATGGGCTGGCGCAGCTCAAGGTATCCGGCTGCCATCGCCGGGATTCTCCAGCGCGCCTCGCGCCCGCTCCAGCCGGCCTTGAAATTCCCGGTGAGCATCTGGAGCAAAGCGAGATTCCAGGGGGCTTCGGCGAAATTCGGGTCCACCGAGATGGCTCGCTGATATGTGACCATCGCCTCGTCGAAACGTCCAAGATCGCCCAACGCGCTCGCCCTGTTCGTGATGTTTCTCGCGATACTCGGGTTGATCGCCAGGGAGCGCTCGTACCAGGTCAGCGCCTCTTCGATCCGGCCCAATGCGCCGAGGATGGCGCCCATGTTGTTGCAGATATCGGGATTGGTCGGATCCAGATCGAGCGCCCGCGAGTTGTCGGCTATCGCTTCATCGAACCGCTTCAGATTCCTCAGGGCAATGGCCCGCATTTGCAGCGTCGGCGCATGATTCGGTTGCAGTTCGGCGCTCCGAGTGAAGTGAATGAGCGCTTCCTCGAATCGCCCCAACCCGGAGAGAACGAACCCTGCATTGTAGGCGGCGTCGCGATGACCGGAGTTAAGTACGAGCGTATGCTGAAAACACAGGATCGCCTCTTCGGTCCGGCCCGCCGCAAGCAGGGTATCCCCGAGCTGAAACCAGAGCTGCGCGTCGTCCGGCTTGAGCTGGACCGCCTTGTCGAAAACCTTCCGGGCATCCTCGTGCCGTCCCAGGTTCCGCAGCGCGATACCGAGAGTGGCGAGAAACGCCGGCTTCGCGTCCTTTCTGATCGCGCGCGACACCCATTCCGCCGCGTGATCGAACTGTTGGAGCTCGTTGCACGCGACGCCCATGAGATGCATGGTATCCGCGTTCTCCGGATCCAGCGCGAACGCCTGCTGGCAGCAGGATTGAGCCTCGAGAAATCGCCCGGCATGCACGTGGTCGAGAACGGCGGCATGGAGCGGCGCGAGACCCTGCGCTCCGCGCCCGGGCCTGGCCCCGACAACGTCGCCGGCCACGCCAGCCCTCAACCCGGGCTTGCCTTGTTTGCTGGCCGCCCGGCGCTCGCGACGATTCATCTGCAGATTTCAATGCCGATTGGGGAGACCACCTCTAGGCGATTCGACGGCCCCTGGTAAGCCGTGCCGGGGAGCAACGGTAGCTGGCCATTGCCGGCTCTATAAAGATATATTATATACTCATATTATAGATGAGACCCGTTCGCAGCCCGGTGAACGCGTCGCCTGATCCCATCCCAGAGGATGCAATGGAATTCCCCGACTTTTTTGCCGCAGCACCGACTATCACGCTGCGCGACCCGCTGGCCGCATTCCTCGGCGTGTCGAAAAGCGGCGCGATGACTTACGGCTATGCTGATGCAGTGAAGCTCGCCGGCCACTCCTGCCCCACCGTGGCCGGTGCTTATCTTATGGTGCGGCGCGGCCTTGCCTATCTCTATGGCAACGAACTGCCCGAGCGCGGCGGCATAGAGGTCTACCTGCGTGAAGAGCGCGAGCAGGGCACAACGGGCGTGATTGCTGCCGTCGCGACGCTCCTCACCGGCGCCGCGCCGGAAACCGGCTTTGGCGGCATCGGGGCAGATCAACGCTTCGCGCGCCGCGGCCTCTTGCAATTCGCCATTCCCATCGATGGCCTGCTGGCGCTTCGGCGGCGCGACACCGGCCGTGGCGTGGTGCTTGATCTCGATACGGCCAGCGTGCCACCGGACCCCGCGATGGGGCCGCTTTTCCGCAAGGCCGTGGCCAGACAAACGGATGAGGACGAGCAGACCCGCTTCGCGGCCCTCTGGCAGGGCCATGTGGCGCGTATGCTGCTCGAACATGCCGATGATCCTGATCTTGTCCATGCCTTCGAGTGGAAGACAACGGCAGAAACGCCGGCCCGGAACCCATGAGCCATTTCACGCTTCTCATCCTGCATCTGTTTGCCGCGATCATGTTTGTCGGCACCGTCTTCTTCGAGGTCTTGATCCTCGAAGGCATCCGCAAGCCGGTCGGACGCGACATCATGCGCACGATCGAGCTTGCCATTGGGCAGCGCGCCCGGCGCCTGATGCCATTTGTCATGCTGGTGCTCTATGGCGCGGGCGCCAGTATGGCTTGGCAATACCGCGGCGCCCTCTCACATCCCTTCGCCAGCAGTTTTGCACTGCTGCTTTCGATCAAGATCGTGCTCGCGCTCAGCGTTTTGGCGCATTTCATTACCGCAATGACGCTGAGCGGCACCGGCAAGCTCAAATCACGACACTTTCAGATCATCCATCTGAGCGTGTTCTGCCACGTCGTGCTGATCGTCTTTCTGGCAAAGGCGATGTTCTACATCAGCTGGTAGCGTCCGATCGCTGCAGCCGCGCCGACGGCGCGGCATCGAGCCGCTGCGCCATCCCCTCCGGGCTGGGCACCACCGGCAGCTTGCGCGGCTTGTGAATGACATGGGTATGTTCGATGATCTCGTGCCACTTCAGCGTGACCTTAAAGAAAAACCGCAGTGCCGAAATGGTTTGATTGATGGTCGACACGCCAACGCCGTTTGCGTGCCAGATGCAGCGCAACGGCCTGGCGCCACCAAGTGCGTCCAGCGAAAGATCGCCAGCCAGGGCTCTCGTCATCCGGTCACATCGGCCACGTTTGAAACTTCACCTGTATGCGATGAATCGTAGCCTGGTATTCCACGAACGTGCTGAGCGAAAGCCTTCGACTTCAGGCTTGTGACGATAGACTCGACATCCGGGCGCTCGATCGTCTCGCGCTTGCCGAGCAAGTAGTAGTCCTCCACAAACAAGGGAATGAAATCGAGCTTCAGCCGCCGCGCGGCGGCCTCGATGCCAATGCCGACATCTGCCATGCCGCTTGCAATGGCGGCCGCGACCGCCAGGTGCGTGAACTCCTCGGTGTAGTAGCCATTTATCTCAGTCGGCTCGATACCTTCTTCCTGCAACATGCGCTGGAAGGCGAGATATGTGCCGGAGCCGCGCTGGCGATTGATGAAACGAGCCTTCCTCCCTGCAATGTCCTTCAGTGTGCGGACGCCAAGCGGATTGCCCGGAGCTACCAGCAGTCCCTGGTTGCGTCGCACGAAATGGATAAGGCGCTGGGCGCGGGGCTTTAGCCAGGGTTCGTACTTCCGCAATACCTCGCGACCGAGAGCGCCTTCAGGGAGATGGAAGCCGGCCAGTTCGCAGCGATTTTTGCACAACGCCACCACGCTTTCGAGGCTGCCGACAAATCGCACGTCGAGCTTCGGTCCCGGTCGCGTGCGCAAAAACTCGCGCAGTTCAGCAAGGACCAAGTCATGGCTCGCGAACATGGTGAGCGAACGGCCCGGTTCCCTCAAAATTTCGCTCAGCTCCTGCTCGACCTCTGAGGCCGCGCTTTCCAGATAGGGTGCCAGTCGTGCATTGATGCGCTCCCTGAGCCAGAGCAATTTTTCGCCCAACTCGGTGAGTTTGGTGCCGCGGCCCTGCTCCTTGCTGACCAAGGGCTTGCCCAACCGCTCGGACCACGCGGTGATCAGGCCCCACGCCTGTCGGTACCGCATGCCGACCTGATCGGTCGCCTCCGTGAGCTTGCCGGTATTCTTGATTGCTTCCAGCAACGCGAAGAGTTCGGGGTCGATGGACTTCCTCGGCTCATGACCGGCCTTCCAGACCAGGCCGAGGTCAAGCGTGGGACGCGGGTTAGGCATATGCAATTTTTAACATATTGAGGGAACGGCTGAAAAGACCTTAGTATATTAACGAGGCTTGGACAGCATATGTCCTGTTTAGCATATCTAGAAGCCTGAAATCTGGGAGAGATTGTGTGCCCTTGTCCGCACCCTGGAACCCCGACACCGCTCGCGCCATCATCATCGAAAAGCAGACCGTGCCGGGAGGGCTGCTGCCGATTCTCCACGCTTTACAGGAGGAGTTCGGGTACATCGATCGCGAAGCCGTGCGGCTGATTGCCGACATCTTGAACTTGTCGCGCGCCGAAGTGCATGGTGTCGTCACCTTTTATCACGATTTCCGCCAACGGCCCGCCGGCCAGCATGTCTTCAAGCTGTGCCGTGCAGAATCCTGCCAGGCGCGTGGCGGTGACGCGCTTGCCGCACGCGCCTCGGCACGGCTCGGTGTGGCGTTCGGCGATACCACAGCCGATGGGCGCGTGACGTTGGAGCCGGTCTACTGCCTCGGTCTGTGCTCGGTATCTCCCGCGGCCATGCTCGATGGCAAGGTCGTGGCACGGCTTGATGAGAAGAAACTCGATGCGCTGCTCGCGGAGGCCGAAAGATGAGCGACCTTCGGATTTTCGTCCCGGGCGATGCGGCGGCCGTCGCGGTCGGCGCCGACGAGGTCGCACGCACGATCGAGGCCACCGCAGAGCGCATCCGAACTCAGGTCACCGTAGTGCGCAATGGCTCGCGCGGACTGCATTGGCTTGAGCCTATGGTCGAGGTCGAGACTGCCACCGGTAGGATCGCCTATGGGCCGGTCGGCGTTGCGGAAGCTGAATCCGTTCTGAGAGCGGCGGCTGACAATGCTGGCGCACATCCGCTCCGCCTTGGCAGGCCAGAGGAAATTCCATTTCTGAAGAATCAGACGCGACTGACGTTTGCCCGTTGCGGAATTGTCGATCCGCGATCGTTGGACGATTACCGCGCGCACGGCGGATACAAAGGTCTAGAACGCGCACTGGCAATGACAGCGCTCGCCGTGGTGGAAGAGGTCACCCAATCCGGTCTGCGCGGTCGCGGCGGCGCCGGTTTTCCGACCGGCATTAAATGGAAGACGGTTGCTGAAACCGCGGCTGACCAGAAATACATCGTCTGCAATGCGGATGAGGGCGACAGCGGTACATTCGCCGATCGAATGATCATGGAGGGCGATCCCTTTGTACTGGTCGAGGGAATGACGATTGCCGGGCTCGCCGTTGGTGCCACGCAGGGCTACATCTATGTCCGCTCCGAATATCCGCACGCCGTCGCCGTTCTGAGCGATGCGATCCGCACTGCCCGCAAGGGTGGACTGCTGGGCGACAACGTGGCGGGCTCGCAACTCACCTTCGATCTCGAAGTGCGCGTCGGCGCCGGTGCCTACGTTTGCGGCGAGGAAACAGCCTTGCTGGACAGCCTGGAAGGTAAGCGCGGGATGGTACGGGCCAAGCCGCCGCTGCCGGCTCACAAGGGCCTCTTCGGCAAGCCGACTGTTATCAACAACGTGCTGTCACTTGCGACGGTGCCAATCATCCTGGAGAAGGGGGCGGTATTCTACAAAGAGTTCGGTATGGGCAGGTCGCGCGGCACCATGCCCATCCAGCTTGCCGGCAATATTAAGTATCCCGGACTTTACGAGACCGCGTTCGGTGTCACGCTAGGCGAACTGGTGGAGCACATTGGCGGCGGCACTGCGACAGGCCGGCCGGTGCGCGCGGTGCAGGTCGGCGGTCCGCTCGGCGCCTACTTCCCGCGATCATTGTTCGACGTGCCGTTCGATTATGAGGCATTCGCCAAGGCCGATGGTCTGATCGGTCATGGCGGCATCGTGGTCTTCGACGACAGCGTCGATATGGCAAAGCAGGCGCGTTTCGCCATGGAGTTCTGTGCGATCGAATCCTGCGGCAAGTGTACGCCTTGCCGGGTAGGCTCGACCCGCGGTGTTGAGGTGATCGACCGTATTATCGCCAATCGCGATCGCGTGGCCAACACGGCACTCCTCGAAGACCTCTGCAATACGATGAAATTCGGCTCTCTCTGTGCGCTCGGGGGCTTCACGCCTTACCCGGTGATGAGCGCGCTCACCCACTTCCCCGAGGACTTCGGCGCGCCGCCGCGCCTTCAGGCCGCCGAATAAGGAGACCCGTCATGTCGTTCATTCACGAAATCGACTACGGCACCCCCCAATCCAAATCCGAGAAGACCGTCACGCTGACCATCGACGGAAAAGAGGTGAACGTTCCCGAAGGCACCTCGATCATGCGCGCAGCCATGGAGGTTGGCACCGAAATCCCCAAGCTCTGTGCCACCGATATGTTGGAAGCATTCGGCTCCTGCCGCCTTTGCCTCGTCGAGATCGAGGGCCGTAGCGGCACGCCGGCCTCCTGCACGATGCCAGTCGCACCTGGGATCGTGGTTCATACCAGGACCGAGCGGCTCGACCGTATCCGCAAGGGTGTGATGGAATTGTATGTTTCCGACCATTCGGTCACGACACTTGACCGGACTGCCAAGGAAAACAGGTACGCAGAGCTGCTCGATGTCGCGGAGGAGGTCGGCCTGCAGGAGGTGCGCTACGGCTTCGATGGAGCGCATCATCCCGACCATGGCGTCGACGCATCCAATCCTTACTTCGTCTACGACCCCGCGAAGTGCATAGTCTGTTCGCGTTGCGTGCGCGCGTGTGACGAGGTGCAAGGTACCTTCGCTCTGACCATTTCCGGCCGCGGCTTCGATTCCATCGTCTCGGCCGGCATGAACGAGCCGTTTCTGGGATCGGAATGCGTGTCTTGCGGCGCCTGCGTGCAGGCCTGTCCGACCGGCTCTCTGATCGAGAAGAGCGTCCTCGCAGCGCGAGAGGTCGACAAGCCGGCGGATCGATCGGTGGTGACGACCTGTGCCTATTGCGGGGTCGGCTGCTCATTCAAGGCCGAGATGCACGGCGAAGAGGTCGTGCGCATGGTTCCGTACAAGGACGGGAAGGCGAACCGCGGCCACTCCTGCGTGAAAGGTCGGTTTGCCTGGGGTTACGCGAACCATAAGGAACGTATCCTCAAGCCGATGCTGCGCAAGACCATCACGGAGCCGTGGCACGAGGTTTCCTGGGAGGACGCGATCGCCCATGTCGCCTCCGAGCTCAAGCGCATCCAGAAGACTTATGGCCGCGCATCGCTCGGCGGCATAACCTCGTCGCGCTGCACTGATGAGGAGACCTTCCTCGTGCAGAAACTTGTACGTGCCGGTTTTGGCGTCAACAACGTCGACACCTGTGCCCGCGTCTGCCATTCCCCGACCGGTTATGGCCTCGCCAATACTTTTGGCACTTCGGCCGGCACTCAGGACTTCGACTCGGTCGAACAGACCGATGTGGTGATGCTGATCGGCGCCAACCCGACCGACGCGCATCCGGTGTTTGCATCGCGCCTGAAGAAGCGGTTGCGTCAAGGTGCCAGGCTGATCGTGATTGACCCTCGCCGCATCGATCTCGTCCGCACACCTCACGTCGAAGCAGCCTATCACTTGCCGTTGCTACCTGGCACAAACGTCGCGATGCTGACGGCTTTGGCGCATGTCATTGTCACGGAAGGACTGGTGAACGAGCGGTTCGTCCGCGAGCGTTGCGAATGGGACGCCTTCGAACACTGGGCGGAATTTGCCGCGGATCCGAAGAATAGTCCGGAGGCCGTCGCCAAGATTACCGGTGTGCCTGCGGACAGCATCCGCCAGGCAGCACGGCTCTACGCAACAGGCGGCAACGGAGCGATCTACTACGGCTTGGGGGTGACCGAGCACAGCCAGGGATCGACCGCGGTGATGGGCATCGCCAACCTCGCCATGGCGACCGGCAATATCGGTCGCCCCGGTGTCGGCGTGAATCCGCTGCGCGGACAAAACAATGTACAGGGCTCGTGCGACATGGGGTCGTTTCCGCACGAACTCTCCGGGTACAGGCACATTGCAACGGACGCAGTCCGCCAGATGTTCGAAGTCGATTGGGGCGTCTCGCTGGACAAGGAGCCGGGACTACGCATCAACAACATGCTCGATGCGGCGGTCGACGGTAGCTTCAAGGCGATATACATCCAGGGAGAGGATATCCTGCAATCCGATCCCGACACCAAGCACGTCGCAGCAGGACTTGCCGCAATGGAATGCGTCGTGGTGCAGGACCTGTTTCTCAACGAGACCGCCAATTACGCCCATGTGTTCCTGCCAGGCTCCACGTTCCTGGAAAAGAACGGAACTTTCA
>Ga0265339_10002402_pt1 | contig 13427 bp, 3 predicted proteins | sample 4CB219metaG_FD_202085 | JGI IMG/M metagenome (GOLD analysis project Ga0265339, IMG submission 202085) | Rhizosphere microbial communities from Carex aquatilis grown in University of Washington, Seatle, WA, United States - 4-CB2-19 metaG | ecosystem: Host-associated > Plants > Roots > Rhizosphere...
CCCGGCGTCCCCGCCGACTCCGCATCCACCTGGAGGCGCTCGCTCATGAACGAAATCTTTGTCAGCTTGGATCCCATTTCGTCGTGCATGTCGCGGGCGATGCGCATCCGTTCCCGTTCGAGCGCCTGCTGCTGCTCCAGGCGGGCGAGCTTGTTGCGCAAACGTCGATGTGAGATCACGCGGACGGTTCCCACGATGGCGCCAACCGCGCTGATGAAATACAAGGCCAGCGCCCAAGGCTGCAAATAAACCGGCGTTGGCACAACGAACGCAAATGTCTGGGCGGCCTCCTGCCAAACCCCATCGCCCGCACGCGCCGCCACGCGAAACGTGTAGTTGCCGTGCTGCAACCGGCCGTAGCGCGCCGCACGCGCTCCCGCATCGCTCACCCAATCGGGGTCAAATCCATCCATCTTGTGCCGGAATTGAATTTCATCGGGCGCGACAAAACTCAGCGCGGTGAATTGGATCTCCAGCGAACGCAAATCCACCGGCATTCGATACCGCGCCGCGTTGGAAAATCCGGGCGACCATAAGGGCCCCGAAAGCAGCGGCATTGCCGGCTGCCCGTTGATGATGGCGCTTTCAAGGCAAACCGGAAATGACGGCGGCTCAGCTTCCGGCTGTTGGGCGTTCACCTTGAGAATGCCGTCGGAAACCGCAAACCATAAACTGCCTTCCTCACCCAACGCCCCGCGCGGCCCGCCCAAAATGGTGTCTCCGCCCGACGTGATTTTCGCCGGCGACACTAGCCGGCAGGCCAAGGAAACCTGCGAATTCGCAAGCGACTGCCGAAGGTCGCCCGGGCTGACGCGATAGATGCCTGACGCCGTCGCCAGCCATAAATTCTTCGAGGCGTCCTCGAGCACAGACCAAATGACCTGGCTGGGCAATCCATTATTGACGCCCCAATGCGCCGCCAAACCTTCCGTCCACAGCGTCAAGCCGCCGCCCCTGGCGCCAATCCACAGCCGGTTTGGCTGGCTTTCACACAGCGCCACCGCCGGGCTTCCGCCCCAGTTCATGACTCCTTCAGGCCGGGTAAAAACACCGTCTTTCTCGCGCAAAATCTGGCCGTCCTGCGTTCCAAGCCAGATGCCCCCGCCCGCCGCCGGAATCATCGAAGTCACAGGAGCCCCTGGCAAGCCCTGAAGCGTTCCAAAGCGGGCGGACCCATTCTTGGAGACATGATGCACTGAACCCGTGGGCGTGCTTGCCCAGACGCCCGTTTGAGGATCCGCTGCCACCGCCAAAATAGTGTTGTCGTCCAGGCCGTCCGCCGTGGTCAAATGGACTCCACCGCGGTCGCGCAGACCATACAGGCCGTCTCCAGTCGTTCCCGCCCACACAACGCCGTCATGGTCCACGCACACCGATGAAATGCACTGGACCAGCGGAAATCCACCGCCCGTGAACTGGTCGAATCTCCCCGCTTCGCCCGCCCACAATCCGCCTCGCTCCAGGCCGACGAAAACGCGCCCGTTGCGATCCAGCGCCAGCGCGGTCGGAGCGCTTTCCGGGAGTCCCAGGCCGCCGCGCACGACGTGGACGGACTGCGGACGCAATTGCGCGAGCCCGCCGCCCGATGTGCCAAGCCAAAGGTTCCCCTCGCGATCTTCGCAAATCGCGCGCACGTCATACGGCCAGCGGCTTTCGCCCAAAATCACGGGGCGAATGCTGTTATCTTCAAAGCAAAATAATCCGCGCCCGCTGGTGCCAATCCAGAGCCGGCCATGAAGTCCTTCGCACAAGCTCCAGATGCGAACGGAAGCCGGTTCAGAGCCGCGAAAATAATTAAAGCGCTTTCCCTCCGCCAAATTGATGAGGTAGGTGTCGCCGAACGCCCATAAATTGCCGCGCCGATCTTCGTACGCGCCAAGATATTCGGGACTGCGCCCCTGGCTGTCCGTTTGAAACGCATACGGCGCGATCCCCCCGCCGCTAAAACGGCTCATGCCGGAGCGCGTGGTGATCCAGACGGCCCCCGAACGGGCGACGTTCACGCCGGAAACAAATTCATCCGGCAACCCGTCGCGCGTGGTGAATGACTTGAAGGACTCCCCATCCCAGAGGTTCAGGCCGGAAGCGCCGCCGATCCAGACTTGCCCCTTCGCATCGGCTGCAAGGCTGGTGATGTATTCGTCAAGCAGGCCATGCTTCCTCGTATAATTTGTGAACCTGCCTTCAGCCAGCTCAAACACGCCGTTGCGCTGCGTGCCGACCCACAAATGCCCGTTGCTGTCCTCGCACAGGGCCGTCACGCCAGTCAAGCGATTGGTCGTCCGGCCTACGGATTCCACGGTGAATTTGACGCCGTCAAAGCGCGCCAGTCCGGCGCTGGCGCCGATCCACAAGAAGCCGTCCGGCGTCTGGATGATGGCCGTCACCGAGTCCGAAGGCAGGCCATCCGCCGCGTGCCACAGATGAAGAGCGCCCGTGGTCTCCGCCAGGTCGAAGTCCGATCCCACCGCCTGGCCAGCCAACAGGCAAACGCCGGCTAACACAACGAACCATCGGATGTAAATTCGTTGCCTCAATGGACAATGCGTGACTTGAACGACTCCCATTCAAGCCGGGCCGTCCCGGCTTTTCAAGGATTGACCAATACTTTGAAGAACTGGTTTCCGGCCCCAACGGAGATGGTGTAGGGCGATGCGGCCAGCGTGTTGCTCGTCCACGGTCCGAGGGCGTTGCCCGATTGCAGCAACATTCCAGCCGGCCACGTCAGCGTAATTTTCATTCCCGAAAGCGCCGCGCTGACGTTCACTGGAGCCGGGTAGATTCCGGAATATAGATCATCCAGTTGAGCCGGCATGAGCGCCTGCGTGAACAGGGCCGCGTGCGCGATCTGCGCGTTGATGAGCCGCACCGCGCCATAATCCGGCGAGCCGCCAATCCAGACATCCAGGTCGTCGCCGGACGGAGCCGCCGCCACATCCTGAATCGCCGCCAACTCGCCATCCACATAGAGCAGGCCGTTGCCTGTTCCGGGAGCGCCCGAATAAGTGTAGGCGAAGCAATGCCAGTTGCCATCGGCGACGCTGAACGCGGCGGTCGCATCCAACGCGCTGCCAATCGAAGCGCCGGGCTGGCCAAAATTGTTGACACTCATGCGCCAGGATTCGTTGCCGTGCCCAAACACTCCCGCAAAGTTCGGCACGGACAGGACTTTCGCCCACACCACGCTGGTGATGGCCCCAGTGATGTTGAATGGCCCTCCGGGAACGTCCACATACGCGGAGCTTCCGTCGAACAGCGCGGAACGACTCGAACCGCCAAACATCGGCGCCGCCGGACCCGATTGCCCGAGCGCGCCCCCCCCAAAAAACGTCCCGTCCTCGCCTCCGATCAGATCATGCGCCACGGTCCCGGTGGTTTCCGACAACGGCCAGTACGCGACCGGATGCAACGACAGAAGCGAACGTTGATAGGTTGTCGGGGCAACGACCGTAAGGCTCAACACGGAGCTGGTGGCGGTTCCATATTGATTGCTGATGACGCAAAAATAACTGCCCGCGTCGTTTGTCAACAAATTGGAAATCGTGAGCGCCGGCGCGGTCTCCGTGCTGATGGGAGCGGCGCCGCCGTTGAAATACCACCGATAGACGAATGGCGGCGTGCCGAAATTCCCCACGCTCGCGGCGAGCGTCGCGCCCCCAAGCAGCGCCTCAAACGCCGGCGGTTCCCGCGTAATGACTGGCTTGCTCGGCGGAACCGTAATGGCGCCGCTGCCCCTCGTCACGCCGTTCATCGTGGCGCTGATGGTCGCGCTGCCTGTGCCGACGGCGGACACCGCGCCGCTGGCATCCACCATCAGAATGGATGGATTGCTGCTCATCCAGTTGGTCACAAATCTCGTCACATCCACGCCGGAGGCGCCCACGAAATTCGCCAACGCTGAAGCCGGCTGGACGGTGCCGAAGGTCATGGTTGGGTTGGCCACCGTGACCGCCAGCGACGTTGGCGCCAGGTTGGTCGCCACGACGCCGGGATCCGCCGCGGCGCTGGCTGCCAAGTACAAAGGCGAGACAACCCCGTTCCAAATCCGCAGCTCATGGATCGCGCCCGAAAATTGGTCGTCGCCGTAAACGTCGTTGCCCAGCGAGTTGACCGCGGTGCCGTTTGCGCCGCCAATGGCCCCGGGAGTGTAAGCGCTGTTCGGCAAAACTTGCGAGGCGGCCAACACGCCGTTCACATAAATGCAGCCTGTCATCGAGGAGCTTTCGTAGGTCACGCAAACATACTGTCGGGCGCCGTTCGGAAACGAAACGCCCGACTGCAAATCGACCTCGCCGCCATTTGGCGTGAACGCCACCTCCATGTTGTTGTTGTTATTGGCCGGAAAGGGAATCAGCGCGAAGTTCTGGCTGCCATTGTTGCCGAAGTCCCAGGCTTCCGCCCAGATGTTGGCCTGGTTCTGCGTCAGCCAGCACTCCACCGTGAGGTTCGTCGTCGCTGTCAATAACCCGGCCGGCAAGGTCACGTAGCCCGAATATCCAAAGCCGCCGTGGACGTTTCCGGGCAGGATCAGGCCGTTGCTGATGCTCGCGGCGCCGCCGCCGTTCGGCCCCGCCAGCGCGCCGTTCGCGCCGCCCACCGAATCGTTCGCATTGCTCACGAAGCTGTAGCGATGAAGCAACGTCACGGGAAATTGCCGCACTGTCAACGTCGCTGAATTGGTCGCAAGACCGGCTGCGTTGGACACGACAATGCTGTAGGTCCCGGCGGCTCCCGGCGCGGCGTTGGTGAGCATGAAGGTCGTGTTCGTCGCGCCCGAAATGGGAGTTCCACCGAAATTCCATTGGTAACTCAAAGCGCCGCCGACTGCCTGCGCGCTGAAAGACGCCAAACCGCCCAACGGAATCGTTTGCGAAACGGGCCCCAGCAGAATCGCCGGCGGTGATTGCGGCGGGCCGTTGGAATTCACCGCCAACTGCTGGTCGGAAATGCCAGCGTCAATGAACTGTCCGCCGCTGGTCTGGTAGCAGGAAACCGCCATGACGTTCGCGCCGTTGGGAACAATCGCCGCCCTGGCTTGCGCGGACATCGGCAGGATGACGTAAGTTGTCGAGTAGCCGGAGGCCGACGCGGCAAAGACGCCGTTGATATAAATGACCACGTTTTCGTCGTGATAAACCGTGAAGCCGAGGTTGTTGATTTGGCCAGGCGTCAACGCTCCCGGATTAAACGCGCGCCGAAGATAAATGTAACCTGCCGAGTTCCATGTCGTGTTCGGCGTCACATTCGGATCGACCGTGCCAAATCCACCAAGACCCGTGTTCCAGCTCGATGCGTCGAAATTGCTGGCATACCAATTCGCGGCCGGGGCGCTGGTGGTGTATTGCCAGGTCTGGGGCGTGGTCTGCGACGTTGGCACAACGGGCGCCACCGTGACCTGGCCGGTGATGGCCTTGAGGTTGGACATATAGATCTTATCCATGCTCGGCTTCACAAGCCGGTCGTAAGTCATCAACCCGTTGCATTCGTTTTCCACATCCGTGATTTGCGTGTAGACCGCTGCGTTGAGCCCGCCATTGGCCGGGGACTTGGCATTGAGGATTTCGTTCATGTAGCCGTCGTAGAGCGCCGCGAAATTATCCAGCGAGGCAGCCAGCAGGTAACCGGTTCCGGCCTGGGCCGGATTCCACAAGTGGCCGTTCACATGCCACGCAATGCCGCCGAATTCGCCATCCACCGTCGCTTGCGTGGGACTGATCGGGTCGCCCGGATCAGGATAGCTATGGTTGTCCAGGACATCACCAACCCCGTGGTAATCGTTCCCGCTGGCCTGATTCACCAGGCGCGACGGATCCAGCGTCTTCACCAGCCGTGCCAGAAAAGGAGTGTTGGTCTGGCCGTAACCCGACTGGCCCTGGCCCTCGTTGAAAAGCGTCCAATCCACGATGGCCGTTGAATTCCAGTGGTTGGTCACCATGGCGGTCAGTTCCGCCACGAACTGGTTCGGGTCGATCGGCTGCGGGTTGCCCGTGTAGGAATTGCAGCTCGGCATGTCCTGCCACACGAGAACGCCCAGCTTGTCGGCCCAATAATACCAGCGCTGGCGCTCCACCTTGATGTGCTTGCGAACCATGTTGAAGCCGAGCGCCTTTTCCAATTGAAGGTCATATTCGAGCGCGGCATCGGTGGGCGCCGTGTAAACGCCGTCCGGCCAGAAACCCTGGTCCAGCGGACCCATTTCAAAATACCGCTGGTTGTTCAGAAAAATTTGCGGGACGCCGCTCACGTTCTGCACCGAGATTTTCCGCATCCCGAAATAGCTCGCCACGCTGTCGTTGGCCGCCCCGTTATGGCGCACCGTGACCTGCAAGCCGTAGAGAAACGGGTTCTCCGGCGACCACAGCGTCGCGTTCGGGACCGGCAAATCCATTTCGACCCGTGGAACGCCGCCGACGCTGCTGATGGGGACGCCGTTGCTCAGCGCCGTCGCCGAAACCGTCACGCCGCTGGTCGCGAAGGCATTCACTGTCAAACGCACGATGGAGTTGTCCGCGTCCGGGACGATTTGCAGCGTGTTCACCCCCGAAGCGTCGACCGGCTCAAGCCACACGGGCTGCCAGATGCCGGAGGAAGATGTGTACATGATCCCGCCCGGATAGAGCGTCTGCTTGCCGCGCGGCTGCCCGCCGTTGTCCACGGGGCTGTAAACCTGTAAAATCAATTCGTTGCTGCCGCCGTTGAGCCACGGCGTGATGTCGTAACTAAACGGATCGTAGCCGCCTTTGTGAACGCCGATTTGACTTCCGTTGACATACACCGTCGCCTGCCAGTTCACGGCGTCCAGATGCAGAATGAGCCGTTTGCCGCTCCACTCCGCGGGCATCGTGAAGGTGCGCCGATACCACGAATACTCATAATACTGCATCACCCCTGACAGCGCCGACTCCATCGGATACGGCGCCAGGATTTGACCGGAGAGAGTCTGGCCGAATGGCGGTGGATCGCTGGGAGCGCCGGGTTGGAATTGCCAGAGGCCGTTCAAACTCATCCAATCGGAGCGGACCATTTGCGGACGCGGGTATTCGGGCAGCGGATTGTTCGTGTCCACCATCGACGCCCACGCCGTCATCAACGGCGCCCGCTTCATCTGCCACGCCTGCATCCTCGCCGTCCCAGGAAACAGCGCGGCGGCGACCAAGACACATGCCGCGTGTTTGGAGTAGAGCTTCATTAACCCGATAGCTTCCAGCAGCGCTGTGTGATGCGTCAATGTGGCCTGAAGTGGCCACAGGAGGGCTCCGCCGGCGCTTTGACAGCCCGCGAACCTGTTATATCAACTACATTGGGCTGGAAAATCAGAAATCTGCCAAGGCGGTTGAAAAACAATACTCACCACAAACGGCAACGGCTACGGTCAAATCTGTGAACCACACTAACTGCTTCCGGGTCAAGCCGTGTCGACCGGGGGCATTTACACTTATTGAATTGCTCGTGGTGATAGCGATCATCGCCATTTTGGCCGCCTTGCTGCTCCCTTCCCTTGCCAACGCCAAATCCCGCGCCACCCGAACCGCCTGCCTGAACAACCTCAGGCAAATCACCCTGTTCGCGCAGATTTACACCGACGATAACAAAGACACGTTCCCGACAGCGCTTCTCAGCGCCAGCTCCAACGATGTCGTGTTGAATTGGTGGGGCACGGCCATCTGCGGCGGCACGACAAACAACTATCCCTCTTTCCATGATCCGGCGGTGAATCGGCCGATTGTTCTGACCGGAGGAAAAATCTGGAATTGGGACTTCAATTTCAACCTGGTCGGTTACGGCTACAACTCATTTTTTCTGAGCTGCTCGCCGAATCCCATTCAAACCATCACCGTGGGCCCCTTTTCGTTCACCACCTCCGCCAACTTCAAGCGCAGCGGCATTTTGCGCCCGGTCGACTGTCTGGTGTTTGGAGACAAGCAGCCCAAACCCACCGATTTGACGGCCAGCGGCAGCTTGTGGTGGGGCAAAGCAAGCATGCACGTTCCCAGCGCCTCCGGCCAATACGAAGGCATCGACACCACGCGCCACAACAACGGCAAATTCCCCGGCCTCGGCAATGTCGGCTTCGCCGATGGCCACGCTGAAGCAAAGAAAGAAGCCAACATCAATCCGCCCACGGATCCGGACTTCGGCGGCAATTCAAAATGCCTGATCAATTGCCATTTCTGGGATCCGCTCCGCCGCGGCGGGGACAGATGATTTGTTCGCACCCTAAACGCCTAAAAAACACAATCGTTATGAGCAACAGACCAAAACTCAGAAACCTCAACCTGTTAAATTGGCTTGGCCGCCGTCCATCCGCCAAGGTCCATTCCCGTCAATCTTCGCCACGCCAAACGCTCGCGGGCGTCGCGCTGGCCTGCGCCATGTTCGCGGCGCTGCCGGCGGCGCATGCCGGCCTGGCCGCCTATGAAGGCTTCAACTACGCCCCCGGCAACGGCGCTTTGCAACGCCAGACCGGCGGCTTCGGCTGGAGCGGCGGCTGGCAGACGGTCAACAACGGCGCCTCCAGCGTGTCAACTGGAAGTTTGACCGCAGGCTTAAGCGCCTCGCCTTCCGGTTACGATTCGCATTCGACTGGAAACTTCGTGGTGAGCCCAAACAACACCCGATCCGGCCGCTTTCTGGACACATCCGCGGGCGGATCCTTCGGCCTGAAGGGCTACCTAAACGGCAGCGGCAATATCGGCGCGGCTGGAAAAACCATTTACATCAGCTTCATGCAACAGCCCAATGGAACCACTTCCTATTATGAATTGGAGTTCCATCGCGGTGATCTTGGCGATCCAGGCCGCATCGGCGGCATCGGCAACGACAGCGGCGGCAACACAGGCGTCTACTTGCGTGTGCCAGCCGCCGGCCAGACCTTGATCGGGCCGGGCAGCGCCTCCGTCAACTTCTACGTTGTGCGGATCGATTTTCAGGGCGGCAACGACACCGTCAGCGTGTATCAAAACCCGACTTCTTCGACCGAACCGGGAACGCCGACGTTGGCCATGCCGGGCGCGGGCGATATGTCGTTTAACGGCATTTCGTTTGGCTGTTTCAACAACGGACGCACCGTGGCGCATGATGAAATTCGCGTCGGCGAAACCTGGGCCGATGTGACCAGCCCGGGCGTTTACAGCGCCGGCCTTTGGGATGGCGGCGGAGCGGACGGCAAATGGAGCACGGCTGGCAACTGGGACAACGACGTGGCTCCCGTGTTTGCGGCCGGCCTGACGTTTGCCGGCAACGCGCATCTGGCTAGCATCAATGATTTGACAGGCGTCTCCGCCAATAGCATCCAGTTTGATGCCGCAGCCGGCGCCTTCACGCTGTCGGGAAACAGCCTGGGATTGAACGGCAACGTTTCGTTCAGCGGAAACCCGGCTTCGTCGGTTACCCAGACCATCAATCTGCCTTTGACGCCCTCGGTCGATATCACATTGGACACTCCCGCCAACGGCAACCTGGCTTTGGGCGGCAACATCACATCCGGCCATTGGCTCACAAAGATCGACACCGGCGCGCTGACACTGGGCGGAACCAATTCGTTCTCGGCATTGAGCGACAGTGGCGGGACCATGGTCATCACTGGAACCACCGCCTTTACCGGCGGCGGCGCATTCTATTTGGCCGACGGCGACTTCATCAATAATTGCACAGCCACGCTCATCATCCAGCCCGGCGCGACCCTTACGGTAACCGGCAGCTATAGCGACTCCGGCGTGATTGGCCGCGACAGCGGAAGCGGGACGCTTATCCAAAACGGCGGCACATTCAGCTTCAATCCGGCCAACGCGGCTTACCTCTTTGTCGGCGCGTCAGGCAGCACGGCAACGCATTCGGAATACGACATGCACGCCGGGTTGCTGGACATGAACGGCAAGACGTTGGGCATCGCCCTTGGCGCCAACGCGGCGATCACCTGCTCGGTGAATCAAGACGGCGGCGTCATTACCAATGCGGATAGCGTTTACTTTGATCCCTTCTTTACGCAGGGGTACGGCATCTACAATCTCACGGGCGGCAGCCTGTATATCGGCGCCGACGGCATCACCAACTACCCCGGCGGCAGCTACGCAATGAACCTTGGCGGCGGCACAATTGGCGCGGCGGTAAGCTGGTCTTCATCGGTGAATATGACCCTGACCGGCAGCAACGGGCCGGTGACCTTCAACCCGGCGGGCAATACGATTAAGCTGTCTGGCGTTTTGTCCGGCCCCGGCGGCATGACGGCGGCGAGCGGAGGCGTCCTGGAATTGTCCGGCGCCAACACTTACACGGGCGATACGACAGTCGCCGCCGGAACCATCCTGCAACTGGACACGGCAGGCAGCGTTCCCGGTGCGCTTCGCCTGGCCAATGGCGCGCTGGCTAATTTGAATTACAACGGCGCTTTTGCCGTCGGCAGCCTTTACACAAACGGCGTCAAGGTTCCGATTGGCACGTACAACTCCAGCAGCCTGTCGGACTTCATCACCGGTTCCGGAACCCTCCAGGTGACCAGCGGCATCAGCGCCGGATATTGGACCGGCCTTGGCGCAAACAACAACTGGAGCACGGGCGGAAACTGGGACAACAACTCAGTCCCATTCTTCCCGCACGCGCTGACATTCGCCGGCAACGCGCGGCTAGTCAACAATAACGACCTGAACGGCATCACCGTCAGCAGCCTCACTTTTGACCCCGCCGCCGGAGCCTTCCAGCTCAATGGCAATGACATCACCTTAGGCGGCGGCATTGGTTTTAACGGCAATCCTCCCGCGCCGGTGACCCAGACCGTGAATCTCGGAATGACCTGGACAAGCGACGAGACGATCAACACCCCCACCAACGGCAATATCACGCTGAACAACAATATTATTGCCGGGAACTTCAACTTGCTCAAGGCGGGCGCAGGCGCTCTCACGCTCGGCGGCGCCTACGACTCATTCGCAGGGTATTCTGTCAACGGCGGGACCAACACGATTACGGGCGGCACGACTGTCAACGGGTCGGCCGGACATCGCATTTACATTGGCGATAGCAGCCCCAACAACGGCACGCTCGTCATCCAGAATGGCGCCTCGTTCTCCGTCACGGGCAACTTTGACGACGCCATGGTGCTGGGCCGCGATGGCGGCAGCGGAAGGATCATCCAAAACGGCGGCACGTTTACCTTCAACCCCATAAACCAGACCTATCTCTTCGTCGGCGCGACAAGCACCGTTGGCACACAAGCCGAATATGACATAAACGGCGGCGTCTTGGACATGGGTGGGTTTACACTGGGCATCGGACTCGGCGATAACGGTGTCAGCTATGCCGCTTACTTAAGCCAGACCGGTGGCGCCATCAACAATCTCTTCGAGCTTGATCTCGGCGCCGTGCGCGCTTTCGGCAAAGGAGTTTACACTCTCAGCGGCGGAAGCATCACCATTGACTTCGGAGGCATCGCTTCCGACAGCGGCGCCTATGCAATCAACCTCGGCGGCGGAACCATTGGCGCCTCCGAAAGTTGGTCGTCGTCCTTGAACATGAATCTGACGAACCTGAACGGTTCCGTCACGTTCAATCCGGCGGGCAATCTGATTAAGCTCTCGGGCGCGCTTTCCGGCAATGGCGGCCTGATCGTGAACGGTTCGGGAATTCTGGAGCTTTCCGGAGCCGCCTCCTACACTGGCGACACAGTCGTCAACTCTGGCAGTTCCTTGCAGTTGGATGCGACCAACACGTCTTCCAGCGTCTTCCGTTTGGCCAATGGCGCGATACTGAACTTGTCCTTTAGCGGCGTCCACGCAGTGGTCGCGTTATATACCAACGGCGTTGCGCTGCCTTACGGCATTTACAGTTCGGCCAATCTTCCGGACTTCATCACCGGCTCGGGTAGTTTGCAGGTGGCCGGCCTGGTTTTCTCAACACAGCCTCAGAATCAGGAGATCTATTTGAATAAGAGCCAAACAGCCGCCCTGATAACTTCTGCGGTGGGCGGACCCGCCACCTACCAGTGGTATCTGAATGGCAACCCCGTGGCCGGCGCCACCGGCGGTAGTTTGAACCTATCGAACCTGCAAATAACCAACGCCGGCAACTATTACGTGGTGGCCACGGGCGCCTTCGGCTCGGTCACCAGCAGCGTGGCTTCGCTTACCCTCTACGCGATCAACAATAATGTGTTCGCCTATGATGGCTTTGCCTATCCCGCCGGCGCGGTCGACGGCTCCAGCCAGAACGACGGCTTCGGCTGGAACGGCCCGTGGCAGCACACGGATGGAAACGGCGTCGTCATTACGGCGGGCAGTCTTGTCGCCGGGGGCAATGCTCCGTCCGGTTTTGATTACCGTTCCACCGGCAACAGCATCGAGGTTCCGTCAAATGCCCAAACCCGTTCAGGACGCTTCTTCGATTGCTCCAGCAGCAGCTTGCTTTACCAGCAAGGGTTCATTGACGCCAATGGCAACATCGGGGCTGATGGCAAAACCATCTACCTTGGCTTCCTCCAACAACCGGATCGCACGTCGGGATTTTACGAAATGGAGTTTCACAGAGGCAACCTGAGCGACCCGGGCCGCCTGGGCGGCATCGGCAACGACACCGGAACTGGAAACGTCAACCTTCGCGCGCCCAACGGCGTCAATAACCGCTCGCTGGGTCAGGGCACAACCGCGGTCAACCTGTACGTCGTGCGCATTGATTACAAGCCCGGCAACGATGATGTGTTTGTCTATCGCAATCCGGCCTCTGGCAGCGAACCGCTCACCGCGACACTCACTGCTTCCAACGTCGCGGACATGTCGCTCAACGGACTCTCCGTGGCCGCCTACAATGGACCCGATGTGAAGCACGACGAAATCCGCCTGGGCGCCACGTTTGAGGACGCCATCGGCCTGGCAGTGTCCAACCTGCTGCCTCCTGCCAGGACGCCCAATGGATACAAAGTCCGTTTTGCCGCCACGCCCGGTTATCAATACCGGATCCAGCGCGCCCCGGCTGTCACAGGGCCGTGGACGTCTGTCAGCACGAACATCGGTCCGGCCAACGCCTATATCGAATTCGAAGACACCAGCGCCCCGTCCAATCATGCGTTCTACCGAACAGTCACACCATAGATAATCGGGTAATTTAGCTTGGGAGTAAGTGGAAACATAGAGGTTGCCGGGGCAATCACTCCGGCAACCTTTTTAAACATAGCGACATAAGTAAGTGCGGATCGTATGCTGGGAATTGGTGGTAGGGCGAGGCTCCTGCCGAGCCGCCCGCGCTATAGGTGTCAGGCTCGGCGGGAGCCTCGCCCTACCAGGCGCAAATGATTTCGACATTCTGTTTACTTAGAGCGTGTTTTAAAAATGGGCAATTCATATTGACGCAAGCCGTCTAACCATAAGGCGAATCATGCAAATTCGTATTATCGCCTCGCTATGATCCAAGCGCACTTCATAATCCCGGCAAAGCCGCCG
>Ga0265339_10002404_pt1 | contig 13421 bp, 12 predicted proteins | sample 4CB219metaG_FD_202085 | JGI IMG/M metagenome (GOLD analysis project Ga0265339, IMG submission 202085) | Rhizosphere microbial communities from Carex aquatilis grown in University of Washington, Seatle, WA, United States - 4-CB2-19 metaG | ecosystem: Host-associated > Plants > Roots >...
CGACGCGACGGGCACGGCGTCGGGCGTCGTCCTCGCGCAGAACCCCGGGCCGGGGCCGTCGTCGCGCGGCGCGCTCTGCCGCGTGGCGCTCGGGCGCCGCGAATGAGCTTCCCGCTCGCGGCGCTCTTGCGCGGCGTCGACGGCGCGCGCCTCGTCGGCGCGGCTGACGTGGCCGTGAACGAGGTCCGCGACGACTCCCGGCTCGTGAAGCTCGGCGACCTGTTCGTCGCGGCGCCCGGGCCCGTGCAGGACGGGCGCAGGTTCATCGACGACGCGAGCGCGCGCGGCGCGACCGTGATCGTGACCGAGGGGGCGCCGCCTTCGAGCTTCGCGGGCGTCGTCGTCACCGTGCCGAACGCGCGCCACGCGCTGGGCCTCATCGCGGCGAACCGCTTCGGCGCGGCTGACAAGATGCCGCTGCACGCGATCACGGGCACGAACGGCAAGACGACGACGAGCTACCTCGTCGACGGGATGCTGCGGGCCGCCGGGCGCGTGCCGGGCGTCATCGGGACCGTGGCGTACCGCTCGGCGGCGCCGAGCTTCCAGACGATCGAGGCGACCAACACGACCCCGGGCGCGCTGCTCATCCAGTCCGTGTTCGCGAAGATGCACGCGGCGGGCACGACGGACGTCGTGCTCGAGGCGACCTCGCAGGCGCTCGCGCAGGCGCGCCTCGACGGCTGCCGCTTCCGCGTCGGCGCGCTCACGAACGTCACGCAGGATCACCTCGACTACCACGGCACGATGGACGACTACTTCGACGCCAAGGCGATTCTGTTCGAGCGCATGCTCGATCCGACGCGCGGCGTGGGCGTCGTGTTCGTCGACAAGGAAGACGGCCTGCGCATGCGCGCGCGCTGCAAGCGGCCCGTCATCGGCGTCGCGACGCGGCCCGGGACGCGCGCCGACGTGGCCGTCGAACGTCTCGTCATGGACGCGGACGGCATCCGCGCGACGTTCGCGACGCCGGGGGGACCGATCCCGATCGCGTCGCCGCTCGTCGGCGACTTCAACCTCGAGAACCTCGCCATCGCGGTCGGCATGGGCATCGCTGCCGAGCTGCCCGTCGACGCGATCGCGGGCGGCCTCTCGGGCAACGCCGGCGCGCCAGGCCGGCTCGAGCGCGTGGCGAACGCGCGCGGCGTGCTCTGCGTCGTGGACTACTCGCACACGCCGGACGCGCTCGAGCGGGCCATCGCGTCGTTGCGGCCGTACGCGCGCGGCAAGCTCGTCGTCGTCTTCGGCTGCGGCGGCGATCGCGATCGCGGCAAGCGTCCCATCATGGGCGAGGTCGCGGCCAAGGGCGCCGACCTGACGATCGTCACGTCCGACAACCCGCGCACCGAGGATCCGGACGCCATCATCGACATGATCGTCCCGGGGCTCGAGGCCGGGAAAGGCGCCTGGCGGCGCGAGCGCGATCGGCGCGCCGCCATCGCGCTGGCGGTCGACGCCGCAGAGGCCGGCGACGTCGTCCTCATCGCGGGCAAGGGGCACGAGGACTATCAGATCGTCGGGACGACGAAGAGTCACTTCGACGACCGCGAGGAAGCGGCGGCCGCCTTCGCGCGGGCGAGAAAGGCCACGGCGTGAGCGCGCCGGCCACGCATAGACTCGATTTCGCCGCGCTGGCGATGCGCGGGACGCTGCTGCAGGCGGGCACGCGCGGCGACGTGTTCGCGGGCATCGCGTACGACAGCCGACAGGCCGCGGCGGGCCAGCTCTTCTTCGCGTTCCCGGGCGAGCGCGTCGACGGGTTCGCGTTCGCGGCGCAGGCCGCGGCGGCGGGCGTCGCGGGCATCGTCGTGCCGCGGGCGCGCGGCGTGCCCGAGGGGTGCGCGGGCGTCGCCGTCATCGGGGTCGACGACGCGAAGCTCGCGATGGGCGATCTCGCGCGCGCGGTGCGCGCCGGCTTTCGCGGGCAGGTCGTGGGCGTCACGGGCTCGATGGGCAAGACGACGACGAAGGAGCTCGCGGCGGCGGCGCTGCGGCCGCTCGGGGAGGTCCTGCGCACGCCGGGCAGCCTCAACACCGAGGTGGGCATGCCGGTCACGATCCTTTCGGCGACCGGGAACGAGGCGGCGTGGGTGCTCGAGATGGCGATGCGCGGGCGCGGCGAGATCGCCTATCTGGCCGACGTCGCGCGGCCGGGCATCGGCGTCATCACGAACGTCTCGGGCGCGCACCTCGAGCGGCTCGGCTCGATCGAGGAGATCGCGCGCGCCAAGGGCGAGCTCTTCGCGGGCCTCGGCCCCGAAGGCGTCGCCATCCTGCCGGCCGACGATCCGCTCATCATCGCGCAGGCCGAGCCCGTCGCGCGCGAGCGGCGGATCGTGGTCGACGGCGCGGGTCCCGCGCGCTTGCCCGTCGACGTGCGCGTGCTCGAGGTGATCCCCGCGGGCGTCGCGGGCTCGGTCGTGCGGTACGCCGTGCGCGGGACGCCGCTGGTCGTGCGCCTGCCGCTCGCGGGCGCGCACAACGCGCGCAACGGCGCCGCCGCGCTCGCCGTCGCGCTGGCCGCGGGCGCGCCGCTCGTCGAGGCCGCGCGCGCGCTCGAGACGTTCGAGCTGCCCCCGCACCGCTCGGCCGTCGTCCAGGCGGGCGGGCGCGTCGTCCTCGACGACTGCTACAACGCGAACCCGGACGCGGTGCGCGCCGCGCTCGCCTCGGTCGTCGCGTCGGCGGGCGCGGGCCGCGCCTTCGCGATCCTCGGCGACATGCTCGAGATCGGGCCCGACGCCGACGACCTCCACCGCGCCGTCGGGCGCGACGCGGGTGGGCGGCTCGCGGGCCTCGCGGCCGTGGGGGCGCGCGCGGAGGCGCTCGTCGCCGGCGCGCGCGCGGCGGGGCTGCCGGCCGGGCGGGCCGTCGCGGCCGCGTCGCCCGAGGAGGCGGCGTCGGTCGTCGCGTCGTGGACGGCGCCTGGCGACTGGGTGCTGGTCAAGGCGTCGCGCGGCATGAAGCTCGAGCGCGCCGTGGCGGCGCTCGAGAGCGCTTTGCGGGGGGCGGATCCAAACTCATCACTGGCGGGGCGCGCCTAGCGCCGCCCCGGAGGTCGCATGCTCTTCCACCTTTTCCATGCCCTGCGCGACACGATCCCCGGCGCGAACGTGTTTCGCTACGTCTCGACGCGCATCGGCTGCGCGACGCTGACGTCGCTGCTCATCACCTTCGTCGTCGCGCCCTGGTTCATCCGACGCGCGCGCGAGCGCCAGCTGGGCGAGGTCATCCGTGACGACGGCCCCGCCACGCACGCCGGCAAGAGAGGCACGCCCACGATGGGGGGCGCGCTCATCATCCTGGCCCTCGTCGCGGCCACGGTGCTGTGGTGCGACCTGCACAGCACGCTGGTGTGGCTGGCGCTGCTCGTCACCGTCGGCTACGGCGCCATCGGCTTCGTCGACGACTACATCAAGATCGTCAAGAAGAACAAGAAGGGCCTGCCCGCGCGCGTGAAGCTGCTCGGCCAGTTCGTCATCGGCGGCTTCGCGGCGGCGTGGCTCTTCGCGAGCGACGCGCTGCCGCCCGAGGTGCGCCTGCGCGTCGCGCTGCCCCTCGTGAACTTCCACCACGCGACGCTCGCGCTGCCCCTCATCGCGTACGTCGCCTTCGCCGTGTTCGTGCTCATGGCCGAGTCGAACGCCGTGAACCTCACGGACGGCCTGGACGGCCTGGCCATCGGGCCGGTCATCATCTGTTCGTTCACGCTGCTGCTGCTGGCGTACGGCGCGGGCACGACGCTCCGCAGCTTCAACATCGCCGAGTACCTGGGCATGCCGCACGTCCCCGGCGCGGGCGAGCTGGCGGTCTTCTGCGGCGCCATGGGCGGCGCCGGCATCGGGTTCCTCTGGTTCAACACCCACCCCGCGCAGGTCTTCATGGGCGACGTGGGCGCGCTCGCCCTGGGCGGCGCCATCGGCTTCGTGGGGCTGGCCACGAAGACCGAGTTCTCGCTGCCCGTCATCGGCGGCGTGTTCGTGGCCGAGGCGGTCAGCGACATCATTCAGGTCGCGTACTACAAGCGCACGAAGAAGCGCGTCTTCCTGATGGCGCCCATCCACCACCACTTCGAGAAGCTCGGGTGGCCGGAGTCCCGCATCGTGGTGCGTTTCTGGATTGTGTCGTTTGCCTGCGCGATTCTGGGACTCATCATCACTCTGAAGATCCGTTGATGGCCATGGAGCTCGCGGGAAAGCGCGTCTTGGTCGTCGGTCTCGGGCGCTCCGGGACCGCGGTGGCGATCCTGTGCGCGGCGCGCGGCGGCCACGTGACCGTGACCGACAAGCGCGACGCTCAGGCCCTGGGCCCGGCGCTGGCCGAGCTGCCGCGCAACATCAAGCTCGAGATCGGCGGCCACAAGCCCGAGTCCTTCTTCAAGAGTGACCTCATCGTGCTCTCGCCCGGCGTGCCCGAGATCCCCGAGCTCGCGGCGGCGCGCGCGGCGGGCGTCCGCATCACGGGCGAGATGGAGGTCGCGTCCCAGTTCATCGAGTCGACGCTCATCGGCATCACGGGCACGAACGGCAAGTCGACGACGACGACCCTCGCGGGCGCGATGACGCGCGCCAGTGGGCGGCCGACCTTCGTGGGCGGCAACCTCGGCGATCCGCTCGCGCTCGCCGTGGGGACGCCGGCCGGGTCGGCCGGCGGCGCGTGCGTCGTCGAGGTGTCCAGCTTCCAGCTCGAGACGGCCGTGACCTTCGCGCCGCGCGTCGCCGTGCTGCTCAACATCACGCCCGACCACCTCGACCGCTACGCCGATCTCGACCACTACGCGGCGACGAAGGCGCGCATCTTCGCCGCCCAGCGCGCCTCCGACTTCGCCGTCCTCAACCTCGACGACCCGCTCGTCATGCGGCACACCGAGGGCGTCCGGGCGCGCAAGCTCGGCTTCTCGATGGAGCGCAAGCTCACCGAGGGCGGGTGGCTCGACGGCGAGGAGCTCGTCGTGCGGCTGCCGGGCGCGAAGACGGAGAGCTACCCGACCGCTGTCCCGGCGCTCGTGGGGCGGCACAACCAGGCCAACGCGCTCGCGGCGCTGCTCGCCAGCCGGCTGCTCGGCGCGACGCACGCCGAGTGCCTGCGCGCGCTCAACGAGTTCCAGCCGCTCGCGCACCGCATGGAGCTCGTCGCCAAGGCGCAGGGCGTGCTGTTCTACGACGACTCGAAGGGGACGAACGTCGGCGCGGTCGTGGCGGCGCTGGACGGGTTCCCCCGCCGCGTCGTGCTCATCGCGGGCGGCCGCGACAAGGGCGGGGACTACGGCCCGCTCGCGCAGGCGATGGCGCGCGTGGGCCGCGCCGCCGTGCTCATCGGCGAGGCGGCCGACAAGATCGAGCGCTCGTTCCGGTCGATCGTGCCGACCAGGCGCGCCGCGACGATGGAGGACGCCGTGAACGAGGCGGCCCATTTGGCCTCGCCGGGCGACGCGGTCGTGCTCTCGCCGGCCTGCTCGAGCTTCGACATGTTCAAGGACTACGCCCACCGCGCGCAGGTGTTCCGCGCCGCCGTCGAGCGGCTGGCCGCGGCCGACGTGGGAGCCGCCGGGTGAGGGCCGCTCGCAACGTGCGCGCCCCGCGGGGGCGAGCGCAAGTGGGCGATCCGCGGCGGGTCCCGCGCCGCGGGAACGTGCCCGTGCTCGAGCCCGAGTCGCGGCGGTCGCCGCTCTGGGACGCGGCGCGCGCGCGCCTCGCCGCCCTGCGCGCCGCGATCGTGCGCCCGCTCGACGGCTCGCCGCACATCCGGCCCAGCGAGGTGGGCGTCGACCGCGTGCTCGTGGGCGCCGTCCTCGCGCTCGCCGCCTTCGGCATCGTCATGGTCTTCTCGTCGGGCGCGGTTTTCGCCGCGAAGAAGTACGGCGACTCGACGTACTTCCTCAAGCGCGAGCTCATCTACGCCGCGCTCGGCCTCTGCGCGATGTCGCTCGCCTCGCGCATCGATTACTCCGTCTACCGCCGCTGGGCCTACCCGCTGCTCTTCGTGAGCATCATGTGCCTCGCCGTCGTGCTCAAGGTCGGCTCGCGCGCCGGCGGCGCCATCCGCTGGTTCAGGCTCGGCCCGCTGTCGTTCCAGCCGAGCGAGCTCGCCAAGTTCGCGCTGTGCGTGTACCTCGCCTCGCTCGTCGCGCGCAAGGCCGAGACCGTGAAGGTCTTCGCCGTCGGCTTCCTGCCGCCGCTCGTCGTCACGGGCGTCATGATGGCCTTGCTGCTCAAGCAGCCGGACCTCGGCACGGCCGTCATCTTCGGGTGCGTCGCGCTCGGGCTGCTTTGCGTCGCCGGAACGCGCACGAGCTACCTCATCCTGGCCGTGCTCGTCGCCGCACCCGCGGGCTGGAAGTTCATCGTCTCGACGCCGTTCCGCATGCGGCGCATGCTCGCCTTCCTCGATCCGTGGGCCTTCCGGCGCGACGTCGGCTACCAGATCACGGAGTCGCTCATCAGCGTCGGCTCTGGCGGCGTCACGGGCCTCGGCCTCGGCGACGGGCGCCAGAAGCTCTTCTTCCTGCCCGAGGCGCACACCGACTTCATCCTCTCGATCGTCGGCGAGGAGCTGGGCCTGCTCGGCATCCTCTTCGTCGTCGGCGCGTTCTCCCTCCTCGTGTGGCGCGGCCTGCGCGCGTCGTTCCGCGCGCGCGACGTCTTCGGCTGCTACCTCGCCTTCGGGATCACGACGATGTTCGGGCTCCAGGCGCTCGTGAACATCGGCGTCGTGCTCGGCTCGCTGCCCACCAAGGGCCTGCCGCTGCCGTTCATCAGCTACGGCGGCACGTCGCTGGTCGTCAGCCTCTTCATGGCGGGCGTGCTCGCGAACATCTCGGCCCGCAACCCCGAGCCCGGCGAGGGCCTCGAGGGCCTGCTCGCGGAGGTGCGGAACCGCGCCCGCAAGGTCCGCAACCGCCGCCTGGCCGACGGGCCGCGCCTCATCATCGAGACGAGACCGCGGCCCGCGCCGGCGTCGGCGCCCGAAGACACGAGCGCGCCCGAGGCGTGAGCATGGCCGCGCCTCGCCCGCTGCGCGTCCTCATCGCCGGTGGCGGCACCGGGGGACACCTCTATCCTGGCATCGCGCTCGCCGAGGAGATCACGAGGTCGGGCGGCGAGGTGCTGTTCGTCGGCACCGCGCGCGGCCTCGAGACGAAGCTCGTGCCGGAGGCCGGCTTCCCTCTCGAGCTGATGGAGGTGAGCGGGCTCAAGCGCACCGGCGTGAAGGGCCTCGTGCGCGGCCTCTCGCGCCTGCCGAGCGCGTTCTCGCGCTCGCGCGAGGTGCTGCGAAAGTTCCGCCCCGACCTCGTCGTGGGCGTCGGCGGCTACGCCTCGGGCCCGCTCGTGTTCGTCGCCGCGCTGACGGGCTACCCGACGGTGATCCAGGAGCAGAACAGCCGCCCCGGCTTCACCAACCGCATCCTCGGGCGGCTCGCGCGCCGCGTGTTCGTCGCGTTCTCGGACGCGCGCCGCTCGTTCGGCAAGCGCAAGTTGCGGATGTTCGGCAACCCGGTGCGCCGGCGCTTCCTCGATCGGGTCGGCGCCCCCGTGCCGCCCCCCGCCGAGACCTCGATCCTCGTCCTCGGTGGCAGCCAGGGCTCGCACGCCGTCAACGAGCTCGCCTCGTCGATGATGCAGGTCCTCAAGGCTCGTGGCATCTTGCCTCGCGTCGTGCACCAGGTCGGCGCAGGCGAGATCGATCGCATGATCCTCTATTACGAGGCCCTCGGGCTCTCGGACCGCGTCGAGCCGCGCGCGTACATCGACGACATGCCGGCCGCGCTCGCCGCCGCGTCGCTCGTCGTCGCGCGCGCCGGCGCGCTCACGCTCGCCGAGCTGGCCATCATGGGCCGGCCCGCGGTGCTCATCCCGCTCCCGACGGCGACCGACGACCACCAGACGCTCAACGCGCTCGAGTTCCAGCGCGCCGGCGCGGCCGTCGTCGTGCCGCAGTACGGGACGACGCCCTCGCAGCTCGCGAACGTCGTCCAGACGCTGCTCGCGGATCCGGCGCGCCTCGAGAAGATGGCCGAGGCGATGCGCGGCCTCGCCAAGCCGAACGCGACGCGCGAGATCGTCGACGAGCTGCGTGAGATGGTGGCCGGCTGATGTTCCGCAAGCGCAACGTCGCGATCCACTTCGTCGGCATCGGCGGCATCGGCATGTCGGGCATCGCCGAGGTGCTGCTCAACCTCGGCTACCCCGTCTCGGGCTCGGACCTGCGCGAGAGCGACGTCACCCGCCGCCTCGCGACGCTCGGCGCGCGCGTCACCGTGGGCCACGCGGCCGGCAACGTCGCCGCGGCCGACGTCGTCGTCATCTCCAGCGCCGTCAAGTCCGACAACCCCGAGGTCGCCGCCGCGCGCGCGCGCGACATCCCTGTGATTCCGCGCGCCGAGATGCTGGGCGAGCTCATGCGCGTCAAGGACGGCGTCGCCGTCGCGGGCAGCCACGGCAAGACGACCACCACCACGATGGTCGCCGTGATCCTCGCGCAGGCCGGCCTCGACCCGACCGTCGTCATCGGCGGCAAGGCGCGCGCCTTCGGCTCGAACGCCCGCCTCGGCCAGGGCGAGCTGCTCGTCGCCGAGGCCGACGAGTCGGACGGTTCCTTCCGGCACCTGTTCCCGACGGTGGCGGTCATCACCAACATCGACCGAGAGCACCTCGACCACTTCGGGTCGATCGAGGCCCTCGAGTCCGCATTTTTCGACTTCGCGGAGAAGGTGCCGTTCTATGGACAGGTGGTCCTCGGCGTCGACAACCCGCTCGTGGCGCGGCTCGCGCCCAAGCTGACCAAGCGTCACGTCAGCTACGGCCTGCGCGCCGGCGACTACCGCGGCGAGATCGTCGACGCGCGCCCCGACGGCACGCGCTTCCGCATCCGCGTGGGGGGCACCGACCGCGGCGAGGCCCACATCCGCATGCCTGGCGTTCACTACGCCGAGAACGCGCTGGCGGCGCTGTGCGTGTCTGACTTCCTCGGGGTTCCCTTCGGCGACTACTGCGCGGCGCTCGCGGCGTTCCAGGGGGTCGACCGCCGCTTCACGGTGCGCGGCGAGGCGGGCGGCGTGCTCGTCGTCGACGACTACGGGCACCACCCCACGGAGCTCGCGGCGACCGTCGCGGCGGCGCGTCTGTACGGAAGGCGCCTCGTCGTCGCCTTCCAGCCGCACCGCTACTCGCGCACGCGCGACCTGCTCGCCGACTTCGCGCCGGCCCTCGCGGGCGCGGACGAGGTGCTGCTCACCGACATCTACGCGGCGGGCGAGCCGCCGCTCCCCGGCGTCACGGCCGAATCGATGCTCGCGACGTTCCCGTCATCCCCGCGGGCCGTGCACGTCCCGCGGCCTGGGCTCACGGCCGCGCTCGTCGCGGCCACGCGCCCGGGCGATCTCGTCCTCTGCCTCGGCGCCGGGGACATCACGGCCGTCGCGGGCGAGCTCCTCGCGGCGCTCACGGCGCGCGCCGTGAAGGAGCCGTCGTGAGGGTCTTTCGAGAGGGCGAGCGCCCCACGACGCGCGTCGATCCGCGTGAGGACCTCGAGCGCGCGCCGCGCGTGACGCTCACGCCGCCGCGCCGCGGGTGGTTCAAGCGGCGCCGCAACCAGCGCGTCGTCGTCGCGCGCCCGTCGCTGTTCGTGCTCGCGTCCGAGGCGTTGCGCGCCGTCGCGCAGCGGCTCGCGCTCGTCGGCAAGGTGCTCGCCACGCTGGCCTGCCTCGCCGGCGCCGTCGTCGGCGGGCGCCAGCTCGTGCGCCACGTCGTCGCCTCGCCGCGCTTCGCGCTCCGCGAGATCCGCGCGGACGCGACGCTCCACGTCTCGCGCGACGAGATCCTCTCCCTCGCGGGCGTCGACCCGGGAGATCGCCTGCTGGCCGTCGACACCGACGCCGTCGCGGCGCGCGTCGCGACGCACCCCTGGGTCCAGACGGTGCGCGTGCGCCGCCAGCTGCCGTCGGCGCTCGTGATCGACGTCGTCGAGCGCCGCGCCGTCGCGTCCGCGTTGCTCGGCACGCTGTACCTCATCGACGACTCGGGCCGCCCCTTCAAGCGGGCGACGCTCGACGAGGCCGACGGCCTGCCCGTCATCACGGGGGTCGCGCGCGACCAGTACACGCTCGCGCGTGTCGCCAGCGAGGCGGCCTTCCGCGAGGCGCTGTCGCTGCTCGCGCTCTACCGGGCCGACGACGAGCTCGCGGCCGCGCGCCGCGCCGGCGGCGGCCCCGCCTCGCGCCCCGCGCTGTCCGAGATCCACGTCGACCCGCGCTCCGGCTACTCGCTCGTGCTCTACGACGGGGGCGGTGAGATCCTGCTCGGCCGCGACGACTGGCCCGCGAAGCTCGCCCGCCTCGACGAGATCCTCGCCGCGCTCGGGCCGCGCGGCCCCGCCGGCCTGCGCGCCGTGCACCTCGAAGGCCCCTCGCGCGACCGCATCGCGGTCAGGCTGGCCCCCGCGCCCGCGGGCGGCTGAGTCGTCTCAGACGGACCGTCGGTGAGGTTGCAGCTGCGCGAGCCGCTCGGCCTCGCGCTCGATGAGGCCCTGGCGCCAGCCGAGCGGCGCCGTCGCGTAGCCCTGCAATGTTGGGATGCGCGAGCGCCGCTGGCGCTCGCGGGGCTCGTCGATGATCTCGCCCACGACGCCCCTGCAGCTCGGATCGCTCACGACGCGCTCGACGCGCGCGATCTCGGTCGTCCGCCGCGCATCCACGCGCGCGACCTGGACCTGGAATCGGTCCCCCGTGACGTGGGCGCGCGCACCACGCTTCGAGACGTGAATCCCTCGAAGCGCGGCGACGCGCAGCCACAGCAAGTTCGTTTCACTCATGGCGCGCAGCGTTCTTCGCAAGCGGCGTGCCGCCTAGGAACGGCGCGTCTTTCCGTGGGGCGCGACCCGAGTCGTGGTTACGCAGCGGTGCCGCTTTGCGGGGAGATACGTGTTCCGGCGGCCTCACCGTTACGCGCGGGTGCCTCTCCGCTGGTAGGCTCAGCGCGATGGCCCCGAAAGATCTCTTCTCGCGGAGTGCCGCCGGATACGCTCGATTTCGGCCGAAATATCCGGCGCGGCTCTTCGACTGGCTCGCCGAGGTGACACCGGCCCGCGATCTGTGTGTCGACGTCGGGACGGGCAGCGGGCAGTCCGCCGTCGAGCTCGGCGAGCGCTTCACGCGCGTCGTCGCCCTCGATCCCAGCGAGGCGCAGCTCGCTCGGGCCGCGCCGCACCCGCGCGTGAGCTACCGGCGCGGCGAGGCCGAGGCGACGGGCGTCGAGGCGGCCAGCGCCGATCTCGTCGCGGCCAGCCAGGCTTTTCACTGGTTCGATCACCCGCGCTTCTACGAAGAGGTGAGGCGCATCGCGCGTCCGGGCGGCCTCGTCGCCGTCTGGTGCTACGGCATCGATTCGATCAATCCCGAAATCGACGCCGTCGTCGACGAGCTGTACTCCGGATACCTCGGCACCTCGTGGGAGCCCGAGCGGCGGCTCGTCGAGACGTTGTACCGCGACGTCCCGTTTCCCTTCGAGGAGCTCACGCCGCCGCGCTTCGAGATGAGCGCCGAGTGGGAGCTCGAGCACCTCATCGGGTACATCGAGACGTGGTCGGCGCTGGGGACCTACCGCCGCAAGCACGCGGGCGAGGATCCCATGAAGGTCATGGTCCCCAAGATCGAAGCCGCGTGGGGCGGCGCCGAGCGCCGCGTGGTGACGTGGCCCGTCGGCATGCGCGTGGGGCGCGTGTGAGCCCGCCGCGCCCGCGCAAGCAGCGTCGCGAACAGGAGCGCGCGCTCCGCAAGAACGTCCGCGACGTGGAGCGCCTGGCGCGCCAGCTCCCCGGCGCCACGCCCGACAGCCCCATCGACGTCGACGCGCCCGCCGTCGCCGAGATCCAGGCGCGCGCCACGCCCTGCCCCCAGTGCGGCGGCGAGCTCGAGCTGCGCGGCGACCGCGCCGACTCGACGCCCCGCGGAGTCCTGCGCGACCTCTCTCTCGTCTGCCGCGTCTGCCACGCCCCGCGCCACCTCTGGTTTCTCGTCCGGCCGCGGTCACCGAACTGAGTGATTCCGCACTCGGGGCGCCGACCGGGGCCGAGAAAAGGCAAAAAATTTGGGCGGCGCGGAAAACCCCATGAAGATGGGACACCTGCCATGCCCCGCAAATCCTCGGACATCATCGTCGGGCTCGACATCGGCACCACAAAGATCGCCGCCGTCGTGGGCGAGATCGGACCGGACGGGCTCGACATCATCGGCGTCGGCACGCACCCGTCGCGCGGGCTCAAGAAGGGCGTCATCGTCAACATCGACTCGACGGTCGCCTCGATCAAGCAGGCGATCCTCGAGGCCGAGAGCATGTCGGGCTGCGAGATCTCGCAGGTCTACGTCGGCATCGCGGGCGGGCACATCAAGGGCGTGAACTCGACGGGCACGGTGGCCATCAAGGACAAGGAGGTCCGGCCGCCCGACGTCGTCAAGGTGCTGGAGCTGGCGCGCGCGATCGCGCTGCCCGTCGACCGGCACATCATTCACGTGCTCCCGCAGGAGTACAAGATCGACGGGCAGGACGGCGTGCGCGAGCCGCTCGGCATGTGCGGCGTGCGGCTCGAGTCGCGCGTGCACATCGTGACGGCGGCGGCCGCGGCGGCGCAAAACATCATCAAGTGCTGCACGCGCTGCGACCTCGAGGTGCTCGACATCGTGCTCGAGCCGCTGGCTTCCGGCGAGGCTGTCCTCGAGGACGACGAGAAGGGTCTGGGCGTCGCGCTCGTCGACATCGGCGGCGGCACGACGGACATCGCGATCTTCACCGAGGGCTCGGTGGCGCACACGAGCGTCATCCCCATCGGCGGCCACCAGCTCACGAGCGACATCGCCTTCGGCCTGCGCACGCCGCCGCACGAGGCGGAGAAGATCAAGATCCGCTCCGGCTGCGCCGACGCGAGCCTGGTCGGCGAGGACGAGACGCTCGAGGTCGCGTCGGTGGGCGGCCGCGCCCCGCGCGTGCTCTCGCGCCGGATGCTCTGCCGGGACATCGTGCAGCCGCGCATCGAGGAGATCTTCTCTTTCGTCAAAGCGGAGATCTCGCGCCTCGGGTGCGACGACCTGCTGGCGTCGGGCGCCGTCATCACGGGCGGCACGACGCAGCTCGCGGGCATGCCCGAGCTCGCCGAGGAGATTCTCGGTATCCCGGTTCGCCGCGGCGTCCCCAAGGGCGTCGGCGGCCTCGCCGAGGTGGTGCGCAGCCCGACCTTCTCGACGGCCGTCGGGCTCGTCCAGTACGGCGTCTCTCGCCAGAAGAGCGAGCGCGTCACCGACGCGCCCGCCAAGCGCGGCGGCTTGCTCTCGCGCCTGCGCCGCACGCTCAGCACCGCGTTCTGATCGGCGCCGGGGGCGCGGGACCCCGTCAGGCGCACAGAGGCCACCCGAGCGCAGCGCGGCTTCGCCG
>Ga0265339_10002405_pt1 | contig 13420 bp, 10 predicted proteins | sample 4CB219metaG_FD_202085 | JGI IMG/M metagenome (GOLD analysis project Ga0265339, IMG submission 202085) | Rhizosphere microbial communities from Carex aquatilis grown in University of Washington, Seatle, WA, United States - 4-CB2-19 metaG | ecosystem: Host-associated > Plants > Roots >...
GGCGCGCATCACCGGCGCCGTCGGCACGGCCACGGTGCCTAGCTCGGATCCCGCCAATCATTTCGGCGTCACCACGCAGATGCCGCGCCGGTCGCGACGTCTGCCGGTGGCGCTGGGTTTCGTCGTGGTGCTCGCGGGCGCGGCGGTGCTGTTGATGCGGGCGCAGAATCTGACGCCGTTCGCGCCGCCGCCCGCCGAGACGACGGCGCAAATGGTCGCGCCGCCGTCGCCCGCGACCACGGCGCCCCCGGCTGCGACGACCGCCGCCAATGCCGCGCCCGCCGCCGAGCTCGCGAACACACCCGCCGAGCCACCCAAGGCGGTGCCCGCCGTGGCGGTCGCGGCGGTCGCGGGGGCCGCCGCCGCGCCGGCGGCGACCACGCACGAGCCGGAGCTGGCGCCGCACGCAGAGGAGCCGGCGTCCGCGAAACCGACCAGCGTCGCCGCGCGCGCGCCCTCGCCGTCGAAAGCCGCCACCAGCGCAGGAAAAAAGCACAAAACGACCGAGCACGCCGACCGCGCCGAATTGCGCGCGCCCGGCGAGACCCCGCCCGCCACGCCGACGCCGGCTGCCGCGCCGGCCATCGCGGCCGCACCGGCCATGGAGGCCGCGGAGGAGCACGCCGCACCGGCGCAGCGAGGCGCGCGCGAGGTGCTGACCGAGGGAGAAAAGCTGCTGGGACAGGGCGAAGTCCGCGACGCCTGCGCGCGCGGTGAGGAGGCCAAACGGATGAACCCGAAGCTCGCTCCGACCTACAAATTCCTCGGCAAGTGCTACATGCGCGAAGGCAACGCCAAGCAGGCCAACGACAACTACCGCAAGTACCTCGAGCTCTCCCCCAACGCTTCGGACGCGATGTTCATCAAGAGCATAATCAAGTGAGTGCAAGACCGCTCGGCAGGTCGACATATCTTCTTTCCACTACCCTCCTCGCGCTGTCGCTGGCCGCTTGCAAGGTCGACGACAAGGAGTTCCAGAGCCGGATCTTCGCGTGCGACACCAGCGCGGCCGATCCGTTATGCGGCACCGATGCCAACGGAAACCCGATGCAGTGTTTCGCCGCGCGCCAGATCGGCGCGACCGACTTCTGCACGCAGCACTGTGGGGACGAGCCGATGTCGCTGCCCGACCAGGACGCCGTGTGCGTGCAGGGCAACGCCCTGCTGAAGGCTTGCAACCCCGAAGACGACCACGGCCCGACCAAGGCCGCGCATCCCAACGGTGCCTGCGACCACGCCGAGCTCGGCTGCCTGCGCACCGACGTGCTGCCGCACACCGACGGCACCGACGAGGGCGTCTGCATCACCATGCGGACCTGCACCGACAACGTCGACTGCCGCGATCCCGTGCGCTCGGTCTGCGCAGCGACGTTCTTGCGCGAGCTCTACTCGCAGAACACGACCTTGCACGCCGACAACTTGTACTGTCTGCAAGAAGGCTGCGACGCCAACGAGACGTCGTGCTCGCCGGGCGAGACCTGCCTGCGCAAAGTCATCCCCGCCGGCGCCAATCCACCTGACATTTGCGTGCCCAACTGCGACTCGGAGGGGCACTGCCCGCCCAACCACTTTTGCCTGAGCGCGATCTCGGGCCCCGCCAACCCCGACGTCTGCATTCCCGGCCTGCTCGGCTTCGTTTGCAACACCGACGTCGACTGCCTCCTCGGCACGTGCATGGACGACGGCGGCACCGGCGCGGGTGGCGACAATTTGAAGCTGTGCACCACCACCTGCAACAGCGACGACGACTGCAACAAGTTCGACAGCGACCAGGGCCTGTTCGTGTGCAACAAAGCGGCCACGCCCCACCCCGTGTGTGCCACCCCCAACGCCTATCGCGGCGCCTCGTGCGACACCGACGCCGATTGCATCCGCGACAAGGATTCGAAGTGCATGCGGACCGCGCCCACTGACCGGCAAGGCACCTGCCTGCATGAATGCGATGCGAAGGGCGGCTGCCTGCCCCGCGGCGGGATCAATCAGACTTGTCTGCCGCTGCTGTCTCCCGACGGCCCAGAAGGCTTTCTGCCGATCTGCCTACCGGGCCTGTTCGGATACCCGTGCGCCTCCGACGGCAACTGCGTCGGCGATCTGTCTTGCCGTACTGTCGACCCGACCGATTCGACGACGCCCCCCTTCTGCACGCGGCTCTGCGCCGCCGACGACGACTGCACAAAGGACAAGTGGTCGGTCGGCGGCTGGTGCGGCGCGTCCGAGCCCGGGGGCCCGCCCATCTGCATTCCGCCGCTCGATCCGGGAAAGCCTTGCGCGCAGGGCAACCAGTGCGCGTCCGGGGTCTGCAACGCCGACAACACCTGCGCGGGGAGCCCGACATGAAAACCAGAGGGCGCTTCAGCCAACACCGCCGCGCGCTCGTCGCGCTCACGCTCGCTGCGGCCGCGTCGCTGCCCGCCGTGCGCGCGGCCGCCGCCGAGAAGCAAGCGGTGCTGGTGCTGGCGACCGTCGAGAAGGACTCCGAGCTGGCCGACAATCTCACCGAGCTCATCATCGCGCGCATCGCCCAGCGCGGCGGCACCGAGATCGCTGGCAAGGAGGAGTTCCGGGCCCGCCTCGGCGTAGAGAACGAGCGCCGCGCGCAGGCCTGCCTCGACGACATCGCCTGCCTCGGCCGCGCCGCCGTCTCGCTGGGCGTGCGCCGCATCGTGGCCGGCACCGTGGGCACGCGCGGCAAGCAGTACCTGTTCAACCTCAATCTCGACAACGTCGAGACCGGCAAGGTCGAGAACCGCGTCTTCCGCCTGGTCGAGGGTGGCGTCGAGGATCTGATCCGCGCCGTGCAGGAAGGCACCGACGAGCTTTTCACCCCCCACGTCGAACCGGGCAAGATCCAGATCGCCTCCTTGCCGCCGGGGGCGCGCGTGTCGATCGACAACGCTTACCTGGGGGTGACGCCGCTCATCTCCGGGACGCTTCTGGCCGGCAAGCACAACGTGCGCGTGGAAGCCGACGGGCGTTTCCCCTGGACGTCGAAGGTGGAGGTGCTGCCGTCGCAGGAGCTGCAGATCAAGCTCACCGGCGACAACCTGCCCGAGCGCCGCCGCTGGCCCGGCTACGTCGCCTACGGCTCGGCGTCGGCATCGGTGCTTGCTCTGGCGACGGGCGGCTTCCTGGGCGTCCTGTCGCAGATCCAGCCCACCGGTACTGACCGCGCTGCGGCACAGCGCGACGAGCATCAGAAGAGCAACTTCGCGCGCGCCGCGAATATCTCTTTCGGCACCGGTGCGATTTTGGCTGTTATATCCCTGTATCACTTCTTACGTTATGGGGACGACATTTTTGGACGATCCGAGAAGTACGACGAGGCGCCTTAGCGTTTTGGTCGAGCTACGAGGTTACCGTCCGTCGAACCGCTTAAGACGGATTGCTACCCACTGGTAACCAGCCCGAATCGTGGCCAGCATAAGTCACGAGTCCACAAGGGAATTGCCTTGATGGGTGCGTGGCATGGGCCTTGCCTTTCGGAAGGCCATGCTCAGCACTGCGCGAATCTCGAGGAATCCCGCGAGCACCGCTCGCAAGAACCCTGGCGGCCGTCCCTCTAAGTCGTCTGGCGGTCGTCCTACCCTCCACACCGTGGAGCGCGCGAGCGCCGCCCGGGACGCGGAATCGGAGGGCGCTGAACCCGAAGCGGTGATCGAAAACGACGTCACGGAAGAGCTGGCGATCGGCGAGCCCTCTTCGACCGGTGAAACCGGCGAGGAGCTGGCAGACGACGCCGTCGTCCAGGTCGCCGACGTCATCGGCGCCGCCTCGGAGAACGACAACGATGTCGAGGATTCGAGTGAAGCCACGTCCGCACACGTCATCGACGTGACAACCCCGGGCGCCTCAAGCGGGCTCACCGACCACTCGACCATCGGGGCTTATCTGCACGAGCTCCGCCGCTACCCATTGATGACCCGCGAGCAGGAGCACGACGTCGCGGTGCAGTTCTGCAACACCGCCGACTCGCGGCTCGCGGCGCGACTCATCACGGCAAACCTGCGATTGGTCGTGAAGATCGCCCAGGAGTACCGACGCGCGCACCGCAACGTCCTGGACCTGATCCAGGAAGGTAATATCGGGCTCATCCACGCCGTCCAGAAGTACGACCCGTACCGCGGCGTGAAGCTGTCGTCGTACGCGTCATGGTGGATCCGCGCGTATATCTTGAAGTTCATCCTGGCGAACTGGCGGCTGGTGAAGGTCGGCACGACCCAGGCGCAGCGCAAGTTGTTCTTCAACCTGCGCAAGGAGCGCGAGAAGCTGGAGAAGCAGGGCTTCGAGGTCGAGGCCAAGCACCTGGCGGCGGCGCTGGACGTCACCGAGCAGGAGGTCATCGACATGGAGCGCCGCCTGACGGCGTCAGAGACCTCGCTGGATGCGCCGATGCGCTCCGACGAGCAGGGCGAGCGGCCGCAGGGCGACTTCGTGCGAGCCGCGCCGCAGATGCGGCCCGACAATCAGGTCGAGTCGGGAGAGTTCAGCGAGATCCTGCGCGCCAAGCTGCACGTCTTCGGCAGCACCCTGCGCGATCGTGATCTCGAGATCTTCCGGGACCGGCTGCTCAACGACGAGCCGGCGACCCTGGTTCAGATCGCCGAGAAGTTCGGCGTCACGCGCGAGCGCGTCCGCCAGATCGAGGAGCGCCTCAAGAAGCGGCTGCGCCAGTACCTCGAGACCGAGCTCGGCGACGCGGTCGAGATCAAAGACACCGTCGACTAACCGGGTGCCGGCCGTGCGCCGAAGACGATCGCTCGGCGCGCGGGTCACACGGCCAGTTCTCGCTCCGCTACTTACACATCCCGGCGGGATTCTCGGGGGCGGGCGCGGTCGCGGTGATCGTCCCCGGCCTGCGCACCGCCTTGGCGGCTTCAATCGTCGTCGACCCCTCGCCGAGCAAGCAGAGAGGGTTGCTCTCCGGATCCTGGTAGAGCTTGAGGGAGAAGATGATGTTGCCCGAGTCGGCGAAGGTCGAGTACTCGATGGTGCCGATCTCACCCGTCACAGCCGTCTTGCAGATCCCCGGTTCGATCTCGATCCTGTCGCTGGCGGCTCCGGAGACGTCCAGGACACAGTGCTCGATCAAGCCGATCCTCACGACGTCGAAGCCCGTGCCCAGTTTCAGGTCCAGATCATAGTAGCTGTAGCTGCTGCAGGCCCCCGCGCTGCACGCGAGGAGCACGAGCGCCAAAAGCGACGACAAGCTCGACGAGTTGAGGCGCTTCATCGGCCCTCTCCGTAGCAGTGGCCGTTGTAGGCGAGCGGGCACGGCGCGACGTCGCCGCCGTTTATCGAGTGGACGATCGCGGATCCCGCGAAGATCGCGCCGACAGCCAGGGCGGCCACGCCGCCCACGATCGCCCAGAACTGCCACTTCTGGTAAATGGGCGGGCCTTCGTCGACCGGCTTCTTCTTGGCGAGCTCCGCTTCGAGCGCGGCCTTTTTCTTCGCCGCTTCGACCGCCGGATCCTTGGGCGCATCGGGGTCGGAGGCTTGCAGCTGGTACTTCTGATCTTTCGGTTTCTCGCTGTCGGTCGCGCCGCCAAACTCGCCGCCGCCCTCACCGGGCTCGGCTGCGCGCACCACCTGGGACGAGAGCAACATCAAGGCCGCGACGCCGCCGATGATCACCACACCCAGTTTCGATCGCGTCAATGAAATTCGTGAGGTCGGTGAAATCATGGGGCGCATATTACACGACACGAGTCCGGATGGTAGAAGGCCCGAGAGTATCTGCTGTACCTGGCGCGTCGAAAGTCGGTCAGGACTCCCGGGGCTTGCATCCCGGATCTCGGTGGTTAGCTTCGCCCGTCGAGGAGGTGCAGACATGACCGATCCCGACGCCATCGCCAGACGCGCCTACGAGCTATTCCTCGCGCGCGGCTCGGAACCCGGCCACGAGGTGGACGACTGGTTGCAGGCGGAGTCCCAGCTGAACGCGGAAGCCGTCGATACCGAGGAGCAGCTCTCGTCCGTCGAGGCCGCCGACGAATCGCAGCCGGCAATCGACCAGGAACGGCCTTCCCCGCGAAAGCGGAGCGGCGGATCGAAGCGAGTCACCCGCCAGCCTCACACACACTGAGGCCACGGTCTCTCAATCTTCTGGCCCGGTTTGTGATCGGTTGTAACCCAACCGGAGGCAGATACTCTATCGCTCCATGGGCGGAGACCAAGCAAGGCCAAGCGGACCGGATCTGACGGCGGGCGTCGCGCTCGCGGACCTCGTCGAGGGGAAGCCGATCGTCGGCCATGCCGGCGACGATGCCGTGCTGGTGGTGCGGCAGGGGGGCGAGATCTTCGCCGTCGGAGCGAGCTGCAGTCACTACGGCGGCCCGCTCGGCGACGGCGCGGTCGACGCCAACGGCGTGCGCTGTCCCTGGCACCACGCCTGCTTCGATCTCCGCACGGGCGAGGCGGTGCGCGCGCCCGCGCTCAACCCCCTGCCCTGCTATGACGTCGTCCGCATCGGCGACCGCGTGAAGATCGGCGCGCGGCGCGCCCCGCATAAGGCGCCGGCGGCGGCGGCCTCACCGGCGGTGTTGATCGTCGGCACCGGCGCGGCGGGGCACGCGGCGGCAGAGATGCTGCGGCGCGAGGGTCACACCGGCACGATCGCAATGGTCGGCGCCGACGCCGATGTGCCCTACGATCGCCCGAACCTGTCCAAGGACTACCTGGCCGGCACGGCGCCCGAGGAATGGATCCCCCTGCGTCCGCGCGAATACTACGACGAGCACAAGATCGATCTCCGGACCGGCACGCGCGTGGCCGCGATCGATGCGCGCAAGAAAGTGGCCACGCTGGGCGACGGTAAGACCATCGCCTGGGAAGCGCTGCTGCTGGCGACGGGGGCCGAACCCGTGGCGCTGACGGTGCCGGGCTCCGACAAGAAGCACGTGCACACGCTGCGCTCGCTCGCGGATAGCCGTTCCATCATCGCTGCGGCCGGCAGCGCCAAGCGCGCGGTGGTGGTGGGCGCCAGCTTCATCGCGCTCGAGGCGGCGGCGGCGTTGCGCGCGCGCAAGCTCGAGGTCACGGTCGTGGCGCCCGACGAAACGCCTCTGGCTCATGTCCTCGGGCCGGAGGTGGGCAAGTTCCTGCGCGGCGTGCACGAGGAGCACGGCGTGATCTTTCATCTCGGGCAACACGTGAAGTCGATCGGCGACAAGGACGTCGTGCTGTCCGACGGCACGCGCCTCGAGGCCGAGCTGGTCGTCGTCGGCATCGGCGTCCGGCCGCTGACCGCGCTCGCCGAGGCGGCGGGCCTGGCGGTCGACCGCGGGATCAAGGTCGACGGACATCTGGCGACCAGCGTCGCCGGCATCTACGCCGCGGGCGACGCCGCGCGCTTCCCCGACCCGGTCAGCGGCGAGGCGGTGCGGATCGAGCACTGGGTGGTCGCGCAGCGCATGGGCCAGACGGCGGCGCGCAACATCCTGGGCCAGCGCCAGACCTTTGCGGCGGCGCCGTTCTTCTGGAGCGTGCACTACGACCTGCAGGTCAACTACGTCGGGCACGCCGAGCGCTGGGATCACATCGATATCCATGGCCGTCTCGGGGACCGCGACTGCACGATCGCCTACCGCACGGCGCCCGACACGGAGCGCGAGCAGACCCTGGCGGTCGCGACCATCGGACGCGACCAGATGAGCCTGGCCGCCGAGACCGCGTTCGAAAAGCGCGACCGCGCGGCATTGCGGGAATTCGGCAGAACGCGCTAGCTTCGGCCCATGGCCCAGGCGGCCCTGCTGGGCGCGCTGTTACTCTTCGTCGCGGGACGCTGTCTCTGCCCGATGGACGAGACCGATCTGTTCTTCAACCTTCGCCTCGGCGAGGTGGTGCTGCGCACGCACGGCGTGCCGACGACGAACCTCTTGTCGTTCACCTGGCCCGACGCGCGCGATGTGAACCTGGCCTGGCTCTTCCAGATCGTGCTGGCGCTCGCGCACCGCGCGGGTGGGATCCCGGCGACGGTCATGCTCAAGACGGCGTTCGTGCTGGCCACGGTCGCCGTGCTCTGGCGCGTCGGGCGGCGGCGCGGCGCTCCGCCCACGCTGCTGGCGGCAGCGCTGGCGCTGGCGGCGTGGGCCGCGGAGCCGCGCTTCGTGGAGCGTCCCCACCTGGTGACGTTCCTGGGCTTGGCGCTCACCCTGCTCGCCGTCGAGCGCGCCGAGGCCGAGCACCCGCGCGCGATGTGGGCGCTGATCCCGGGCGGGCTCATCTGGGCCAACGCGAACTCGTGCTTCTTCCTGGCGCCGGCGGTGTTGCTGCTCTACGCGCTCGGCGCGGTGATCGATCGCCGGCGCGGCGACGCGCGCCGGTCCGCACTGATCGGGGCGGCCCTGGTGCCGGTGATCTTCGCGACGCCGTCGCGGGCAGCCGCGCTCGGCTACATCGCCAACCACTTCCGCATGCCCTACCTGCGTCCACTGCAGGAGTACCGGGTCGCGACCTGGCCGCTCGACGGGCCGTTCTTCCTCCTGGTCGTTGCGCTGGCGGCAGCGATCGCCTGCGCCCCGCGCGGGCGCTGGCGGACGTTCCTGCCGGTGATTGTGCTCGGGCTACTGGGCTGGCGGCGCATCCGCTTCGTCGCCGAGTTCGCGCTGCTGGCGGCACCGGCGATCGCCGCCGCGATCGGCGAGCGACTGCAGCGGATGCGCGCATCGGCCGGCGCGGGCGTGGCATCGTCGGCGATCGCCGCTGCCGCCGTCACTGCGCTGCTGCTGCTCGCAATCGGGCCGCGCGCGGGCGACGCATGGGCCGGTCGTCCCTGGATCGACCTCGGCGTCGAGGCGGGTCTGGTGCCCGAGGCGGCGATCGGTTTCGCCGAACGCGAAGGGCTGCGCGAGCGCATGTACAACGATCTCGAGGTCGGCTCGTATCTGACCTGGGACGGCTGGCCGCGCCATCGCGTGTTTCAGGATCCGCGCATCAACGGCTACCCGGACGAATTTCACGCGATCTTGCGCCGCCCCGACCTCGGGCGGGGCGAGTGGCAGGATCTGATGGACCGCTTCGGCGTCACCTCGGCGCTGATCACGTATCCGTCGCTGAACCCGCGGGGCGCGCTCTTCGATCCCGCGCGGTGGGCGCTGGTCTTTCGAGACGGCGAGGCGATGGTCTTCGCGCGCCGCGGGCCCGAACGCGCGCGGACCATCGCGGCGCACGAGATCCCACTCACGTTTCGCTTCGACGCCGTGAATGGGCTCGTCGCCGAGGCGCTCGAAGCGCCGCCAGCGGGCGTATCGAGCGACGCCTGCGCCTGGCGCGAGCACCTCGGAGACTTCTGGCTCGAGAAAGGCGCGGCGGCACGGGCGCGGGCGGCGTACGAGGCGGCCGCGGAGTGCCTGGACCCGCAGCGCCGGCGCGCACTGGCATCGCTCGATCTGCAGCTCGGCGACGCGGAGGCGGCCGTGCGCCTGCTCGCCCAGCTCCCCGATCCGGAAGCACGCGTGCGCCGCGGGTTCGCGCTGCTGCGGCTCACGCGCGCTGCGGAAGCGCTCGCCGACTTCGAGACGGCGGCGCGCGCCGGCAGCGACATCGATGCGACGCTGGGCCGCGCGCTGGCGCTGGAGGCGTTGCACCGAAACGACGAAGCGACCGCGGCCTTCCGCGACTTCTTGAAGCGAGCGCCCGACCACGTTGGTGCAGCAGAAGCGCGGGCGCACCTCGAGCGGCTAGGAGCACGCTAGCCCAGGAGAGGGCAGACCTTGCGAGCCGCGGCGCCGCGGATCAGTTGCCCCGCAGGGCGGTGAGCAGCTTGGTCACGCTCTGCCTCGCGTCGCCGAACAACATCAGCGTGTTCTCGTTGTAGCAGACCGGGTTGTCGACACCGGCGTAGCCGGCCGCCATGCCGCGCTTGAGCATGACGACGCGCGCCGCTTTCCAGACCTCGAGCACCGGCATGCCGTAGATCGGGCTCGACGTATCGGTCTGCGCGCTCGGATTCACGATGTCGTTGGCGCCGATGACCATCACGACGTCCGTCTTGGGGAACTCGTCGTTGATCTCGTCCATCTCCTTGACGATCTCGTACGACACGCTGGCCTCGGCCAGGAGGACGTTCATGTGCCCGGGCAAGCGGCCCGCGACCGGGTGGATCGCGTACTCGCACTTGATGCCCTTCTCGATGAGCAGCGACGAGATCTCCTTGACCGGGTGCTGCGCCTGCGCGACCGCCATGCCGTAGCCGGGGACGATGATCACGTGGCGCGCGGCGAGCAGCAACTCTGCCACCTGCTCCACGTTGGTCTCGGTCACCTTGCCCGCCGGCTCGGCCGGCGCGCCGCTCGCCGGACGCGCCGGCTCGGCCCCGAAGCCGCCGAGTACGACGTTCCAGATCGAGCGGTTCATCGCGCGGCACATGATGTAGCTGAGGATCGCGCCGCTGCTGCCGACCAAGGCGCCGGTAATGATCAGCAGGTCGTTGGACAGCATGAAGCCGGCCGCAGCCGCCGCCCAGCCCGAATAGCTGTTGAGCAGCGACACGACCACCGGCATGTCGCCGCCGCCGATGGCCATCACCAGGTGCACGCCGAGGACCAGCGCGATCGCGGTCATCACAAGCAACGGGGCGAGCCCGCCGTCGAACACGCCGCCGCCATCGACCACCGCCTCGGGCGCGCGCAGGAACATCACGCCGAGGCCGACGCACGCGAGCAGCATAACGATGTTGAGCAAGTGGCGGCCGGGCAGCAGCAGCGGCTTGCTGCCGACGATGCCGCGCAGCTTGCCGAACGCCACGATCGACCCGCTGAAGGTCACGGCGCCGACGAGCACGCCGACGAAGATCTCGATCAAGTGCACATTGCGCGCCGCCGCGACCTCTGCTCCGGGCTGCAAATAGGTCGCGATGCCGACCAGCACGGCCGCCGCGCCGACGAAGCTGTGCAGCATCGCCACCAGCTCCGGCATCGACGTCATCGCGACGCGCGCAGCGAGGAAGGCGCCCACGACGGCTCCGACCCCGAGCGCCGCGCCGAGCACGCCGAGCGCGGTCAGGCTGTTGGCCGCCACCTCGCTGCCGCCAGTGGCCGACGGCCCGGGCAAGAGCAGCGCTACGGCCGTGACCAGCACGGCGAGGAGCATGCCGATGGTCCCGAATGCGTTGCCGCGACGAGCGCTCTCCTGCGTCGAGAGCCCGCGAAGGCTCAGGATGAAGAGCATGCTCGCCGCCAGATAGGCGATCCCTCTCAGTGCGCCAGCGCCAGTCATCATCGTCGTTGGGCCTAACCTACTTGCGGAACATGCGCAGCATGCGCTGTGTGACCAGGAAGCCCCCGGCGACGTTGATCGACGCGAGGAGGATGGCGACGGCACCCAGGATCGCCGCGATGCTCGCCAGCGCGCCGCTGCCAGTGCCCGCACCGGCGGCGACCACCAGCATGCCGCCGATGAGGATGATGCCGCTGATGGCGTTGGTGACGCTCATGAGCGGCGTGTGGAGCGCCGGCGAGACGTTCCACACCACGTGCCAGCCCACGACCACTGCGAGCAAGAAGACGGTGAGGTGCTGCAACAGCTCGGGCGGTCCGAACAGACCGGCCGCGCCCAGCAGCGCGACCGCCGCCGCGAGCCCGAGGCGCCCGCCCATGCCCGATCCGCCGTTCGCCGGCGACGCGGGGCGCGCGTCGCTCTTCGGCGCCGCGGCTGGGGGCGGCGCCACCGCGCGCGCGGGCGGCGGCTTGGGCGGCGGCCACATCAGCGCGCCGTCCTTGAGCACGAGCACGCCGCGGTGGATCTCGTCCTCCAGGTTGATCTGGATCGGGCTCTCGCCATTGCCGCCCGTGCGCACCAGATCCTTGAGCAGGTTGTAGACCGTCGTCGCGTAGAGATCGCTCGACTGGCGCGCCATGCGGCTCGGCAGATCGGTGAAGCCGATGAGCGTCACGCCAAACTTCTGCACGACCTTGTCGCGCTCGGTGAGCGGACAGTTGCCGCCCTGCTCGGCCGCCATGTCGACGATCACCGAGCCGTGCGCCATGCTGACCACCGCGCCCGACGTGATCAGCTGCGGCGCCGGCTTGCCCGGAATCAGCGCCGTCGAGATGATGATGTCCGACTGCTTCGCGTGCTGCGCGATCAGCGCCTGCTCGGCGGCGAGGTAGGCCTCGCTCATCTCCTTGGCATAGCCGCCGGCGCCCTCGCCCGACTCGTTGAAGTGAAAGTCGATGAACGACGCGCCCAGGCTCTCGACCTGCTCGCGCACCGCGGGCCGCGTGTCGAACGCGCGCACGACCGCGCCCAGGCTGCGCGCCGCCGCGATCGCTGCCAGCCCGGCGACGCCCGCGCCGACGACCAGGACCTGCGCCGGCTTGGCGCGCCCAGCGGCGGTCATCTGGCCCGGGAAAAACCGGCCGAAGTTGTTGGCCGCTTCGATCACCGCGCGGTAACCGGCGATGTTCGCCATCGCCGAGAGCGCGTCCATGCGCTGCGCGCGCGTGATGCGCGGGATCGCGTCCATCGCCAGCACCGTCGCCTTGCGCGCGGCGAGCCTCTCGACGAGGTCCTTGTTCTGCGCGGGCCAAACGAAGCCGATCAGCATCGCGCCCGGCTTCAGCAGCTCCGCCTCGTGGCCCTTGCCGCCCGGGAGCGGAGCCGGCGGCCGCACCTTGAGCACGAGATCCGCCTGGGCCCAGAGGGATGCCGCGTCGGGGGCGATCGTGGCGCCCGCCTCGGCGTAGGCTGCGTCGGACAGATCCGCCTGCTCGCCCGCACCCGCCTGCACCGCCACCTCGAGCCCGAGCTTGATGATCTTCTGAACCGTCTCCGGGGTGGCGGCGACCCGCCGCTCGTTTGGATGAATTTCCCTCGGGATTCCGACCTTCATCGCCGCGCAGCGTACACGGACGGCCGTCTTAGTTCTAGTGGAGACAGACGACAAACGCATGGACAGGACACGATTACCTGCTAATTTACGCGGTGAATTGTCCCGTTTTCACGCCGTCTCCTTCGTGCCAGAGGTCTGGTCGCAACGGACTCGCCCCACGCGAACGAGGTAGCCAAAAGATTGCGGACGCAAGCATGGACGTCGACCCCCGCATCCTTGATTTGATGATGCATGCACGGTGAGCCGCACCAGCGCTCACGCCACGAAGGAGAAACGAGAAATGGGAAAGAGGCTGTACGTCGGAAATCTATCTTACAGCGTCACCGAGGCCGACCTGCGCGAGGTCTTCGGCGAGGCCGGCAGTGTCGCGGACGTGAAGGTCGTGCTCGATCGTGACACCGGACGCCCGCGCGGATTCGCCTTCGTGGAAATGTCGACCGACGCCGAGGCGGGAAAGGCGACGGAGTCCCTCAATGGCCGTGACGTCCAGGGTCGCGCGATCAACGTGAGCGAGGCTCGCGAGCGCACCGGCGGCGGCGGCGGCGGTGGCCGCGGCGGCGGCTTCGGCGGTGGCGGTGGTGGCGGATA
>Ga0265339_10002407_pt1 | contig 13419 bp, 7 predicted proteins | sample 4CB219metaG_FD_202085 | JGI IMG/M metagenome (GOLD analysis project Ga0265339, IMG submission 202085) | Rhizosphere microbial communities from Carex aquatilis grown in University of Washington, Seatle, WA, United States - 4-CB2-19 metaG | ecosystem: Host-associated > Plants > Roots > Rhizosphere...
GCGCGGTCGATACGCTCGCGGAGCGCGTCGAGGATCCGCGGGTCGACGTCGACCGCGAAGACACGCCCGCTCCCGCCCACGCGGCGCGCCGCGCGCAGCGTGAAGTAGCCGGGCCCAGCGCCGATGTCACAGACGGTCTGGCCCGGCCGCAAGGACAGCGCGTCGAGGATCTGCTCCGGCTTCTGCCAGGCATCGCGCGCCGGATCTTCCTGAGCCGCGATGTACGCGGCGGTGTCGCGCGGGTTCTGGTACTGGTCGCGACCAGAATCCGCGGCGCGCGCGGGCCTTCCGAGAACAATGACCACGACGATCGCGCTGACCGCGCAGGCCAAAAACCCCGAGAGGCCTCCCGCGGTCAGCGTGCGAATCGTCGGCACTCGCCTCAGGCCGCCTTGGCGACCTGGCTGCTGGCCCACTTTTCCAGCTTCATGGCGTCGGCGTTGAACTTGCGGATGCCTTCCGACAGCTTTTCGACCGCCATCGGATCCTCGTTGTGGAGGAAGCGGTAGGTCTTCTCGTCGAGGTGCAGCGGCTGCTCATCGCTGGCCTTGGCCGTCTCGATCGACAGGCGGCGCGGCAGCTCACCCTCGCGCGAGCCGAGGTCGGACAGGATCTCCGGGCTGATCGTCAAGAGATCGCAGCCCGCGAGACGCATCACCTGCTCGGTCTTGCGGAAGCTCGCACCCATCACCTGGGACTTGTAACCGAACTTTTTGTAGTGGTTGTAGATCTTCACCACCGACGCCACGCCCGGATCCTCGTCGATGGGGATGTCCTTCACCCCCTTCTCCTTGAGGTAGAAGTCGTAGATCCGTCCCACGAATGGCGAGATCAATGTGACGCCGGCCTCGGCCGAGGCCACTGCCTGCGCGAACGAGAAGAGCAACGTCATGTTGCAGTGAATGCCCTCTTTCTCGAGGCGTTCGGCGGCGCGGATGCCTTCCCAGGTCGAGCTGAGCTTGATGAGGACCCGCTCGCGATCGATGCCGGCGCGCTTGTAGAGATCGATGAAGGCGCGCGCCTTCGCGATGCTACCCTCGATGTCGAACGATAGCTTGGCGTCGACCTCGGTCGAGACGCGGCCCGGGACGATCTTGAGGATCTCCTGGCCGAAGTTGACGAAGAGCTTTTCCATGAAGGCGTTGGTGCGGCCGGCCTCATCCCGCGACTGGCTGGCGGCATACTTCACCGCCTCGTCGACCAGGTGCCGGTACTGCGGCAGCTGCGCCACCTTGAGCAGCAGCGATGGGTTGGTGGTCGCGTCCTGCGGCTTGTGCTTGGCGATCGCTTCCAGATCACCGGTATCAGCGACGATCACGGTCATTTTCTTCAGAGACTCGAGCAGTGTCATGGGGATCTCCTTCTCGTCGCCGGCAAGTATGCCTCCGACTGCCGCTCATTGCATGACCCGACGATACGCCGCAACCGAGCGACACGAAAACGTGACACTCGGGCGTGCCCCGCGCAGCGGGACCTGAAACTTAACGACCCGCGGGGGCCGGCGGAAGACCCACGACGGCCTCGGAGGTCAGCGCGGTGGTGCCCGCGGTCAGGCCGGTGGCCGCCGCGGTCAGCGTGATGGTCCCGGCGGTGCGGCTGGGGCGGACCCAGGTCGCGAGCTGGCCGCCCTTCATCGTGATCGGCGTCGGGCCGACGATGCTGCCGGGCCCGGTCAAGGTGAGCGTCACCTGGCGGCTGTCGGTCGGCACGACCGTGCCGTTGGCGTCGATGACGTCGACGAAGACCAGCCGCGCGTCGGAGAGATCGGCACGCATCGTCGTTCCCTCGGGGCGCAAGCGCAGCGCGGTTGCCGTCCCCGGCGTCTGGCGTGTGGTGGTGGCGCGCACGGTGGTGCCGGTGGCGTTCATGAGGCAGTCCGCGGTCAGCGTCCCGGCCGTGAACGACGTCATGTTGAAGGTGAACGGCGGGTGGAGCGGCAGCGGCGCCGGCGTGGTGTCGGGCGAGCGCGTTGCGACCACTGTCCCGTTGAGCGACAGCCGAACCTGGTCGCAGTTGCTGAATACCTTGACGTTGGTGGGCGAGGTCGAGGTCCACTGATTCGCGATGTAGACCATCGGCCCGGCGTCGACGATGGTCGAGGTCAGCGTCGGATCGCGCTGGCTCTGCAGGAAGTAGTACGCGTGCTTGGGCAGGCGGTACATGTCGAGCAGACCGGACAGCGTCGCGGTCGTGCCGTATCCCCCGTAGTCCGCATACTCCCAGTAAGCGTCGGCGGTGAACCAGGGCAGCGGCAGGCTCAGCCCCTGCCCGTTCTGGATGTTGGCCGCCTGCTGCAGCATCGCCGCGTCGCCCGCTTCGCGCGCCTGCCGGCTGGTGGTGCCGCCGGTCATGCCCGCGCCATAGTCCCAGTCGCCGTACTCATTGATGAGGATCGGGCGGGTGTCGTTCGACGTGCGCACGTTGTGCTGGGTGGCATCGATGAAGATGTCCGCCCGCGTGAACGCCCACTGCGCGGAGAAGGCCTGGGTGCCCGGGTACTCGGCGTGCACGATGCTGTTCGCCATCTGTGCCCAGGCGTCGGTGAAGCCCGATTCGTTCAGGTTCGCCTCCCAGACGACCACGCTCGGGTGGTTGCGATCGCGACGGATCAGATCGCGCAACTCCTGGTAGGAGTTGTTGACGAACGCCGCCGCCGCGTTGAAGAACTGCCAACCGGACTGCGCGTCCATCACCACCACGCCCAGCGCGTCGCAGGCGTCATAGAACGCGGGCGCGTGCGGATAGTGGGAGGTGCGGATGAAGGTGAGGCCCGCATCGCGGATCCGCTTGACGTCGTAGTAGTACGACTGATCGGAGATCGCGTTGCCAAGGCCGTAGGTCTCCTCGAGTAGGTTCACGCCCAGCGCCTTGTAGCGCGTGCCGTTGATCGTCATCCCGCCGGCGTGACTGAAGCCGATGTTGCGGATCCCGACGCGCGTCGAGACCGAATCGATCGTGCTCGCGCCGTCCTGCACCGACGTCTGCAGCGTATAGAGCGATGGGGAGTTCGGGCTCCACAGCTTGGGATTGGCGACCACGATGCTCTGCACGAAGTCGAAGTCGGCGCCGGCGGCAATCGTCGACGATGCCATGGCCATCCCGACTTGTGTCCCGCCCGAGTCGACCAGCCGCGAGACCACCGTCGCGCTCTTGCTGGACGTCGACTCGTTGATGACGTTGGTGCGGATGTTGACCGTCGCCGAAGCCGTCGTCGCCCCCGCCGCGTAAGTCACGAACACGCCGCCGCTCGCGGTCTTGTTGGCGTAGACCGCGTCGGTCACGTGCAACGCGTTGGTCACGTGCATGACGACGTGACGGTAGAGCCCCCCGTGGAACTGAAAATCGATGGGGGCGTCGTTCTTGCCGGGCGGCCAGTTCGGGTTCACCCGGGTGTCCAGCTTGACGGAGATGACGTTGTCCGCGCCGCCATAGGCCACGTCGGCAGTCACGTCGACCGTGAACGGCGCGTACCCGCCCTGATGCTGGACCTTGTGCGTGCCGTTGACCCACACGTCCGCCAGCTGCATGGCGGCCCCGAATTCGATGAAGACCTTCGCGCCCTGCGACGACGCGGGAACGGTGAAGTGCTTCCGGTACCACATGATGCCTGCGTATGCCGCCGGGGCATCGGGCGTGTTGAACTTGGGCGTGTGCGGCAGGTCGACGTAGCCCCACGCCGTGTCGACGAACGCCTTGGTGTCGGCGCCGGTGACGTCGCCCAGGTTGAAGCGCCAGTCGGTATCGAAGTTCAGATCGGAGCGCGTCGCGGTCGTGGAGGCGTCGGTCACAATCACCGCATCGGTCGGCGACACGGCGTCGCGTGGCGGCGCGAGATCGGCCGGCGGAGGCGGGGCATCGACGACGCCGCGCGCGTCGACGGGAGGCGCCACGTCGGGTTGCGCCGAACCGTCGAGCGACGGCCCCTGCGAGCCGCCCATCCCCTGCGCGCTGCCACCGCCGGCTCCGCTGCCGCCGCTCCCGCCGGGCGGCGGCGACGTCGTCTTCGATGATCCACACGCCGCGAGCCCGGCGAGCGCACCGAGCAACGCGAAGGTGAAGATTGATCCGCGCCGTTGCGCATTCGGGAGCTCGATCGATCGGGGGCCAATCATGCGACGTAAGATACTCGCGGTTGATTGACAATGGAACGATCAAAGAGGCGCGGTTGCGCACGGCCGAGCCCGATTCTGCGGACCGGCGTGTGGTACCGTCGCCACAAATGATCCCTGTCATGCCTCCCGATGCGGTCCGCCGTGTCCGGGAGTGGTTGGTTCGCGCGACCCCGTACTTCGCCGTCGCCCTTCTTTCGCTGGTCGCAGCCTACTACTTGCTGGATCTGCGGGATGCCGACCTGCGCGTCCCATTCGTGTACCGCAAAGACGCGTTGCTCTACGCGGCCGTCATCAAATCGGTGATCGATCACGGATGGTTCTGGCAAAACCCGAGTGTTGGCGCGCCGTCCGGCCTTCTGCTGTACGACTACCCCAACGTTGCGCACGAAGCCTTGCATCTGCTGGCAATCAAGGCGCTGTCGATCTTCAGCGGCAATTGGGCCCTGCTGCTGAACGTCTATTTCGTCCTGGGGTTTCCTCTTATCGCGCTGGGGTCTCTCGCCGTATTCCGCCGCCTGCGCATCGGTGCGGGTCCTGCGATCGTCGGCAGTTTGCTTTACGCATTTCTGCCGGCGCGGCTCCTCAAGAACGAGGGTCACATCTTCCTGGCGACGTTTTTCCAGGTGCCGTTCATGGTGCTCATGCTTCTGTGGGTTTGTAGCGCGGAGCCGCCGGTCTTCTGGCTGCCGCGCGCGCGTCGCGCAACCGACTATGCGCACCGCCGCCGCCGGGGCATCGCCGCGCTCTTGATCTGCGCCGTCAGCGCCGGCACGTCGGCTTACTACTCGTTCTTTGCGGTCTGTCTGCTGGTCGCGGGCGGTCTCTGGACTTCGATCGAACGCCGGACGGCGAGCAATCTGATGGCCGGAATTGCTCTTGCGACCGCAATGACCGCCGCGGCGGGGGCGTTCGGTTGGCCTTCGATTGCCTACCATCGCGCGCAAGGGCCCAACGCCGAGGTCGGACGGCGGTCGCCAGGCGAGTCGGAGCTCTATGGAATGAAGATCGCTCAACTTCTTCTTCCGACCGACGGACATCGCATCGGCGCCCTGCAGCGTTTCAAGGAACGATACAACACCAGCGCTCCGTTCAGCGACGGCGAAAACAGCATGACCTCCCTGGGATGGGTGGGCGGCATCGGCTTTTTGATGCTCGTGGGCGCGCTGTTCATTGGACGGCGCAATTCGCTCACGGGTGGTGATTGGTTTTTACCGGTCGCGAAACTGAATCTCGCGACGGTTTTAATCTCGACCATTGGCGGCCTAAGCTCGCTGTTCGCCTATCTCGCCTATACCCAGATCCGCTCCTATTCACGTGCGAGCGTCTTCATCGCGTTCTTTGCGCTGCTTGCGGCGGTCGCGCTGCTCGATCGCCTGATCCGGCGTTTCCCGCGCGTGGGGATCGCGGTCCTTCCCCTGGTGCTGGCGGTCGGTCTCTTCGACCAGGTGACACCATTGGCCGTGCGCGCTTATGCCGACAACAAAGAATCCTTCGACAGTGATCGGGATTTCGTACGAGCCCTCGAGGCGCAGGTTCCGCGGGGCACGATGATCTTCCAGCTGCCCTACGTCCAGTTTCCCGAGCGGCCGCCGGTAGGAGACCTGGACACCAATGATTCGTTGCGAGCCTATCTCCATTCGTCCGCGTTGCGCTGGAGCCTTCCCACGATGTACGGCCGCAGCGGCGACCGGTTCGTGAGAGAGGTCGCTGGCCAGCCGGCGGAGGAAATGCTCACCACGCTGGCGGCGACCGGGTTCGGCGGAATCCTGGTGAGTCGAGCCGGATACGCCGACCGGGGCACCGCGATCGAGGCTGGCCTGCGCGTCGCGCTGGGCGACGTCCAACCATTTGTGAGCGCCGATGGACGGAGCGCGTTCTTCAATCTGCCTCAACGCCAGCAGCGCCTGGCCCCCGACGTGGCGGCGCGCATGCTGCACCCGATCACGTTCGACTTCTCCTCGCGTTTCTACGATCCGGAGTCGATGCCGGGCGGAACGTTTCGCTGGAGCCAGCGAGCCAGCGAGATTGAAGTGAACAACGATACCGGGCTTCTGCGGCGATTCTCAATGAGCGCCGTGCTCGCGCCTGCCCAACCGCCCGCACACCTGACGATCAGCGGTGATCTCGTCTCCGAACACCTGACGCTCGACGGGCCGACGCGGTTCCAGCGCGAGATCGATCTGCCGCCCGGTCACCACGTGCTGCGGTTCGAAAGCGACAGCCGCTCGGCCAACGCGCCACACGATCCGCGAGAGATGGTGTGGCGCATCGACGGTTTCGCCTTCGAAGAGCTACCGGCGAAGCCGCAAAATCACTGAAGAGTTACTGACCGCCGGCGTCGGTCGCGCTGCCGGCGTCGGACGGCGGAGCGGCCTCGAGCCAGATGTCGTCGGCGAGCAGGAAAAGCTGGCTCGGCGTCGCAGGCGCGCCGGGCGCAGCAGCCGGGTTCAGAGATACCTCGAAGCCGACTTCCTGGACAGCGGTGAGCAGCACGCCCGAGCCATTCGTGCTGTTGGGGGCGCGGGTCAGATCGATGACGACTTCAGTCCACCCAGCCAGGTCGGTACCGGCGGCAAAGGCCGACTGATAGTAGGCCTTGTTGGATGACTGCACGTAGAAATAGACGCCGTTCACCTCTGAGGGAGTGGCGGTCTCTGCCTTGATATAGGCGTGAAGGGCCTTGTACCCGGTCCAGTTGGGACTGGTGTTGTAGAAGTACTCGATCGCCCCGGACTGACCGTACGCGGTGGGGTTCAGAGCCAGCTGCAGCGCGCCCGCGCACATGCGCCCTTCGGTGTAGCTCGCGCCGAGCGAGGTGGTCAAGCCGGTGGCGTCGCTACCGTGCGTCGCGAACGTATACCAACCGCCGTTGATGCCGCCGTTGAACGCGAACTGCACCGGATTGCCGGCGCCGTAGTTGGTCACGCACGGGCCGCTCGCATCGGGCGCGGTATCCGCAGGCGTGTCGACCGCCATGTCGGCGGCCGTATCGCCTGAGCTGGTATCGGCGCCCGTGTCGGTCGCGACGTCCGGGTGCGCGTCGGCGCTGCCGCCGCCGACACCGGAAGTGTCGGTGCCCGTGTCGGCGGGGGAGTTATGATCCGCTCCCGCGTCCATGGTGCTGCCGCCGGCGCCCTTGCCACCCGCCCCGCTACCGCCGGAGCTGCCGCCGCCCGCGCCGCTGTTCCCGGAGCTGCCCGAGCAGCCCACCGCGATCATTCCGCCCATCAAGAAACCACCCAGGATCAACAGCCGGTCGTGTCGCATATATCTCTTCTCCAAAACGCGAAGCGATTGTGTACGGCCCGAAAGCTACATCGAGACGGCGCCCGGATACAATTGGTTGTTATCAAATCTCGATTGGCCGGCCGGCGTTGAGGCAGATTGACGTTGGTACCGTGGCAGTTAAGCCAGTGTCGTGATGACTCCAAATCGAGCACCGCCGACCCGGTTTATCCGAAGATAGGTCTGATCTCTTCACCTGCTCGCGCAGATAGCTCGGATCTCTTCATCGGTTCACGCTAGTCTCAGGGGTGCGTTCCCCACTGCCGACCCCATGACCCGCGGAGGACTCATGAAAGTTCAGGCACTGCTGATAGCGAGCCTCGCTGCTTTGGGTGTGGCCTGTAGCAGCTCCACGCCGAACACGCCCCCGCCCTCGACGGGTGGCACGACGGGCAGCGGTGGCGCGACGAACGGCGCCGGCGGCGACACGACGACCGGCAGCGGCGGCGCGCCCTCGACGGGCGCCGGCGGCGACAACGGCGGCGCCGGTGGTTCTCCGACGACCGGCACCGGCGGTTCCCCGACAACAGGCGCCGGCGGCACGACGGCGGGCACGGGCGGCACGATCGGCACCGGCGGCACGACGAACGTCGACGCGTCGGTCACCGACGCGCCGGTCACGCCGACGTTCACCGGCACCTTTCACATGGGCGCCGACATCTCCTGGGTCCCGCACGACGAGTTCTACGGCGCGACGTACGTCGACACCGACGGCGTGCAAAAGGACATCCTCGCGTTGCTGAAGAACCACGGCTTCAACTCGGTGCGCCTGCGCACGTTCGTCGATCCCAAGGCGACCGACGGCTACGACCAGCGCGACGGCTTCGCCGATCAGCAGCACACCATCGCAATGGGGGTGCGCGTGAAGCAGGCGGGCATGGGCCTCTTGCTCGCCCTTCACTACAGCGACAACTGGGCGGATCCCGGCAAGCAGTGCATCCCGGTCGCCTGGCAGGGGCACACGATCGCGCAGCTCATGCAGGACGTGTACGACTACACGTTCAACCTGCTCACAGCGATGAAGAACGCGGGCGCTGAGCCGGATCTGGTTCAGGTCGGCAACGAGATCACGCCCGGCCTGCTGATCAACATCTGCGACGTCAACGGCCTGCCGGTCTCGACCGCGCCGATCAACGGCCGCAACACCGCGACCAACGTGGCCAACTTCGCGGGCCTCCTCAAGCAGGGGGTCGCCGCGGTGAAGGCGGTCGACACGCGGATCAAGACCGTCCTCCACATCGACAAGGGCGGCGACATGAACGCGAGCATCGCCTGGATCAACACGGTGATGGGGCAGAACGTGGCGTTCGACGTGTTCGCCGACACCTCGTACGTGCGCTGGCAGGGTCAGCCGGCCGGCTGGCAGGCGACGTTCACGAAGCTCGCGACGATGTACCCCAATTTGCAGTTCTTGATCCCCGAGTACGGCAACGAGGTCGCGACCAACCCGGCGACGCCGACCACGATGGAGATCGCCAACCAGCTCATCTTCGGAATCTCGGGCAACCGCGGGGTCGGCACCTGGATCTACGAGCCCGAGCACCCGGCGCAGGCCGGCATCGGCATCGGCCTCGTGCAGACCACGCCGATCGACGGCGGCATCGCGGATCCCTGGCCCGTCTTTACCGCGCTGCCGAGCGGGATGGCGGTCTACGATCGGATGAAGGTCACGTTCGCCGGCCGGCTCCAGTAGCTTCGGTTCAGCGTCTCAAACGAACTTCGCCAGCATCACCAGCCGACCGAACGTGAACCGCGTCGCTGCACCCGCCGGGCGCAGCAGGGTCTCGGTGAACTCGAGGTGGTGCCCGATGGCCTTGGTAAAAGTCTGGATCGCGTGAACCGCAGCACCGTCGAGCGTGCGCGCGTCCAACTCGGGATCGGCCGGCGCCGCGAGCCGCTCCACGACCTCCGGATGGGTCACGGTCAGAAAGCGCACCGCCGCCAGGTGCACGGCGAGCTTGGTCAGGTGCTCGAGCAGCGTCGGCGCGTCGGTGTAGGGTGCGCGCAGCAGGAAATGCTGGCAGTAGTTGCCGAAGATGAGGTCGCTGCGCGCGCCGGCGCGGATCTGCAGCGCGTCCCGGCGGCGCGCGTAGACCCTCCAGATCTCGCCCGGCGTCAGGCCCGCGAGCCCCTCGCCGGCAGCGCCACCCTGCTCCGAACGCAGCGAGGCGAAGATGCCGTCGAGCAGCTTCGCGAAGCGCGGGCTGTGGGGCAGCCGCTTGCGCTCGACGAGCCAGGTCGCGATCAGCGAGGCGGTCGCATCACCCGGCGCGTCCAGCGCGGTGAGCTCGCCCTCCAGCGCCGCAAGCAATGCCGGCGACGCGGTCTCGTCGATCTCGGCGCGCAACGTGCGCTCGGCAAAGGGGCGCCGCGCACCGTCGAACTCGGCCGTCTCTTTGTGCAGCAGATCACGAACGCGGTGCGCGAAATCGGCCGCCAGGATCACGCGCGTCCCCAGCGAAGCGTTGCGGCGGAAACAACTCATGAGGAGCTGCCGCACAATCGAAAAGTGATCGGCGTACGGATCGTTCCCCGTTGCGTCCACCGTCTTTCCGACGTACTCGCGCGTGAGCATCGGCTGCCGCGCGGGGTGCATTGCCAGCTCGTCGGCCGACAGGAGAACCAGCCGCGCGACCTCGGGACAGCCGAGCGAGCCGCCCACCTCGATCCGATCGCCGACCGCCAGCGCCGTGCGCGGAAAGATCGCGCAGGTGGTCGGCAGCGCCTCCTCGCCGTAGGCGGTCTGCACGCTGCAGCGGTTGTCCCGATCGAGAAGCTGACAGGCGCCGTCTTCGTCGAGCTGCACCTGTCCCAGCGCATCGACGTGGCGCGATGGGCTGCCCAGCACGACCAGGCGCACGAGTCGGTCGTGACCGGCGGGCGTGCCCGCCATGAACCCCTTGAGGCGGTCGAGGCTCGGGCGATCAATCGTCACCGCCCAGTCGCGGCAGCAAGTGTCTTCGCATCGCTCGGCGAGGCAGGCGAACTGCTCCAGTGCCGACAGCGTCATCTGCGGCCGATCGCCCGCGGGGCCGGTATCCGGCGATGACGAGGGCAACGGCAGGCCAGACAGGATCCCGGGAGGCAGCTGCGCCATGACGTCAGAGCTCAGCAAGGGCCGCGCCACTTCACAGACCGCAAACCGACGCACCCGCGACGTCCCTGTGACGCGGATCTGGCGTCACGCCCCAACATCCGCGTCAGAAACCTGGCGCGGCGCGCAGAGCGGCGCCGCCGAGGACCGGACGGGCTAAGAAGCGGCGGTCGCCCCGAAGACCAGACGTTGGAGCTCGCCGCTGAGGTTCAGCTGGGTCAGCTCGCCGAGGCCTCCCACCGGCGCGCCGGCGATCACGACGATTGGCAGCTCGTTCATGCGTGCCGTGGTCGTTACCCAGGATTTCTCCGCCTCGTCGTCGGTCACGTCGAGCACCTTGAATGCGATCTTCTGGCCACTGAGCAGCTCTTCGATCTTCGTCTTGGTGCGGTGGTCCCGTCCGTCGAAGTAGATGAACACCGGCGCCTGGATGGGGGCCGCCGGGGCAGCCGGCTTCGTGCTGTGACCGTTGCTGGTGCCGGGACGAGACTGGGGTGCGACCTCCTCGGGGCGGCCCGCGTCGATCCGGATCGCATCTGGCAAGAGCTCGTTCACGATGCTCGCGGCGTTGCGCAGGTGGCGCGCGACTGGGTGCATCTTTCGGCCGTCGGCTTGCACCAATTTTTCGTAAACGAGCGCACGCAGGCGGTTCTTCATCGAAGCCAGCATCACCATGGACGCGAGCAAGCCTCACCCGGCCGGCGTTGTCAATCGCCGCCGCGCATCCGCGACGCGCAGCTCCTCGACAAGCATCACTCGACGACGATCGGATGATAGATGGAAGAAGATCCACGCCGTTCGTTTCTTCTCTGGGTTCTGACGGAAGCGGGCGGTCGCGCGGCACAGGTGTTCTGGGGCGGGAGCCGGGTCAGGGGGGCGCGGCCGCCCGCTTGCGCCAGGCCCGCGTCCGCCTGCCGACACAACGTCGTCGTTTGAAATTCGCCCCGGGACGGAGCATCGTCGCGGAGTATGACCTGTCAGCGCTGCGGCGAGACCAGCCGGGAGGGGGCCCGGTTCTGCGACCGCTGCGGTGCCTCGCTCCCGGTCGCGACCGCGGCCGACGCCCCTGCCGAGAGCTATCGGCCGGGCGGCGTCGGCGAGCAGCGCCACGTCACCGTGATGTTCTGCGACCTCGTCGACTCGACCGAGCGCGCGCAGCGGCTGGAGCTCGAAGAGTGGCGCGACCTGGTGCGGTCGTTCCAGAGCGTGTGCTATCGAGAAATCTCGAGCGCGGGCGGTTTCGTCGCGCAGTACCTGGGTGACGGCGTGCTCGCCTACTTCGGCTATCCGGCGGGGCACGGTCAGGACGCCCGCGCCGCCGTCGGCGCGGCGGTCGAGATCGCGCGCGGCTTTCGCGAGCCGAGCGGACAACCAGCAGCGACCACACCCGCGCGCCTGCTGGTGCGGGTCGGCATCGACAGCGGCGTGGTGCTGGCCAGCGAGATGGGCTTCGGCGCCAGCCGCCAGCCGCTGGTGGTCGGCAGCGTACCCAATCGCGCCGCGCGCATCCAGGCGGCGGCGCAGCCCAACACCGTGGTCATCAGTGAGGCGACGCACCGGCTCGTGCAGGGCGCTTTCGTATGCGAGAGCATCGGGCGTCCGCAGCTTCGCGGCCAGGATCAGCCGGTCGAGCTCTACCGGGTCGTGCGCGCGCGCCAGGCACCAGCGCCGGCCGGCAGAGACGCGCGTCTGACCCCGCTCGTCGGGCGCGCCGCCGAGATCGAGAAGCTGACCGACTGCTGGCACGCGGCGCAGAAGGGCGCTGGCCAGATCGCGCTGCTGTCGGGCGAGGCGGGCGTCGGCAAGTCGCGGCTGGCGCGCGAGCTCAAGGCGCGCATCGCCGGTGACGTGCACTTCAAATTCGAGTTCCGCGGCACCCCACGCAGCGAGAGCAGCGCGCTCTTGCCGGTGCTCGAGCACCTGCGGCGTTCCTGGCGCCTCGATCGCGGGCATTCGATCGCCGAGTCGGGCGCGCGCCTCGGCCGCGCGCTGCACTCGCGCGGCGCGCTGCCCGACGAGGTGGCGCTGATGGCGACGCTGCTCGAGATCGCGTGGCCCGGCCAAGATCCGTCGCAAGACCCGTCGCGCGGCGACACGCCCCAGCGGCGCAAGGAGCGAACGCTGGAGCTGCTCTGCAACCTGCTCTTCGACGCGGCGACGCGCCGACCGACGCTGCTGATCATCGAGGACCTGCACTGGGTCGATCCGTCGTCGCTCGAGCTCATCCGCATGGTGGCGACGCGCATTCACGGCGCGGCGGTGTTGATGCTGATGTCGATGCGGCCCGAGGGCGCGCCACCTTGGCTGGAGCACGATCGGGTCACGCGCCTGGACCTCGATCGCCTGAGCCCGGCCGAGACCGAGGTCATGATCCACGACCTCTCGCGCGCGACACCGCTGCCGCTCGAGCTGGTCCGCGACCTGGTCGAGAAGTCCGACGGCGTCCCGCTCTACGTCGAAGAGGTGACGCGGCTGGTGCTCGAGGCCGGCGTCGCGAGCGCTGGTGCCGGCGAGACGAACGGCGCGGGCCACGACGGCAACGACGTCGCACGCCGCGACCGGCCGCTGCGCTCGCTCGCCGATCTCGGCGTGCCCGCATCGCTGCAGGAATCGCTGATCGCGCGCCTCGATCGGCTGGGGCCATCGAAGGATCTTGCGCAGCTGTGCGCGGTGGTAGGGCGATCGTTCGACTTCGAGCTCATCAAGGCAGCGTCGGGGATCGACGAAACCGGCCTGCGCAAGGAGCTGGATCGCCTGCGCGAGCTCGATATCCTGCACACGATCGACGGCCCGTCGGTCGAGACCTTCGTCTTCAAGCACGCGCTGATCCAGGATGCGGCCTACGCGTCGCTGGTCCGCAGCCGGCGGCGCGAGCTGCACCGGCACGTCGGCGAGACGCTGGCCGCGAAGTTCTCCGCGCGCATCGAG
>Ga0265339_10002408_pt1 | contig 13415 bp, 12 predicted proteins | sample 4CB219metaG_FD_202085 | JGI IMG/M metagenome (GOLD analysis project Ga0265339, IMG submission 202085) | Rhizosphere microbial communities from Carex aquatilis grown in University of Washington, Seatle, WA, United States - 4-CB2-19 metaG | ecosystem: Host-associated > Plants > Roots >...
GACGTCGTTCTTCGCGGGACGCAGGCTCTTGAGCTCGTGGGCCGCCTTGAAGCGCTTCGACGAGAAGCCGGCCCGCGCGAAGCCCGCGCGCTCGGCGGCGGTCGGCTTGGCAACGTCGTCGTAGAACCCGGGGATCTTCACGCGGCCGGTGCGCGCGTCGTAGCAGCGGTCGATGAGCGCGCATATCTCGCCGATCGGGTTGCGCGCGGCGCCGCCAGTCGTCCCGGAGTGGACATCCTTGGCGCCGGTTTTCAGCTCCACGGTAAATCCCATGAGGCCGCGCAGGCCGTAGGGGATCGCCGGCTGGCCCGCGGCGGTCCAGATCGTGTCGGATACGACGACCGAGTCGGTGGTGAACGGGACCAGGTCGGCGCCGTCGCCGGCGATCGCGGCGGCCAGCCCCGCCTCGAAGTGCGGGCTGCCGATCTCCTCTTCCAGCTCCCAGAGGAATTGAATGTTCACGCGCGCGTCCTCTTCCAGCGCCAGCCGCGCGCCGTAGAGCGCGGTCAGCGCCGGACCCTTGTCGTCGGTGGAGCCGCGCGCGATCCAGCGATCGCCGTCGCGCGTGAACGTGAAGGGCGGCGTGCGCCACTCCGCCGCGTCGGCCGGCTGCACGTCGAGGTGGTTGTAGATCGTCACCGTCGGGAACGACGGATCACGCGTGATGCGCCCGAGGACCATCGGGAACCCGCCGGTCTCGATCACGTCGACGCGCGCGCCGATCGCGCGCAGGTAGTCAGACGCTACAAACGCGCAACGATCCATCTCGCCGCGGCGCTCCGGGTCCATGCTGACCGTCGGCACCTCGATCAGCGCCGCCAGTCGATCCTCGAACTCTCCGCGCAGCTCGCCGATGCGCGCGCGGACTCGGCTCACGTCCATGCTCATCCTCCGATGGAGATCATCGATTTTCGCGGCCCGCCAATGCCGAGCAGGCCAAAGGTGTGCCCGGGCCGCTTCGCGGAGATCGCGAGGTGGATCGCGGCAATCACCGCCAGTTCGCCGTCGCTGCGCAGGACGTCGCGCAGGTTGACCGCATCGTCGAAGCCCAGACACGCGTGCAGCGCGCCCGAGGCCGACAGCCGCACGCGGTTGCAGGCGTCGCAGAAGTGTTCGGTCATCGCCGAGATGATACCGAAGCGCCGCACTGTACCGCCACCCGGCGTGTCGAGACGCCAGTAGCGCGCCGGCCCCGCGCCGCGCGCGCCGCCGCCGTCGTCGGCCACGAGACGCGCCTGCGGCCACGCGGCGGCAACCAGATCGCGGATCTCCTGCGCCGACAGCAGCTGGCCAGGCAAGAACATCTCACCGCCGGCCATCGGCATCTGCTCGATGAAGCGCGGGACGAGGCCGCGCGACCAGGCGAAGTCGCACAGCGCGCCGACCTCGCCGTCGTTGAAGCCCTTGACCGCGACGGTGTTGATCTTGATGGTCGCGAAGCCGGCGTCGCGGGCCGCCTCGATCCCGGCGCGCACCCGCGCCACGTCGCCACGTCGGGTGATTTGCGCGAACTTGTCGGCGTCGAGCGTGTCGAGACTGACGTTGAGCCGCGCGATCCCTGCGGCGCGCAACGGCGCCGCCAGCTCCGCCAGCAAGTGGCCGTTGGTCGACAGCGACAGCTCGTCGATGCCGGGCACCGTGCGCAGGCGACGCACGAGCTCGACGAGATCGCGCCGCACCGTCGGCTCGCCGCCCGTGATGCGCAGGCGGCGCACGCCCAGCGAAGCAAAGCAGCGCACGATCGCGAGAATCTCCTCGAACGACAGGATGTCGGCGCGATCGATGTGGTCGATCCCGCGCTCGGGCATGCAATAGGTGCAGCGATAGTTGCAGCGGTCGGTCACCGACAGGCGCACGTAGTCGATCCGCCGCCCTTGCGGATCGGTCAGCCCACCGCCACCGGCGCGTTCAATGCCGGTGATGTCCATGGTCGTGACCGTCGCTGTGGTGTTTGTGCCCGCCGCGGCGGGAAAGCTCGCCGACGACGTGAGCCAACTCGGGAACAATCAGCCGCTCCATGGCCAGCCGCACGCCCGCAGGCGAGCCCGGCATGGCGAAGATCGCGACGCGACCGACGGTGCCGGCGATCGCGCGCGACAACATCGCCGCGGGACCGATCTCGGCGAACGAGAGCATGCGGAAGAGCTCACCATAACCGTCGATACGCTTCTCGAGCAGGCTGGCCACCGCCTCGACGGTGTTGTCGCGCGCTGCGAGACCGGTACCCCCGGTGAGCAGAATCGCGTCGGCTTCGCGCCGATCGACGACGCCGCTCAATGTCGCACGGATGGCATCGCGATCGTCGGGCAGCAAGGTTTCACCCGCGATCGTGAACCCGGCCGCCTGCGCCATTTCGCGCACCAGCTGGCCACCCTGGTTGGTTTCCGGCGTGCGACTGTCGGACGCCGTGACGATGAAGACCCGAACCGCCGCCGCTTCCGGCGCGTGAGCCTTATGGTCGTCTACCCCCACGGCTCAGATTGCCATCACCCCGGCCACCAGGCCGCACACACCCAGGGCCAGCACGCGCAGCGGCATACCGCTCCATCCGCGGCGGGTCAGATGGCCCGCAATCCGCGCGCAGACGAACCCACACATGATCGGAATCAGCATCAGGGTCACATAGCCGGCGCCGCTGACCATCAGCCAGCGGGTCGCATGCAAGAGGTGCCACGACTTCAGCACCAGAAGCAAGCCGCTCAGCCACCCAAAGAGAAACGTCGCGGCCACGAACGCAAGAAAACCGGCGGCGACGCGATCACGCGATGGCCGGTAGTCGTCACCCTCATCGAGGACGAGACGACACCGACGCTCCGATCCCACGCTCACGCGGGAAGCATGCCGCCGGGCCCTCGTTGACGCAAGCGTGCCGGCGTGGCAAAAACGTCCGCAATGTCGATGTTCGGAGCGGTTAAGAACGCGGTTTTTGGACAAGCCATGCGGTTCATGAGCGATCCGCGTCTCTCCAAGGTCGTCTCCGATCCGCGCGTGATGAATGCCGCGATGAAGGCGATGAGCCTGGGCGGCACCGTCAAGGCCGAGATCGACAAGGCCAGCCGCCTAGCCGCCGGTCTCTTCGGCCTGGCGACCCAGGAAGAGGTCACCGCGCTGCGCACCACGATCCAGACTCTCGAGGACACGGTCGCGATCCTGGAATCCAAGGCCAACGGCGCCCGCTCCTAGCGACCTCCGGATTTCCTCGAGGCGTCACGCCTGAGGCCTGAGGCCCACACAGGCCCAGACCTACACTTTTTCGTCGATCCGCCGTTGTGAGGGTGTAGGCGGGGCCGATCCGTGCCCCGCCGCGGTTCATGGGCGCAAACACCGACTCCTACTACCTTCGGCGCAAGTCCGGCAGTCCCGTCGGTCCCTTCTCGCCCCATGTCCTGACGACCATGCTGCAGAAGGGGACGCTCGACGGCAGCGAAGAGGTCTCGCGCGATCGCCGCAACTGGATCTCGGTGCGCGACGTCCCAGCTTCGGCGCCGCCGGCTGCGCGTACACCGCCCGCGCCACCGCCACCCCGCAGCATTCCCGCTCCCCCGCTCGCGCGCCCCGCGCCGATCCCACCGCCGCCGGTGATGTCAGCCCTGCGCGCGCCGCCCCCACCGCCGCCCGCCCGCATGCCATCAGCGCCGCCGCTGAATCAAGGCGGAATCGACCTGGGTTTCAGCGGCGGACCCGGCACCGAAATGCTCTCGATGGCCGACGCTCAGATCGTGATGCACGACCCGCTCGGCGCTGCGCCCGCCAACGGTGCGGGCGCGGCGAGCGCCGACGACGAGTTCGACGCGGCTCCCCCGACCGCTCAGCCGACCGCCAAGCGAGGAACCGCGGGCGGCCTCGGGCCAGCTCGGCCCGCGCTCAGCCATCCGCCCGCGCAATCGTCGGGCGGCATGGCGGCCCTCGAGCTCGCTGACGCCGATCTGATCCCGCTGGAGCTGGCGCCGCTCGAAGTCGAGCCCAGGCCGGCCGCGGAGCCCAAGCCGACGACGATGCCGCGCCTGAGCCTCGGCTCGATGGCGGCCGTGCGCGATCCCAACGCGCCCGTCGTGATGCTGCTGGCCGACAGTGAGGGGCGGCACTTCGACGCGACCGAACCTCTGGGCTCGATGCCGCTGTTGCCGACGATTCATCCCGACGGCCCCGAGCCTGAGCCACTGGCCGGGATCCGCGACCCGACCCGACCTGGCGTTCCGCTTCCACCGACGCGACAGCGCACGATGTCGGCGGTGCGCCAGCGGCCGATCGCGGAGGAGCCCCCCAAGAAGAACCGCAAGAAGACGCTGATGATCGCCGGTGGCGCCGCTGCGCTCCTGCTCGTGGGCGCGGGCAGCTTCCTCGCCTTCGGCGGGCTCGACTCGATCGTCGGCGAGCCGGCGATCGAATCCGTGCTCGGTCCCACTGCCGCGGAGATCGAGCAAGACCACTACCCCGCCTACGAACAGGGCGCGCGCTTGCTCACCGACGCGGCCGCCTCCCGCCCCAAGGCGGTGCGCCTGCGCGCGGCCGCCGCCGAGCTGCTGGCCAGCTCCGTGGTGTTGCGCCGCGCCGAGCGCGGGCGCATCGGAAAGGCAGAGGCGATCCTGGCCGAGATCCACGCCGGCCACGGCACGCCTCCCGAGCTCGCGCGCGCGCGCGCCTGGATCGCGCTCGGCAAGGGCAACGTCAAGGAAGCGAGCCGGCTCGCGATAGAGACCTCGGACGATCCGCGCACCGCGCTGCTGCTCGGCTGGACGCAGATTGCCGATGGAAAGGCCTCGTCGGCTGTCAAAACCTTCGAGGAGGCGCTCACGCGCACGCCCGATCGCTTCGCGCTGCGCTACGGAATGGGACGCGCGCAGGAGGAGGCCGGGATGCCCGCGGCGGTCGGGACCTATCAGGCGTTGCTGGCGCAGGCCAAGTGGCATTTCGGCGCCGGGCTCGCGGTGATCCGCGCGAGCTCGTTCCCTCCCGCCTCGCGCATCCCGCTGACCGAGACGTTGATAACCAAGCAGGCGGACGACGCCTCGCGCACCGAGCTCGCCGACGCGCAGGTGCTGATCTCGCGCGCCGCGCGCTCGCTGGGAAAGATCGATCGCGCCGACTCCGAGCTCAAGCAGGCGCAGACGCTGGACCCCGCCGATTCGTCGGCGCAGGTCGCCGCGGGGGAAGCGCTGCTGGATCAGGGGCGCATGAAGGAGGCAATCGCGAAGTTCGAGCTCGCGGCGCCCAACGCGCCGGCGGTGCCGGTCGCCGCGGCGCTCTCGAACCTGCGCTTCGCGATGGCGGCGGCGCTGATCGAGAAGGGCAAAGCCAAACCGGGCCTGGCGCTGCTGGAACCGGTGGCGCAGACTGACCCACGCACGCGCTTCTGGCGCGCCCGCGCCGCCGAGCTGGCGACGCCCCCCGACCTCGAAGCGGCGCGCCGGGGCTACGAAGACGCGCTCAAGGCCGAGCCACGCTTCGTGCCGGCAACGCTGCAGCTAGCGGCCCTGCTGACGCAGCAGCAGAAGCAGGCCGACGCGCTGGCGGTGCTCAAGCGCGCCGAGTCGGCGGGCGCGTCGGGCGCGACGCTGCAGCTAGCGCTCGGGCAAGCCTTCCTCGCCTCCGGCGACGTTGAGCGCGCGAAGAAGACCTTCAGCGATGCGCTGGCCGAGACGCCCGGGCTGGCGGTGGCGCGCCTCGGACTCGCTGCGGCGCTGAAAGCCGCCGGTAACCTGGCCGGCGCCAAGGCGGAGCTCGACACGCTGATGTCGCAGGCGTCCGACACTCCCGGCTTGCGGCAGGCGCTGGCCGAGCTGCTGGTGGCGCAGGGGCAAAGGGAGCAGGCGCTGACAACCTATCGCAGCGAGATCGACGCCGGACGCGCGACGCCGTCGCTGAAGCTGGCGGCGGCGCGGCTGGCGCTCGACACCGGGCACGCCGACCTGGCGCGCGACATCGCCGAGAAGATCGTCGCCGAGAACCCGGAAACGCCGGGCGCGCTGGTATTGCTTGGCCGCACGCGGCGCGCGCTCGGCGATCTGCCGGGTGCGCTCGCCGAGCTGCGGCGCGCACTGGCGTTCGAGAGCACGCCTGAGCTGCACTTCGAGTACGGGCGCGCACTGCTGGAATCGGGCAGCTCCGATGAGGGGCTCGCCGAGCTGGAGCTGGCGCCGACGCTGGCGGTGGCGTCGGTCGAGCGCGCGCGCGTTTTTCTGCGGCGTGGAGACGCTGAGCGCGCCGTGGGCCCGCTCGAGGTCGCCGTGAAGCAGGCGCCCACCAACGCCGAGGCCTGGCTGCTGCTGGGCAACGCCTACGATCGCCTGGGCACCACTGCCAAGGCCGAGGCGGCCTGGAAGAGCGCGGTCAAGGCCGACGGCAGCGCATCCGAGCCGCGCTATCGCCTGGGGCGCTTGCTCATGGACCAGGGGCAGACCGGCGCGGCGCTGCTGCAGCTGCGGCTGGCGGTCCCCAAGCTGCCCCCGAACGCGGTGTGGGCGCCCGACTTTTATTTCCAGCTCGGCTACGCCGAGCGCGCCCGCGGAACCCGCCCCGCCGCCACCGCCGCGCTCAAGAAGTACCTGACGCTCGCCCCCTCCGACGCGCCCGCCCGCCACGAGGTCGAGCAGGCGCTCGGCAACCTCTGACGCGCGCGACGCCGGGCGGGTCTTTGACTAACATTCGGGCGTGCCGCCCGCTTCTACCCCGCCCCTGCGCATCGTCGCCGGCACCGCGGGGCACATCGATCACGGCAAGACCGCGCTGGTGCGCGCGCTGACCGGCATCGACACCGACCGGCTGCCCGAGGAGAAGGCGCGCGGCATCACCATCGATCTCGGCTTCGCGCACTTCACGACCGCCGCCGGTGACACATTGGCCGTGGTCGACGTGCCCGGCCACGAGCGCTTCGTGCGCGCGATGGTCGCGGGCGCGAGCGGCATCGACCTCGGCATCCTGGTCATCGCTGCCGACGAAGGGCCGATGCCGCAGACGCGCGAGCACCTGGACATCTGCGGGTTGCTGGGGATCCGGCGCGCGGTGGTCGCGCTCACCAAGGTCGATCTCGTGGACGACGACTGGCTGGCGCTGGTCACTGAAGACGTGCGTGCGCTGCTGCGCGACAGCGCCTTCGAATCGGCCGCGATCGTGCCCTGCTCGGCCGTGACCGGCGCCGGGCTGCCGGCGTTGCGCGCCGAGATCGAGCGGCTCGGGTCGGCGGTCGCCGCGCGCGCAACCGATGGACCGCTGCGGCTGCCGCTGGATCGCGTCTTCTCGGTCAAGGGGTTCGGGACGGTGGCGACCGGCACGATTGCAACCGGGCGTTTGAGAGAGGGCGATGACGTCGAGGTCTTGCCGGCGGGAGCGGGGGCGATCCGCGCGGGCAAGGTGCGCGGCATCGAAACGCACGGCGAGAAGCGGAGCGAAGCGCTCGCGGGCCAGCGAACCGCGGTGAACATCCAGGGCATCGAGCGCGACGAGCTGCCCCGGGGCGCCGTGCTCGCGCACCCGGGCGAGCTGCGCGCGAGCGCGATCGTCGACGTCGAGCTCGACGTGCTGCCGATCTGCCCGGCGCCGCTCCGCGATCGGACGCCGGCGCTGTTTCATGCGCTGACCACGCAGGAGAACGCCGTCGTCGTCTTGCACGAGTCAGGCGCGATCGAGCCGGGCGCACGCGGGCTCGCGCAGCTGCACCTCGCGCGGCCGGTGGCGCTGCTGCCTGGTGACCGGTTCGTCTTGCGCGGCTTTCAGCCGTTGCCGGGGCACGGAACCACGATCGCCGGCGGCCGCATCGTGCGGGTGCTGGCGCCCAAGCGCCGGCGACGCGACCCAGAGAGCCTGGCGCATCTGCAACGCATGGCCGCGGCGCCGGCATTCGACGCGCGGCTCGCGCTGGAGATCGAAGCCGCGGGGACGGCGGGGATTGACCGCGCCGGCTTGCGCGCGCATCTCGGGGAAGGTACCAAGAAGATCGATCGCGCGCTCGACGCGCTGCTGGCACGGCGCGAGGCGATCACCGTCCACCGCGAGGCCGGTACGGTGATCGCGGCGGCGGCGCTCGAACGCATCCAGACGATCCTGCGGGACGCGCTCGACCGCTTTCATGCCGAGCACCCGCTGGCGCCGGGGATCGCGCGCGAGGAGCTGCGCACGGTGCGCGCGGAGATTCGAACGCTGGATCCGCGCGTCTTCGCGGTCGCGACCACCGAGCTCGCGCGCCGAGGCACGGTCACCCTCGACGCGGAGACCGATCGCCTACGGCGCGCCGGCTTTTCACCGGCGGTGGCGGAAGCGGCGCAAGAGGGATTGGTGGCGCGCGTCCGCTCGCTCTACAGCGACGGTGGTCTGTCCCCACCCTGGAGTCACGAGCTGGCGGAACGCATCGGGGCGACGGTGGCGGCGGCCGGCGCCGCGCTGGAGATCCTCGTCCGCCGCGGCGAGGTCGTGAGGGTGAAGCCCGACCTGTGCTTCGATCGCGCGGCCGTCGACGCCCTCGCGGCGCGGCTGCGCGTGCACCTCTCGTCGCACCCCGAGATCACCGCGCAGCAATGGAAAGAGCTGAGCGGGGTCACCCGCAAATACGCCATCCCGCTCGCCGAACACTTCGACGCCGAAAAGCTGACCCTGCGCGTGGGCGACGTGCGCCGACTGCGTCAGAAGGTGTAGCCGATGGCGAAGCCGGCGAAGAACGCGTCGTAGAAACCGGCGTCGATCTTCGCTTCCCAGCCCTTCACGTCGGGCAGGCGAAAGTCCATCCCCACGAGCACGTCGACGATCGGAACCACCGGGAGCACATCGCCGGTGGGCGAGGTGGTGAGCGCCGAGGGCCCCGTGCAAACGCCGTTGGAGCACATGGCGTTCTTCGGTTTGCACTGGTTGAGGTCGCCGACGTTGGCGTCGGTGCAACCCTCGCTGACGTCGACGTAGATACTGCCGTGCACGACCGCCAAACCCAGGCCGGCGCCGGCGTGCAGGCCGAACCACGACGACAGCATCCCCTGGCCGGTGAAGGCGACGTCGGCCGAGTAGAGCGACAGGCCGCGGAAGCGGAGGAGTCGCGTGTCCACGGTCGGATCGCGATCCTTGCCCAGCCAGTTTCCGTCGGGCGGCGACATGTTCTGGTAGCTGAGGCCCAGCGTCACCTGGAAGTGGCCGCCCCTGCGGAATCCTTCTATGCCGTAATGCCCGAATGTGCCGAGCGGCATGTTGTGCTTGGTGAAGAACCCGAGCAGCCAGCCGGGCACCGACACGTAACGCGCGCGGAGCGCGACGCCCCATGCGATGTCGTTACGGGGTGGTCGAGGACGCAGTTCCTCGCCGGCCGTCGCCACAGTCGCAGCGGGCGAGGCCGACTCCGCAGGCGCCGGCGCTTCGGGCACCACGTGCGTCCCTGGCTCCTCGGTGTCCTCGCCAATTGCGGCAGACGCGGGACGCGACGCGATCGACGGGATGGCGATCGTCATGACCACGGCCAGAAGACCAACACGGCTCATCATGCGAACCTCTCCGAGGGTTGGAGTGGGGCGCGATTATACGCACGACGGGCCGCTGTCCGGCGGCGTTGTATCCTCAATCGGTGAGGATCCTCGTCCTTCGCCGCCACGCTCGAGCATTCGTCTGCGCCGCCTGGTTGATCGCGATCACCGGTCTCGCGCAGGCCGCCCCGCCCGCGGCGGCGACCCGCGCCGAGATCGAGGCTCGGCTACAGAAGGCGACGCACGGCCTGTCAGCGACGGAGGTCGCCGCCCTGGGCGCGGGCGCGGGAGCACTGTTCGCGCAGATCGCCGACGATCGGGCGGTGGCGGCCACCTCGCGAGCGCGGGCTATGGAGGCGCTCGCCTACGTGCGGACGCCGGCGACACGCGATTTCCTCGAGAATTTCTTGATTCGCAAGCGCCCGTCGAGCGACGCCATCGACCACATTCTGCTGCGCAAGGCGGCGATGGCGCTCGGGTGGCAAGCCGGGCCGCGCTCGGTCGACGCGGTCGCGGCGCTGCTGGAACACCCGGATCCCGAGGTGCGGCTCGACGCCGTGGTCGCGCTGGGACTGACGCGCGCGCGCAGCGCCGAAAAGCCGCTGCGCGATCGACTGGCCGCGGAGACCGACGCCACGGTGCGCGCTCAGATCGAAAGCCAGCTGCGCGTGCTGGCCGAGCCGACCGAGAGCGGCAACCGCGCTCGGAACGCGCCCTGACGATCGGCTTCAGCGCACGCTGTCGATCCGGCTGACGTCCTGCGGTTTGACGTCCGGCTTGCCCGCGTGCCGATTCGCGTCGGGCTTGGTCGCGCGCAGCAACGCCTGGTGACGCTTGTGCCGGCGGTAGGCCCGGATCCCGACGACGGCCAGCCCCACCGCGATCGCGATCAGGATCCCGTGTTCGGTCTGGCGGGTGTACTTGACCACGCGATCGATCTGGCCGCCGAAGTACCAGGCCGAATAAACCAGCACCGGCACCGAGAACGCCGCCGCCGAGAAGTCGTAGATCAGGAACACCGACGGCCGCAGGTGCAGCGTGCCGGCCGTGAAGAAGATCGTGAAACGGAACCCCGGCGTGAAGCGGCCGATCAGCACGACCTTGCTGCCGAACTTGCGGAAATAGGCTCGCACGCGCAGCTGCCGCCTGGGCGTGAAGTAGCGGCGCGCGAAGGGGCTGGCCAGCACGCGCCGGCCGAAGAACCGCCCGAGAAAAAACGCCAGCGTGTCGCCGGCGAGCACTGCCGCGAAGCAGACGGCGAAGGCGGTGTTGATGTCGAGGACGCGCTTGTACGAGAAGTAGCCAGCTGCAATCAGCGAGATGTCCTCGGGAATGGGCAGACCGAGCCCACACAGCAGCAGGATCGTCGTCAACCACAGGTACGCCCCGAGCGGCGTCATGGTCGCGAGATGAGCAATGAACCACTTCACGCGGTCGGACCTGCCATGCGACCCTGTGAAATACCACGTCGGTCAGCCGAAACACGAGGTCTCGCGAAAAGAATTTCGGCGGCCTCCTCGGGATTTTGGCTGCCACGCGTTGACATTGCCGAGGGTGACACGTACGGTTTGGTCCGAAAAAAGGGGAAACCATGCATACGCACCGCCTCTGGCTGCTCAGCTTCCTCCTTGCCACCGCCGCAGTGGCGGTCGCCGGATGCAAACCCGATTATCCGACCTGCGAGACCGACAAGGATTGCCACGACAAGGAATTCTGCGTCGCACGTAAGTGCCAGCAATGCCGTGACTCGAAGGATTGCCCGGCGGGTCAGAGCTGCAATTCCGGCAAGTGCGATGCGATCCCCGGCTACTGCAAGAGTAAGTCCGACTGTCCGGCGGGCCAGGAGTGCATCGGCAACCAGTGCAAATCCTGCGCGTCGAACGGTGATTGCCCGGCCGGTACGTATTGCGTAAAGGGCGTTTGCGGTAACAAGAAGCCGTGCACGTCGGAGAATGACTGCGCGCAGAACGAGGACTGCGTCGAGGGTCTGTGCATCGCCGCCGAGCACAAGGCGGCGCCCCCGCCCAAGGAGTGCACGCTCGAGGCGGTGTTCTTCGACTTCAACGAGTCGGCGCTGACGACCGAGGCGACCGCGCGCCTGGCGCAGGACGCCGACTGCCTCAAGAAGACCGGCCGCGCGGCGACGCTGGTCGGCCACACCGACAACCGCGGCACGCAGGAGTACAATCTCGCGCTGTCGGAGCGACGCGCACAGTCCGTCCGCGATCACCTGGGTCGTCTGGGCATCGACGGCGGCAAGTTGACCGTGTTGCCGCGCGGATCGCTCGACGCCAAGGGGAGCGATGAACCGAGCTGGGCCCAGGATCGCCGTGTCGACTTCAAGTGGCGCTGAGAGTCTTATCCGGGAACCCTGGGAGGGTTCCCGGACCCTCCGGCGGCTGACCGGCTGGCTGCTGCTGGCCGGCCTCGGGCTGGGTCTCGCGCCGGCGCTGGCGTGTGTCACCAGCGGCGAAGGCGAGAAGATGAACACCGAGATCGCCGACCTGCGCAAGCGGCTCGACGACATCGACAAGCGCGACGCCGACTACAAGGAGCAGGTCGCACGGCTGCGCAAGGTGCTCGACCAGGCGACGGCGCTCTTGACCCGCAACTCGGCCGACGTCGGCGCCAAGGCGGCCAAGGCCGAGACCGACATCGCCGAGTTGCAGGGGCGCATCGAGGAGCTGGCGCACGCCGCCGAGCAGCGCGACCAGCGCGACCGCCAGAACATGGACGATCGCACGCGGCTCGAAACGCGGATCGCCGGGCTCGAGCAAACGCAGAACAAGATCGTCGACAAGGTCGCGCCCACGCTCCCCGACGACAAGGAGCAACTGTGGACGCAGGCGGGCCAGCGGCTCGCGGGCGGCCAGCGCGACGACGGTCGCCGGTTCTACCGCGTGTTCATCCAGCGCTTCCCCGACGACCCGCGCGCGCCTCAGGCCTACCTGGCGATCGGCCATTCGTTCACCGTCGAGAACAAGTACCCGAACGCCGCGGCCGAGTTCCAGAAAGTGCTCGAGACCTATCCGCGTTCGCCCGAGGTGCCCGAGGCGATGTGGCAGCTCTCGTCGGCCTTCGTGCAATTGCGCTTCTGCACCGACGCGCGCTCGCTGCTATCGGATTTGATGAAGCGCTACCCGAAGTCGCCGCGCGCGACCGACGCAAAGAACGAGATCAAGGCGCTGGCCAAGCTGCCCAAGGGCAGCTGCACGTCGTAGCGAGTCAGCGACCGAACGCGGCCGCGACCTGGCGACCCGCGGCGGTGGGGTCGGGCGCGTCGTTGACCGCGGCGATCACTGCGGCGGCGGCGGCGCCGGCGGCGGCGACGGACGCGACCGTACCGAGCGTGATCCCACCGATTGCGACGACCGGGATCGGCGACGCGGCAGCGACCGCCCGCAAGCCTTCGACGCCGACGGTGGCGTCGGGGCGCAGCTTGCTGCGCGTATCGAAGATCGGGCCGAAGCCGATGTAGTCGGCCCCACCGGCGACGGCCGCCGCGGCCTGCGCCGGGTTGTGCGTCGAAAAGCCGATGGCGAGCCGGCCCGCGGCGATTCCGCGCGCATCGGCGAGCGGCAGATCGTCCTGGCCGAGGTGGACCACGTCGGCGCCGACCGCCAGCGCGACGTCCAGGCGATCGTTCACGCAAAAGGGGACGCCGGCGGCGCGGCAGCGGTCTTTCAGCCAGAGAGCGGCATCACGCATCGCCGCGGCGCCGAGTGACTTCGCGCGCAGCTGCAGGCAGCAAGGACGCGCCGCCAGCAGGGCCTCGACCCGCGGCTCTACCTGGCTGAGCAGCGCGCGCTCCGCGGCCACCCCGCCCTCGCCGCCCGCGGGCGCCGGCAGGTCGACGATGGCATAGTAGCCGCGCACCCAATCCTTCATCGCGTACACTCTATACCGCCTTGCCCACGAAGTTCCGCCTTCAGACCGAGCTCAAGCCGACCGGCGACCAGCCGAAGGCGATCGAAGAGC
>Ga0265339_10002410_pt1 | contig 13412 bp, 9 predicted proteins | sample 4CB219metaG_FD_202085 | JGI IMG/M metagenome (GOLD analysis project Ga0265339, IMG submission 202085) | Rhizosphere microbial communities from Carex aquatilis grown in University of Washington, Seatle, WA, United States - 4-CB2-19 metaG | ecosystem: Host-associated > Plants > Roots > Rhizosphere...
ACGATGCGCCAGCGCTGGCCCAGGCCGACGTGGGCGTGGCCATGAATTCCGGCACGCAGGCCGCCAAGGAAGCCGGGAACATGGTGGATCTCGACTCGAGTCCCACCAAGCTGATTGAAATTGTGGAGATTGGAAAGCAGCTTCTGATGACCCGCGGCGCCTTGACCACGTTCTCCATTGCCAATGACGTGGCCAAGTATTTCGCGATTATTCCGGCCATGTTCCTGGGCGTATTCCCGGTTCTGGGCGCGCTCAACATCATGCGGCTGCACTCGCCGGAGTCGGCCATTCTGTCCGCGGTAATCTTCAACGCCGTGATCATTGTCGCGCTGATTCCGCTGGCGCTGAAGGGCGTGAAATACGCACCCAAGCCTGCCGGTGTGCTGCTGCGCAACAACCTCCTCCTGTACGGTGTTGGCGGCATCATCATCCCGTTCATTGGCATCAAGGCCATTGATCTTTGCCTGGTAGCCCTGCACCTGGCGTAAACAACCCGGCCGGACGCCGGCCGATATGGAGATTCAATCGTGCACTCTTCAAGCACTCTGAACGCGGCACACGAAGCGGAAGTTCACACGACCGGGCCAGGCCAGCAGGCGCAGGATCCGCCGGCCTCGCACTCCATCTGGCGAACCTCGATTCTTTTTACCCTGGTGACAGCGGTCATCTTCGGCCTCGCCTATCCCCTTGCCATTGGCGGCATCGCGCGCGTGCTCTTTCCCCATCAGGCCGCAGGCAGCCTCATTCTCCACAACGGCCAGATCATCGGATCCTCGCTGCTGGCGCAAAGCTTTACCTCCGACCGCTACTTTCATCCCCGCCCATCCGCGGCCGGAAGCGGATATGATCCGACAGCCTCCGGCGGCTCCAACCTGGCGCAGACCAACGCCAAGCTCATTGCCCGCATACAGGGCGACATCGACAGGCTCCAGAAGGAGAACTCTGGCAAACCTGTGCCAATCGATCTGGTTACTACTTCGGGCTCCGGCCTTGATCCGGACATCACGCCCGACGACGCGGACTACCAGGTTTCACGCGTGGCCAAGGCGCGCGGCTGGAGCGAGGACCGCGTCCGTCAACTTGTGAAGCAGAACACGGCGGGCCGGCAGCTCGGCTTCCTCGGCGAGCCGCGCGTGAACGTGCTGGAACTGAATCTCGATCTCGACCAGCAAAAGTGAGCGGCGCTATCCAGTCCCGCCGACCGTTCGCATTGCGTCCAAGTCAGCTTGCCAGTCGTAGTTCTCAAGGCCGGCCAGCTCGCTGAAGATTCTCGGGTAATATGCGGAGAACGGACGGCCGAGGCAGTTATTGTGCCATAACAGCGTGAACACTCCGCCGACGGCTTCGCACCGGCTCATCAGGCGTTTCAGCGTGGCGAAGCTTTGCTCCGGGGTTAACCCCATGTAACTCGCGCTGGTGATGGTGCGATCCATCAGGATGAGCGGAACCTCCAGGAGATCTCCGCGCCGGTTCTCCTTCCACAGCCAGGGAAGATACGGCATGCAGGTTCCGGCGCGGAAACCAACGCGATCGGCATAGCCAAGACTGCTGTCATAGGCCAGTCCGCATTGCTCCCAGTGCGCCCAGGTTTCCGGACACCAGCGTAGATAGTGTTGGCGGCCGCCGATGCGCTGGCATTGCACGGCTTGCCGGCAACGATCTGCTTCCCCGCGGAGCTTTTCCGGCGCGAGGAAGGTGTCATAGCCGGGATGCACGCCCATCTCGATGTTGTGCTCGCGCCCCCAGGCAATGACTTTGGCGACGCGCGGATCGGCGAGGTTGTAGCCGCTGTCATAGGGACTTGGTCCGGAGGCTTTCCAGTATAGTGCCGAATGCAGCCCGTGCTCTTCTGCGAGGCTGCAAATCTGCATGACCTGGAGCAGTGAGCCTGGCGTGACGGGAGAGATGCCGCTGACCAGGTCGCGCAACCCGGTGGCGATGGAGCGGCGCGCGAACAATTGCACGGCGACGTCGCGCGCGCTGAAAGGAATGCCGATCTCGTCGATGTCGTGGCTGAGCTTGACGCGCAGTCGGCGTGGGCGCGGCTTCCATCCGGGCAAGATCGACTGCATAGCCACCTGCAACGCCAGCCCGTACTCGTCCACAATGGGCCGCTCAAGGTAGCCGTCGCGCAGAGCCATGCTGGCAGCGGCCTCAAAACGGCCGTGCGCATCCCGGCGCGGAGAGTCCAGCTCCTCATAGCGCGAAAGCACCAGAACCGCGGATGCAAGCAGGTCTTCAGTGCAGCGGAAGTATCCGCGCGAGATCTCCGCGAAGAGCGGTTCCGCGGTTCTGGAATCCTGGCGCGCAAATGGGACCACAAAATCGGGCTCCACGGAGGTGAGCTCCGCGGGCGCGCCGATGGGCCAGGCTTTGTGCACCGCGAGTTCGGGACGCGGCTCGCCTGGATGCGTGGGAAACTCGATGCGGCCGAAGTAAGGATCGCCGGCGCGCAGGGCTAGCGTTTGCCCATCCTCGCCGGACTCGATGCTCCAGATGCGCTTGGAATCCACATCCAGACCAGCGCGGCGGCAGAGTTCTTCCAGCGCGTACCGCCGTGCCTCCGGAGTGATCTCGATTCCGCCGGTCATGACTATTCCGCGAGCTCGGCTTCAATGGCTTCTGTCAGCCGGGGATTGAACGGATCGGTATCGGGCGAGAAGCGGCCCACCACCTGGCCGGAGCGGTCGACGAGGAATTTCTCAAAGTTCCAGAGAATTTCCGGCGGAGGGTTTGGATTGATTCCGTACTTGCGCAGGTTGTCGGCGAAGGGGACCTCGCCGGTGCTGATGGCGTCAGGCTTGGCGGCGATGAGCGCGGCGTAGAGGGGATGCTTCTGGGGGCCAACGACGGGAATCTTCTCAAAGAGGGGGAAATCCACGCCGTAATTGAGGGAGCAGAAGGAGAGGATCTCGTCGCTGGTTCCCGGCTCCTGGCCGGCAAAGTCGTTCGAAGGAAAGCCGGCAATGACGAAGCCGCGATCGCGGTAGTGCTTGTAGAGGCGCTCCAGGCCTTCATACTGCGGCGTGAGCCCGCATTTGGAGGCAACGTTCACGATGAGCAGGACTTTGCCGGCGAATTGGTTCAGCGTTGTGGCGTCGCCGGACAGGGTTCGGACGGGAATATCGTAGATGGATTCGGACATGGAAGGATTGTAGCGGAGGCGAGCGGAGGCGAGCGGAGGCTGCGGTGCGAGTGGGGCCAGCGGGACGAAGGTCAGCGGTACGGGGCCGGTTGCCTCGAGCCTGAAGGCGCATCAATGCAGATGGAGCTTTTTGGGCAGCAGGTAAGTGAAGCCTGCCAGGAACTCCCATCGGGTGGAGGTGGCGGTCAGCCCGCGATCGAAACCCATGTCGAACACGAGGGTCTTCTTCGCGTTGTAATTTACCGCCCACAGATTGCCTACAGCGTAGTTCCGCAGAAAAGGCTGGGTAAAATCCCACAGTTCCCCTGAAACGCCGAACCTGCTGCCGAGGCCGTGCGAGAGCGAGAGTGTTTGTCCAAATTGGGCGCGGCGCACGCCCTGGTCGCTCTCGACTTCATTGAACAAATAGTTAGTGTCATAGTGAAAGCCCTTCACATCGGCGCTGGCGAGAAGGATGACCGAGTTACTGGCGCTGCCTATATCCAGGTCCGGCGTTCCTCCGCTAATAACCTGGCGGAAGTAACTCGCCGCAAGCGTGGGGCGCGCGCCTTCTCCCATCCACAGGACGGCTTGAGCTCCCAAGGTCATGCCTCCCGTCCCGTTTTCTGGATGAGTGTCGGAATGGACATACGGGCTGCTGCCAGCCAGGAGTTCGAGCCGGGGCACAACGGTGAACTTTATCACTTCATTCAGGCCGGTCTGCTTGGAGAACTCGGGAGAGTGCCACGCGGCGAGAATGCCGGTCTCGAACTGAAGGTAGCCGGCGGGAGTGAGGGTTGCGGGAGTGGAGACTGTCGGCCTTCCGGGATTGGCGGTGGGGCTGTATGGTTGCGACGCAGCGTTGGTTTTGCTGTCCGCCTGTGCAGATGCGCTCACGAGGAAAAGCGGCGCGGCGACGATGATGACGAAAACCCAGAAAAACAAACTCCGCCAGCGTGCTTTCGCATGCAATCTCATCGGCGGCTCGTGCGATTCCCGGTCGTGGCGCATTTGTTAACTATACTAAACGATCAACAATAATTGCGGTTAATCAGGATGGTCGGAGAAGACAGCGGCGCGCCTTGTAATCTGCGGAGACGGTGGGGGGGCAGGAGCCCCCATTTCTGTCGGTTTGGAGAGGCTGCGGAAAAACTCGTGAGAGCGGTCGGTTTGGAACAAAGAACCACAAGGGCTAAAGCCCAAGTCCTTATTTAAGCGGCTTGCGGCACGACTGAAGTCGAGCCCTTACACCTTTCCCTGCGCCAACAGGGGTTTTTCCGCAGGCTGTCAAATCGTGCCCTGACACGTTTTCGCCCTTTCATCGGAGTTTTTCCGCAGCCTGTGGAGTCCGGCTGTACAACTTCTGATCAGGGCCTGGTGGCCAGGATCAGCGGTGACGGGCCGCGCACTTCGAGCTTGCGCGGGTTGGTGAATCCGGCTTCGAGGAGCCATTCGGCGATCTCCTCGAACGAATAGGTATCGCCTTCGTCGGTGTTCACCAGCATGTTCACGGCAAAGATGAGGCCGTTCACGGGGCCGGTACGGTCCGCATTGACCAGGAACTCAGCAATGGCGATTGTGCCTCCCGGCGCGAGCGCCTGGAGTGTCTTGCTCAGCAGAGCCTTGCTGCGCTCCACGCCTTCGCTGTGCAGGATATGGCCGAGAGTGGCGACATTGTGGCCGGCGCCAAAGTCGGCATGCAAAAGGTCGCCCTCAACATAGGAGTAACGCTCGGCCAGGCCCAGGCGGACCACCGAGCTTCTGGTTACGGGTATCACCTCTGGCCAGTCCACTGCGGTGACGCGGACATTGTGACCGCTTTGCGCCAGGGCAACACTCCAAACGGCGGAACCGGCGGCCAGGTCAAGCACGGTGACCGGCATATTGACCGCACCGAGGTTCAGGTGCTCCGCCAGCTGGCGCGCAATGGGATAGCTCATGGGGAAGAGGTCGTTGACGAAGTCGTGGAAGAACTCGCCGCCGGTCTTCTCCTGGTTGACGGCCATGGCCGGGCGGCCCGTGGCCACCACATTGTTCAGTTGCAGCCAGTTTGGCAGGAGCTGGGTACTGGTGTGGCGAATGATACCGCCTTGAAAACCGGGTTTGGTGCTGACCAGGAACGCCGCGGTATCGGGAGCGAGGGAGAACTTTCCGTCCGGATGCTTGTACAGGAACTCAAAGCCGGCCAGCATATTGACGATGGCAACCAGGCCCCGCCGCGAAGCGCCGGTAGCGCGGGTAAGTTCCTCCAGGGTCATCGGAGACTCGTCGAGCGCGTCGAAAACGCGATGATGAATGGCGGCTTCAAGCACCAGGGGCATGGCGTATGCCCAGCCATACTGGAGGATGCGCTCCGGAGTGACAGGAGCAGACTGCGCCTGCGGAGTGGGGACGGTAGTTGCCATGGAAGTGACCTCGCTTTTGGGGGATGTGACCGGGGAAGTGTGCAGGCGCAGGATAGCAGAGCGGAAGGGGCCCTGTCCCCAAACTATCAGGTCACGGCAGGGCCGACGCATCTTAATCTTTCGGGCAAAATGGTTACCGTCCTGATTCTGATCGGATGATATGGCAACCCGAATCAGATTATTGGTGGCCGTTTGGGACTGCAAGGCATGGTCTCCAAGCTGCCGGATGAGTCGTTGGTTATTCTCCCGATCAGAAGTAAGCCCAGATTGTGGTGCCAAACAGTTCTGCGCCGCAGATCGATCTCGAAAAGGAATTAAGATGCGTCGACCCTGTAGGTCACGGGGTACTCAGAGGGTTGTGGAAAGCAGTTGGTGGGCTACGCGGATGTAAAGGTCAACCGCATCGCGGAGCTCCGCTTTGCGGATCTTCTCCTGGGGCGTGTGCGCGACGTGGATGGAGCCGGGCCCGAGCAGCAGCGGTTCGCCCCAGTTGCCGAGCCAGGGAATGTCGGTGGTGAACTTGGCGATCATGGTTGGTAGCCCGGGAACCGCGCGCAGACGGACAAAGGGAATCTCGAGCGTAAAATCGACGTCCGCCAGCCCTTCACAGGCCTCCAGAATGGCTGCGCGGACGGGAGCGGCATCGCCCACCAGGCGGGTGAGCACCTGGGCTTCGGCGCGATCGGCAATCACGTTGGGAGCGCGGCCACCCTGGATGAGGCCGATGTTGAGAGTGGATGGGCCCACGTCGGGATCGACGGGCAGCTCAAGCCGGAGCAGCCGGTCCAGCGCCTGCACCAGCTTATGAATGGCGCTCTGGCCGAGCTCAGGATAGGCGGAATGGGCCATGGTTCCGCTGGCGCGGAGGATGGTTCTTAGAGCGCCCTTTGAGGCGAGGCCGAGGCGGTTGTCAGTGGGCTCTCCATTGATGAGGAAGCGGCTGCCTTTGGGATGTTCATTGGCCACCTTGGCGCCGGCTGAGTCGCGCTCTTCTCCGGCGACGAACAGGAGCCCGACGGGTAGCCCCTCTGCGCGCAGGGCTTCCGCCGCGGCAATCTGAGCCGCCATGATTCCCTTGGCGTCGCACACTCCGCGGCCATAGAGGAAATCATCGTCCTCATGCAGAGGGATGAAGGGAGGAACCGTATCCATGTGCGTGGAAAACACGATCTCAGGGGCAGAGCCGGCAGGGCCGGCGTACACATTCCATCGGGGTCCGCCGGGAGCGCTGTCGCTGGGCGGCGGGACGGGCATCTTCTCCACATCCCAACCGCGACTGACGAGAAAACCAGAGAGAAATTCGCCCATCGCGCCTTCATGGTAGCTGGGCGATTCAATGGCGACCAGCTCGCGGGTAAGCTGGATGGGATCAATTGCTTCCTGCATGATGCAAGAATAATCCACGCATCATGAGGATCGTGGGCACACGCCGGGGAGGCAAAACGGAAACGGCGCTACAATCGATATGAAATGATGGCTCCCGCCGTACATCCCCCCAAAATCAAGCAGGCCGGTTCTGTGCAATTGCGGACGGTTGATCTGGCGGGTCCGGCGGGCCGGCTGGAAGCCGTGTTAAATGAGGGGGCGGCGGATGCGCCGTTTGCGGCACTGGTCTGCCATCCGCATCCCAAAGGCGGCGGGACCCTGCACAACAAGGTGGTCTATGGCGCCATGAAAGCGCTGAACGCGCCCGAGTGGGGCCTGCGGTGGCCCGTGCTGCGATTCAACTTCAGGGGCACGGGACGGAGCCAGGGGACCCACGATGGCCGGGCCGAGGCAGAGGATGTGCTGGCGGGCCGGGATTGGCTGGAAAACCATTATGGTCTGCCGGTGATGCTGGTAGGATTCAGCTTTGGCTCAGCCATGGCGTTGCGGGCGGTGAAGCTGGATGGGCGCGGCCTGCATGCGGTGGCCGCGCTGGGCTTGCCCACGCACGCAGAAGGACACGAATATCGTTACTCCTTCCTGAAAGAGATTCACGTCCCCAAACTGTTTTTGAGCGGGAGGGACGACGAGTACACCTCGCCGGCGGAGCTGGAGAAGGTTGTCGTCCAAGCCGCGGAACCAAGGCGCCTTATTTTGATACCCGGCGCCGATCATTTTTTTGCCGGTCAGATGGAGCCAATGCAGCAGGCATTGACAGGCTGGCTGAAGGAGCAAGCTGCATGACAACGGTGAGCGAAATCGCTCTGGAGAAATTGCATGCCACGGCAGCTGGATTGTTTACCGGCGCGCTGGCCGCGTGCAGCATCGAGTCCGCCTTCGACCGCAGAATCCGCATGGAAGGCAATGTGCTGCGGCGCCTGATACCGGATGGAGGCGGCCCGGAGACGATCGATATCTCCGCATTCAAGCGGGTCTTCGTAATTGCGATGGGCAAGGCGGCCGTTCCCATGGTGGACGTGCTGCTGGATCGCATGAAGCGGCGCAAGGGACTGCGGGGAATCTGCTGCTCCAACTGCCCGCCCACCAGGCGCAACTGGCGATTCCGTTACTTTGAGGGCGGCCACCCGCTGCCCAACGAAGACTCGTTTGCGGCGGCCCGCGCGGCACTGGCGCTGCTGAAGAAGGCGCGCAAGGACACGCTGGTAATTTTTCTTATCTCCGGCGGCGGCTCGGCGCAGTTCGATCTGCCCATCGATGCCTCGATCACTCTCGATGACACCCGCGCCTTCCACGACGCTCTGCTGGCCTCAGGAGCGCCGATCAACGAGATCAACACGCTGCGCAAGCATTTTTCCCAGGTGAAGGGCGGGCGGCTAGCCATGGCGGCGCCGGAGGCAACCAAGATTTCGCTGCTGCTGCCGGACGTGCCCCTGCGTACGCTGGATGCGCTCTCCTCGGGTCCCTCGTCGCCGGACCACTCCACCGTGGAAGACGTGCGGTCCATTCTTGCGCGCTATGAGCTTGCGGAAAAGTTGCCCGCGGCGGTTCGTAGATTCTTTGAGCGCGACGACATGCCCGAGTCTCCCGGCAACAAAAGCTGGCGGCCGCCGTTTCTGCCCAAATTTGCTGAGTCCGTGAGGGTGCGCCGCATCACTGCCGCGGCTTCAATGAAAGGCGAGGACCGTGCCTTCGCCAATTCGGTGTTTGAAATCCTTCTCTCCAGCCATGACCTGGTAGAGAATTGCCGCGCGCTTGCTGAACAGGCGGGCTTCTATGTAGCCGTGGATAACAGTTGCGACGACTGGGACTACGCCGATGCGGCGCGCTACCTGCTGGAGCGGTTTCACTCGCTGCGCACTGCCCATCCGCGGCTGTGCCTGATTTCCGCCGGCGAAGTTACGGTGACGTTGACGCGCACGCCCGGCGCGGGCGGCCGCAACCAGCAGTTCGCGCTGGCTGCGGCACTGGAGCTGGCGGGGCATCCTGCCGAGCCGCTGACCGTACTGAGTGCCGGCACGGACGGAATCGACGGCAACACGCGTGCCGCCGGGGCTATTGCCGACCCTACCACGGTGACGCGCGCCCGCGCCTTTTCCTTTGACCCGGAACAGGCGCTGGCGGAGTTCAATGCCTGCCCTCTGTTTACCGCGCTGGGCGACTCAGTGATTACGGGTTCGACGGGGCATAACCTGCGCGACCTGCGGCTGCTCCTGGCTTCGGGCTAAATCATCTTCAAAGATGGCCTGGTCCGGGGCTGTGAAACTCGATCCGAGGCGATCAGGATTGAGGACAGGTTCCCCTGCGAAATGCCCGTCCTTTCGTATTGCAGCCAAGTGAATTAGCATGGTTGCGTGCCCCGTAAAGGAACCCGCAAAACGGTCACGAAAGTGGCCGATATACGCACCGTCGCTGCGCTGGCGAAGGTTTCGATCGCCACGGTTTCACGGACGATCAACGGGTCGCCCGCGGTGAGCGAACGGCTGAGCAAACGCGTTTGGCAGGCCATTGAACAGCTCAGCTATTTCCCCAACACGCATGCCCGCAGCCTGGTTTCAGGGCGCAGCCGGCTGTTCGGCATCATCGTGGAGAACATCACCAATCCGTTTTTTCCTGAGCTGATCCAGAGCTTTGAAGAGATTGCCGTCGCCAACGGGTATGAGATCCTGGTCAGCAGCTCGAACAGCGATCCGAAGATCCTGACCACCTGCGTGCGCCGCATGCTGGAGCGCAAGGTGGAAGGCGTGGCGGTGTTGACCTTTGGCGAGGAAGAGCCGGTGCTGGACCAATTGGCCAACCACGATGTACCCATGGTGCTGGCTGAGTTCAGGCTTGCCGATCCCAAGTCGAGCACCATCGTGCTGGATTACACCACGGGGATGGATGAAGCGGTGAAGCACCTGAGCGGACTGGGCCACCGCAGGATCGGCTTTCTCGCCGGTCCACACACGATTCACTCAGCGGTTACCCGGGAAAATGAATTCCGCAATGCGATGAAACGCGCCGGCCTGCGAATTGAGGCCGAATGGGTGATCGAATGCGATCACACCCTGCGCGGAGGCGTAAGCGGGCTGGAACGGCTGAGGGGCTTGAAGCGCCAACCCACAGCCGTGATCTGCTCCAACGACATGACCGCCATCGGCGTGCTGCGCGCGGCATACATGGAGGGGCTGCGGGTGCCGCAGGATCTTTCCGTAGTCGGCCTCGATGACATTGCATTTGATGAGTACACGCTGCCGCCGCTGACCACCATCCGCATGTCGCGGGCGGAATTGGCGCGCGCCGCTTTCGAAGCGTTGCGGGTGCAGGCTGAAGCGCCGCCGGGGGCAGATGTCCAGCGCGAGTTCCTAGTCTCCACCAGCCTTGTGGTGCGTGGATCGACCGCGCCGCCGGCCAAAGTGTAAACATTCTAAATGGCAAAAAAGAGAGCGCCGGAACCCGCCTTCTCGGGCGAGTTCCGGCGCTCAATCTTGCGGCGATCAGTGACCTCCTTTGCCCCTGTTGAAGTCCGTTGTCATGGTGAACGTACCCAGTTCGTAGGTGTTGGCATTCCACGGCGCAGTGATTTGCCACTTCGCGTTCGGATTGCAGCCCACGATTTTGAGGGTGATGGTAGTGGACGCCGTTCCGCCCGCGGGAATATCTCCCAGGACGATTGGGAACCCGGTGGGCGAAGTGATCTTCGGCGTGCACGCAGGCCCGGACTGCTGGGTCAGCGTGAGCCCGCTAATCTGGGTCGCATACGCAGTTCCATTGCTGGGATTGGTCGCGGTTAGCGTGATGGTACGCGAATCGCCGGTTCCCGCCGCAAACGTTCCGGTGAACGAGAGCCCATATCCGGGCAACTGGGTTTTATCCACGATGCCCCAGTAAGCCGGCTTGGCTTGCAATCCCATGTCGAACGGCAGCGGATAATCCGTGCGCGCCACCGGGAAGCCGTCCAGCCAGGTATCGTCGTCGGCCATGCCCCAGATGGTGACGCGGTTGATCTTGTCCTTCAACTCCTTGAATGCGTCGAAGGTGTCGGCGTAGAGCCAGCCCTGCTCAGCCAGCACTGACGGGGGAATGTTGTTGCCGTAGTTCGACTTCGAGTCGCCCGCGTTATAGACGCTCTCGTCGTACTCCGTCACCTGCTGTTCTATGCCCGGGAAGTTGTTGGCGACGGTATTTACGGCGTTCACCATTCCGTTGACCGACGGGTAGTTGATGGCATTGTGGAATTCGTGGCCCACGCCATCAACGGGTATGCCGCGGTTGCGCAGATCGCTAATCAGGCTCACCATGCAGGCCAGCCGGTTGGAATCCGCGGTGGAGTAGTCATTGATGTACAGCTTGGCCCAGGGCGCATAGGTCCGCGCTGCCTGGAGGGCCACATCGATGTAGCTCTTTCCCAGCACCTGGTAGAACGGGCCGTGCACCAGGCAATCGGGCTGCGAGGGATCGAGCGGTTCATTGATCACGTCCCACACGGTCACCTTGTTGCCAAAGTGCGTCACCTCGCTCTGGATGTGCTCCCGGATGTTGGCGGTCACCGTGGCTTGGTTGGCCGGAGAGTTGGTGCCGTCGCCGAACGCGTACGACGGCGTCTGCGCACCGGTTGCCCACACCAGGTTATGCCCGCGAATCAGCATGTTGTTGCAGACGGCGACACCCACTTCCTGGTCCGCGGTGGTGAAGTTGAAGTTCCCGAGGGAGGTTTCGACCGAGCTCCACTTCATGTCGTTGCCCGAGGTGATGCTGTTGAAGTGTTTGATCAGAAGTTGCTCGTGCGCTCCTGACAGGTCGGTCGGATCGATCGCCGCTCCAATCGGGAAGTCACCCGACAGCGCCTGGAACATTGACGGAATATTGGTCTGTATGGACGGCGGCTGCACGTAGGTGAGTTGGAAATCGTCCAGGTAGAACGACACAAAGTCGTTGCCCGAGGAAACTGTCTGGAAGTAGAGAGTCGCCTGCCCCTGGTCGTACGCGCTGGACATGTTGTAACCGAGCACGCTGATCTGGTGCCACTGCCCGTCGGCCGGCACGGTAATGCCGGGATAAGCGGTGACGCTGGGATAGCTGGTGTTGCCGCCGATAGTGGTTTGCAAGCTCACGTTGATGACATGGCTGGTGCCATCTGACGGCGTGAGCATGACCCAGCCGCTGATGTTGTACACCGATCCTGGATACATCTTGTCGCTCACGCTGATCGACGGCCCATCCCAGTTGCCGATGCGGCCCGTAGTCAGCAGGCTGTGGGTGCCGGAATGCGCAGCGGCGGTGGAGTTGGTGACGCTGGAGCTGCCCGAACGCGAAGCCCATCCGTCCACGCCGCCATCTTCAAAGGTGGAGCTGATGCCGCTGTTGTCCTGTTGACTAGGATCAGGCGGAGGCGGCGCCAGCTCGCCGATGCGCACGTCGCTGATGTAGAACGAGTCGGTCGCGCTCGAAGACTGGAAGTAGAGATCCAGTTCCGACGGGGGTCCCGGCTGATTGCTGAAGGTGAACGTACCCTGGACCTTGGTCCACACTCCGTTGGTCAATGCCGAGGTCGTCCCCAGGCTGCTATACGACCCGCTGGTTGCGCAATCCACCAGCTTGGTCGACATGGTCACAGTCGGGCCGCTGGCGTCGGAAGTTGCCAACAGCACGTAGGCGCTCACCTGGTAGGTAGCGCCGGCCACTACGCCGTTCACGCCGACGAGGTTGACCGCCGGGCCCATGTAAGTTGCCGTGCGGTTCGTGGTCAGCAGCGCATGGGTGTCGCTGTTGGGGTCGAGCACCGGCGGAGCTGCATTCGTCAACGTGGGGTTGCCAAACGGGAACCAGCCGTCCGTGCCGCCATCGGCGAACGTCCACTCCTTCACGATGCTCCCGCCCGGAGGCGGCGCGGTCTCGGTAATCACCACGTCATCCAGATAGAAGGACTCCTGACCCGTAGCATTGACAAGCTGCGTATAGAGAGTCAGCCCGGTCTCCGTGGTGCTGGGGGTGTAGGTTCCTCCGATCTGCGCCCAGCTAGAGTCGCTGACTGAGACCGTGTAGTTCCCTATGGTGTCGAAGTGCGAGCCGCTGTCGGTTCTCAGCATGGTGAAGTTGGCTTGCCCGGAGCCCTCGCCGCTCGTCAGCCTCAGGTACCCGGTAATGGTGTAGGTGGCGCCCGCCTGGAGCACGCCGCCGAGATTGATCGACGGGCCACTGCTGTTGCCGCTGGAATTGGTAGTCGTCAACAGGCTATAGCTGCCGGAATAGGCCGCCGCGTTACTGGCAACCGGTGTGCTGGCCCCGTTGAAGGAAGTCCATCCTTGGGCAGTGCCGTTTTCAAAGTCGTAACTCGCGACGGTTTGCGCGCTCAACGGAACAAATCCCAGAAGCGCGGTCGCGAGCAGAATGTAAAGGGGCTGAAGAAACCCCTTGAGGCGAAGACCGGCAGTGCGGCCGGTTGGCAGACTGAACATGGCGTAACCCTCCTTGGGTGGCAGTCTGGGCAGGAAGTACAACAAGTTGCCTCCCTCACG
>Ga0265339_10002416_pt1 | contig 13392 bp, 11 predicted proteins | sample 4CB219metaG_FD_202085 | JGI IMG/M metagenome (GOLD analysis project Ga0265339, IMG submission 202085) | Rhizosphere microbial communities from Carex aquatilis grown in University of Washington, Seatle, WA, United States - 4-CB2-19 metaG | ecosystem: Host-associated > Plants > Roots >...
TGGCAGAACGAACGATGCGAAAATTTCCACGCCTGGACATCGCGGTCACGACGCCAGGACTGAACATCCGCAAGACCATTCTCGACTATAGCGAGGATGATCTCGACCGCGTCATCAACCTCAACATCAAGGGTACGGTGTTCTTCTTCCAGGCTTTCGGCCGCATCATGGTCGGCCAGAAGGGCGGGAGCATGATCGCCTGTTCATCAGTCCGCGCGGTCACCATCGAGCCCGGGCTTGCCGTCTATGGTTCGACCAAAGCCGCGATCGGTTTGCTGGTGCAAGGCTTTGCCTCAGAGATCGGCCACCACGGCGTTCGCGTCAATGCGGTGGCACCGAGCATCATCGAAACCGCATTGACCGCGCCGTTCAAGCAGCGTCCCGACATCTACAATCTCTATGCGGCGCATACGGTGTTCAATCGTTGGGGCAGTTCCGACGAGGTGGCGACCGCGGTAGCCTACCTGGCGTCCGACGCGGCAAGCTATGTGAGCGGCAGTACGCTGTTCGTCGACGGCGGCTGGACCGCGATCGACGGGCCGCCGACGGGACTGACGCAATTGAGCAGGTAGCAACGAGGCTATATCTTGTTGCTCAGAAAGCCTGTGCGGGCTCGCAGGTCGCGTGTATCGGTGGAGGTGAGCAAGGTGATCAGCGCCTGGGCCTGTGCCGCGTTCGCCGCTTGTGCGGTCACGGCTGCGGTGTACATGGTTGCAAGTCCGCAGCCCGGCGGCAGGGCCCCGGACAGGATGACGCCCTCGGTGCCGATGATTTCCGTCGATTGCGTGCAGCCGATCGGCCGGCCCGCATCGGATGCCGCAAGCTGCCGCATGGCGGTCGCGCCGTTCGGATAGATTTTCAGTCTTGCGGCGACTTGCTCGGCAATGCCGAGCTGGTCCAGAACTTTTGCCACATGAATTCCGGCGGTGGACGCTTTGGTATCGGGAACGAAGATTGCATCCGCCGCCTTTAGCGCCTCGCACAATTCAGCAGTGTTCCTGACCAGGACCTTCGGGTCGCGGCTGCGCACCGCAAGCGCGGTCTCGACGAGGCCGACATCCGCCATGGAGGAGGGGACGACCAGCTTCTCGTCGGCCAATTTGGCCATGAGCGCGGCGGTCAAAATGATCATGTCGGTCGCAACGCCATTGCGCAGCTTGTCAGCCATGGTGCCGACCGCTCCGAATTCGCCCGATATGTCGAAGCCGGTTTGCGTCTTGAAGGCGGGCGCGAGGCTTGCGACCAACCCCTGCGCCGCGCCGCCGCTCAAGATATTCAGATTCTTCATGAGGCGAGTTCGATCGCCGCGATCAGGCTGTCGCGGGTGATCGGGAGCCTGCGCACGCGCACGCCCAGGCAATCGAACAATGCATTGGCGATCGCAGCCGTGACCGGCCCGTGCGCGGCCTCGCCGGCACCGACCGGCTCGATCTCGGCCCGCTGGATCAGTTCGACCTCTACGGCCGGTACCTCGCTGAAGCGGAGGATCGGATAGTCGGTCCAGCTGTTGCTGGTGATGCGTTCGGAATCGAACCGGACGCGTTCCTTCAGCACCCAGCTTGTGGCCTGGATCGCCCCGCCTTCGATCTGGTTGATCACGCCGTCCGGATTGATGGCTTCGCCGACGTCGACTGCGATGGTCAGTTTCCTGACCCTGACGTCCTCGGCGCCTTCGATCTCGGCAATCACGGCGCAATAGGCGCCGGCGTTCTTGTAACGCGCAAAGCCGACACCATAGCCGGTGCCGGTTTCCGGCGCGGGCTTCCACTTCGCCCGGGTTGCGGCTGCGCAGATCACGTCCCTGGCGCGCTCGTCCGACAGATGCCGCAGCCTGAAGGCGACCGGGTCTTCTCCGCGCGTCGCGGCGATTTCGTCGACAAAGGATTCGATGGCAAAGACGTTGCCCTGGGCCCCCAGCGTCCGCAACGCGGAGGTCCGGATCGGCATGGTCAGGAGCCGATGGCTTTCGATCTTCCAGGACGGAAAGTCGTAGAGCGGGACGGAGTTGCGATCGCCGCCGCCGCCATTGGCCTGCGGCGGGTTGGATGAGATCATGCGCGGGAACGGATTGGCGAGCTCGGTTGCCGCCAGCAGCGCGGGCTGCGCCGCGCGTCCCGGCCGCGCGGCGTGACCGTTGCTCCAGATTGAATGGCGCCAATCGATGATTTCGCCTTGCGCGTCGAGATCTGCCTCGATCTCGATCGCCATCGCGGCCCCGAACGGAGCGTGCGTCATTTCATCGGCCCGCGACCATTGTACCCGAACCGGCGGCCCCGCTGCTGCTTTCGCCAGCAAGACGGCGTCGAGCGCAACATCGTCAGCGGCGTTGTGTCCGTAACAGCCGGCGCCTTCCATATGTTCGACCGTGATGTTCTCGGCCGGCAATTTGAGGACCAGCGCGAGGTCGGCGCGCAAGAGATAGACGCCCTGACTGTGCGTCCAGACATGGACGCGATCCTCGCTCCATTGCGCCATGGCGCAGGACGGCGCAATCGAGGCATGCGCGATATAGGGCCGGGTATATTGCCGTCGGAGCGTAGACGCTTTCGCGCCGATGTTCGTCGGCAACCGGGTATTGATGACCGTCGACTCCGCCGGCTGGGCTTTCAGGAAGGCCGCCAGATCGCTTTCGTCCGGCAGTGCTTCACCTCCTGTCCATGTCGCGCCCTTGCGCAACTCGCCGAGTGCAGTTTCGGCGGCGCGCTCGGTTTCGCAGATGACGCCCGCAAAACTGCCATCGCGTACGATTGTGACCAGCCCGGGAACGGCGCGCGCACCGTTTTCATTCAGGCTCGCAAGTCTGGCGCCCGATCTCTCCGGCCGCAATACGCGGCCATGCAGCATTCCGGGCAGGGCGGTATCGTGAATAAAGCGGCGATGCGCAAAGACCTTGTCGGGAATGTCGAGCCGTTGAACCGAGCTGCCGGCCAGCGCGCGCCGCGCTGCCGCCTTCGGCGCGGCGCCCGGCGTTGCATCGTGATCGAGCGAGACCTCGTCGGCCAGTTCCCAATAACTGGTCCTGACATTGCCGGGTCCGGCAATCGTGCCGTCGGCGATGTCGAGCGCGCTCGCCTCCACCCCGAGACGATCGGAGGCTGCGGCGAGAAAAATCTGCCTGATTTCGGCACAGGCCTGCCGGATCGCTCGGCCGGATTGTTGGATCGACAGGCTGCCCGAGGTGACGCCCTCGTTCGGGCTCTCCGCTGTCGAGGCGCGGACCATCCGGACCCGGCCAATGTCGACGTCGAGTTCGTCAGCGGCGATCTGGGCCAGCGCCGTGACGATGCCCTGGCCGATTTCCACCTTGCCCGGTGAAACCATCACCTGCTTGGCATCAAACTTTACCCATGACGACAGTCTCGGATTTGCGGCCAGGCTGACCGGTAGTTTGGGTGCGGCTCTGCTCATGGCGTCGCCATTTCGTTTGCCGCACGCAGCACCGCCCGCACCATGCGGTTATGTGCGCCGCAGCGGCAGAGATTGCGGTCGAGCGCGCTGCGCACTTCCGTCTCTGTCGGCCTCGGGTTCTGCATCAGCAGTGCGGCCGCGCTCATCAGGATTCCCGGCACGCAATAGCCGCACTGCAGCGCCTGCTCGGCGATAAAGGCCCGCTGCAGCGGGTGCGGACGGTCGGCACTGCCCAGTCCCTCCAGCGTCGTGACATCCTTGCCGGCGACCGACCACAGCGGCGTGTCGCATGAGGTGACCGCGTGATCGGCGACGATCACGCGACAGGTGCCGCATTCGCCTGAGCCGCAGCCGAAATGAGCGCCCGTTAAACCGAATTGCCCGCGCAGGATGTCGAGCAGGGGGCGATCCGGGTCGGCATCGATTTCGGTCTCGACGCCGTTGAGGCGAAAACGAGTACTTGGCATGACAGGCGCAAACCTATGGCTTCTCGAACTTTTTGACGACCGCAGCCCATTTCACAATATCGCCCCGCAGGAATTTGTCGAATTCCTCCGGCGACATCGACATCGGTACCACGCCCTGTTCGTTCCACAGCTTGACGATCTCAGGTCGCTTGACGAAATCGTTCACAGCGGCATTGAGCTTGTCGACGATCGCTTTCGGCGTGCCGGCGGGCGCCATCAAGCCGAGCCAGATGGTCGCCTCGTAACCGGGAACGCCGGCCTCATTGGCCGTTGGCACATCCGCAAGCACGCTCGAACGCGCCTTGCCGGTCGTCGCCAGCGCCCGAACCTCTTTGTCGGCGATATTCGGCGCCATGGCCGGCACGGCGTCGATCATCATCTGCACCTGTCCGCCGATCACGCCGCTCCGCGCTTCGCCGCTGTTGCGGTAGGGCACATGCACGACATCGATCCCGGCCATGGTTTTGAATAGTTCGCCGGCCATGTGATAGGGCGTGCCCTGGCCCGAGGAGGCGTAGTTCAGCTTTCCCGGCTGCGATTTCGCAAGCGCGATGAATTCCTTCAGCGTGCTCGCCGGGACCGAGGGGTGCACGACGATGACGAGATCCGAGGAATTGATCGGCGCAATCGGTACGAGATCGCGCATCAACTCGTATTTGCGCTGCGGCGCCAGCGACTCGTTGGCGGTCTGGGTATTGGACATCATCAGCAGCGTATAGCCGTCGGCCGGCGACTTGGCGGCCTCCAGTGTGCCGATCACGCCGCCGGCACCGGTGCGGTTTTCGATCACGAGGGGTTGGCCGAGGCTCTCCTGCAGGACATTGCCGAGCAGTCGGGCCGTAACATCGGCAGGTCCTCCGGCCCCAAAGGGCACGATGATCCTGATCGGCTTGCTCGGATAATCCTCGGCGCAGGATGGCGAACCAAGGAGCGGCGCTGCAAACAGCGCCGCCACCAGGGCCAGCGCGAGCCTTGGGCCGGTCATTTCGGTCTCCCTGCAAATGCCATTTGTTGCGCGGCGATCTGTTGCAATGCAAACAGGCTTCCAACGATAGAACAAATTGTCGACGATGGGCTAGATTTACGGCGCCGGGCGATTGCACTCGCGGGGAGCGGACGCCGGCGCCTCCGTCCTTGTCAATGCCGGCAACAACCGCGCCGAGGCAAAGGCAGTAGCGAGCGAGATCGCCCTCAGCCGGCGTGCGCTCGCCGACGATCTCGCTGCCGATCACATCACAATGAATTGTGCGGTTCCCCCGTTGATCGCACACCCCCCGGCCGAAGGACAAGGATCAGTACACCCTGTGAAAGACAAGCCGGAACCGGCTCATGATCTCACCCATCAGACCCTCGCGGAGGGAACGCGGCAGGTCCGAAGACGTTGCCGGAGGACCACTAGCAAAATCAATTAGCTAGTGGAGCTTCGGATTTGACGTTCGCTTTATGGGGTTCCGGTCAGCGAGGTCCCAAACGTTAAATCCGCTCCATCAAGCGCGCAGATTGCGTGCGGGATGCCGGATAAATACGCTCGGTTGCCCCGATTTTTGATGATACCAATTCGCATTATGAACAGGCACACCCAGGTCGATATCCGTCATTCCACCTGTCCGCACGACTGCCCCTCGGCCTGCGCGCTCGATGTCGAGGTGATCGACGGCCAGACCATCGGCCGGGTGCGCGGCTCGAAGTTGCAGACCTACACCGCTGGCATCGTCTGCGCCAAGGTCGCACGCTATGCAGAACGCATTCATCACCCTGACCGGCTGATGCATCCGTTGCGCCGGACCGGACCGAAGGGTTCCGGCCGGTTCGCACGGATTTCCTGGGATGAGGCGCTCGATGAGATCGCCGAGCGGTTCAACGCGGCCGAGCGCGAGTACGGCGCGGAGTCCGTCTGGCCCTATTACTATGCCGGCACAATGGGGGTGGTGATGCGCGACGGCATCAACCGGCTCGCCCATGTGAAAAAATACTCGCGCTTCTATTCCACGATCTGCGCAAACATCGCCCGCGTCGGCTTTGCCATCGGCACCGGCAAGATCGCCGGCGTCGATCCGCGCGAGATGGGTGTCTCAGATCTCATAGTGATCTGGGGCACCAATCCCGTGAACACCCAGGTCAATGTCATGACGCACGCCTCGCGCGCCAAGAAGGAACGCGGGGCAAAGATCGCAGCCGTGGACATTTACAACAATGACACGATGAGACAGGCCGATATCAAGATCATTCTGCGGCCCGGCACTGATGGCGCGTTCGCTTGCGGCGTGATGCACGTATTGTTCCGCGACGGCTATGCCGACCGCAAGTATATGGATCGCTATACTGATTGTCCGCGCGAGCTTGAATCGCATCTGAAGACCCGCACGCCGGAATGGGCTTCCGCGATTTGCGGCGTGCCGGTCGGCGAGATCGAGGCTTTCGCGCGTGCAGTCGGCGAGACCAAGCGCACCTTTCTCCGCCTCGGTTACGGGTTTACCCGCAGCCGGAACGGCGCAGCGCAAATGCATGCGGCGCTGTGCATTCCCGCGGTCACCGGTGCATGGCAGTACGAGGGTGGCGGCGCCTTCTTCAACAACGCCTCGCTCTGGCGTTTCAACGAGTCGATTGTTGAGGGCCGTGACGCTGTCGACCGCACGACGCGCATACTCGACCAGTCCAAGATCGGCCGTATCCTGACCGGCGATCCCGAAGCGCTATGCGGCGGCGGTCCGGTCAAGGCGATGCTGATCCAGAATACCAACCCGGTGACGGTGGCGCCCGAGCAGATGCTGGTCCGCAAGGGTTTTGCGCGCGAAGATCTGTTCATGGTGGTGCACGAGCAGTTCATGACGGAGACTGCGCAGATGGCCGACATCGTGCTGCCGGCGACCATGTTCATGGAGCACGACGATCTCTATTACGGCGGCGGCCATCAGCATATTTCGGTCGGACCCAAGCTGATCGAGCCGCCCGGCGAATGTCGCTCCAACCACGACGTGCTGCAGGGGCTCGCTCGCCGGCTCAAGGTGAGCCATCCCGGGTTCGAGATGACGTCGCGCGAGCTGATCGACGCCACGCTGAAGCTGAGCGGACACGGCGACATCGCTGCTCTCGAGGCTGATCTCTGGCGCGACCTGCAGCCGGATTTCCGCACCTCGCATTACCTCGACGGCTTTGCTCATGCCGACAAGAAATTCCACTTCAGGGCCGATTGGGCGCATCCGCCGTTCGGCCTGTTGATGGGCGAAGTGGAGAAGATGCCCGGGCTGCCGGACCACTGGACCATCATCGAGGAAGCCGACGAGGCGCATCCGTTCAGGCTCGCCACCAGCCCCTCGCGCAGCTTTCTCAATACCACGTTCAACGAGACCCCTTCAGGGCAGGCCCGCGAAGGCAAAGCCTCCGTGATGATCCATCCGCTAGATGCCGCCGAGCTCGGAATTGCCCACGGTGACGCCGTCACGCTCGGCAATGTCAGGGGCGAGACGACTTTGATCGCAAGACTGTTCGACGGCTTGCGTCGCGGTGTGCTGGTCGCGGAATCCGTCCACCCGAATCGGGACCATATCGGGGGCCGCGGCATCAACACCTTGACCGGCGCCGAGGCCGTCGCGCCGGTCGGCGGCGCGGCATTCCACGACAACAAGGTCTGGGTAAAGAAATTCGTTTCGGCGGCGCCCGGGCCTTAAAGTGCGCGCGGCGGCGGGCTCACACTTGGCTCGGAGCGCCTTCCCAAGGGCCGCAAGGCTGCGTTTCGGCGTCGCTTTGAGGACGAGCCGGGGTGGCGCCCCGTTCGAGCCGGAAAGATATGACGCGGAAGTGCCGCATTGTCGTGACTAATTGTCCGGGATTTCGATGAGCCGAATCGGCAGAGGATTTCAAATGACCGGCTTTTTTCATCGTCAACTGACGGATTACGTGGAATACCACCGCGATCCCAGGAACTGCGCAGCTCACGTGTTTGGCATTATCTTCCTGTTCCTTGCGGCGACTCTTCCGCTCACCATGTGGGACATCTCCGTCCTGGGCGCCCACACCACGATCGCGCCGCTCCTCGTACTGCCTGTCCTGATCTACTGGCTCGCCCTCGATGTCCCGCTTGGGCTCGCCATCGTCGGTGCGGCCGCTTTGTTGCTCTCCGTCGCGGCTGCGATTGTATATCTTGTCGGCGTATCCGGGGTCTGGATCACGACCGCGGTCCTGATCGTCGTCGGCTTGACGGCGCAAATCGTCGGACACCGGGTATTCGAACAGCGCAAGCCATCGCTGCTGGATCATCCCGTTCACTTGCTCCTCGGACCGATGTTCGTGATGGCGAAACTGTTCATCGCGCTCGGATATCGGCACGACCTCGCCGCCATCATCGGACCGGCTGCTGCACCTGCGGCAGCCAGGGCGCCCCATCCTGGCAATTGCTGAGAGGAACCGAAACCAGTTCATGACACGCGTACTCGTCAGCGGCGGCAGCGGCTTCATCGGACAGCATCTTGTTTCGGAGCTTGTCCGGCGAGGGCGGCAGGTGCGTGTTCTCGACATTCGGCTTCCAACCCGGCCGCTGCCTGCGGTGGAATATGTCAAAGGCTCGGTGCTCGACACGGACCTGGTTCACCAATCGATGTCTGGCATCGACGAAGTCTATCATCTGGCCGGTCTTCCGGGCATGTGGAGGCTGGACAGGCGCGAATTCCATGCCGTCAATTTCGGGGGCACCGAGAGCGTTCTGACCGCGGCCCGCCGGCGCGGGGTCGCCCGTTTTCTTCATTGCTCGACCGAGTCGATTCTGTTCCGCGCCTCCCAACCAGATGGCCATTCAGCGGAAGACGCCAGCCTGTCGGCCGATGAGATGCCGGGTCCGTATACGCGCTCCAAGATGTTGGCTGACAGTCTGGCGCTGCAGGCCGCCGCCGACGGCTTTCCGGTGATCGTCGGCTGCCCCACCATGCCGATAGGCCCGCACGATCACAACCAGACGCCGCCGACCGCGATGTTACAGCATTTTCTCGGCGGCGGAGCGCTTCAGCTCTATCTCGACTTCATCGTCAATCTTGTCGACGTCCGCGATGTCGCGACCGGCCTCATCCTGGCGATGGAAAAGGGACGACTGGGGCACCGTTACCTGCTCGGCGGCGACAGCGTTCCGCTCGGGCAGGTGCTGGCGCTGATGGCGACCATCAGCGGCCGTCGCAAGCTCTTCATTCCGATACCGGGGCGGCTCGCCGAACTGGCGGCCGCGGTGATAGAGTTCAGGGCCAATCAGATGACGCATCGCATGCCCGCAGCGACGGTCGAGGGCGTGCGTATCGCGCGGCGAGCGGCAGCGCTCTCGATCGGGAAGGCGCAGCGTGAACTCGGCTATGCGCCTCGTTCCATCGAGCCGGTGCTGCATGAGACGATCGCCCGCATGATGGGGGTGCCTGTCAGTAAGGTTTTGAAGCATGCTGTTTGATCGCGTCAGTGAAATCATCGGCGCCGCTTCGAGCGGCTGGATCGGTACCTGGCCGACAAAACTGTTGGCGCTGATCTGGCTCGCCTGGGTCATCAGCTGGATCGGCGCATCATTCTGGCAGGGGCGAACCAAGACTCATGTGCGAGCTCGGGATGCATGGGCCTACCGGCTGCCCATCCTGCTAGGGGCGATCCTGCTATCGCCTTGGGCCGCCCAGGCGGTGGGAGCAAGGCCACTCTACGATCCCGGAACCGCAGGGACCTACGCGCTGACCGTCGTGGTGTTGCTCGGCATTTCCTTCACCTGGTGGGCGCGCATCCATCTCGGGCGCTTCTGGTCCAATGCCATCACGCACAAGGAAGATCATCGCATCGTCGATACCGGGCCTTACGGATTGGTGCGGCATCCGATCTACACCGGACTGATTCTGGCGATTCTCGCCACGGGAGTTGCGCTTGCGACATGGACCGCGCTGGTTGGGGCGCTTCTCATCTCGTTCGGCGAATGGCAGAAGGCACGCATGGAAGAGGGCTTCCTTAGCGCCGAGCTTGGCCGTGATGTTTACGGGCCATACTGCCGCCGCGTGCCGATGATCGTGCCGTTTCTGCGGCGCTCCTAGCGCTTGGACACCACATGCTCGGACGCGGCGGCCGGCGGCGTGAGATAGCGTGGAACGATCACCCGCTGCCCGGCCGCAAGCGGCGCATCGTCCGGCATCTGGTTGACCTGGGTCAGCGACCACAACGGCAGATGATACTGCGCGGCGAGCGCCTGCAACGTATCACCGGAGTGCGCGTCGACGACCATGCCGCTGTCCCAAAGCTCGATATCCTGTTTCGGCGGCACGACGTAGCGCAGCTGGACGGTCTCGCCATCCGCTTTCGCCGGTGTCGCGGAGAGCTGTAGAATCTTGGTCACCAGCTGCTGGTGGATGGCGTCCACCTTGTCGATGGTGATGTGCGAGACCTCGTCATGCTGGTCGAGGTCGTAACTGGCATAATTGCCCTGAAAGCCTTGGGTCGGCTTGATATCGCCGCCGCCGAGAATGTTCTTCGACAGAAAGATATTGATGAAACGCTCGACATTGAGCGGCACGTCCGGGCTCAGATGCGCCGGATCGATGGTGACGACCAGGCTGACGGGAATTCCCTCCTCCTGCAGCCTCTCGGAGAACTGCAGTGCGCAGCGTCCGCCCATGGAGTGGCCGATGAGAATGACCGGCTCGGGATCCCGGCGGTAATCGTCGACCGCTCTTGAGGCGACAAGGCCGCAGATCGTGAACTCGTAAACCTCGGCCGCAATTCCGGCGCGCTGGATCTGCTCGGTCAACCTGTCCATGCCGCGCGAGAAAATTGGGCCCAACGCGCCCCGAAACAGATAGGCGCGCCCGCGGGGCACGATCGGCTGCTCGGTCGTCTGTGTGTCGGCCGGCGCCGCAGGCGTGTGCGAGGTGTGCAGCGCGGTCTGCTTCGTCGCCGCGACGGGGCCGGCGATCGCAAGCCGGGTCCCGCTGCAGACGAGCGCGGCAAGCACCGTGGCGGCCAGCAGGGCCGTAACCCGCGCAGGATGAATCCGCCTTCTCGTCACTGCTTGCACATTCGCCGCTGTGGGTGCCGACAACGGCCAGATGCGCCGTCGGTCGCGCTACCCGCGTGGCATGACCGACGAATGGGCGGAATTTGAGGCGTTGCCGGGCGAAGCTCCCGCCGGCACGGCCAATCAGTTGGCCGCGGCTGCCCGTTTCGGCCCTGAGGCCTGCCGGGCCGGCGCGGGCGGCCTGCCTGTCGCCGGGGCGACACGCGGGCGGCCGAACACGGCCGCGTCGATCGCCGCAATGACCTTTTCCTGGATCACCTCGTTCTTGTCGATCGTCAGGTGCCCCACGCCCGGCACTGCCTCGACGTCGACATTCTCCAGCGTTCCGCTGAAGTTTTTGGCCCTTTCCACCCGGGTCCCCGCGCCATTGGCGACGTAGAAATTGATGTAGCGTCCGACGCGGCCTGAAAGGCTTGTGTGGAACACCGAGTCGAGCCCGATCGCCAGCTTGACCGGAACACCATGCTGATCCAGCCGCTCCACGATATCCGGGAGACAGGTCGCGCCGGAGGAGTGGCCGACCAGAATGATCATCTTTGCGCGCCCGCTCCTGTATTCGGCCGCGGCGTCGTCGGCGATCGAAGCCCACATCATATGATTGTGGACGGTAGCGGTGATGCCTTGTCGCTGCAGCCTGGCGGCGATCTCGTCCATGCCGAGCGAGAAGATGTTGAGAACGCCGCGAACGAGGTAAACGTGAGCCTCGGCGGCAACCGGCGCCGCATGTACCGTGCGCGCATGAAGCGGAAACGCCAGCAAGGCAAACGCGATTGCCGCGGCTTTCAGCCAGGCCAGGGACGGCGACAAAAATCCGTCGAAGTGCGCCGCACGATCGCTGTCTGCCATCATGGTTCCCCTCGGGCCAGTGGTCCAATTCTAACATTCGCATCCCGGTGCAGCGGGCATGTTTGCGAATGTTAGAATCGGGCCACTGGCAGATTCAATTACCTGGTGGAGCTTTGGATTTGACGTTCGCTTTATGAGGCCGCAGCCGGCAGGGTAGCGAACGTCAAATCCGCTCCACCAGCCGGATGATGATTGAGGTACCATTCCGCTGTTCGCATCTGCAATAGATGACGCTGGCGGAAGCCCATTTTCTCGGCCGGCGCGGCTCTCATGCAACAGAAAAGCCGGTTTTGAGAAGAACCCTCGCATTCACCCTCGTTCATCCCAACCCGCTGATCTCGCCGGCGAACATCCGAGCCCGCGCCTGGGAAATTAGCCGCTTTGCGCAAGAAATCGCCCTTGCAGTCTCCCTTCATCCCGTCGCAAATCCCAAGATATTGGCAGCAGACAGGCGGGCAGTGCGATGAGTGGGAACAACAATGTGATCCTCGAGAAGCGTGGACAGGCGTTCTGGATCACCATCAACCGGCCGGACAAGCGCAATGCGCTCAACGGAGATGTGATCGCCGGCATCGCCAGGGGCTATCGTGCGGCCCATGAGGATGGCGAGGTGCGCGTCATCGTACTGACCGGCGCGGGCGACAAGGCGTTTTGCGCCGGCGCCGACCTGCAGAACTCGGGTGCGGCGTTCTCGATGGATTTTTCCAAACCCAATGTCGACTACGCCGACCTCCTGCGGCTGTCGCAGAACGCGACCAAACCGGCGATCGCCCGGGTCGGCGGCGTCTGCATGGCAGGCGGCATGGGGCTGTTGTGCATGACCGACATGGCGGTCGCCGCCAATCACGTGATCTTCGGGCTGCCGGAGGTCAAGGTCGGCGTGTTCCCAATGCAGGTGATGAGCCTGTTGCAATCGATCGCGCCGCCCCGGCTTGTCAACGAGTGGGCGCTGACCGGCGAGCCGTTCGACGCGAAAGCCGCGCAGGCCGCCGGCCTGCTCAACTATCTCGTGCCCGCGGCCGAGCTCGATGCCAAGGTGGAGTGGCTGATCGGCCGCATTATCGACAAGTCGCCGACCGCGATCCGGCGCGGCAAATATGCCATGCGCGCGATCGCCTCGATGTCGTTCGACCAAAGCATCGCCTATACCGAAAGCCAGATCGCGCTCTTGGCCATGACCGAGGATGCCCGGGAGGGACTGAAGGCGTTCGGCGAAAAGCGCAAGCCGTCGTGGACGGGGAAATAGCCGCGTCGTCCTCGTGGTGCGGCAGCGCGCAGTTTCTGATTTGAATGTCAAACAGCCGATTCCTCCGTCGTTGCGAGGAGCGAAGCGACGAAGCGCACCTTTGCCACCTTACATTTCCGCCGTCATTCCGGGACGCGCCGTTAGGCGCGGGCCCGGAATCCATATTCCGAGCCGTGGTTATGGATTCCGGGCTCGCGCGTTCGCGCGCCCCGGAATGACGGTAGAGAAGCGATGAGACATACCCGGGCCTTCCCGCGGCGCGACGCGCCCGAGTTTTGCGAGAAGCGCGTCCCTCGAAATCAGGAGGGCGCAGGGAAGACCGGGTGCCAGCCGCACCCATGGCCTCGCGTGCAACAAAAAGCACGCGAGTCGTGACCACAGGTACCGCCGAACAAGCCCGGCCT
>Ga0265339_10002423_pt1 | contig 13369 bp, 10 predicted proteins | sample 4CB219metaG_FD_202085 | JGI IMG/M metagenome (GOLD analysis project Ga0265339, IMG submission 202085) | Rhizosphere microbial communities from Carex aquatilis grown in University of Washington, Seatle, WA, United States - 4-CB2-19 metaG | ecosystem: Host-associated > Plants > Roots >...
CGAGCGCCGATGAGATGATCGGCGCCAAGCTCGATCAATGTTTTCCCGAGGCAGACACGCGCCTGAAGCTGTGGGATCGCCCGAACCACCCGATCGAAGGCGACCTCCAGCATAAAGACGGGACGAGAACGCCGGTCGAACTGATCCAGCGGTCGGTCGATTTTGTCGGCAAGTCGCATCGCGCAATCGCGGTTCGCGATCTTAGCGCGCGGAAAAAGGCGGAACAGCATATCCGCTTTCTCGCCCATCACGACGCCCTGACCGGCCTTCCCAATCGCAGCAACTTCAACGCCAGACTCGACCATGAGATCGAAGCCGCGGTGGCGAGCGGGCAGCGGCTTGCGGTTCTGTGTCTCGACCTCGACCGGTTCAAGGAGGTCAATGATCTGTTTGGACACGCGTCGGGCGACCGGGTGCTGCAGACTTTTGCAAAACGCATCACCGGTCTATTGGACGACAGCCAGATGATGGCGCGACTGAGTGGCGACGAGTTTGCCATCATCGTTCCGGGACTGTCCAATCCGTCCGTCGCCGGCCGTATCGCCGAAAGCATCCTCGAGGCGCTGCAAAACGCGGCGGCCGAGACTGTGGAAAGCGATGCGGCGGTTGCCGCCAGCATCGGCATCGCGATTTGTCCCGATGACGCGACCGATCGACATGCCTTGCTCTCGCACGCCGACACCGCGCTCTATCGCGCGAAGAATGAAGGCCGTGCGACCTATCGGTTCTTCGAGGCATCGATGGGCGCGGCGGTTCGCGACCGGCGTCTGCTGGAGCATGATTTGCGCAATGCCATTTCCCGCGCGGAGTTGAGGCTTGTCTACCAGCCGCAGCAGGATATCCGCACCGGCGCCGTCGTCGGCTTCGAGGCGCTGCTGCGCTGGAAGCACGCAACGCGCGGGGACGTCTCGCCAGCGGAGTTCATTCCCATCGCCGAGGACACCGGCGCTATTCTGCAGATTGGCGAATGGGTGCTTCGGGCCGCATGCCGGGAGGCGGCGACCTGGACCAGGCCATTGACCGTTGCGGTGAATGTTTCCGCGGTGCAGATCCACAACGCAAACTTCGCCCATGCGATTCACGAGATCCTGTACGAGACCGGGCTTGCGCCCGCGCGGCTGGAACTGGAGATCACTGAAACCGCCCTGGTTCGCGATCTGCACCGCGCGCTCGCCACGCTGCGACGAATCAAGATGCTGGGCGTTCGCATTGCGATGGACGACTTCGGCACCGGCTATTCGTCGTTGTCGAACCTGCGCGCCTTTCCGTTCGACAAGATCAAGATCGACGGCTCCTTCATCAAGTCGGTCAACGTCAATGATCAGGCGGCCGCGATCGTGCGCTCCGTGCTCGGATTGGGGCGGGCGCTGCATCTTCCGGTGCTGGCGGAAGGGGTCGAGACCACGGCGGAGTTGGCTTTTCTCGAAAGCGAGCATTGCAATGAGGCGCAGGGTTATCTGCTCGGACGGCCCGACAATATTGAGAATTTCCGTCAGCTGACCCACGGGGCAGATGAATCCAAAGAGCGGCCGATTGTCGTTCCGATCGCGCCGAAATCGTCGACCGGGTGAATTTGCGGAGGCTTGGCGGCCCCTCAGGCTTCTCGCACCTTGGCGGCTTCACCATAAAATACAAGTTTAGATTGCAATACGATCGAGCGCCAACGGCGAAATTGAAGCGGTAAAATAATAGTCCTTCGGGCGTGACTTGCGGACGACAGCGGAGCGTTGATCCGAAGGCACGCTGATTGTCGCCTCGACGCCGGGAGTTCCGACGGCCATAATTGCGGCCGGACGGTAGAGGAATTGGGGCGCGGATGCTGACTTCGGCGGAACTCGTATGGTTGCTGGCGGCCGTCGCCAAGGGCGACCGGGCGGCTTTCGAGCGGCTATATGCGGCCACCCGCGCGAAACTCTATGGGGTGGTCCTGCGTATCTTGCGTCGAAGCGACCTTGCAGACGAGGTCATTCAGGAGACCTATCTCAAGATCTGGACCAGTGCGGCTCAGTTCAATCCGGCGCTCGCAACGCCGATCACCTGGATGGTGGCGATCGCCCGCAACCGCGCGATCGATCTGATCCGCAAGAAAACCGAAGTCTCGATCGAAGAGGAATCGGATGCCATGGATGTCGCGGCCGAAACCTCCGATCCGCTGGCGGGACGCGAGCTAACCGAGGAGCTCAAGCGCCTGCTGGCGTGCATGGGCAAGCTCGACGGCGAACGCCAGCGGCTGGTGCTGCTCGCCTATTACAGCGGCTGGACGCGCGAGCAACTGGCGGTGAACTTCGACAAACCGGTGAACACGATCAAGACCTGGTTGCGCCGGAGTCTGGTGGAAATCCGGGAGTGCCTCGGGTCATGATCTCCGACGACAGTCTCGATCCGCAGGCACTCGCGGCTGAATATGTGCTCGGCACTCTCGATCCCGAGGAACGCGCGCGGGCGCAAATGCTGCTCGACACCGACACGGCATTTGCCGGGCGGGTGCAATATTGGGAACGGCGGCTGGGCGAATTGCAGGCGATGGTCGATGCGGTCGAACCGCCGTCCCATGTGTGGGAGCGACTTTCAGCCCGTCTCGACGCGCAGGCGCCGAGCAGCGCGATCCGGCTCCCGGGTCTGGCCGAGCGCGGCGGTTTCGAACCGGTGGATGACAGCGACGTGGTGGTCGATCTCACGCGGCGGCTGCGGCGCTGGCGCGAGAGCACGATGTTCACCGGTGCGCTTGCCGCCGGACTGGCGGCATTGGTGATCGCCTCGGTGCTGGCGCCGGATATCCTGCCGGAGCGGTTGCGGCCGAAGCCGCGCGTGGTGGAGGTGGTGAAGACCGAAGTGGTGAAGTCCGAACCGTCGCGCTTCGTCGCCGTGCTGCAGCAGGACGCGGCCTCTCCGGCCTTCATCCTGACGGTCGACATCGAAGGCCGCAGCCTGACGGTGCGGCGGGTCGCCGCCGATGTTCCGTCCGAGAAGAGCTATGAGTTGTGGCTGGTGTCCGATCGCTATCCGGCGCCGCGCTCGCTCGGGGTGGTCGGCGACACCGAATTCACAGTCGACGGCAAGCTCGGGGCCTATGATCCCGCCACCATCACCGAGGCGACCTACGCGGTCACGCTCGAACCGGTCGGCGGTTCACCCACCGGCATCGCCACCGGGCCGGTGCTTTGGACCGGCAAGCTGGTGCAGGCGTTGCCGGGCGCACGGCCGTCCGCGCCGCGCGCGCCGTAGGGCTGAAAGCGCAGACGCCTGTTTGACGTGTGACCGACAGCGACCCCTCAACGGGCGTCATTCCGGGGCGCGCGAACCGCGAGCCCGGAATCCATTTTTCTCGTTTTCTCGTTCGCGGAGTTATTAGAGGGATGCTTGTCGCTCGAGATTCCGGACTCGCGAGCTCTGCTCACGCCCCGGAATGACGGGTTCCACTGACGGACAGGCGCTCGTTAGCGAATTTCCGTCGTCTGATGGCCTATGGCCATCATTGCCGGGCCGACTTTCACCGGCGTCACGATGCGGGCGCTGGTGCCGTCTTGCGGGACCGAGCGGGCGCTGATCCCAACCGCCATGACGGCAATCGACGCGATCAACGCTACAACCACGATCTTGAGGTGGGTTCGGCTGTCGGCGGTTACGATCGATGTGTTGTTGGTCATGGGCTCTCTCCGGGTCTCTTCCGTTAGTCGCTGCTGCCGCAGTAAAGGTTCAGAGGTATTCCTTGCTATCACCCGGAGCAGACAGGAACTTTCTCCGGTTACCGGCAACGCCAACGGCGTCCTAATGCATCCCTAACGTGGCACCCCATCGGTTCGTTCCAAGCCCCGTTCACAAGCGATTGAAAATGGCGTGAAGGGGCGGGGACAAGGCCTGCGGGCAGGCGGGTGAGCCCCGATCGCGGACGATGTCCGGCCGTGCCGATGGCAATGTTCTGGTTCTTAAATGCTGCCGACGGTCTTCAGGCGCGCGCGCGGGTGGATTTCGGACTGCGACAGCACCGTGGTCTGGGCGCGGAAGCGTTCGACGATCGAGCGCACGAACGGCCGGATGCTGCTCGAGGTCACGAGCACCGGCGCTTCGCCCTGGCGCGCCGCTTCCTCGAAGCGTTCGCGGATCAGCGCAATGAACTCGGTCAGTTTCGAGGGCTGCATCGCCAATTGGCGGTCGTCGCCCTGGCCGACGACCGAATCCGCGAAGGCCTGTTCCCACTTCGCCGATAACGCGATCAGCGGGAGATAGCCGCCGGGCGTGGTGTGCTGGGCGCAGATCTGGCGGGCGAGGCGGGTGCGCACGTGCTCGGCCAGCATGGACGGGTTCCGGGTATGGCTGAGGCCGTCGGCGATGCCTTCGAGAATGGTCGAGAGATCGCGGATCGAGATCCGCTCGGTCAGCAGATATTGCAGCACGCGCTGGATGCCGGTGACGGTGATCAGGCTCGGCACGATGTCCTTGATCAGTTCGCCCTGTTCCTTCGGCAGCTCCTTCAGCAGCTTCTGCACTTCGCCGTAGGACAACAGATCGCTCATGTTGCCCTTGAGCAATTCGGTGAGGTGGGTCGCGAGCACGGTGGCGGCGTCGACCACGGTGTAGCCCTTGACTGAGGCTTCTTCCTTGAGTGATCCGTCGACCCAGGTCGCCGGCAGTCCGAAGGTCGGCTCGGTGGTGTGGGTGCCCGGCAGGTTCACCTGCCCGCCGGCGGGATCCATGACCATGTATTGGCCCGGCCACACGCGGCCATTGCCGGCGTCCACTTCCTTGATCTTGATGGTGTAGGCGTTCGCCTCGAGCTGCACGTTGTCGAGGATGCGCACCGCCGGCATGACGAAGCCCATTTCCATCGCCAGCGAGCGGCGCAGCGCCTTGATCTGCTCGGTCAGACGGTCGGTGCCGTCGGGCGAATTGACCAGCGGCAGCAGGGCGTAACCGAGCTCGATCTTGAGATCGTCGATCTTGAGCGAGGCCGAGATCGGTTCTTCCACCGGTGCCGCCTTGGCCTCGGTTTCCGCCTTCTGGGTCTCGGCAACCACATTCGCCTTGGTGCGCTTGTGGATCATGTAAGCGATCGCGGTCGCGCCGCCGCCCAGCAGCAGGAACGGCAGCATCGGAATTCCGGGCAGCATCGACATCACGATCATGACCGCGCCCGACATTCCGAGCGCGTTCGGATAGCCGGAGAGCTGGCGCAGCAGCGCCTTGTCCGCCGCTTCGCCGAGGCCGGCTTTCGAGACCAGCAGGCCGGCGGCGGTCGATACGATCAGCGCCGGCACCTGGGTGACGAGGCCGTCACCAACGGTGAGCAGGGTGTAGCTCGAGGCCGCGTCGGAAAACGAAATGCCCTGCTGGGCGATGCCGATGATCATGCCGCCGATGATGTTGATGAACACCACCAGCAGGCCGGCGATGGCGTCGCCGCGCACGAACTTGGAGGCGCCGTCCATGGCGCCGAAGAACGAGCTTTCGTCTTCGAGCTGCTTGCGGCGGCGGCGGGCTTCCTTTTCGTCGATCAGGCCGGCGGACAGATCGGCGTCAATCGCCATCTGCTTGCCGGGCATGGCGTCCAAGTTGAAGCGCGCCGCGACTTCGGCGATGCGGCCGGAACCCTTGGTGATGACGACGAAGTTCACCATGACCAGGATGGTGAACACGATGATGCCGATGACGAAGTTGCCGCCCATCACGAAGTTGCCGAACGCTTCGATGACGTGGCCGGCGGCGGCGGTGCCTTCGTGGCCGCGCGACAGGATCAGGCGGGTCGAGGCGAGGTTGAGCGCGAGCCGCAGCATGGTCGCGATCAGCAGCACGGTCGGGAACGCGGAGAATTCCAGCGGCGCCTGGATGAACAACGCCGTCATCAGGATCAGCACCGAGAACGTGATCGAGATCGCGAGCGCGAAATCCAGCAGCAGTGGCGGCAGCGGCAGCAGCAGGACGACGAGGATCGCAAGAATGCCGACCGCGAGCAGGATGTCGCCGCGCCGAAGCACGTCGCCGATCTGCGAGAAGGACGGTAAATTCAAACCGGATGTCGCGCCGCCGGATGTCGGGCCGTCGGCCGCGGTGACGTCGCTCATGGTGCGGTCACCCACCCTGGTACGGTGGCGTGGAGATTTCGACCGTGGTCGCGGCGCGCGCTCATAAAACCTTCAAATCCAAAAGCCGCCACGACAATCACAGTTTTGACGCGTGGGTGCCGTACTTGCGGCCGGCAATAATTGCCGGGTGCATGGTTAGCGAAGTGTTAACGTCAGGCCCTCGACCCGCGCGGCGGCGCCGGTTCGCGGCCGCCTGCTGCTTTAATGCCACGATGACGGAGCGCGGGATCGTGCACGCGTTGCACGCGACGGCGTCCATGGGTGTTGTATTCAACCAGGATCCGTCCGCCACATCTTCGACGAAGACTTGAACAGTTCTTCAGAAATCGACATTACGGCACAGAAAGCTTTCCTAAGTTTAACTTGATGAAGTCTTCAAGGCGCTTCATGTTGCATTCAACGAATGCTTCATGGAGGAAGCCATGTGGAAAACAGTTTTGGCCGCGACCGCCGCCGTAGCGATTGCCGGCACGTCGCTGGTCTACGGTCAGCAACGCTACAACAATGACTTTGCCGGTCGGGACGGAGCGCATCACTGGCGCCCGAGCGCCGAGGACATCGGCGCCTTCACCGACGCGCGGGTTGCCGCACTCAAGGCCGGGCTGAAGCTGACACCCGACCAGGAGAAGAGCTGGCCGGCGTTCGAGCAGGCCTATCGCGATCTCGCCAAGTTGCGCGCCGACCGCATGAAGGCACGGTTCGAGCACGGCGGCCCGCGCGGCGAGCAGGCCGCCGGCGACCAGGGCGCGAACGAAGGCAATCCAATCGATCGCCTGCAGCGTCGGGCTGATGCTCTCACCACTCGCGGCACTGCGCTCAAACACCTCGCCGATGCCGCCGGCCCGCTCTACAACAGCCTCGATGATGGCCAGAAGCATCGCTTCCTGATGCTGTCGCGGCCGATGGGCCCCCGCCACCACGAGCACTTCGCCTTCTGGCGCATGCATCGCGGGGAGGATCAGGGCCAAGATCAGGGTCACGACCAGAACCAGAAGTAATTCCCTTAGCGATCGATTTCCGGGCCACGGCCCGGCCAATCGATCCGAAGTAGTCGCGGAGTAACCGGTCGCGCACCCCCCTGTCTCCCCCCAGCCCCCTGCGATCGGGGATCCGTTGCGAGCCGCCGGGCCAAAGCTCGGCGGTTTCGCGTTTGGGGAAGGCGGCCGGGCCCGAGAGCACCCCCACAGCCCATTCGCTGGACAGTGCGGCAGGGCTTTGCTACACGACGCCGGCTCGCTTGCCCGGTGCAGGCGGACATTCGGGCGCATAGCTCAGTTGGTAGAGCAGCTGACTCTTAATCAGCGGGTCCAAGGTTCGAGTCCTTGTGCGCCCACCATTCCCAAGCATCTGACAATAATAAGCTAAGTAAAACGATCGCGGTGGTGATTTCGGCCCGAACAGCGCATTCGAAAAACCCGGTGCACCGGCCCTGTGCCGAGGCCTTCGGGGCGCGTCGGCCGTTCGCGTGCGCCCGCCGCCGAGGCCGCAGATGTTCGACTTGACCCTCTCCTTCGATAACGGTCCGGAGCCGGACGTCACTCCGTTCGTGCTGGAGGTGCTGGCCCGGCGCGGCATCAAGACGACCTTTTTCGTCATCGGCGAGAAAATCGCCGATCCGGCGCGGCGCGCGCTGTCGGAGCGGGCCCACGCCGAGGGCCATTGGATCGGCAATCACACCTACACCCACAGCATCCCGCTTGGGCGCAGTCCGGACCCGGACGTTGCCGAGAACGAGATTGGGCGCACGCAAGCGCTGATCGGTGGTCTCGCGCGTCCCGAGCGGCTGTTCCGCCCGTTCGGCGGCGGCGGGCATCTCTCCGACGGTTTGCTGACGCGCTCCTGCGTCCGGCTTCTCACCGACGGCGGCTACACCTGCGTGTTGTGGAATACGATTCCCCGGGACTGGGACGATCCGGACGGTTGGGTCGCGCGGGCGATCGAACAATGCCGGTCGCAGGACTGGCCGCTGATGGTCTTGCACGATCTCCCCAGCGGAGCGATGCGCCATCTCGAGCGCTTTCTCGACGCGGTGCAGGAGGCCGGCGCCCACCTGCGCCAGGATTTTCCCCCGGCCTGCGTGCCGATCCGGTCCGGCACGATTGCGCTGTCGGTCGATGGGTATACGTCGGATGTGGGGTAGGGGGCGCGTGGCCGTAGCGCGCATTTAGCCCACGTCACCGCCGCTGACGTTCGACGCAACGGTCCGAAACTCGTGGCCTACTTCGCCACCCGGATCACGATCTTCCCGAAGTGCGCGCCCGAGGCCATGTGCTGGTAGGCCGCGATAACGTCATCGAAGCCGAAGATCTTGTCGATCACCGGCTTGATCTTGTTCACGGCGATGGCGCGGTTCATGGCGTCGAACATTGCGGTCGAGCCGACGGAAATGCCCTGGACGTTGGCGCGTCGCGCCAAGATCAGTCCCGGATTGAGCTCGGTTGCCGGTCCGCTCAAGTTTCCGATCAGGCCGATCCGGCCGCCGACGCGGATCGAGCCGAATGATCGCGCGATGGTGCCGGCGCCGCCGACCTCGACCACGCAATCGACGCCGCGGCCGCCGGTGAGAGTCATCGCCGCTTTTTCCCAATCGGGCGTGGTCTTGTAGTTGATGCCGTGGTGGGCGCCCATCTGCTTCGCGCGTGCGAGCTTGTCGTCGCTCGAGGAGGTGATGATGACCTCAACGCCCATGGCTTTGGCCAATTGCAGCCCGAAGACCGAAACGCCTCCGGTTCCCTGCAGCAGCACCGATTTGCCGGCGATCAGTCGGCCGTGCTCGATCATCGCGTGCCACGCGGTCACCGCGGCGCAGGGCAGGGTGGCGCCTTCTTCAAGCGACAAGTGCTCGGGCAGTTTCACCACGCCGTCCTCTTCGAACGCGACGTATTGCGCCAGCGCGCCGTCGATGCCGCCGCCGAGCGCGCTCAGGTGCGTGTCCGGTCCGGGCTCTCCCGCATACCAACGCTGGAAGAAGTTGCCGGCCACCCTGTCGCCGACCTTGACGCGCTGCACGCCGTCGCCGACCGCGATGACATCGCCGGCGCCATCCGACAGCGGAACGACGTTCTCGCGCACCGGCATGCGGTAAGCGCCGCGGGCGATGGCGAGGTCGCGATAGTTGATCGAGCAGGCCGCAATCTTCACCAGGACCTGGCGATGGGTCGGCTTGGGATCCGGCCGCTCGACCTTGACCAGGGCCTCGACGCCGGCGCCGCCTTTGGGCAATTGATAAGCAAACATCTTTCATCCTCGCATGGGTGCGATCGAACGCGGCGGAGGCTATCAGATGGACGCAGGCGCGGTCAGGGGGATCGCGTCACACTTTTCAAATGCCGCGCGCATAGCCCAGCCGATCAAAGTCGCGCTCATAGGCCTGGTAAACGCGCTTTGCGAGAGCGCCGGTGTAGTATTGCGGCCAGGGTTGATGGCGAGACCGATGCTGCGGCGTGATGGTCGCCTGTCTCAGTCGCGCGTAGCCGTCGATGTGATGAAGCACGCGGGCAATATCTGTTTCGAAATGTTCGATCTTGCCGATGAAATCCAGATCGATTCCGGGCATTCCGAGAATATCGTCCTGCAATTGCCAATGCGCGTCGATGCGCTGATCGGCAGTGGCGTTTGCGAAGGTGACGAAATCGGCAAATGACAAGGTCCGCTCCGCTCCCACCGGGAGCGAAGCATCGATCGCTGGGCGGTGCCGCAGATATTTTTCGATAAATGAGTCGCCCTGGACCAGCGGTTTATTCTGGAATTTGTCCGCCCATGCCGAGACCAGTCGCTCGTAGGGATTGCGCACAAATGAAAACCGCAATGCCTGCGGGTCCGTCGCCGTCCGGTAGAACGTTGACAGACCGACCTGCGACGGCGACTTAAGTCCGGAATATCGGCGCTTGTGGAGATGCTCGAATGACGTGGCATTCCAGCCAATGAGCGAACTTAGAATCATCTTGATCGTCGTCGAGGCGCATTTGGGGACGTTGACGTAAATCAGGCGGTAGTCTGGAAGGACGTCGATATGGGCGTCGGGATCGTAGCCGCGGTTTTTCAGGTTCGAATAAAACGACGCAGCTTGGGCGTCGAAATGGCCTTCAAAACGATTGGTGATCTTGGTGAAGGTACGAGAGATAAAATTCTCGTAAATTCTTGCAGCGCCGGAGGAATTTGGAGCCACTTGCGACCTACATCCGTGGAGGTCGCGCCGAGGTGATATACGGATTTCCAGGAAACTAGACAACACCATAATGCGGCCCCGGTGGAGGAGTTCTTCGGGCCTTCCTCGGTCAATTAAGTCCCTTCAGAAGCATCGGATGCGGCTTGTCAGTGCCACGGGTTCCCGGCATGAGATGGCGGAACGCCGGCTTCCTTTTTTGGAGTAGCGACAATCAGCGAGCCCTCGATATCGATGACGCAGACGCGGGCCCGCGGGGTCAAGCGCGCGCGGACCAAGCGGCACGCCCGGCCGCCCGCCGGGAAGCGGCGCGACGCGGCGGCGACCAAGGGGCGCATACTGCAGGCCGCCATGCGCGAGTTCGCGGCCAAGGGCCTGGACGCCGCGCGGATCGAAGATATTGCCGATGCCGCCGGCGCCAATCGGCGCATGGCCTATTATTATTTCGGCAGCAAGGAAGGCCTCTACCTGGCGGCGCTGGAAGCGAGTTACTTCGAACTGGTTGAAGTCGAGGAAGCGATCGATGTCGCGGCACTGGCGCCGCTGGAAGCCATCGAGGCGCTGATCGCCGCCAAGTTCGAGCACTACGTAAAATATCCGCACTACGTCGAATTCGTGAAGATGGAAAACCTCTATCAGGCGCGTCACCTGAAGACGTCGCGTCGCATCGCGGAGATGCGGGCGCCGCTGATTTCGATCATCAAGCGCGTGCTGCAGCGCGGCGCCGCCACGGGGGTGTTCCGCAAGCGGGTCGATCCCCTCGATCTCTATCTTTCGATCTGCGCGCTCGGGTTTTTCGTGTTCTCCAACCGGCACACGTTGGGGGTGATCTTCAATGCCGATGTCACCAGTCCGCAAGCCTTGCGTCGCCGGCGCGCGCTGATCATCGCAATGATTACGGCGTATCTAACGCCGGAGACGGCGAAACGCTGACCCATCCGGCCGGTGGATCGGCTTGACAGCCGGCGGCCTGCTCATTTAACTCACGCATGAGTTAATAAACGACAGAAAAATGCATTTGGGACGAGACGCATGAAGGTTCTGATCACCGGCGGGATGGGTGTTATCGGCGCGGAGGCCAGCCGCAAATTCGTGCGCGAAGGCCACCGGCCGGTGGTGTTCGCGCGCCACCGCGACGACCGGCTGGTCGGCGACATCCTCGACAAAATCGACTTTGAGGCCGGCGATATTCTCGACATGCCGCGGCTGCTTGGCGTGATCAAGCAGCACCAGGTGACCCATATCGTGCATTCGGCCGCCTTCGTCGGCGCCGTGTCCGCCGCCAATCCGGCGCTCAGCATCCAGGTCAACGTGATGGGCACGGTCAATGTGCTGGAGGCGGCGCGGCTATTCGACGTGCGGCGCGTGGTCTACACCAGCGCCAAGGGCGTCTATGGTCCGGTTCTCGGCGCGTACGGCCCGCCCACCTACAAGCCGATGCCGGAGGACATGCCAAAAAATCCGCAGCGGATCTACGACAGCGCCAAGCTGATGAGCGAGCAGACCACGCTGTACTATGCCAATAATTTCGGCATCGACGCGGCTATTCTGCGGTTTGCGACCACCTACGGTCCGGGCAAGACCGCGCGCCACGGCAAGATGGGTGTCACCAGCCAGATCGTCGAAAGTCCGTTTCACGGACTGCCGTTCAAGCATCCCTACGGCAGCGAAGCTAAAGACGACTTCATTTACAACAAGGATTCCGCGCTCGGCATCTATCTCGCGACCGTCGCCGACAAGGTGCCGAGCCGGGTCTACAATATCGGCAGCGGCGAGGGCATCGGTCTCGGCGACATCGCGGCGGTGGTTCGCAAACGGATCCCCGGCGCGCAGATCGAGATCGGGCCGGGCGACAATTTTCTCGGCATGCCGTATCCGCCGCACGGGGTCTATGATGTCAGCCGCGCGCGCGATGAACTCGGCTTCAAGCCGGACTACGATATCGACCGTGCGATCGCCGACTACATCGCGAGCCTTGAGCGCATGCGCGCCCAGGGCGTCTGATCGTTCCGAGGAGACGCTGGCATGCGCGAGAAGCTCGAACTGGTGCGGCTGTCGCTCACGGAGCGGGACCGGCGCTGGGCGCTGACACGCAAGGAAATGGAGATCCGCGGGCTCGATTGCCTGGTGCTCTGGGGCTGGCCGGCGGTCTGGGATTTCTGCACCGCCAACGCGCGCTATCTGTCGCCGATCGGCGGCAACGCGGAATTCAACGTGCTGGTGTTCCCGTTGCGCGGCGAGCCGACCACGTTCGTGATGATGCCGACCTTCGTCGACGGCTGGCGGGCGGCACAGGATTGGGTCTCCGACGTTCGGCCGCGGCGCGGCACCTGGGCGGACAGCGTCGTCGATCGTATCGCGGAACTCGGACTGACCAAGGGCCGCGTCGGCATGGACGGGCTCGCGGGGCCGCTCGATCCGGACGGATGGTTGCCGCACAGCGTGTTCACGCGTCTCGGCGAACTGCTGCCGCAGGCCGAGTTCATCAATCTCGACGACATGATGGAGATGCTGCGCACGGTCAAGAGCGAGGAGGAATTGCAGGTGCTGGCCCGCGCGGCCAAGCTCGGCGACCTCATGTTGACGACCTGTCGCGACATCGCGCGCCCGGGCGTGACCGAGGCGAAAGTCTACGCCGGCATGATGGAAGCGATGCTCGCCAATGGCGGCGAGGAGCCGACGCTGTTCCTGTGGGCGTGCGACGCGCTGCCCTATCCGCATCCGTTTCGGCTGCCGACGATGCGGCCGATCGCGCGTGGCGATGTCATTATTTGCGAGATTCACCCCAAGATCGGCGGCTATTACACCCATGTCGAGCGCACCTTCTGCCTCGGCGAGCCGCAGCCCGAACAGCGGCGGATCTACGAGGGCTGCCTTGCGGCGTATGAGGAGGGGATGAAGAATTTCGGCCCCGGCCGCCCGATCTCGACGGCGATGAATCAGGTGCGCGACGTGATCCACGCCCGCGGGCTCGGCATGTGCGAAACCGGCATTCACGGCCACGGTCTGGCGTCGCTGGAATATCCGCGCTACCGCCACCACGCGTTGAAGGCGGACGAGGCGGCGCTGAAGAAGCTTGGCGACGCGTTCCAGCCGGGCATGGTGTTCGCGTTCAACATCGATC
>Ga0265339_10002426_pt1 | contig 13364 bp, 10 predicted proteins | sample 4CB219metaG_FD_202085 | JGI IMG/M metagenome (GOLD analysis project Ga0265339, IMG submission 202085) | Rhizosphere microbial communities from Carex aquatilis grown in University of Washington, Seatle, WA, United States - 4-CB2-19 metaG | ecosystem: Host-associated > Plants > Roots >...
CACGCGCTCCGCCCAGGCCAGGAACTCCGCGTAGTGGTCCACGTAGTCCCACGGCGATCGGAGCACGGTCAGGCGCGCCGTCGACCAGTCGATCGAAGCGTCGCGCCAATCGGCGACGTCGACCGCGTGCCCGGCGCGCCGCAACGCGTCGGCGAGCAGCGGCGTGTCCGGGTCGGGCGCGGGCGGCGCCGCGCACGTCACGAGGCGAACATCAACGTGGTTCAGGGCGCGAGCACCTCGAACGTCGCGGCGTACTGGACTCCGCACTGCTCCCCGGCCGCTCGGGCGGTCGAGGTGAGGAATTCGCGAGCGTCCTGCCCCACATGCGCGAGGTACGCCGCGTGCCGCTCGAGCGACGCGATCCCCCGCTCCAAGGTGTCGGTCACGTCGGCGAAGTGCGTCGCCGCCGGCGACCCGCTCACGAGCACCATCTGCACCCCGTGCCACGCGTCGAGCGCGTCGACACCGGCGAAGATCCACCGGTTCGCGGCGTCGCGGACCGCGTCGATCACCGCGAGACCGACGTGGCGATGGTCGGCCATGTTGTATGCGCTGCCACCCCAGCCGTCGCGGTGGTTGATCGTCAGCACCACTTGCGGACGGTGCCGGCGGATCGCGAGCGCGAAGTCGCGCCGAAGTGGGATGCCGTACTCGACGAGACCGTCGGGATGGTCGAGGAACTCGAGGATGCTCACCCCGACCTCCGCGGCGCTGGCCCGCTCCTCCGCCTCGCGGACTCGCGCGCACTCGCCCGGTTCGAGGGCATCGATCCCCGCCTCGCCGTGCGTCGCGAGGAGGTACGCCACGTGCTTGCCCTGCGCCGTCCAGCGCGCGATGGCCGCGGCCGCGCCGTACTCGAGGTCGTCGGGATGGGCCACGATCGCAAGCGCGCGATCCCAGTGCTCACTGACGGGCTCCACGGCTCAGGCACCCACGAGCGGCGCGTACTCGTCGAGGATCGGCAACACGCGATCCGCGGTGCCGCCCGGTAGCCGCAACACGACCTCGGTGACGCCGATCGACTCGTAGTACTCGAGCTTTCCGGCGTCGGGGACGGTGCCGAACGGGACGATGCGCAACGTCGCGGGGTCACGGTCGACCGCCTCGCAGGCGCGGTGCAGGTCGGGCAACGCGGCGCGCATGCCGGCGCCACCGATCGGGATCCAGCCGTCGGCGTATTCGGCGACGTGCGCGAACAGCTTCGGCCCGGGCGCGCCGCCGATGAGCACGGGCGGGCCCGTCGGCCCGACCGGCTTGGGCCACGACCACGACGGCGGGATCTTCACGAACTCACCGTCGAAGGAGCCGACATCGTTGGTCCACAACGCACGCATCGCGAGCACGTGCTCGCGTGTGACCGAGCGCCGCTCCGGCATCGTCACGCCGTGGTCGGCGATCTCGTCGGCGTTCCACCCGAACCCGATACCGAGCACGAACCGCCCGCCCGACAGTTGATCGAGGGTCGCGACCGCCTTCGCGGTGACGATGGGATCACGCTGGGCGACGAGACAGATCCCCGTGCCGACCACGAGATGCTCGGTCGCGGCGGCGGCCATCGAGAGCGCGACGAACGGGTCGAGGGTGCGCTTGTACTCGTCGCGGAGCTCGGCGTCGCCGGTCGGCGGGGGCGTCAGCCGACTCGTCGGGATGTGCGTGTGCTCCGGGACGTACAGCGAGGCGAGGCCGCGCTCCTCGATTGCGCGCGCGAGGTCGGCCGGCGGCATGGTCTGGTCGGTCATGAACATGGTGACGCCGTAACGCATCATTCGGGCATACCTCCCATTCGCTCTGACCGATCGCGCGGCCGACGCTATCCCGTGCTGCGTTCCGCGCACCGCGTCACGCCAACGACTCCGGAGCGCGTCCAGTAGCCGGCGTCGTCGCGTAGGCGCCGGGATGCCGTAGCGGCCGCTCGGTCAGGACGTTCGACCCGGGCGTGGGGTTCCTATGACCCTTTTTGCCGGCGCGAACCTACGGAAGGATGATCGCGCGGGCGAAGGAGCGCAAGGCGCATGAACGACGATCTGTGGGCGGCGCGGCGACCGCCGAAGGGTGCCGCGCGCCTGCGAATGGCTCGCATCGGGCCGAGCATCGCGTTGTTGGCGGCCGGGCTGGTGTTCGGGCAAGCCGTTGTCGTAGGTGCGGCGGTCACGTCGAGCGCCGCGAGGGGCCGCACCGCTGCGAGCACCGCGGCGTGGGCGATCCAGAGCAGCCCCAACGTCCGGGTGCCCGGCAACGTGCAAGTGACGAGCGCGGCCTGCGCGAGCGCGTCGACGTGTTTCGCGGTCGGTGAGCAGGACGGCACCGTGGGAAGCGTGTCGTTGATCGAGAAGTGGAACGGAAGCGCTTGGTCGGTTGTCGATGCGCCCGACCCGACCGGCGCGGTGAGCGGTCGCCTGAATGCGATCGCCTGCGCCGACAGCTCGACTTGCTTCGCGGTCGGCAGCGGAAGTGGCGGAACCTTGGTCAAACGGTGGAACGGGACGAGCTGGTCAGTGATGCCGTTCCCCCAGGTCGACCGATCTCCCGGCTTGACCGGTGTCTCCTGTCCGTCGTCGACCACCTGCTTCGCCGTCGGTTGGGGATTCGCTCCGCGTGCGAAGTCGGTCATTGCCCGGTGGGACGGGACCACGTGGTCGATCGTGTCGAGCGCCGTACTCCAGGGCGAGTACGTGTTGAACGCGCTGGCGTGCTCCGGCGTCACCAGCTGTTTCGCAGTCGGTCAGACCTTCGTCGGCGGAGAGCCCGGAGAGGCGTTGGTGATGCAGTGGGACGGGAACAGCTGGTCGCGCGCCCAGAGCTCCGTGACCACGCTCTCGCAGCAGTACTTCCGGGGAGTCGCGTGTCCGAGCGTCACCATGTGCTTCGCGATCGGCTCGATGACCGCGGAGTGGGACGGCTCGACCTGGAGTGACACCGCCCAGGCACCGGCACCGGGAAATCTCACCGCCGTGGCCTGTGCCAGCGTCTCCCGTTGCTATGCAGTCGGCGTGTTCGGGTTCATCGACCAGTGGGACGGGACCGTCTGGTCGACGGTCGTGAACCCGCCGCCGAACGCTACCGATGGCACCGGCTTCTTCGGCGTCACGTGCGAGAGCGAGTCCGAGTGCTTCGCGGTCGGCTTCACCGGGCAGCCGTACGCGACGACGACCACCATCGAGCAGTGGAACGGCACCGGCTGGTCGGCGCTGGCAGCCCCCACCCCTTCTCCCACTACCGGGGTGCTCTCCGCGGTGACGTGCCGAAAGAACACCAGCTGCGTCGCAGTCGGTCGTAACGCCGTCGGGTCGACGACTCCCCCGCCCGACGACTCGGCCCTGATCGAGCGGTGGAACGGGACACGGTGGTCGATCGATCCCGTTCCCAGCGCGAGTGACCAGTCACGTCGATTGGCCGGCGTCGTGTGTCCGAGTGCGAGCCGTTGCTTCGCGGTCGGGACCCAGTACGCGCTCGACGCCGTGAGCCCGAAGTCAGTCACGCAGCAGTGGGACGGCCACGGCTGGACGGTCGTCGCGTCCGTGACGCCGAACAACGTCGACAGGAACGAACTGTTCGGCACGACGTGCGCGAACGAGAGCCGTTGCTACGCCGTCGGCTACCAGACCGCCAATGGCAAGCACGTCCCCATGATCGAGAGTTGGAACGGCGCGAACTGGTCATACCTCGCGAGCCCGAGTGTCAACCTCGGATCGCTGTACGGCGCGAGCTGCCCGTCCAGCACAACGTGCTTCGCAGTCGGCCTCAAGAACGGAGAAGGAACGCCCACCGCGCTGGTCGAACAGTCGACCGGAGGCAAGTGGTCGGTCATGACGAATCCCAATCCGGCCGGTGCCCGCTTCAGTCAGCTGGCGAGCGTGGCCTGCCCGAACGTCAAGAGCTGCTTCGCGGTGGGCAGGTACTCCGCCACCGACAACTCGAGGAAGCCGTTGGTCGAGCAATGGAACGGCAAGCACTGGCAGCCCGTCGCAGCTGCGATTCCGAGCGGCGCCACGAAACCGGAGTTGTCGAGCATCGCGTGCCCGAGCACCACCAGCTGTACCGCGGTCGGCAAGTACACGATCGGCAAGACGACAGAACCGCTGGTCGAACGCTGGAACGGCGCGCGCTGGACAGTCGAGACGAGCGCAGTACCGGGCGACGCGCGTTCGACGCTGTTGTCGGGCGTCGCGTGCACGAGCACGACAGCGTGCGTCGCGGTCGGCAACACCATCATCGAGAACACACAGAAGACGTTCGTGGAACGGCACTCCTGACCAGTCAGGCCGTGCCGCAACCTCAAACCGTGGCCCGCCGCGCGACGCGCTCGACATCCAATACTGAGGGCATGTCGCGACCTGGTGTGGAAAGTCAAACATGGTGTTTTCACACGACGCAGTCACGCGCCGCCGTTCGATATCGCGAACGGCGTTGAGACCCGCGGCAATCAGGTGGATTTCGGATCTTGTTCGGAGATCGGTGTGGACGTACGCTCCGAAACGGTTCTCCACCGACCCCATTCCCCCCAGTCCGTCGCCGGTTCAGAGCTCCAAGGTTCGTCGCGGAGGTGGCGAACGGTGAAACCGATCGCGTGCGTTTGCGTCTGACGGCGCGATCATCGACATCTTCGGATGCTGATTGACGCGCGCGTCCATAGCCGGTCACCCGATGTCATCGACGAAGTCGTCGACCGACTCGTGACGTGATCGAACTACTCGACATAGCGGTGACGGTGCTGCGGCTATCTCGCCCTGCCGGCCGACGAAGAGGGGTGCTTCATGAAGCTCCGCAGGCCCAGTGTCTCGCTCGCAGTCGCGATCGTGGCACTCGTTATCGCGATGTCCGGCACTGCCTTCACCGCGAGTTTGATCACCAGCGCGCAGATCAAGGACGGCACCATTCAGGTGAAGGACTTGAGCCCGCAAGCGATTCACTGGCTCCAGGGGCGCGAGGGACCCAGGGGAAGGTCCGGCCGACCGGGCCACGACGGCCGCGACGGCAGGAGCGGGCCCACCGGTCCGCAAGGCCCGATGGGGCCCGCCGGTCTGCAAGGCCCGACCGGACTCGCCGGTCCGCAAGGCCCAATCGGACCCGCTGGTCCGCAGGGACCCGCTGGTCCGCAGGGACCCGCCGGTCCGCAGGGCCCGACGGGCGGGACGGGCGGAACCGGACCCGCTGGTCCGTGAGGTGGGTCTCACCCCGCGGTCGGGCTTCAGCGTCCGATCTTGAAGAGATGCTGACCGATCTTGCGCATCTGGATCTCTTCGGAACCTTCGGTGATCCGGTAGCGGCGGTGATGCCGGTAGATGTGCTCGAAGGGCATGTGGCGGCTGTACCCCATCCCACCGCAGGTTTGCATCGCCTGGTCGGCGGCATTGCAGGCGAAGCGGTTCGCCCGGTAGTTGCACATCGCCACGAGGTGCGTGACCTCCATGTGGTGGTGGCGGTCGAGCGACCATGCGGTGAAACGGATGAGCTGGCGGAGCATCTCGGCTTCGGTGTGCAGCTCCACGAGCGGGAACTGGATCGCCTGGTTCCGCGACAACGGCTTGCCCCAGGTCGTGCGGCCGTTGGCGTACGCGACGGCTTCGTTGATGCAGAACTGGCCGGCGCCGAGCGATGACGCCGCTTGGCGGATGCGATTCTCGTGCACGAAGTGCTGCGCGAGCTCGAGGCCGTGGTCGACGCGTCCGAACACCGCCGACGCGGGCACGCGCACGTCGGTCATGGTCACCTCGGCGTGGTCGGTCGGCATGTTGAACGTCCACCAGAAGAAGTCGACGTGGAAGCCGGGCGCGTCGGTCGGCACGAGGAACGCGGTGATGCCGAGCGGCGAGCCCGGCTCGCCCGACGTACGTGCGAACACGATGTCGTGCGTCGCGTGGTGGAGACCCGAGTTGAATCGCTTGCGGCCGTTGATGACCCATTCGTCGCCGTCGGGAGTCCCGGTGGTCTCGAGATAGGTCGCGTCGGAGCCGTGGTTCGGCTCGGTCAGGCCGAACGCGAGCCGCCGCGTGCCGTCGAGGAAACCCGGCATCCAGTCGGTGCGCTGTTGGTCGGTGCCGAAGTCGCGCATCATCAACACCGTCGGGAAGTTGCCGACGATCGAGCTCTCGTTCTGGAGGTCGTTGTGCAGGCCGAGCCCTCGCTCTGCGAGATGCTCGCGGATGATCGCCATCTCGAGGTTGCCGGCGTCGTGCCCGCCGTACTCCTCGGGGAGCGCGTGACGGAGCCAGCCGGCCGCGTCGGCCCGGCGGCGCATCTCCGCAAGGAGCTCCTCCCAATCGCGGCGCGGGACGCCGCCGTCTTCGAAGTCGGTGCGCGCGTACTCACGGCGGTGGTCGAAGAAGCGGACATTGTCGTCGGCCTGCTCCAACGGGACGATCTCGCGTTCGATGAACGCGTCGAGGGCATCGAGCGTCGACCGGATCTCGGGAGGTATCTCGAAGTCCACGTCTCCCCCTTCGGGTCTGCTTGGCTCGGCGAGCACCACAACGTACGTTGGCGGCCATGCCGAAGCCCATGCACGAGACGAAGCGCCTCTCGTTCGCCGGCGCAGTCGACGCCGACGGCCACATCCTCGAGCCACCCGATCTGTGGGAGACCCATCTCGAGGCGAAGTATCGAGACCGTGCGTTGCGCCTCGTCGCCGACGAGAACGGGCTCGAGGAGCTCGAGATCGGGGGTGCGCGGTCGAGGATGAGCCGGCGCGGCTTCCCCTCCACGCTCGGCGCGATGGGCGACCCCGACCTGCGCGGGATGCAGCTCGATCCGGCCCGCACGTATCACGGTGAGGCGCCCTACGGCGCCATGAACCCCGATGAGCGCATCGAGCTGCTCGACGCCGAAGGCATCGACGCGGTCGTGCTGTACACGACGATCGGCTTGTTGTGGGAAGCCGAGCTCGACGACCCGGAGCTGAGCCAGGCGTACACCCGCGCGTACAACCGCTGGATCTGTGAATTCTGCGATGGGAACCCGCGACTGATCCCGACCGCGCACCTGTCGCTGACCGACCCGGCCGCGGCGGCGCACGAGCTCGAGCGCGCCGTGGGCGAAGGCGCGCGCGGCGCGTACGTCGCGCCGTTCACACACGACGGTCGACCGCTCGGTCACACCGACCACGATCCCGTGTTCGCCGCCGCGCAAGACCTCGGGGTGCCGTTCGCGATCCATCCGACCTTCGAGCCGCAGTGGACCAAGGGCACGCGCATGGGCTCATGGGAGCACGTGAAGGAATTGCGGCTCCTCGCGTCGGTCACGGCCTCCGACGGCGTGCGCCAGCAGTTCACGACCCTCTTCGACTACGGCGTCTTCGACCGGTTCCCGCGCCTGAAGGTCGTGGTCCTCGAATCGGGCGGCGGTTGGATCGGCTACTGGCTCGACCGCATCGACGCGGTATACGGACACACCTTCATCGGTACCCGCGTACCGTTGCAGCACAAGCCCAGCGACTACTTCCGCGAGCGCGTGTGGATATCGTGCGATCCCGACGAACGCACGATCCCGGCGCTCGCCCAACGGTTCGGCGCCGACCGGTTCATGTGGGCCTCCGACTTCCCCCACGCCGATCACACGCCCGAGTACATCACCGACCTCGACGAGCTCGCTTCCGAGTTCGACGACGGGGCGCGCCGCCAGTTCCTCGGCGACAACGCCCGCTCGCTGTACCGCATCACGGTGTAACGCGCTCTTTGGGTCACGACAGAAAGCGCATGCGTTTCCAGACGTCGGCCCAATGGCCGCGGAGGCCATGGCACACGAGGATCGGCTTGCCCTGGACCTCGTTCTTGATGCCGAGGCGGTTGTCGACAGTCGCCACTTGCCGGCAGCTGTCGAAGTACGGCGTGAGGTCGTCGACCGTGTAGCGCACGGCGACGACGGTCGCGCGGTCGTCGGTGGGTTGACCGAAATCGGCGTAGCTGTTGTGCGGGGAAAAGGGGCGAGGCAGGCCGAGCGCGGGACCGTAGAGATCGATCGCACCCGCTTCGCCGTAGCTCGCGGTCAGGATCACGAGCGAGCCCCGTTCCCGGGTCGGGAGCTTGCCGACCACTTCCGCGACTTGCCGCGTCAACTGCGGCCAGCCGACCGTCTCGGCGACGGCCTCGTTCAAATTGGCGGTGCCGGCCGTGACCGGCAGAAGCGGGAGCGCGATCGGCACGCTGATGAGTGCGTTGACGGCGATGAGCCACGCCAGGCGCCGAAGGTCGGTCCGCTGCTCGATGGCGACCACACCGGCGAGCATGACCACGATGGTGAGGGGCGCGATGTAGTAGGGCCGGCCCCCGGTCGCGAAGGTCACCAGGAGGCCGGCGGGCCAGGCCCACAGCAAGGCTCGGAACCGCCGCGCCGATGGTTCACGAGCGAGCCAGCGGGCGCCGTGCCAGAGCACGAAGATCAGCGCGGGCCCCACGAGTACGAGTTGCAACGGCAGCAGCGTCGCTCGGTTCTCGCCACCGAGACGCTTCGACAACACGCGTGCCATCTCGAACTGCGGCCAACCGTGGTGCGACTCCCAGATGAGGTTTGGTGCTGCGATTGCCAAGGCGATCGCGGCACCGACGACGAGCCAACGCGATCTCAGCAGATCCCATCGTCGCTCGATGAGCAGTCCGCAGACCAAGGCCGTGCCGAGCAGTACGAGCAGATTCTTGTTGAGCATCGAGACACCGGCCACGCCCCCGAAGGCGATCCACCAACGGCCGTTCCCGGTGCGCAAGAGTCGCGCGGTCAACCACAACAAGGCCATCCACGCGGTGAGATCGAACACTGCGGTCGACAGGAGATGACCGACCCCGAGCGCAAAGCCGCCGGCAGCAACCGCCGCCGCACCCGCGATCTGGGCCGGGCGGCGACCTCCGAACTCGCGAGCCACGAGTCCACCCAGTGCGACCGTCACCGCGGTCGTGAGCGCCGGCAACAGACGCAGCACCGCGAGGTTGTTCGGAGAAACGGCGGCGGCCACACGCGCGACGAACGGGGTGAACGGCGGCTGATCGACATATCCCCACGCGAGATGCTCACCGGCCACCCGGAAATAGAGCTCGTCGCGGTGCCAGCCGTAGCGGGAGGACACTGCCATCAGGAGCGCCACAACCGCGCCGGCGATCAACAGCACCGGGCGCCGGGCAAACGGCGCCACCTCGCGCACCTCTGGATCAGGCAAGCCCACGACTCCGTGGGTGTCGACCGAGAACCGGCGTCACGATCGGGGAGGCACGTTGGTCAAGCAGTCTCGATCGCGGCGGCGTGCGCGAGTCCGAGCTCGGCGATCGCGGTTTCACGCATCTTGAACTTCTGGACTTTGCCGGTCACGGTCATCGGGAACTCGGAAGTGATCTTCCAGTAGCGCGGCACCTTGAAATGGGCGAGGTGCTCCCGACAGAAGTCCCGCAGCTCGTCTTCCGAAGCCGTCGCGTCTTCGCGGAACGTGACCCACGCCATGAGCTCTTCCCCCATTCGGGGATCGGGCACGCCGATGATCTGCGTCGCCGCGACGGCCGGGTGGCGGAACAGGACCTCCTCGATCTCTCGCGGATAAATGTTCTCACCGCCGCGGATGACCATGTCCTTCAAACGGCCGACGATGTTCACGTAGCCGTCGGCGTCCATGACGGCCAGATCCCCCGTGTGCATCCAGCCGCCGACGTCGACCGCGGCCGCGGTCGCGCCCGCGTCCTCCCAGTAGCCCGCCATCACGAGATAGCCGCGACTGCAGAGCTCGCCCGGCGTTCCCATCGGGACGGTCGCGCCCGTGGCCGGATCCACGATCTTGACCTCGACCTGGGGCAGCACCGTTCCGACAGTCGATGTTCGACGGTCCAGATCGTCGGTCCGGCGCGTCATCGTCGAGACCGGCGACGTTTCCGTCATGCCGTAGGCGATCGTCATCTCGTCTGCGTGCATCTCGCTGACCACCCGCTTCATCACCTCGATCGGGCAGGGCGCCCCGGCCATGATTCCGGTCCGCAAGCTCGAAAGGTCGAGACCACCGAACTGCGGCGACTCGAGCATCGCGATGAACATCGTCGGAACGCCGTAGATGCTCGTACATCGTTCCTCGGCAATCGCGTCGAGTGTGGGTTCGGGCGCGAACGACTCGGCCGGATAGACCATCGTGGCGCCGGAGGCGACACACCCGAGCGTGCCGATGCCCATCCCGAAGCAGTGGTAGAGCGGTACGGGAATGCACACCCGGTCCGCGTCGGTGTACCCGAGCACCTCGGCGATCGAGCGAGCATTGTTGAGGATGTTGTGATGGGTGAGCGTCGCGCCCTTGGGGTTCCCGGTCGTGCCGCTCGTGTACTGGATGTTGATCGGATCGTCGGGATCGAGGCTCGCCGACCGTTCCGCCAAACGATCGGCATCGACTTCCCGCCCTGCCCGCGTGAGCTCGTCGAAGAGGAGATCCTCGGCGCCCGCGGCGCGATCACTCCCGATGACGACCACGCGCTCCAAGTCCGGAAGCTCGCTCCTGACCTCGGCGACCATCGCCAGGTAGTCCGATGTCTTGAACCTCGGCGCCGTCACGAGCACGCGTACGCCCGACTGACGAAGCGCGTACGAGAGCTCGGCGGGTCGGTACGCCGGGTTGACGTTGACGAGGATCGCCCCCACTCGAGCCGCGCCGAACTGCAACACCGTCCACTCGAGGCACGTCGGCGACCAGATCCCGACCCGGTCACCCTTCTCGACACCGATCCGCAACAGACCGAGCGCGAGCGCGTCGGCTTGCTCGTCCAACTCCCGCCACGTCAACCGCACCCCCTGCGCGCGGCTGACGAGCGCCAGACCGTCCGGGAATCGCCGCGCCGTGGCGGCCAGGCAATCTCCGAGGGTCTCACCGGACAGCGGCCGCTCGGACGAGCCCGATGCGTAAGACCGCTTCTCACCCGACGTTGACGTGGTCGCGACACCCGACATGAGGACCTCCTGTCGATCGCGCACAGCGTAGAACCCACGAGCCGACGGGCCCATTGACCGGCGCTCCTGCCGGCCAAAGGGTCCGCGCGCACCGGGCCTCGGTCTGCCATTCTGGTTCCGACGAGATGTCAATCCGCTCTGGACCTCGCCGAGATCTCCTCCTATTCACGGGTGCGAGTGCGCTCGAGCCGAGCCGGATAGCAACGATGCCGTGATTCGACATGGCACTCGCACGTCACACATACGAGGTTCGAAACGATGGCCGACCAGGCTGACGAACCGTTAACACCAAAGCTCAGTCGACGCACCCTCTTGAAGCGGGTGCTGCCGGCTTCGGTGCTCGGCGTCATCCCACTCGTCGTACAGCTGCCGCAATCCTTGCTGAGTGCGGCCGCGGCCGCGCCGGCGCCCGCGGCGAAAAACCTTGTCGCCGAGAACGGCACCGGTCTCCGCACTGAGCGCGGCGACAACATCGTGACTTGAATCGAGGCTCGCAACCGCGGCGTTCCGGTCGCACGAGCCGCGATTACTGGTCGATGATGCCCTGCGCGGCAACGACGCGAACGGAGGAGACGCCGGGTCCGGCGAGGAGGGCGGCGTCCGTGAGGTTTCCTCGATAAGAACCACCGACGATCGAGACGTTGTTCGCGTACTGAGAGACGACAATGCCGTACGTCGCGTAGGTACCCATCGAACGGCATCCCATCACGCTGATGTCCTGCGCCGGAGCCCCGCTCGCGCCCTCGATGTGGATCCCTTCGTACGTGCCGTGCGAGCTCAGGGAAGATTCCCGCGCGGAGCAGTTCGACAGCTGCACGTCGGACGAGTTCTGAACGAGGAGTCCGTAGAGATCGGAGTTGTCGGCCAGGCACGTGTCGACACGAGCGCGGTTCGCCGCATACAGCTGCATGCCGTGCTTGCACTGCCAAACCTTGTTGTCGACCGCGTGACTGCCGCTCCCTCCGGAGAGCACAATTCCCGGGGCGTTGTGAAACCAACCGACGTCGTTGCCCCGAACCTCGCAGTCCGTGGCCCGATAGTCGAGCTCGATACCTGACCCCTGCGAATTCGTCGCGTCTCCGCGAATGAGGCAGTTGGTCACGTAGGGATTGGTGCAGCTTGCCGTTCCCGCGGAACCGATACGGATGGCCGACCCGCGCGGTTGATAGAGGTAGAGATGGTCGGCGAAGAAGTCGTCGACGCCGAGGACGTCGATCATGGGCGCGGAGCCACTCTGATTCGCTGCGTTCCCGGAGATCGAGAACCCGATGAGGCGCACCCCGTTGCGTTGCGTGTTCCCGACCGCGTCGCCGACGAGGAACATCGGGGCGTTCACCTTGTTCGCGAGCGTAAGCCCGGACCCGCGTTCTCCGCGCAAGGTGAAGTATTGATACGGGATCGTGATCGTTGCGCCGACGAGATACGAGCCGTTGTTCGGCGTTGCGGGCAGCAGCACGGTGCCACCATTTCCGGCAGCGTTGATCGCGTTCTGGATGGCTACATGGTCGTCGGTCGTTCCATTTCCGGTCGCTCCATACGCGGTGACGTTTGTGTACGGGCCGAGATTGCCGACCTGCTTCGCGCTCAGCGATACCGTCGTACCCGACTGGACGAATGGTCCGATCTCCGCGCCGGCCGGCGGCTTGCCCACAGGAAGTTGACTGATCTTCTCGTCGGCCATGGTCTATTCCTCTACCTCCGTCGTCGAATAACCGCACGGCTCGCCAAGGAACAACTACTGACGCTGGCCCACGCACATTCTCCCTTGCCGAAGACCGACATGGTGAGATGGTCGACACATTTCGTCGTTTCGCGACCGTTTGACATGCAACGATCCGCGGGTTTGTCCGCTTTGGCACCGCGGGCGGGTCTCGCGAGGGCGAAGGCCTCAGGGCCGCCGCGGTGCGAGCTCGGCCGCGATGCGACGGGCAGCCGCGTCGGGAACCAACTCACCGGTATCCACGATCAGGTCGTCGTCGTGCAAGGGCGCCGCGTCGTGCTCGGCGAGCAGCTCGCGCAGCCGCGTCACGTCGACGAGCTTGCGATGCGCGCGGCGCGAGTCGGCGGTGACGCGACGCTCGAGCTCTGCTTGCGGAGCAACGATCTGCACGAACAGCGTCGCACCACCGTTGTCCGCGACCACGTGCGCGGCCTGCTCCGCGAACGCGGCGAAACGAGCGCGCGCGTCGGGCGGGCCCCACGCGGAGCTGTTGGTGAAGATCAGATCGACTCCGACCCGGGCCGCCGTGGCGAACACGTCGAGCCGAAGGCGGTGCAGGACGTGCGTGAACGCGGGCGAGCGGAATTCGAACACGGGCGCGATCGCGTTCACGGTGAGGTGGTTGTGGAACAGCCGCGCCCCGGTCAGCTCGGCCAGTCGCTCGGCGATCGTGAGCTTGCCGGCAGCCGGCGGGCCGTAGAGATACACGAGCGTCGACACCGCAAGCCCGCCTACGCGCCTCGGG
>Ga0265339_10002427_pt1 | contig 13363 bp, 12 predicted proteins | sample 4CB219metaG_FD_202085 | JGI IMG/M metagenome (GOLD analysis project Ga0265339, IMG submission 202085) | Rhizosphere microbial communities from Carex aquatilis grown in University of Washington, Seatle, WA, United States - 4-CB2-19 metaG | ecosystem: Host-associated > Plants > Roots >...
GTGAGCGGAGCGTGAAAATCCAGGCTGAGCTGGCGGCGCGCCAGCTGCCTCGCGAGCCCAAGCCAAGCGCGCTCGCCACATGGGCGGTTGCGCCAGCGTCCACCCGGCCGCTTCGGGTTGGCGTGGCCGCCCGGCTGCGCGCAACTGCCTCACCAGCTCCAACGCGTCCTGTCGCTTTTGGCTGGTGCGGTAGATTTCATAGAGAATCTTGAGCGTCTCCCTGCGGCTTTCCCTGCAGTTGCAGCATGCGGCAATGGCCTCGACCGTGCGCTGCATGAAGAAAATGGCGGCCGATCCCGCCGCCATGTCTCGGGCTTCCTCCGGCGAGATGAGGCCCTGGCCTGCGAGCACCGCCAGGGTCGCGTCGACGTCCACCAGGGGCTCGGTCAGCGGCCCCCATCCCAGCTCTGCCGGCATATGAAGAAGCGCGACGGCAGCATCATCGTCGAGGCTGCCATCGAGGTAGCGCTCGGCGATCACCCCGACCGGCTCCATGCCGAAGCGGGCGCACTCCGCCGCGCGGAGCGCCCCCATCGACGCCGCTCCGAAAACGCGGACGCCTTCGGACAGCGCAAATAGGATCTCCTTGTGCCAGACGGCAGCGACGGAGCCGAACACGCCGTCCACCAACCCGATCGCCTCGGCGCCACCGAGCACTGCAGCGGTGAGGTCGCCGTTGGCGGCCGGACCCCTGATCTCAAGGCCGTCTCTTGAATACTCAACGCCGGCCAGCGAGGGGCCGACAAACAGGACTTTCATGTCAACTCCAACAGGGCGAGTGCGGCGCGCGGACCCGGACGCCAATTGTGATTGGGGCCGCGGTCTTCGAGGCCTGGGGCGAGAAGCTTGAAGACCGAGATGCCGAATTCTCCGCCCCCCAGGTCCACCGCAACAAGCTCATCAATCCGACGGGCACGAAGCCGGTCGAGGCAGAAATCGAGCAGCGCCTTGAGGGAACTCCCATGGGGAAGTCCCTGCGGAGGGGGCGCGCTGGGTGCCGGCGACTCCACAAAGCGGACATGCTCGGCCGAACGCGCCCGGGAATAGTCGGCGGGATCGAAGTCGTCCCGCGCGCCGGCGATGTTGGTGATACGGGTCTGCGCCGCCTCGGTGATGGCGCGGATTGCAGCGCGGGTAGCGACCGGGTGACAGCCGCACCCTGCCGCGAGATCGAAATCGCTGTCGGTCCCCGTAGCGCCGAAGATGGTGGCGTAAATGACGGGCACGCCGATATCGGAAGTCTGGTCGAAGAGCCGCAGCGTGAGACCGGCGGCGGCGATCTTGTCGGCCAGCTCGTCGACAACGGGATCGGCGAAGGCGCGCCGATCGATTTCGGTGGCTTGGCTCCTCGACGGCGGGCGCAAGGTCCAGAGCGTCGTGGCGTCGCGTTCGATCAGCTCACACACAGCATGAAAGATCGCTTCCTCGCGGCAGTTGCCCGAAGCAAGGCCGTTGGTCGAACGGCTCATGCCGCTTGCGCCCGGCGGGTCGGCGCCCAGCGTTACGGCGGCCAAGGGGACCATCACTGCCTCGCCAGACAGCAGGTCGATGCCTTCGACCCAACCGATGGCAGCGGCGTCGGAGAGGGCCTCGCCTGCTGGCAGGAGACGGTCGGCGCGATAGACGCGCATGCCGCCTGCCTTGAGACCCGCGGCACTGGCAGCGAGCACGCGACAGCCTGGCCGCTCGGCGACGGCGTACTCGGCCGCTTCCATGACGGCCGAGGCCATGGCCGCGTCGTCATCGACACCCTTACCTTGATTCGTCGCGAGGGTCTGAGAGTTCGGACGGATCGCGGCAAAGCACGGAATGCCGATGGTATCGAGCCCGGTCTGTCGGGCAACCCGGGTGATCCCAAGTCGCCCGAAAAACGGGCGGAGCGCCGCGACCGTCTCGGCGGGCTCGCAGATCCGATCATGGCAGCGGCGATCCGCGGACGAGCGAACAGGAACGCTGCCCCAGCGCCCAAAGAACTCCATGAGATGTCCGGATTAGGCGGCGCTGGCGGCCGGCTGGTGGTGATAGTACATGCGGGCCGAAATCTGCGGCGTCTCGCTGATCGCCACTGCGGCCTCGATCCCGTCGAACCGTCGAAGCTCTGACGGAAGCGACACGTCTCCGGTTGCCGACATCGGAGTCGGTACCTCGGTCACACTCATCGTTTGCTTGTCGACCAAGAGGGCGACCTGCGCATCGCTTTCGCGGATCAGGATGTATCGGGTCACGGTGTTTTTCCCTGTTCTAGACGAAGCCGGCGGCGCGAAGCGCCTCCACATACATGTCTAGATGGGCCCGTTCTCGCTGTGGAAGTCGTAGTGCCCACGTACGTAGGTCGAAGTCGGGATCGTTGCTCAACGCGCGCTTGCGATAGAGCGCCGCTTCGACCTCGTCACCGGCCAGCGCAGCACTTGCCGCCATCAACTTGTAGGCTTGGTCGGGCTTGCGCATTTTCTTGAGAAGCCCCAGCGCTGCATCCGGCTCACCGCAGAAGAATGTTATTCCACCGGCGATCCAGAAGTAGACGTCCGGCGCCAGGGGGTTGAGCGATAGCGCCTGGTCGATCCGCTGCTTGGCGGCATGCGGTTGGGAATTGTGCATCAAGGTATCGGCGTAGTCGGCCAGCAAGTCCGCGTGATGGGGCGCAAACCGTTCGGCCACGTCGAAGAGTTCGAGACTGTCATCCAGCCGGCCGAGAAACAGTGCGGCGCGGCCGAGTTCGCGATGGCCGTTGCCGTCGGTGGGATCGATGTCGATCGCGAGCTGAGCAGCGTCGGCGGCGCGATGCAGCAGATCGGGTCCGCTGTGGGAAAACACCATCCATTCGAGAATGGCGCAATGGGCCAGCCAGCTCTGGGCCGGAGCAAAATTCGGGTTGAGATGCGCGGCTTGCTGGAACCACTTTCTGGCTCGGCGGATGCCTTCCAGATTGATGGTTCGCAAGGCGTGGCGGCCCATCAGGAAGTGGCGATACGCCGCCAATGGACCGTCGTCTCCCAGCGATCGCATCTCGCTGCGCTCGACCGTGTTGGTGACGACGGCGGCGAGCCACTGCGCCAGCTTGCGCAAATTCTCTGGCTGCCGCAGGTCGGCAAAACCAAAGGTCTCGGTCCAGAGCAGTTCGGCCGTGTCCACATGAAGCAGCTTGAGTTCGAGCCGATGGGTCCCGGCCCCGCTGTGGCGCAGGTGCGTTTCGACGACGTAGTCGATCCGATGCTGCAATGCGGCGGTCCGTGCATCGACCAGCTCGACGCGCGCTGCGGTGTGCGGGGCGATCACCGCAAGCGTGCGCAGCCGGCCAAGATTTGTCGTGACGTCCTCGACAAGCGTGCGGGCGAGGAGCCGGGTCTGCGCCGTCACACGAGTATGTGCGGTTTCCGGGAGCAGGATCATGAGACGCGGTACGGCCGCCCGAAATGTCGCTTCGGCGCTGTGCCGTATGTCCCGGAATAGAGCCACCGACGGCGCGGCAGCTTCAGCCGAGGAGGTCGAGCCCGAGTTTGATTGGGCCGCCAGCTGCTGCGCCAGACCTACGGTCTCGCTTGCCGGACGAGTCCCAAGCTGATCGCGTAGCCTGAGCTGGAAGGAGTCGTAGACCGCGAAGGCTGCAGCGACGTCAGTGCCGCGAGAGAGGACCCGCATAAGGCCCCGAACGAGCCGCTCCTCGAACGGGAACTGCTGCAAGACCCGTCGTAACGCCCCCTCCCCGGCCGACCCGCCAATGCGTTCGGCGGCCGTGATTGCAATCGAAAAGAAACGCTCTCGCAGGCGGTCCCGCTGACCTGCGAGCCACTCGTCAAATTGCGGACCAATCTCGGCGAACCCGTCCAGCAGGTCGCCCCGATAGAGATCGATCAGCGAGCTGAGTGCGTCGGGGGTTTCGACGTTGCCAATAGCCATAAAGCCATCGAGGTCGGAGCGGAGACAGCGATCGCCACGCGCGACGCGGTCTGCCGTGACGTCAAGGACGGTGACGCCGTGTCGCTTCTCCCAGCGTCTGGTGGCTGCCAGCAATTGCCTCAAGCTGGCCTGCGCGCGGGCAGTCTCCGAGGTTTCCCAAAGCGTGGCGGCGATCGAAGATCTCGAGGCCGCCTTACCGGGCGAGAGCGCAAGAACCGCCAAAAGCGCAAAGAGACGGGCGGGCGGACGCTCCACCGCGGCGCCGTTGCTGCCCTCAGCAAAGGGTGTCCCAAGCAGTCGCAGCATGTCGCGCCGGTCGTTTCTCCAGTGCCCTATTTTCGCACGCGAATAGCGCCGAGTGCTAGACGGTTTATTCCCCGCGCCGAGCCAGCCGGGTCATGCCCGGAGCCGCAGGAACCAGCGCAGGCGACGCGTCGGCGGCCAACGAGAAGTCGGATCGGCTCGGGCGCCCGACGTCCCCGTGGCGTGCTTTCTGCCGGGGGTGATCGTCGAAGACGCAAATCTGACGGTGCAGATCGGCGCGTTGCGCAGGGCCCTTGGCGCCGATGGCGAGGCGCTGATCGTTACCGTGCCGCGGGCCGGCTACCGGCTCGTGCGGCCGCCGCGGGAACCGCCGGCCATACCGTCTGCTCCGATGGCAGCAACCATTGCCGTGATGCCGTTCGCGAACCTCAACGACGATCCGCAGCAGGAATATTTCGCCGACGGCATGGTGGATGAGCTGATCACCGCGCTCAGCCGGTTCAAGTCCTTCGCGGTGGTCTCGCGCACCTCCAGTTTCGCATTCAAGGGCAAGGCCACCGACATTCGACAGGTCGGCCGGGACCTGGGTGTGTGCTACCTGCTGGGAGGCAGCGTCCGGCGCGCCGACGACCGACTGCGCGTCACCGCACAATTGGTCGATGCCGAGACGGGCGCACCTGTGGGCGGAAAAGTTCGACGGCGCGACGTCCGATATTTTCGACTTTCAGGACCGCATCACGGAACATGTCGTGGGCCTTCTCGAACCGCAAATCCGTCGCGCCGAGATTGAGCGGGTTCAGCGCAAGCGGCCCGAAAGCCTCGATGCGTATGAGCTGTACTTGCGGGCGATTCCGGCCAGGTACGGCTTGCGGCAGAAGGACTACAGCTCGGCCATCACCTTGCTCGAGCGAGCGATTGAAATCGAGCCGAACTTCGCCCTCGCGCTCGCCTTCACGGCCTGGGCAAACGAGAAGCGACTAAGCCTCGCCACCCATCCCGATCTGCAGACCGCCGATATAGCGCGCTGCCTCGACCTCGCCGAGAGAGCCCTCACGGCCGGTGGTGATGATCCGATGGTTTTGGGCATTTGTGGGTGGCTCGTGTTCCAGGTCGGGCACGAGGATGCCAAGGGGCTGAGTGCGTTGCGGCGTTCGGTGGCCGCGAACCCCAACAGCGTCGTCGTCCTCAACCTGGCGGCAACCGCCAACGCGCAAGGTGGAGACCTCGATGAAGGCCGAGGCTGTTTTGCGCGAGTGCTGAAGATCAGCCCCGGGGCGCCCGATACCTTCCAGTGCCTGACGACCCTCGCCATGATTGAAATCGTGGACGACAATCCGGAGAGGGCCGTCGCTCTGTCCCAGCAGGCGCTCGCGACCTTCAATGAGTGGCCCTTCACCTACATGGCTTTGGCAGCCGCGCACGCGTATCTCGGCGAAGCAGAGAAAGCACGGTCCGCCATCGATCGCGTTTTGATGCTCATGCCGGGATTGACGGTCCCGGCGCTCCTCGACGGCCCGACAAACCGCGCGACCGGTCGCTGGCCAAAGGTCGTCGAAGGTTTGAGGCGCGCGGGGCTTCCCAGTGCGTAGGTCCGTGTGCGCCCCTGCCTAGGCGCCGGACGCCTTTCTGCGATAGCCTTCAGCCATGACAGATCGGCGGATACCGTTCGGCCCGTTCACGCTCGATCGCGAGCGCCAGGCGGTGCTACGAGGCGGCGAGCCCCTGCCCGTCGGCCACCGGGGATATTTGATCCTCGAGACGCTGCTCGACGCCGGCGGCGAAACGGTCAGCAAGGCCGCGTTGCTCGAACGCGCGTGGCCGGGGCTGATCGTCGAGGACGCAAATCTCACGGTTCAGATCGGTGCGCTGCGCAAGGCACTTGGCGACGAGGGCGAGCCATTGATCGTCACCGTGCCGCGGGCCGGCTATCGGCTCGTGCGGCCAGCGCCCACCTCCTCCAACGTGTCTCCTGCACCGATCGCCGCGACCATCGCGGTGATGCCCTTCGCCAATCTCAGCGGCGATCCGGAGCAGGATTATTTCGCCGACGGCATGGTGGACGAGCTGATCACCGCGCTCAGCCGGTTCAAGACGTTCGCGGTGGTCTCTCGCACCTCGAGCTTCGCATTCAAGGGCAAGGCTATCGACATCAGGGAGGCCGGACGCGCTTTGGGCGTGCGGTATCTTCTCGAAGGCAGCGTTCGCCGAGCCGGCGACCGGCTGCGCGTGACAGCCCAATTGGTCGATGCCGAGACCGGCGCGCACCTGTGGGCCGAAAAGTTCGACGGCCTGACCTCCGACATCTTCTCCTTCCAGGACGTCATCACCGAAAGCGTCGTCGGCCTGGTCGAGCCGACAATCCGCAAGGCCGAGATCGAGCGCGCCCGGCGCAAGCCCCCCGAAAGCGTCGAAGCCTATGATCTTTTCCTCAAGGCCTTGCCGCTCGTCTACGGCATGGAGCCGGCCAACTACCTGGATGCCCTTGCCCTGCTCGAGCGAGCAGTGACCCTCGATCCGAACTACGCGACCGCCATCGCCTTTGCAGCCTGGGCAGTCGAAAAACTCCACGGGTTTGGATATTTCAACGAGCCGAACGCACGTGCCAGGGGCCTGTTCGACGAGCCGTCGACGCGTGTCCGGGGCATTGCGCTCGCCCGCATGGCGCTGGAGCGCGGCCGTGACGACCCGCTAGTACAGGTGATCGCCGGCTGGGTCATGCTCGCCATCGAGCTCGACCCCCTCGGTAGCGAGATCATCCGGCGAGGGCTGGCGGCGAACCCCAACAACCTTGTCGCCCTCAACCTGGGCGGCAACACCTACCTGATCACCCGGGATTACGACACGGCGTTCGACATCTACGCGCGGGCCTACCGCTTGAGTCCCCGCGCCCCCGATGCCTTCTGGAGCCTCACCGGCATGGGATGGGTTGAGCTCGAACGGGGCAATGATACGGCCGCCATCGACTGGTTCGATCGCTCGCTCGCCACCGGCAACGATTGGGCCCTCACCCATACAGGCCTCATCGCAGCGCTGGCTCTGAGCGGACAGGACGATCGCCTCCGGCAGGCCTTGGAGAGGTTTGGTACGGTGGCGCCGTTCTGGTCGATTTCCTCCAGCTCTGCTGTAGTGCGGACGACGCTGGTGAGGATGATCGAGGGTCTGCGGCGGGCCGGCCTGCCGGGGACCTAGCGGGCAATTTCTCCCTTTTTGGAATTCTTTAGAGTCTCCACCACGAGATAAATCCGCGTTTGGTCGAAGCTCCTCCCGTCGCAATGACGCGCGATCTGGAGGACATAGACATGTCGACGACCTCGTACTCGATGGCCATTTCGAAGCTCGACGAGCGCATGTTGCGCGACATCGGCGCCAGGCCGGACGGCAGCCTCGACGAGCGCGATCCGCGCGTCCGCCGCCGACCCTGCCCCGTCGGTCCGATCGATCGGGTGCTGGGCCTGTTCAACCTGCCGGTTGCAGGCATGCTCTATCGTTGACTACAACAACATCGGGGGAAAACGTCATGCGACTTGCCAGCATTCTACTCGTAGCAGTCTCGATCGTTGTTGTGGCCTCGTCCGGTGAGGCCCGAGCGCAATCGATAAACGGGCTCACCGCTTCCGATTTCGATCTGACAAGCGATCCCAAAGGCGTCTCGTCCGACGCCGACGAGCAGTACTACTGGGACATGCAGAAGCACTCGACGACCTGCGTCGACTACAAGCCTCAATATGGCTCATCGACCACGCTGCATCTCGAATCCCTCCCGCCGAGCTTTTTCGCCAACGCAACCCCTGAGTCGATCTTCCCGAGGGCTGAGCCTCTGCCGGCCTGCGTCGCCAGCGGGGCGCAATCGGACAGGCTCCAGGACCCAATCTCGACCAATGTCGCCCCGCCGCCACTCGCCACCAATTCGGCAGCGGCAGTGGCGAACTATCGGGACGTCTACGGCAATCATCCGACGGAAATCTTCGCCGATCACGCGGCCTACTGGTTTTCTTTTGAGCTCGCACAATATCGGGCCTTTTCGGACCCTGCGGACGCGCAGGCCTTGATCGCGACCATGCTCAAATGGGCGAAAGGCGGCGCGCTGACCGACAACGTCCAAATCGGCGGCAATAAGGGAACGGTGATCTACACCATGAGCACAACCATGGCGCCGATCCTCAACGCGTATGCCGAACTTGCACCGATGATGACCCCGGACCAGCGCCGAATCGTCGGTCCATGGATCAACAATTTCATGATCAAGCTGGCCGGCAATTCCGATCCGTTTCGAACCCAGGATCACGCTGCCGGCTGGAAGCTGATGATCGCCGAGTGGGGCCTGGCGACCGGCAACAAGGCCGCCGTGCAGTACGCGATCGACGGCTACAAGATGTCGATCCACGACATGCGTCCCGACGGCAGCTTTGCGGCCGATAGTTCGCGCGGTGGGAGCGGGCTCAGTTACGACAACCTCATCACGGGTGACCTCGTGCTTACGGCGGCCTTCCTCAAGACCAGTCTGGGCGCTGATATATTTCCTTACGCGGTGAATGGGCGCTCCATCAGTACTGCGGTGTCCTACATTCTTGCTGCAAGGGACGATCCGGCCGCGTTCAACAAGAAGTACGCGATCGCCTGCCAATCCAGCAAAAAGACCATCGATGATCCGGTGGTCGATTTTGGACTCGGAACAACGTTCGATATTTCGGCATACATGCCGGCGTTCGCACTTTTGAATCCGAACGATCCGATTTCATCCCGCATCATCCAAGACTACCGCCTTCCAACGGTCGAGGCGATCTTTCACCCTGCACTAGGGGCTCCGCCGCTTTGCCTCTTTGACATAACTGCGCCCGGGTCAAAGGCAGTCGCCACGCGGCCCTTGAGCATTCAAACAAGCGAAATGAAATCCTACAGCAACGGCTCTTCGCCGAGTTTCAACTCGATCTGGAACGCATACCTCGAGCCCGCGACGCTCGGCGGTGGAGATATCGACTTCAACATCATCGGGACCTACGACAGCGCCAGCAAGGATTTGTCGGAGCTGAGCTTCGTCGCGAACGACCCCATCGGCCCCTCCGAACCGAAGGGGCTTGCCAAGTGTGGTCCCGAGCCGCGAACGACCAAGTATGGGGATGGCCAGCTGCGAGCAATCTTGAGGTTTGAGCGAATTGACGGGACGTGGAGGGCACTTGCAGCCGATTGCATCGCGAGCGCAATTCCTCCTGGCCCCGCCCTGGCGATCCGGGTCCTCGCGCAGAAGTTCCCCGAACTCGCCGACGACATGGTGGCGTCGGGGCTTGCGGACGGCATCGGCAACGACAACCTGAAAACCTGGATTGGTGATGTCGCCTCGGGCGAAGTCAAATTCGGTCCTCCAGCGCTCCCGCAGTAAGGAAAATGCGAGCGCGCCTTCACGGCATGACTGACCCTTGCGGTGTGGAGGTATCGCCGGCGTCGTCGCCCGGGGTCGAGCCAAGCGTCAACGGCTCGCCGCGACGACGCCGCAAGCCAAGCCGTGTCCTCCCTGCAGAGCATGGGCAGTTCATGACGCTGCGCACCTCCACTCATCGCATCGACGGTGAGGCTGCCACCTAGCAAATGCTAGGTGCGCGGCATCGGCCGCGTTTCTATTCAAGAGCACAGCATGCTCGCCAGCGCCGAAATGGTTGAGGACGGTGGCACAGTCAGCCTGCTGCCATGACCGGGGCGCGCCGGTCGCAAGGGATGGAACCGATGAACGCAAGATTCTTCGCGCGCTCTGACCGCGCTGCTATTTTCGCCGGCCTGATCGCGCTGGCGCTGGCCGCCTGGCCTGCCTCGGCCTTTGCAGCCGGGGTCGTGCCCAAATCGGGGGACTACCACCTACGTTACACCATGGTGAACGTGACGACGTCGGCGTTCGGTCCTACGGCGCGAGGAAGCGATCCCGCAAAGGGTGTCACGGATGCCGGCGACTGGATCTCCTGGGCCATGTCCGATGACGGTAAGGATGGCTTCGGTCACAAGCTCACCGGTGACTGCTCAATGGTCTACAAGGTCAATTCCACAGGTGTCGACGCCGTGGAAGGCGACTGCGTCTATGCCGATGCCGACGGGGACAAGCTCTTCGAGGTGCTCCACGGCAACAAGGCCAGTTGGACGGGCGGCACCGGTAAGTACGCCGGTCTGACGGGCGACATGGACCTGACGGATGTTATTGTCCGCAGCTTCAACGGCTACGAAATGGTCGCGGGCGTGAAGGTTGGAAGTTACACCATCAAGTAGGTCGCCCGCCCTTGCCGGGTCCCCAGCGAGGCTGAAAATGATACGCGGAGGCGCCGCCTGATTGGGTTGGCGCCTCCAAACATGTCTTACTCAGCGCTTTCGGGAGCAAGCCCAACGGCTTCCCCTCTTGGACCGGCCCCGATATGATTAGGGTCGGAGAGGGACGATGGGCGAGAAAGCCGACGCGGCCTACCGCTTCCGGCTGGAGCGACAGGCTAAGATCCTGAGTGCGTTTGGCGGCGAGGAGCGCAGTCTTCCCAGCCCCCCTTACCACCTGCGCGATGTATCAATGATCTACTTGCTATGCAGGTTCGACGCCGACGCGGCGCGCCGCATCGTCCATCCTGACCTCGAATTGTGCGATCCATGCCTCGGGGCGATCATCTTGTTCTCGGCTCAGGGCGCGTGGGGCCTCGGCCCCTACTCAGCGTGTGTCTACGGGCTCCAAATTCGCGGCCACGACTCGCCCGACGGGTACCCCGCCAATTTCGTGCATTGCGGCTTTGTCACGGGAAGGGCGGTCCAGGCCTACAACACGCACTTCAACCAGAGGATGCGCCCCGGCTCGGTCGAGCTGTGGCGCGATGGCGAATTCTATCGCGCGGAAGCCGGCGATGGAGACCGGCCGGCGCTTCGCGTGAGAGCCCGGCACACCGATCGTGTCGGGCCGGAGTTAACCGGACTGAACGTCTACGTCGGCGAGATTACGGGCCAACCAACCATGTTCTCCGTTGGCTACAACGCGCGCTACCGCGACCTGGAAGATGTCGAGATCGATGTCACGGACGACGCTCCCGAGTCCATCAGGGCGCTGAAGCCGAGAGAGGTGGTCTGGCCGCTGCGTGTCGATGGCATGGCGATGACCTACTCTCCGCCGCGCTCCATTTCCGAGCCCACACCGATGGTGCCTCAGGACGCCCTCCGCGCCTCGGTGTTCGAATTGCTGTCGGTGATGGGCCGACCGGCAGCGATCGTCACCCGAAGCGGACGCGTCCTCTTCGCCAACGAGTTGGCGCAGGACTGGATCGAGGGTGAAAACCGGCGGCTTCTCGCGTCCCCGACCTGGGCGCGACGATCGGCGGAGCAGCTCGACACCGAACCAGGCGGCGGAACGCGCCCGCAGCCGATACCCGTCGACCTCGCGGACGGCCGGCGAATCTTCGTTCAGTTGCTGCCGATGCACGCCGGACTAAGCGAAGAGCCCTCAGATGATATGTCTAAATCGATTGCGGCGAGACGAACGATGCTTACCGGGACGCCCACGCTGAAACAGATCGGTGACCAGCTGGGCCTATCCCCCGCGACGGTGAGCCGGGCGCTGAACGGCTTTCCTGAGGTCAATGCGGCGACCCGGCATCGGGTCGAAGCCGCCGCCAAACAGCTCAACTACCGCCCAAACCAGATCGCCCGAAAGCTCTCGACCGGTCGGTCGAACATCGTCGCACTCGTGGTTCAGCGTCCGAAGGCTTTGACGCATGACACGACCTTCTTTGGCGTCGTCGGCGCAATCTCCGAGGCACTCGCGAAGCGAGGATACGACCTCATCCTGCACGTCGGCGGCGGTGGTGACGAACTCGAGCCCTATCGCAACCTGCTCTCGGCCGGAACGGTCGATGGCTTCATCATCAACGCTCCCCGGCCGGGCGACCCAAGGATCGAGTTGCTCGAGGACCACGACATGCCGTTCGTCGTGCATGGACGCTCCCACACCGATGCGTCCTACCCGTGCTACGACCTCGACAACACCGAGGTCTCACGGCTCGCAACAGATCTGCTGCTCGATCTTGGACACCGGCGCATTGCCCTGCTTAATGGACCGGTTGGGCTCGCTTACGCGCACGATCGCCTCGCCGGCTTCCGCGGCGCGCTCGCGCGCCGGCAGGTCGAGATCCCGGGCGCCTTCGTCAGTCACGGCCCCCTCTCGGAATCGAGCGGCTACGCGGCGGCGCTGACCGCCCTTGGCGGCAGGCATGGTCCGGCTCCCACCGCCTTCCTGTGCGCCTCTACGCTCACTGCCCGCGGCGTCTATCGAGCCCTCGCGGAAAAACAGCTCTCTATCCCCGCGGACGTCTCCGTCATTGCCCACGACGACGACGTTCCAGACGTGATCGCGTCGGCGTTCTCCCCACCGCTCTCGGTGACCTGGTCGCCTCTCACCAACGCGTGCGAACCGCTCGCTGAGCTGCTTGTAGCCAATATCAACGGCGGTGACAGGGGCGATCTCAGGACGATCGTCTCCCCCGAACTGATCGCGAGGGCCTCTGTTGGGCCGGCCAGGGACCAGCAGCCGTGGCTCCCGCAGAGCGCATAGACGTCATTGAAGGCAATGTCGGTTGGATCGTGACGAACCACCATCAGGTGCCCAGATCGTTCCTGTCTTCGCATGAGGCGGTGGCGATGGCGATATTCGAAGCAAAGCGCCTGGCCACCGAGGGCAGCGTGGCCGAGGTGCACGTCTGGCGAGACGGCAAGAGCGAGATGGTGTTCGAGGCTGGGCCAAGCATGAAATAGCAGCTGGCGAATTGCTGAGCGCACCTGGGCCGAAAGCCCTATGCCAATCAAACGACGAACGGCTAGTCCGGCACGATAGTCTGTCCGGCTGGCTTGCGGCCACGTCGCCGCGACGAACCGTGGACCACACGCCGTAGGATCCGCAGATTGCAATAGCGACGCGTTCTCTCCGCGCGGCGTTCGGCTTGCCAGAGGCAGTCACAGGCTCTTTCCGCAACTACTATCCGGGCCACGATTGCGTAGCCTTAGACGTCTCGATGGTGCAAAAGCATGTCGCACGCATCTAGGGATGGAGCTGGTAGAGCCGATGTCTAAAACGGTGACAAACGGCTGCCAGCAATCGCATTTCCGCGGGCTCTGCGGAATGATCTCGAGGGCCCACGCCTTCGGCACAATGCTCAGCGGGTACCAGTGAGCTTTGTTTTATTACGGCTTGGGATCG
>Ga0265339_10002428_pt1 | contig 13360 bp, 12 predicted proteins | sample 4CB219metaG_FD_202085 | JGI IMG/M metagenome (GOLD analysis project Ga0265339, IMG submission 202085) | Rhizosphere microbial communities from Carex aquatilis grown in University of Washington, Seatle, WA, United States - 4-CB2-19 metaG | ecosystem: Host-associated > Plants > Roots >...
CGCTGGCCTTGCAGCCCTCTACCAGAACTTGGCGGTTTCTCAGTAATTATGGCTGACCGCCAAACAAGGGTTTACAGATTTGGCATCATCCCTGTCGGCGTTCTGATTATCGCCGTGGCCGTGGGCTTCACTGAGTTCCGGTACGAGTCTGAGGCGCTGTTATGGCACTTGATCCATGGATCGACTTATCAATGGCAGGGACTTATTATTCCGGTGCCGCTGATGTACGACTTGACCACAGGAGGATCCTCTAACTCCATTCAGGTAGTCACTCGGCCAGGTAGGTTAAGAGCAAGGAGAAAAGCTCCTTTTGGAGTAATGACCGCCATTCGTGCTCAGAATCAGGCGGAAGGATCCAAGATCGAAGATATTGACAAGAAGATCGCAATCGGTCTTGAAAAACACGGATTTCGGCTGACGGGCTCGCGATCCATCGAGGTCGCTGGAAAGCAGATGCAGTGCCAAGAACGGCTGGCAGAGAACTTCCGATCTTACGGGTCAGCGTTTGTTGTTAATTGTCAGGTCGAGGATAAATTACTTTTTGTCGAATTTTACGGGAGTGCGTCGCTTCTGAATGAGTTTTATTCCCTGGCTAGTGCAATCAAAGGGGTCAATGCCAAATAGGAATCTCTGAGCATGGGTTATCAGACCATCGAACTTAATGTCGGTGTTGTTGCGACTCTCACACTGAATCGTCCGGACAAGCGCAACGCAGTCAGCTACGAACTGATCACTGATTTGCTGCGGGCACTGGATGAGGTGCGGAATTCCTCCGCGCGGGTATTGATTCTTACGGGGGCAGGGAAGGCATTCTGCTCCGGAATGGATCTGGACAACCTGAAGTCACTGATTGGACGCACGCCCGAGGAGAGCCTGCAGGATTCCCGGACGATGGTGAGTCTATTCCGGTCGTTGTATGAGTTTCCCAAGCCTACGATTGCCGCAGTCAATGGAGCCGCTATTGCCGGTGGGACCGGACTCGCGTTGCTTTGTGATTTCACGCTCGCGGTGCCCGAGGCAAAGTTCGGATATACAGAGGTCCGCATCGGATTTGTGCCGGCGATTGTCTCGACGTTCCTGTTGCGGCAAGTGGGCGAGAAGATAGCCCGCGATCTTCTCCTGACCGGACGGCTCTTCGATGCCGAGGAGGCGCTGCGCATCGGCCTACTGAACCAGATCGTGCCGCCGGAAAAATTAATGGATAGGGCGCGAGAACTTGCAGCGCAGTTGATGGAGAACAGCCCGGTTTCGCTCACCTTTACGAAGCGCTTGCTTACAGATCACTCGCGGGAAGTTCTCGATTCGCAAATCGAGGCTGCCATTCGGGAAAATGCCGCCATCAGGTCGACCGCGGATTTTCGTGAAGGCGTCACATCGTTTCTCGAAAAGCGCAAGCCGAAGTGGACGGGCGAATGAGAGGGAACGCGGCATCGGCAGGCGGGCACGGGACTGTGAACGAAACGCGCATCCGGGTACGCTATGCGGAAACGGATCAGATGGGCGTTGTCTATCACGCGAATCACTTCATCTGGTTTGAGGTGGGACGAGTCGAACTTTTGCGGCAGCTCGGCTTCAGCTACAAGGAAATGGAAACCAAGGATGACTGTTTTATCGCTGTGGTCGATGCACGATGCCGTTACAAGGCGCCGGTGCACTATGATGACGAGGTTGTCGTCCAGACCTATCTGAAACAAGTTCGCGACAAAGTGATTCACTTCGGTTATGAATTGCGAGCGGAGAGCGGGCAACTGCTTGCTGAAGGAGAGACCACCCATATTGTGGCTAACGCGCAAATGAAACCGCGTAAGTTGCCGAAGAAATATCTGAACGTTTTTCGCGCCGCTGCCGGAGCTGTCGCACCAGCGGCCGCAAAAGTGTCAAACATTGATCAGTAGCAGGCGAACAACGATCGGCGCAAGATAACCAACGTCAAATTTGGAAGCGAAAACGGGGACTTGCTGTGAATGCTCTGCACATTACCGGAAACGATCTGACTCTTGAAGCGGTGCGAGACGTTGCTGTCCAAAAGCGCCCAGTGCTCATGGACCCCGATGCCCGTGAAGCTGTCAACCGGGCACGCGCGGTCGTCGATACGCTGGTGGCGAACAACAAGCTTTCGTATGCCATCACGACCGGCGTCGGCAAACTGAGCGACGTGCGCATTGCCGGGGAGCAGATCCGGGAGTTGCAGCTGAATCTGATCCGCTCGCACGCGGTGGGAGTGGGCGAGCCGCTGGCGATTGCGGATACGCGCGCCATGATGCTCCTGCGTGCCAATTCGCTTTCCAAGGGCAATTCCGGCGTGCGTGCGATCACCATCGACACGATCTGCGAGATGCTGAACCGAGGAGTCACTCCGGTCGTGCCCTCGCAGGGAAGTGTTGGCGCCAGCGGTGATCTCGCTCCCCTGGCGCATCTGGCGCTGGCCCTGATCGGGGAAGGTGAATGCTTTGACGAAAAGGGCGGCCACATCGCAAGCGCCGAAGCCCTGAAGCGGGCCCAGATCAAGCCGATTGTTCTGGAAGCAAAAGAAGCGGTATCGCTGATCAACGGTACACAGGCGATGCTGGCGGTCGGTACGCTGATGCTGCTGGCCGCTGAGACGCTCGTGGACACAGCAGACGTGCTCGGTGCGATGTCGTGTGACGCACTAAAGGGAACCAATGTCGCATATGACGAGCGCATTCACAAAGCGCGGCCTCATCCCGGACAGATGAAGACCGCCGCTAACCTCCGGCGCCTGATGGAGGACAGCCAGATTCGTGAATCGCATCGCGACTGCGGCCGTGTGCAAGATGCCTATTCTCTGCGCTGCATTCCACAGGTGCACGGCGCCGTGCGCGACACCCTTACGCATTGCCGCGCTGTATTTGAAACGGAGACAAACTCCGCTGTCGATAATCCCCTGGTTTTCGTGAAAAACCCAAAGGTTGCCGATGGGGAAGGTGATGTTCTATCTGGCGGCAATTTTCACGGCGAACCAGTGGCCTTCGCGCTGGATTTCCTAGCGATTGCTCTGAGTGCGCTGGCGGGCATCAGCGAGCGTCGCCTGGAGCGGCTCGTGAACCCCGCACTCAGCGAAGGATTGCCGCCGTTTCTCGCTCCGGGCGCCGGCTTGAATTCCGGATTTATGATGCCGCAGGTCACGGCCGCGGCCCTGGTCAGTGAAAACAAGGTTTTGGCGCATCCTGCGTCGGTCGATTCCATCACGACGTCCGGCAACAAAGAGGACTACGTTTCCATGGGTATGACCGCAGCGAATAAGCTCAAGCGAGTGGTGGAAAATACGCGGAACACATTGGCCATTGAAGCCATGGCGGCGGCGCAGGCAATTGACTTTCTCGCTCCGCTCAAGCCGTCGAAACGCTTGCAGCAGGCGCACGCGGCGATTCGCGCCGTCTGCGCGACCATGGAAAAAGATCGGGTCATGTACAAAGACTTCGTCCGCATTGCCGAGGTGATCGCCAGCGGTAAGCTGTCAGCCGTGCTCCAGTAATCCGGGCTGCCTTCCGAAAACCCTTACTGGAAGCCGATTTCTGGCCGGAGCGCATTGTTTTGCTCTTCCCAAAGCAACCGAATTCACTGTTTACACTGACTCGTCGAATGCTTTAAACTCATCCGACTTTTGTGCCTCCCCCCAAGGCATGGCGAGACGATTAAAGCCTCGCTCGTATCTCCATATCCAAAACCGACGACTGAAACAGAAACCCCAGCTTGGCAGAGTTTCTGATTTGAACTAACGATCGAACGTGCAAAGAGGACCAAACATGCCCCGATGTTACAAGCAACACCAGACCTTCGCCGCAGTCAACAAACTCGTCCTGCTCTTTTTCATCGGCGCCAGCACACTGCTGGCCACCGGCCAAGTCGCTGTGACCACCTATCACTACGACAACAACCGAACAGGCTGGAACTCCCACGAATCCGTTCTGATTCCCGCGAACGTCGCCAGTGCGTCATTCGGATCGCAGCATATCGTGCCGCTCGATGATCAGGTGGATGCGCAACCTCTGGTCGTCCCGGGCGTCATCATTACCGCCGGGCAATTTCAGGGCACAACGCACGATGTGGTTTACGTCGCGACCGAGGGCAACACGGTGTATGCGATTGATGCCCACTCCGGTACCGTGCTGTTGAATCCAAATTTCGGAACACCCGTACGCTATCCGCTTGGATGCGGCAACAACGGGCCCAACGTGGGAATCAACTCGACGCCCGTGATCGACCCTAGCAGCAGCACCATGTACGTGATGATCTACACGCAGGATGGGAAAACGCAGAACTACCGGCTGCATGCGCTGGATCTCGGCAGCCTCACCGACAAAGTCGCTCCTCAATTAGTCACGGCATCGCACTCCTTGACCGACGGATCGGTGTTTACATTCAACGCGAAGTATCAACGCCAGCGTCCCGGCCTGTTGCTCGCTAACGGGAGTATTTACGCCGGTTTTGGCAGCTTCTGCGATTTTGCTGCCAACCTGTCGCGCGGCTGGCTCCTCGGATGGACTGCAGGCACTCTGGCACCCTTCCCGTCGAACCAGCTCCTCGATCAGCAGCCCTCCTCGCCCGACAACTTCTTCCTGTCCTCGATCTGGATGTCAGGATACGGACTCGCCACGGATGATGCCGGCAACATTTTGTTTGTGACCGGCAACTCCGACTATTCCGGCAACACGTATGACGGAATTACGAACATCCAGGAGAGCGTGGTCAAAGTCTCGCCGACCCTAACAACTGTTCTGGACATCTTTACCCCCGACAACCAGGCTGCCCTGGAACAGTCGGACGCCGATTTCGGTTCGGGAGGTGTGCTGGTGCTCCCCGATCAGCCGGGCTCAACGCCTCACCTGGCGGTGGCCTCCGGCAAAGACGGAAACATGTACTTCATGAACGAAGACAATCTTGGCGGCTACTCTCCGACGAAGAACAACGTGCTGGGTACTTACGGAGTCGGCGGGTGTTGGTGCGGGCACTCGTACTTCGTGGACCCGGATGGAGTTGGCAGGGTGGTGAGTAGTGGCGGCTTTGCCGTCGATATCTGGAAAGTGCAGACTTCGCCGAAGGTCGCGCTCAGTTACGTGAAGACCTCGCCGGCGATCGGTGGCTCGCAGGATCCTGGATTCTTTACGACAATTTCATCCAACGGAACGAGCAGCCCCATCATCTGGGCGCTCTCGCGTCCCCACAACTCGGGTAAATTCCCGCTCTTCCTGTTTGCTTTTGATCCTGAAGTCGGCAAAGCCAAAATGAAGAAGATCTTTAAATCGAAGGCAGGGTATTGGCCGAACCTGGGAGGAAACTCCAACCTGGTTCCCGTTGTCGCTAACGGCCAGGTTTTTGTCGCCAGCAATAAACAGCTGCAGATCTTCGGGCTGACCGGCGGAAAAGCCAAAAAGTAGCTAAGGCAAGTCAGAATGCAGAAGTAGAACCACTCTGTTTCGGGGTGCCTCCGAAGAGATCTCGCTCCTGCATTCTGACTTCTAACTTCTGACTTGCTTTTCTGCGCTTCCATCCAAGCCTAATTCCGTTGCGATCCCCTTCATTGCTTCGATGCAAAAGGCGATATGCTCTTCCAGGTCTAAACCCAAATCAGCCGCGCCCTGCGTAATGTCGTCGCGATTCACGCTTCGGGCAAACGCTTTGTCTTTCATCTTCCTACGGACCGACTTTGCTTCGACTTCCGCGAGCGACTTCCCCGGCTTGACCAGCGCGCAGGCCGTAATGAATCCAGCTAATTCGTCGCAGGCAAACAGAGTCTTCTCCATGGGCGACTCGCGCTTAACATCGGTGTACTCCGCGTGCGACATGATTGCGCGCCGGACCTCTTCCGAGTAGCCGCGTTCCTTCAGGATTTCATTGCCTTTGTAGGGATGCTCCTGCGCAGTTGGAAACTTTTCGTAGTCGAAGTCGTGAATCAGTCCGACCAGCCCCCACAATTCCTCGTCCGCTCCTGTCTTGCGGGCATACGCGCGCATGCAGGCCTCAACGGCAAGTGCATGTTTCCTCAGACTTTCCGACTGGGTGAACTCAGTTAGTAAACACCATGCTGACTCGCGTTGATTCATGGTTTTGTCCCTGTTTTTACGTGTTTTTTGCAGGACGACACGGATTTCATGGGGCGATCCCCTTGATTCCCCGTTTATTATCCTTGACTTCCACAGCTCCTATCCAGCAGATTACTTGGCAGTTGGCTTTGAGAGTAGCCCCTGCTCTGGCACTCCCAAAACCTGATGGCTACCACACTTGCTCCCGTGGACTCACGGGAAGTCGTACGGTGCGACCGCTGTCTACTGGTTCAATTCCGCACAAGCAATAGTCTTTGCCGCCGTTGTCATCTGTCATTGGATGAGGACGAGGCGGAGATCGCCGCCATGACTCCGGTGCCCCAGGCACCACCCATCAACATCAATTCTAATGGGCGCGGACATCTGAACCTCGCGCATTCGATCCGTTCGCTCCGCCTGCGCAATGGCATGAGCCAACGCCAGCTGGCGTTGCGCATGTCCGTGCCGCGGACGTACGTTTCGAAAATTGAAAACGAGAAAGCGACGCCGACTCTTTCCTCCCTCGAGCGGCTGGCACGTGCGCTGGAAGTCAGCGTGCCCAGCCTGCTTTCTGGCGGCGAGCGCAACCGGCAGGAAGAAGTACGTGAGTTGATGGAAGATCAATTCGTTTCGGAAGTGATGCCGTATTTGTCACAACTGAATGGGATGCAGATGTCGAGCATTCTCGCGCAGGTCCGTGACTTGACCGTTCGGCCGCGACGCAGCGCATGATCTAGTTTCAGTTTTGCATTCGATTTTTATCCGGGCACACACCAACTGGACAGCCGGAGCCCACGTGGCTCCGGCTTTTTTAGTTGCTGAAATTTTCAACACGGCAAAAAAGGAAATAACTAGGGCACGCACTCGCGCCACTTGACGAGCGCCCGCTCTGCGACTATTGCGCAAGAGTTTGCACGTACCGCGAAAAACTTTCTGCAATGTGGCTGTTTCCGCTTGACCCATATTTCTGAACCAGTTAACCTCGCCCCACTCTCCGAAGCTGGGAAAAGATCACCCGGCTGGATTTTTTAGCGACCAAGGAAACTTCGATGAAGATTACTCAGATCTGTGCGTTGGTTTTGCTTGTTGTGGTGGGATCCGCGGTGGCCTTCGCCGACGGCATTCACGACCCAAAAGTGATCGTTCACGGTGTCACGGGTGATCTTCCGCTTCATTGTGGACCCAATGGATGTCAGGGCGTCGGGCTTAATTTCAGCTTCACGATTCCGAAGAGCGGATCGGGACAGTTGTTTTTCACTAACCAAAGCGGCAAGAACTGGACTTCACTCGCGCTGATTGAAACAGGCGTGCCCGCGGCCGACGTCAGCTGCAAGCAAACTCTGTTCCTGAGCTGCACCACCAAGACGCTGAAAAATGGATCGGTGGAAATTCTGTTGTCAGGAGTGCGTGTCGGCAACAACCCTCGCAACGGCATCCTCAACGGCCAGAGCTTCTCGATTCAGTTTGCCTGTGTCCAGGGCAATTGCTGGCCGGGTGGGATCCTCGTGACCGCACATGCTGGCACAGCTCCGGAACCGGCGACGATTGCTCTGATGGTAACGGGATTGGGCGCGATGTTCTCCCGCCGCAAGATGTGGAAGAATAAATTTAATTCTTAGCGCTTTTCTTCGAGAACTCGTTCACCAGTTGTGAGAACTGCGGCAGGGCCTGGAGCTTTTGAAGCTCGGGATCGTTCCAGGCCTCTTGCGCAGGATAGCCCTTCTGCAGTGCCAGCCTCAGTGCCTTCATCGCATCTTCCGGTTGTCCCACCAAGGCCTTCACTTGAGCTTCCGAATACACCAGATAAACATCCTGCGGATTAATCGTCCGCGCCTGCGAAATGTATTGGAGCGCGTTCTGGGCGACGCCCTTCTTGGCGTAATAAAGTGCGAGATCGCCCATTGCCTCTGCCGACCGCGGGTTCACTTGTAATTGCTGGAATGCGAGCGAGATTGCCTTGTCGTAAGCTGCATTGGCTTTGTCGGAGTGCCCCGACCAGCGATACGCATCCCCCAGATTTCCAAAGAGAATCTCGTCGTTCGGCGTCATCTCCGCCGCTTTCTCATACATCTTCACGGATTCGTCGAACCGCTTCAGGAAGAAGTATGCCGTGCCGAGATTGGAATACGTGACTGAATCTGGAGCGATGGCCAGTGCCTTCTGGAACTGCGGAATCGCTTCCGTCCAGCTGCCTTGTTTCAAATAGATAATGCCAATGTTTTCGTAGCCGAGCGGGTTGTCAGCGGCAAGTTCGGTCACCTTCTGGAAGGCGGGCAGAGCTTTAGCCCAGTCGCCGCGTTCGAAGTAAGCCTTGCCCAGTTCGTTGTGGTTCATCCAGAAATAGGGGTTAGCGTCGACCGCTTTCTGAAAGGTTGCGATGGCCTCGTCGTTCTGGCCGTTTGCGAGGTAAGCGTCTCCAAGACCGCGATAGACTTCATCGGAGTTTGGCGCCAGTTCAAGGGCACGCTTGAACTCGATGATGGCCTGTGCATTCTTCCCGGTCATCGAATACACGCTGCCCAGCGAAATATGAACTTCAGGAATCGTGCTGGAGAGACGCTCCGCCTGCTGTGCCGCAAGGTTGGCTTTCTGTGCCCAGATACTCTCCTTGGTCTCGCCGTAAATGCGGCGGCTGGCATCGGCCAGTCCGGCATATGCCAGCGCGAAGTTAGGATCCTTGTCGGCGGCCTGCTCGAACAGCGCGACGGATTGCTTCATTCCGTCGGGGCTGTGACTGTTGCGCAGCAGGTTGCGACCCTGCAGGTAGAGATCGTAAGCCTTGATATTCTCGGTCGGATGCGCTCCGCTGCGGGCGAGTTCTTCATTGGTCGGCTTCAGTTCCAGAGCGCTGACCACGCTGCCATAGATCTGGTCCTCGAGCGCGAGCACATCTCCCGGAACTCCTGCGAATTCCTGGCTCCAAAGGCGTTTTCCCGACGTCGCATCATCCAGGTTGAAGATTACTCGCAGCTGGTCGCTGTTGCCTTGCACCATGCCCTGGAGCACAAGGTTGACTCCAAGCTGGTGCGCAAGCTTGGTGACCGGCAAATCCTGGTTGCCAAGTTTTTCCACCGCTGTTGTCGAAGCGAGATGGACTTCTTTCAACTGGAACAGCTTGGCAGACAGCGCTTCTTCGATACCATCGGCGACATAGCCTAAAGCCTTCTCGTCGCCGACGAGCTTCAAGGGGAGGATCGCGACATACTTACCCTGTGCGAGAGGTGGAATGCCTTTTGAGGCTGTGTCACCGGCTGCCGTTCCCGATCGGTTTACGAGTTCGCGTCCAGCAAATATCGCCAGCGCAATGACCAGCACTGCTCCAGTAATCCACATCCAGCGTTTGCCGGGCAGATCAAGCTTGATGCGCGACGGCCGAATGATCGGATGCGCGATCATCTTGGAGAGCGTTTCCGCAGTGATGTTGGGATTGGCCTCCCAGGTCGTGAGCTGCTGCAACAACTCGACCACCGAGTGATACCGGTTGGCGGGTTCGCGTTCCAGACATCGGCTCACGATCGCGCTGACCGGCTCGGGCACGGACTTGTCCACGTCTGATACGGACCGCGCTTCCTCGCGCGTCCTTTTCATCAGACTGGCGATGGCCGTGTCCGCTTCGTACGGCGCTTTCCCTGTAAGCAGTTCATAAAAGATCAGGCCCACGCTGAAAATGTCGGAACGCTGGTCCAGCGGTGACCCCATGGCCTGTTCCGGCGACATGTATTCGAGCGTTCCCACCAGCGCTCCGGTTTGGGTCAATCCGGACTCGCCCAGAGAGCGCGCCAAGCCGAAATCCATCACGACGACACGACCATTCTTGTCGCGCATGATGTTTTGCGGCTTCAAATCGCGATGGATCACACCTTCGGAATGCGCTGAATCCAGAGCCCGGCACACTTGCTCAATGATGGAGATTGCGTCCTTGGGCGAGAGCTTGCCTTGACGGCGGAGCAACGTGCGCAGGTCCTCGCCATCCACGTACTCCATGCTGATGAAACGAATGCCCTCGGCTTCCCCGAGATCAAAAATGCGCACCACGTTCTTGTGCGTGATGTTGCGGGCGAGAATCAATTCCTGCTTGAAGCGTTGCAGAATTGCAGGATCCGTGGCCAGTTCGGGACGAATCACCTTGAGCGCGATCAGGCGGTCGAGTTCGCGATCGCGGGCCTGGTAGACCGCACCCATTCCGCCCTGTCCGAGAACACCCAGGATTTCGTACCGGCCACCGAATAGCACGCCGGGCTGCAACGTCTGGAAGGCGGAGATATTGCTGATCGATGGCTGAGCCTGGCGTATGTACGGCATCGCCTGCGAGGCGCCAGGAAGCGGCGTTCCGTGGGGCAGAGTGGGAGCGTCAGACTGCGGCGCATTCGACAGAGGAGGCGGGGTTTGTGCAGCGGCTCCGGTCCGATCCCCGGGCAGACTCGCTCCATGCATCGTCGGGCTATCGGAATCGTTGCCTCTGTAGTCGCGCTCATCCATCCGGATTGCCTAGAAATACAGAGAGCCAGCGAGAGAGCGCGCCTCGATCCCACCTTAAAGGCAGCATTCGCCTCAGGTTGTCGAGAGGAGATCGAGAACCCAGCACTCCAAATATAGGAGTGAGTATACCCCGGAACGTCCAATCCGGGCAGGCCGCATTATCACCCCAGGTGAGCACTTTGAATCCCCTACAATTAGAGAACGACAATGATCCCGGGAACCCTCCAAATATATGGAAAATATGCCATTTCCGAGACACAACAGAACACAGATTTCCGCGCGCTGAAGCACTCGGCACAGGGATATAATGCTCCCCGCAAAGCAGTACTCGAGTGGGGGTGAGCGAATGGGACTGTACTCGCACTACGATGGCGCGCATAACCATCCTGTTAACCGCGCGCTGCACATGATCGCGATTCCTGTCGGCTTCTCGTCCTTGATCGTGGTCTGGTGGCACTGGCTCATCGCCTTGCTTCTGATCCCGACCGCCTTTGCTCTGGCCTGGCTCGGGCACCTCGTCGAGGGTAACAAGCCTGCGTTTCTCACGAATCCCGTCCACGTTTTCGTGGCGCCTCTCTGGCTCGCGCGGCGTGTATTCGGAGGAGAGCCGAAGAAGCCAGTCTAGAAGTTGGCCCCTCGCGTTACTTCCGTCCTCTACCATGCGCCGCCGATCTGTTGTGTCATAGAGCACGGAATGGCCGGTGTTTGCCGCACCAACCGGTCGGTTCGCAGATTTCTCTGATCTTCGTCAATCGTGCTTAAATAAAAAGTTGGGCGCCCTTCAGCGTCATCCCTGCGCAAGGCATCCACACAAGATAAACAAGTGACACGCTCCGATCAGGGCGCAAGAAAGTACTGCGGCTGTTCGGGAGCGAACGGAGGGGTTTTGGATTTCCAACTGAACGACGAGCAGTTGCACCTGAAGAAGAGTGTGCGCGAGTTTGCGGCGCGCGAGATCGCTCCCAACGTCATGAAATGGGATGAAGCCGCTGAATTTCCTCTCGCCACCGTCAAAGAGATCGGCAAACTCGGTTTGCTGGGTGCTATTTTCCCTTCCGAGTACGGCGGTGCCGGCATGGGCTACGTCGAATACGTCACCATAATTGAAGAACTCTCCCGTGTGGACGGGTCCGTCGGCATCATCGTTGCCGCTCACACGTCGCTGTGCTCGAATCACATTTTCCTGGCTGGCAACGAAGCGCAAAAGAAGAAATACGTGTCGAAGCTCGCCACGGGCGAATTCATCGGCGCCTGGGGATTGACCGAACCGTCCTCGGGATCCGACGCCGGCAGCGCGCGCATGACCGGTACGCGCGCCAAAGGTGGATGGGTACTCAACGGTACGAAGACGTTTATCACGAACGGACATTACGCGGACGTCGCAGTCGTTCTGGCGGTCACCGATCGTGCTGCCCATACTCACGGCCTTTCTGCCTTCGTCGTCGATAAAGGGACAAAGGGATTCCGGGCCGGGAAAAAGGAAAACAAGCTTGGCCTGCGCGCAAGCGACACCGCTGAGCTGATATTCGAAGATTGTTTCGTGCCCGAAGAAAATCTGCTGGGCAAAGAAGGCGACGGTTTTATCGACGCGATGCGTGTATTGGATGGTGGCAGGATATCCATCGCGGCTCTCTCGCTCGGCATGGCGGAAGGTGCCTACGATGCCGCGCTGAAATATTCGAAACAGCGGCACCAGTTCGGCAAGGCGATCAGTGAATTTCAGGCCATCCAGTGGAAGCTGGCGGACATGGCGACTGAGATCGAAGCCGCGAAACTTCTCACCTTCCGCGCGGCCGCGATGAAAGATGCCGGCATGAAGACGACGCTCGAATCCTCCATGGCCAAGCTCTACGCCAGCGAGGTCGCGGTGAAATGTGCCAATGAAGGTGTGCAGATCCACGGAGGATACGGCTTCATCAAGGATTATCCTGCCGAGAAGTTCTATCGTGACGTGAAACTCTGCACGATCGGCGAAGGAACCAGCGAGATTCAGCGGCTGGTAATCGCCCGGCAGTTGCTCAAGGATTAGTTTCGGCGGTTCTCCAGATGGATAGAGTCGATTCGTCTGTCCAAGCTGTGTTCGTCGTTGAAATTGGAGGGCAACATGATCACGGGGGCCCACCTCGTCATTTACAGCAAAGATCCGGAAGCCGACCGCGCGTTCTTTCGCGACATCCTTCATTTTTCAAACGTGGACGCCGGCCACAACTGGCTGATCTTCGCGCTCCCTCCCGCCGAGGCGGCTTTTCATCCTGCTGAAGAGAACAGCAAGCACGAGCTGTTCTTCATGTGCGATGACCTCAAGTCCACTGTGAAGTCCCTACAGGAAAAGAAAGTGAAGTCCGGCCCCGTGACGGAAGAGCGCTGGGGAAGCCTGACCCACATCTCTCTCCCTAGCGGCGGGAAAATCGGCCTTTACCAGCCCAAGCATCCCACTGCTATCAAGAAGTAAGTCCAGGCTTCAGTCAATTTCCGCATCCTTCGCGTAGGCAAAAGGCCAATGAGTTCCGGACTCAAGTGTTTGTTGGTCGCGTGAGGTTGGGAGCGCCGGCGTGCATCTCCGATTGCGCGCCCAGCGGTCGCTGGAATAGAGTTGTCCGCGCAAACCCTGAAACCCCGAGAGATGGGAATGGTCGATAACTTGGAAACCGGCATCACGCAGGAGGAACGCACCATGGCCACTCTTGCGCACGCTTTGCAAGTAGTCGGCTGGTGGATTGCACCACTCGTCATTTTCCTGGTCCAAAGAAAATCGCGTTTTGTGTCATTTCACGCGCTGCAGGCTCTACTGTTGCAGATCGTTTACATGATCCTGATGGGCGGATTCATGGTGCTGT
>Ga0265339_10002430_pt1 | contig 13358 bp, 10 predicted proteins | sample 4CB219metaG_FD_202085 | JGI IMG/M metagenome (GOLD analysis project Ga0265339, IMG submission 202085) | Rhizosphere microbial communities from Carex aquatilis grown in University of Washington, Seatle, WA, United States - 4-CB2-19 metaG | ecosystem: Host-associated > Plants > Roots >...
ATGACGGGCGGCACCTCCCAGCTCCCGCGCGTGAGGCGCAGCTCGAGCTTGGCGTCGGACGGCAGCATGCGCGTCGGGTTGTCGACGAGCCCGCCGCCCGTGATGTGCGCCGCCCCGCGCAGGAGGCCCTTCGCGTAGAGCGCCCGCAGCGCGCGCACGTAGATCTTCGTCGGCCGCAGGAGCACGTCGCCGAGCGGCTCGGGGCCGAGCTCGTCGACCGGCTTGTCGAGCCGCAGGCCCATGTGCTCGAGCAGCACGCGCCGCACGAGCGAGTACCCGTTCGAGTGGAAGCCCGACGAGGCGAGGCCAAGCAGCTTGTCGCCCGCGGCGATGGAGCGGCCGTCGACGGTCGCTCCTTCTTCGACCACGCCCGTGCAGAACCCGGCCAGGTCGTACTCGCCCGCGGCGTAGAAGCCCGGCAGCTCGGCCGTCTCCCCGCCCACGAGCGCGCAGCGCGCCTGCTGGCAGCCGTCGGCGATGCCGGAGATGACCTGCTCGGCGACCCCCACCTCGAGCTTGCCCGACGCGAAGTAGTCGAGGAAGGTCAGGGGCTCGGCGCCGCAGCAGATGAGGTCGTTGACGTTCATCGCCACGAGATCGACGCCCACCGTGCCGTGCTTGCCCGTGAGGAACGCGAGCTTGAGCTTCGTCCCCACGCCGTCCGTGCACGACACGAGCAGCGGCCTCTTGTAGCCCTCGGGCAGGCGGCAGAGGCCCGCGAAGCCCCCGAGGCCCCCGAGCACCTCGGGCCGCATGGTCCGCTTGACGTGCGGCTTGATGCGCTCGACGAGCGAGTCGCCCGCGTCGATGTCGACGCCGGCGTCGCGGTAGGTCAGTCCCGTGGTGTTGGACGGCTTGTTCGTGCCAGAGCTGGACATGTCTCCCTACTCGTTCGTCTCGCGCTCCGCGCGGCGCGCGGCGCCGGCGTTCGCGATGGGCGGAGAGCCGAAGCGCTCCGTGAAGCTCTTGAGCAGCCGGTCGAGCTCGGCGGCCGCGTTCGCCGCCTCGGCGAAGCGGATCCAGCGGGCGCCCGCGGCGACGGCGCGCTGCAATTCGCGGGCGCCGCGGCCGGCGACGAAGCGGCGTAGCGTCTCGTCGGGGCCGGCGCACGCGTACATCACCATGGCGCTGCGGCCCGAGCGGTAGTCCATGGCGCCCTCGGCGCGCGTCTGGAGGACGCCAGCGGCGTCGGGCGCGGCGACGCTCGCCTCCGAGATGGGGTGCCAGGCACCGAAATGCACGGCGGCAGCATAACAAAACTGAACCGGGCCATGGGCAGGTTCCTCGAAGGATTTTCGCACTTTTGCGGTATGCTGCCGGACTCCCGACGCGACGGGACCTCCAAGATGGCCTGGTACAAGCGAGACGAGCGAGAAGACGACCTGACCGAGGAGAAGCGCAGCGTCCCCGCCGGGTTGTTCACGAAGTGCCCCGGGTGTCGCGCGGCCCTCCAGACGGCCGACCTCGAGAAGAACGACAACGTGTGCCCGCAGTGCGCGCACCACTTCCCGATGTCCGTCGGCAAGCGCCTCGAGCTGGTCCTCGACCACGGCAGCTTCGTCGAGGAGGACGCCACCATCGAGAGCGTCGACCCGCTCGGGTTCAGGGACTCGAAGCGCTACGGCGACCGCCTGCGCAGCGCCAGGCGGACCGCCGGGCCCAGCGACTCGGTCAAGGCGGGCGCGGGCAAGATAGACGGGCAGCCGGTCCAGGTCGGCGTCTTCGTCTTCGAGTTCATGGGCGGCTCGATGGGCTCCGTCGCCGGCGAGAAGGTCACGCGGGTCTTCGAGCGCGCCCTCGAGCGCCGCACCCCGGCCATCGTGTTCTCGGCCTCGGGCGGGGCGCGCATGCAGGAGGGCGTGCTGTCGCTCATGCAGATGGCCAAGACGTCGGCCGCGCTGGGGCGGCTGCGCGAGGCCGGCCTGCCGTACATCTCGGTGCTCTTGCACCCCACGACGGGCGGCGTCGCGGCCAGCTTCGCCATGCTGGGCGACGTCATCCTGGCCGAGCCCAAGGCCCAGATCGGGTTCGCGGGCGCGCGGGTCATCCAGAACACGATCCGGCAGCGCCTGCCGCCGGGGTTCCAGCGCGCCGAGTTCCTGCTCGAGCACGGGTTCCTCGACCACATCGTGCCCCGCCACGAGATGCGCGACACGCTCGGGCGGCTCTGCCGGCTGCTCGGGCCGCGCGGGCGCTGAGGTCCGCGTCCGTGGGCGCGCCCCGGTATGCGGACCTGCTGGCACGCCTCGAGGCGGCGCGCGCGCGCGGCGTCGAGCTGGGCCTGCCGCGCGTGCGGCGCGCGCTCGAGGCGCTGGGCGACCCGCAGCGGCGGTTCGCCGCCGTGCAGATCGCGGGTACGAACGGCAAGGGCTCGACCGCGGCCATGACCGAGGCGATCCTGCGCGCGGCGGGCGTGCGAACCGGCCTCTACACGTCGCCGCACCTCTCGCGCTTCACCGAGCGTATCCGCGTCGCGGGCGTCGAGGCCGACGGTGATCGCCTCGCGGCGCTCGAGCCGCGCATCGCCGCCACGGGCGTGCCGCTCACGTACTTCGAGATCGCCACGGCGCTCGGCTTCCTGACCTTCGCCGAGGAGGGCGTCGAGCTCGCCGTCCTCGAGACGGGCCTGGGCGGGCGCCTCGACGCCGTGACGACGTGCGAGCCCGTGGCCACGGCCGTCACGAGCATCGGCCTCGACCACGCCGACTACCTCGGGAGCACGCTGCGCGAGATCGCGCGCGAGAAGGCCGGTGTCATCAAGCCCGGCGTCCTGTGCCTCGTGGGCGCGCTGCCGCCCGAGGCGGACGACGAGCTGACGCGCGCCGCGGACGCCGCCGGCGCGCCGCTCCTGCGCGTGGGCCGGGAGCTCGCGCCGCCCGACGTGCCGCTCGGCCTGCCTGGCGCCCACCAGGCGAGCAACGCCGCGATCGCCGTCGGGCTGGCCGCGCGGGCGTGGCTGCACCTGCGCGGCCCGTCCGAGCTCCCGGCCGAGGCCGTGAGCGCCGGTCTGCGCGGCGTGAGCTGGCCGGGCCGCCTCGAGCTCGTCCCGGGCGACGTGCTGCTCGACTGCGCGCACAACGTCGAGGGCGCGCGCGCTCTCGCCGCCGCGCTGCCGGCGCTCGCGGGCGGCCGCCGGGTGGCGCTGCTCGCGTCGATCATGCGCGACAAGGACGCCGCCGGGATCCTCGCGGCGCTCGCGCCCGCCGTCGGCGCGCTGGTCGCGACCCAGTCTTCGAACCCGCGCGCGCTGCCCGCGGCCGACCTCGCGGCACACGCGCGCGCGCTCGGTCTCGAGGCGCAGGTGAGCCCCGACCCGCGCGGCGCCCTCGACCTGGCCCGGCGGCTCGTCGGTCCCGGTCCCGGCGGCCTCGTGGTCGTCGCCGGCTCGATCTTCCTGGTCGGCGAGCTCCGCGCCCACCTGCTCGGCGAGCCCGTCGACCCGACGCCGCTGTCCGACCCGCTCTGACCGTATCGCGACATTCTTGCCCCGCCCGAGCCACCGAGCGACCCGTCGTGGGTGATTCGGCGGCGCTGGTGGCGGGCTCGTCTCGGCATGCTTCTTGGAAGAAGCTGGGAGCATGAGGGTCGCGCTCCTTCTCGCTTTGATGGTCGGTTCGCTCGCCGCCTGCGACGCCACCCCGATCCCCGCTCCGGGCGGACAAGGGACGGGCGGGACCACCGGAGGTCAAACCGGCGGCAATGGCGCGGGGGAGCCGAACGCGGCCTGCGGGATCGCGCCGGGAACGAGCGGCACCCCGACGGGAGGCACCGGTGGGACGGGCCACATCCCCGAGCCCCAGTCGTGCGGGCCCACCGGCCTCGTCGGCATCGACGGCAACGGGGACCAGTGCCTCGGCGACACCGACTGCGCGGCGAAGGCGTGGTGCGACTGCGGGCAGTCCGCGGGCTCGTTGCTCCGCCAGCATCCGAACGCCTGCACCTCGACCCAGTGCCGCGTGGACTCCGACTGCCCGAGCGGGCTCTGCGCGGTGTCGTCGCCCGGCCCGGGCTGCGCTCCCACGACCGGGGGTCGATTCTGCCGAACTTCGCACGACACCTGCCAAACCGACGCCGACTGCACGTCCTGCGGGCGCCCGAACGGCTCTCTGCCGGACACCTGCCAGTACGTCCGCCAGGTCGGTCATTGGCAGTGCGCGACCACCGCGCTCTGTGGCGGTGGTTGAACCCCGCTCAGCTAGGGCTTCTTCACGTGGACGTGGTCGTGGTCGTGGTCGTGGTCATAAACGCTGTCGTAGTCGCTGTCGTGTGCTTGTACGCCGCACGCGTCCAGGCACACGACAGCGTCAGCGACTACGTTTAGGACCACGTTCAGGTTCACGTCAACGTGAAGTGGTTCTAGCGGTCGCGACCGAAGGTCGCGAGGTGGTCGGGGCAGGGCGTGGAGGCCTCGTATGTAGCGCATCATTTATGAGATGCGCACCAGGGAGCTGAGCTACCAGGTGTTCATGCTGAGGCCGCGCGCGGGCTGGCGGCGGGGCGTGCGGAGCGGCTGGCTGTACCACGCGGTCTGCGCCCGCGGCGCGGGCTCCTGCTCGAAGCGGATGAAGAAGAGCTTGAGGTAGCGGTTGCGGCCGACCGACTCGTGGCCGAAGAGGCCGCCCAGCACCTCCCACATGAAGTCGCCCGGACGCTTGACGGCGGCGTCGTAGAAGGGCGCGACGACGGTGCGCCACGTGCCGTCGGGCTGGCCGGTCGGGCCGAGGCCCTTGCTGTGGTAGATGGTCGGGAAGACCCACGTCGAGACGTGGTCGGGGCGGCGCCAATGGGCGACGAAGGGGAGGACCAGCGTCGTCCGCGTGTCCTTGGTCTGGAAGTCCCAATAGAGCGGGAAGCCGACGGTGGTCGAGCCCGCGGGCGTCGTCCGGCTGTAGTAGAGGGGCGCGATCGCGAACGACGTGCCGGCCACCTCGTTGGCGTGGCGGAAGAAGAGCGGGAAGAGGACCGTCGTGCGCGCGAGGTCGTAGTCGTGGAAGTCGAAGTAGAGCGGCAGCGCCAGCGTCATCGACGACGTGACGTCGCGGAAGTGCCAGAAGAGGCCCGCCACCGTCGTGAGGCGCGAATCGGGGCGCCCGCGCGTGTAGAGCAAGAGCGGCGGGACGACCGTCGTGTGCGTCTCCGTGACGATGTTCGTGTGGGACACCCAGAGGGGCAGGACGGGCCCGCCGTAGGTGAACCGCGACGACGCCGAGCGGTGCCACCCGAAGAGCAGCGTGAGGAACGTCTTCCGCTGCGGGCCGTGCGCCTCGTAGAAGAGGGGCATGAGGCCGGTCGCGCCCGAGCCGTCGGCCGGGTTGGAGGAGTGCCACGCGACGGGCAGGACGCCGTAGGTGCGCTCCGTGCCGTGACGTGACCAGTAGAAGGGCCCGGCCAGCGTCGAGGCGCTGCCGGCCTTCGCATCGGCGAACTGCCACAGGACGGGGAACACGACGAGGTGGCTCTTGCCCTCGGCGTCTCCGGCCGCCCACCAGAGCGGGAAGACGGTCGTGTTGTGGCCCCACTTGCCGCTCGCGTGCCAGAGCAGCACGAGGAACAGGCGCCGCTCGTCGGTCTTGTAGTCGTGCTTGTGGTAGAGCAGCAGCGGCGGCACGACGGTCAGGCTCCGCTCGGAGTTGCGCGCGTAGAAGATCACCGGGAAGAAGCCGGTGTCGTGCACGCCCGCGGCGCGGTGGTCGTACCAGGGGCCGATGACGGTGGTGTTGCGCCCGCCCGGGCCCTCGGAGTGCCAGAACAGGGGCGGCAGCGTGTCGACGCGCGAGCCGTCGGCGCGGCGCTGGTGGAAGAAGGTCGGGAAGATGTAGAGGTCGCTCTCGCGCGCGTCCTCGTACGTGCCCACGAACGGGAAGAAGAGGCGGCTCTTGTGCCCCGGCCCGTCGAGCATGAAGAGCGGGCCGAACTGCCGCGTGCGCTCGCCCGTCTCGCGGCGCGAGACGTCGGCGTAGATCAGGGGCACGCCGCGCGCGTCGATGTCCTCGTCGCGGTACCAGAAGTAAGGGCCGAAGAAGCCGCCGGCCCGGCGCGGCCCGTGCGCCGAGAAGCCCACGGGCGTCACGAGCAGGTGCGTGTACTCGTCCCGGTGATAGTAGAAGAGGGGCACGACGGCGGCTGTCGTCTCGTCCGTCCCCCCCGGAGGCGCGCCCCGCTTGTAATAAAAGAGCGGGAAGAACCCGTCGGTCGTCTGGCCGCCGTGCGTGCGGTGCCAGTAGTTGAGGACCACCGTCGTCGACGTCTGCTGCTCGCCGTCGCGGAAGTGCCAGAAGATCGGGAAGAGCACGGCGTGCGAGCGCTCCACGCCCGACCGCGCGAAGAAGATTGGGATGCCGGGGCCGGCGCCGAAGCTCCAGCCGTCGCGGTCGCGGTGGTAATAAAAGAGAGGCGTCGCCGTCGTCGACGACTGCGCGCGCGCGCTCGTGAAGCGCCACCAGAGCGGGAACTGGATGGCGTACGAGTCGCCGTCGCGCGCGCCCCAGAACGTCAGCAGGACGGGCACGCCGCCCGCGTGTCCGTGGTCGTCGCGGTGCCAGTAGAAGAGGGGCGCGAGGACGGTCGTCGTGTCGTGCTCGCCGGCCCAGTGCCAGAACAGCGGCGCGACGATGGCGTGCGAGCGGCCCGCATTCGAGCCGAAGAAGGCGAGCGGGAAGAGGCCGCCCGAGCCGCCGCCGTTCTTGAAGCTGCGCCAGTAGAACGGCCCGACGAACGTCGTCGTGTCGCGCGGCCCCGAGCGATGGAAGAACAGCGGGAAGAGCAGCGTCGCCGTCGAGCCCGTCTCGGCGTCGCTGAAGTGCCAGAAGAGGGGGAGCAGGGCGCGCGTCGTGCCCTGCGGGTCGTCGCGCAGGTAGAGGAGCAGCGCGTAGAGCCGGGTCGTCGAGTCGTCGGTGTAGTTGTGGTTGTGGATGAAGAGCGGCGTGAAGACGCGCAGCTGCCGCTCGGGGTCGTGCCGCCAGAACGTCAGCAGGGGCAGGACGACCAGCGTGCGCGAGCGCGCGTCGTCGTCGCGGCTGTAGCCGCCGAGCGGCGAGACCCACATCGACGCGCGGCCGTGCCCGGCGCTCTGCCAGTAGACGAGCGGGACGAGCATCTTGAAGGCCGTGCCGGCCTTGTCGTCGTGGCCGCTCCACCAGATCGGGAAGAGGGTGTCGAACCCGTAGCCCTCGCGGCGCACGTGGAACCACGGGATCGCCAGCGTCGTGTTGCCGTCGGCCGAGCCGTAGCTCCACACGAGCGGGAAGAAGACCGTCGAGCGATCGTCCTTGTCCTTGAAGTCCCAGAGGAGCGGGAAGAGGACGTTGTAGCCCGACCGCTCCTTGCGGTCCTCGCCGTGCCAGAAGAGCCACAGCACCGAGCCCGAGTCGCTGGTCGCGTCGTGCGCGTCGTAGCCGAACCACGAGAAGAAGGAGCCGCCCGTCTTGTGCTGCGTGCCGTAGAAGAGCGGGAAGATGAGCTGGTGGTGGACGTCCTTGTCGCGCCAGGCGAAGTTGAACGGGAAGACCCAGGTGAACGAGCTGTCGGGGCTGCTCGAGTGGACGGCCAGCGGCGCGACGACCGTGACGACGTTGCGGCTCGCGTAGTCCTCGAAGCGCCAGAACAGCGGCGCGACGACGTGCGAGCGGCCCTTGGGGCTCCAGGTGTGCCAGTAGATGGGCGCGAGGAACGTGTAGCCCGAGGGCCCGCGCTTCGCCCAGTAGAGGCCCGCGATCTCGCGGAACGACCCCTCGCGATAATAGAGGTAGAGGATGTTCGTCGAGGTGTGGATGGCCTGACAGGCGTTGCGCTCGCAGATCGTCTCGTCGGGGCAGTCGTTGTCGCTCTGGCAGGCCTTGGCGACGGCCGGCGCGGCGGGCGTCGCCGGGGCGGCGGCTGGCTTCGTCTCGGCAGGCGGGCTCGCGTCGGCGACGCGGATGGGATCGAGGGCGGAGCGGGCATCGGCCGCGCCCGCGGCCCGGAACGGATCGAGCGCGAGGCGCGCCGAGGCCGCCCGCGCCGAGAGCGCGAGGGCCGCGAAGACGAGCAGCGCTGGGATCCGAGGCAGCTTCACGAGCGCGCGGGCCGGCTCATTGCGGCGGGAGCATCTTCCACTCGCCGTTCTCTCGGACGAAGGCGATCTCCCCCGTGTCGCTCTCGTCGCCCTTCTGGCGGAACACCTTCAAGGTCGCCGTGTCGCCCTTCGTCGACGAGCCCTTGATCTGGAACTTGGTCCCCTCGATCTCCTTCTGCATCTTCTTGAGGCCGCCCTGCGCGTCGCCGAGCCCCATCTGCGTCGCGAGCATCCCCTGGTACATGAGGGCGTAGCAGTCGACGATCTTCTCGACCGCGCCCTCGGCGAGCGCCTTGCGCCAGCGCTCGAAGGTCTTCTCGGGCGTCGAGAACTCGGGGCGGGCCGGCGGCACCGAGAAGGAGATGCTGCGGATCTTCTCCTTGGGCAGCTTGATCGTCTGGCCGTTGGCCTCGACGCTGTAGACGCCGTCGTAATAGTGGATGACCTTGCCGTTGAGCTTGGTCTTGTCGACGAGCTCGATGACCTCGCCGCGCGCGGGCAGGGCCAGCGTGAGCAGGGCCAGCGCGGCCAAGGGGACGATGCGGGCGAGAGTGGTCATGGTTTTCCTGCGGCCCTTTTGACCGCCCCGGCCTAGGCCGAGATGCCCGGCGCCGGGAACTTCGCGCAGAGCGCCTTGACCTCGGCGCGGACCTTGTCGGCGTTCTCGTCGGTCGGGTTCGAGATCACCTTGTCCATCCACCCGGCGATCAGCTTCATCTCGGCCTCGCCCATGCCGCGGCTCGAGACCGACGGCGATCCGAGGCGGATGCCCGACGGGTCGAAGGGCTTGCGCGGGTCGTAGGGCACGGTGTTGTAGTTGAGCTCGATGCCCGCGCGGTCGAGGGCGCGCGCCGCGACCTTGCCGGGGACGTTCTTGTTCGTCAGGTCGACGAGGATGAGGTGGTTGTCGGTGCCGCCCGACACGACCTGGTAGCCCTTGGCCATGAGCTCGGCCGCGATGACCTTCGCGTTCGACACGACGCGCCTCGCGTAGTCCCTGAACTCCGGCTGCGCCGCTTCCTTCAGCGCGACGGCGAGCGCCGCCGTGTTGTGGACGTGCGGGCCGCCCTGCAGGCCGGGGAACACGGCCTTGTCGATCGCCGCTTGGTGCTCCGACTTGCAGAGGATCATGCCGCCGCGCGGGCCGCGCAGCGTCTTGTGCGTCGTCGTCGTGACGACGTCGGCGTGCGGGACGGGCGACGGGTGCGCGCCGCCGGCGACGAGGCCCGCGATGTGCGCCATGTCCGCCGCGTACTTCGCGCCCACCTCGCGCGCGATCCCGGCCATGGTCTCGAACTCCCAGATGCGCGAGTACGCCGTGCCGCCCGCCCAGATGAGCGCGGGGCGCTCTTTCTTGGCCAGGTCGCGCACCTCATCATAGTCGATGCGCCCCGTGTCCTTGCGGACGCCGTAGGGGACCGAATGGAAGAACTTGCCCGTGATCGAGACGTTCCAGCCGTGGGTGAGGTGGCCGCCCATCGGCAGCGCCAGGCCCATCACCTTGTCGCCCGGCTTGAGAAAGGCGAGGTAAACGGCGAGGTTGGCCGGCGAGCCCGAGTAGGGCTGCACGTTGGCGTGGGCGGCGCCGAAGAGGGACTTGGCGCGCTCGATGGTGAGCGTCTCCAGCGGATCGACGACCTGCTGGCCCTCGTAGTAGCGCTTGCCCGGGTATCCCTCGCTGTACTTGTTCGTGAAGACCGACGACGACGCCTCGAGGACGGCCTTCGATACGTAGTTCTCCGACGGGATGAGGCGGATGGTCTCGGCCTGGCGGCGTGCCTCGGCGCGGCACAGCTCGTCGACCTCGGGATCCGCGACCTTGAGCGCTTCGTACATCATGTGCAGCGGAAGCTATTCTCTTGCCCGTCGCCGGTCAATGGTTAGGCGGCCCACCTAACGACGGTTGCGTATCTGGTTCCAAGAGATATCTTTCGGGGGTTTCCGTCGACGAGCCCCCATTCCCAATAAAGGCCCATGACAAGACTTCGCGGAGGATTGGTCGGTTACGGATTCATCATGGAGCGCGGCCACGCCGCGGGTTACCGCGAGCGCGCGACCAAGCAGAACGACGTCGAGATCGTGGCCGTGGCCGACGTCTCGGAAGAGCGCCGGGCGCTCGCGCGCCGCCATTTTCCGAGCGCGCGCCTCTACGCCGACCACGCCGCCTTGCTCGCGGCCGAGCACGCCAACTTGGACTTCGTCGACGTCGCGACGCCGCCGAGCGAGCACGCCGCCGTCACGCACGCCGCCCTCGACCAGGGCCTGCACGTCCTCTGCGAGAAGCCCCTCGCGACGACGATCGACGAGGCGCGCGGCATGCTCCGCCACGCGGCCGAGGCCGAGCGCGTCCTCTATCCCTGCCACAACTACAAGCACGCCCCGGTCGTGAAGACGGTGCGCGCCGTGCTCGACGCCGGGCGCATCGGCAAGGTGCACCTCGTGACGCTGCAGACCTTCCGCAACACCCACGCGAAGGGCGTCGGCGAGTGGCGCACCGATTGGCGGCGCGAGCGCCGCTACTCGGGCGGCGGCATCGCCATGGATCACGGCAGCCACACCTTCTACCTCGCGTTCGAGTGGCTCAAGGCGTACCCCACGGCGATCACGGCGCGGGCCGCGACCCTCGGCCCGTACGACACCGAGGACGACTTCACCTGCAGCCTGAAGTTCCCCACGGGCGTCGCGTCGGCCCACCTCTCGTGGAACGCGGGGGTGCGCAAGGTGCTCTACACGATCCACGGTGAGCGCGGGGCCGTGCGCGTCGAGGACGACGCCGTCGAGGTGGCGACGCAGATCGCGGGCGCCGACGGCGCCGTGACCTGGAAGTTCGAGCGCGAGGAGATCTCGTCGGACTGGATGGACTCGAGCCACGTCACCTGGTTCAACTCGCTGTTCGACGACTTCAAGGGCGCGATCGCGCGCGGCGAGTTCGTCGGCAAGGAGGCGCGCGAGTCGTTCCTCTGCGTGCAGCTCATCGCGACGGCGTACGCGTCGGCGCGCGAGGGCAGCCGCGAGCTGCCACTGCTCGGCCTCGCGGCGCTCGAGGGTGACGACGTCAGCGATCGCCTCGCGCGCAAGCCACGCGGCACGCGCGCCCGGGACGTCGGCCCGTGACGGCGACGCCGCACCTGCAGGACGTGCACTTCGCCGTCGGCATGACGGTCCTGCTGGCCGCGGTCGTCGTCGTCTACGTCGCCCGTCTGCTCGCGCGCGGTCGGGCGCGCCACGCGCGCACCGACGCCGACGGCGGCAGCGTGTCCCTGGGCAAGTCCGCCATGGAGGTGGGCAACTGGATGCTCGAGCCTCTCGTGAAGGCGCTCGCATCGCTGGAGCTCACGCCGAACCACGTGACGCTGTTCGCGCTCGTGCCGGCGTTGCTCGGCTCCGTGGCCGGCGGCTTCGGGTGGTTCGCGCTCTCGTGCTTGCTGTTCACCCTCGCGTCGCTGAGCGCCCTCGTCGCCGGCGTTCTCGGGCGCCGCACGGGCGTCGCGTCCGAAGCGCGTGAGGTCGTCGACGCCGCCGTCGATGGCTATCTCGAGTTCCTCTTCCTCGCGGGCATCGCCGTCTACTACCGCACGCACTGGATCGTCCTCGTGCTCGTCTTCGCCGCGCTGCTCGGCAGCTACATGGTGAGCTACACCGCCGCCAAGGCGGAGGCGATGTCCGTCCCGCCGCCGCGCGGGTCGATGCGGCGGGCCGAGCGCGCCGTATACCTGCTCGTGGGCGCCGGGCTCACGGCGTACACGCGCGTCGCCTTCGCGGGCTTCCCGTCGCACGCCCTCCGCGAGCTGCCCATCCTCGTCGCGCTCTCGCTCGTGACTGTCGTCACCAACGTGTCGGCCGTCCAGCGCTTCGCCGGGATCGCTGCCTCCCTGCGCGCGCGGCGCAAGGTCCCACAACCCGCTCCGTCGGGCGACGAGAGCATCGTCCCCGAGCCCAGCCCGCGCGCGAGAACGACCTAGTGTCGTCCGCCCCCGCGGGCGCAAGACGCTCGAGGTCGTCGTCGCTCTGGCTGTGGCTCCGCCACCACGTCGCCGCGATCGCGGCGACGATCGTCGACTACGGCCTCATGGTCGGGCTCGTCGAGCTCGCGCACCTCTCGCCCGTGCCGGCGACGGCGATCGGCGCGCTCTTCGGCGCCGTGACCAACTTCACCCTCGGGCGGGTGTTCACCTACCGGGCCACCGACGCGAGCCTGGGCCGCCAGAGCTGGCGCTACGCGGTCGTGTCGGGCGCGAGCCTCGGGCTCAACGCCGCCGGCGAATACCTCTTCAGCAACGTCCTCGGACTGCAGTACCTGGTCGCACGCGTCATCACCTCCGTGATCGTGAGCAACGCGTGGAACTATCCCTTACAGAGATTTTTTGTATTCTCGCGACGGGCGGACGGATCAAAGCATCCAACTCGCCCGTCACATGACAGCCCAGCCTAAAGACCAGCGCGCCCAGCTCAAGACCCCCGTCCCCGGCCCCGAGAGCCGCGCCCTGCGCGCGCGGGAGGACGCCCACATGGCGCCGGGCCTCCAGGGCTACGCCGTCTCGGCGGGCATCGTCGTCGAGGAAGGGAAGGGGAGCGCCGTCACCGACGTCGACGGCAACACGTTCCTCGACTTCATCGGCGGCATCAACGTCGGCGCGCTCGGGCACTCGCACCCGACCTACGTCGAGGCGCTGAAGACGCAGGCCGAGAAGATCGCGGTCGGGTCGTTCACGTCTCGCGCCCGCGTCGAGCTCGCCGAGCGCCTCGCGGCGAAGCCGCCCGCGCCGGGCGTGCACCGGCTGCAGCTCTACTCGGGCGGCGCCGAGGCCGTCGAGAGCGCGCTGCGGCTCGCGAAGTGCCACACCGGCAAGTACGAGTTCGTCAGCTACTGGGGCGGCTTCCACGGCAAGACCATGGGCGCGCTGTCGCTCATGGGCTCGACGTTCAAGAACCAGCTCGGGCCCATGGTCCCGGGCGCGCACCAGATCCCGTACGCCGACTGCTACCGCTGTCCCGTGGGCCTCTCGTACCCGAGCTGCGGCATCGCCTGCGCCGAGGTGGGGCGCAAGCACGTCAAGACCGCCTCGGCGGGCGCCGTCGCGGCCGTCGTCGTCGAGCCCATGCAGGGCACGGCGGGCAACGTCGTCCCGCCCAAGGAGTTCCTGCCGGCGGCGCGCGCGCTCGCCGACGAGCTCGGCGCCGTCCTGATCGCCGACGAGATGATCACGGGACTCGGACGCACCGGCAAGCGCTGGGGCGTCGAGCACACCGGCGTGAAGCCGGACGTCGTCACCATCGGGAAGGCGTTCGGCGGCGGCTTCCCGCT
>Ga0265339_10002435_pt1 | contig 13338 bp, 11 predicted proteins | sample 4CB219metaG_FD_202085 | JGI IMG/M metagenome (GOLD analysis project Ga0265339, IMG submission 202085) | Rhizosphere microbial communities from Carex aquatilis grown in University of Washington, Seatle, WA, United States - 4-CB2-19 metaG | ecosystem: Host-associated > Plants > Roots >...
GACGGCTGGCGAGGTTTCATCAACATCGACGCACCACTGACGACGACGTCTTCCTGGCCTTCGTGCAACAGCAGCTCGCACTGAGGCTGCGGCCCAGCGACATCGTCGTGATAGACAACCTCAACGCCCACGAGCGGCCGGACGTTATCGCCGCGCTCCGCGCTCTCGGCCTCCAGGTCCTTTTCCTGCCGCCGTACTCACCCGAGTACAACCCCATCGAGAAGGCGTGGGGGAAGCTCAAAGGCATCCTCCGACGCTTGCCCACGCTCTCTCGATCCGCCTTCGACGATGCCGTCGCTTTTGCGATGAGCCTCATCTCCAACGCCGACGTCAGGGACTGGACCGCCTATGTGGGCTACTCCCTCGGATCAACGTGAAAGCGGTGTCGCCCGGGCGTCAGCGTCGCGGTTCGCGCAGACGCGCCGCGCGCGCGCGGATCCGGTCGTCGCTGACCGCGGACGCCTCGTCGAGGTAGCGGGTCTCGGCGTCGTGGTCGCCGCGGTCGCGCGCGAGCTCGGCGAGGCGAAGCGAGATCTCGCCGAAGGATCGGTCGCTCGGCGGGCAATGATCGCGCTCGCGCAGCAGGAGCGGCAGCATCGCGCCGCGGCCCGCGACGCTGGACATCGCCGTATCGGAGAGCGAGATGCTCGCGCCCGCGAGCACGCGCGCCGGGCCGGGGTCGAAGGAGAGCGTGGGCTCGGGCGTGTCGGCCGTCGTCGCGACGAGGGACCAGGGATCCCGACCCTCCCGGACGGCGTCGTCGATGCGGGCCAGCAGCGGCTCCCGCTGACCTCTCGCCATCACGGGGGCCGCGGCGGACGCGCGCATGCGGCCGAGGACGGCGAGCGCCGCGGGCTCCCCCTCGTCACGCTGGATGGTTCGAAGCACGCCGCTCGCGAAGACCTCGAGCTCGGCTGAGACGCGGGTGCTCAGGTCGTCGGGCAGCGGCGCGCCCTCGGCCCAGCCGAAAGCGGTTCGTCGGGCGGCGCCCTCGAGCTGGGCCGTCTCGCCGCCCCCACCTCCCCCCGTCGAGCGGACGACGAGCACGACCGCCACGGCGGCGGCCGCCAGGCCGGTCGCGAGCATCGGGAGCCGGAACCATCCACGCCACCAGGGAAGCGTGGGCTCGCGCGTAAGGGATTCGGCGGCCCGAGGGCGCGCTGCCTGGGAGGCGCGCTCCGCATCGACACGCTCCCGCACGCGAGCGACCATTCCGGGCGGCGCTGCGGGCGCGCGCGGGAGAAGATCGTCGGCGAAGCGCTGGAGATCCGCGTCCGCGTCGCGCGAGAGCTCGCGCATGAGCGCGTCGGCGCGCGCTCGAGAGAGCGCGGGCCCCGCGGGCGTCGCGGACCCGCGCCGGTCGAGCGCCGCCACGGCCTCCAGGATCCTCGCGCGCAGGCTCGCGGGTGCGGGCGGGCTCGGCACGAGCAGCCAGTCTCCGAACGACGTCAGATCCGCGTCCTCTCCCTTGGCGAGCTCGGCCCGCAGCGCGCTCCACCGACCGGCGGGCTTCGAGGCGCTCGTCACCCCGCGCCTCCGAGGTGTTTCTCGCAGTAGGTGCGAAGGCTCGTCACCGCGAGGCCCTTGAGATAGACGATCCGGCGCCGGGGCACGCCGCGCAGCTCGGCCATCTCCTCCTGCGTGAAGCCGTCGAGCTCCAGCTCTAGTACATCTCGCTGCTCGGGTGGCAGCTGCCTCATTCCCTCTCTCACGACGGCCGTCGGATCGCTCATCTCGACCTCCGCGCTCGGCTCCGGCGCGGCGTCGAGCGCCACCTCCTTGCGCTTCGGCAACAGATCGATGAGCGTGCGCCGCGCGATCTGGAACATCCAGGATCGGAGGTTCGCGCCGTCCTGCGGCGAGTACTTGCTGGCGTGGAGCCCCTTCCAGATCCTCAAGAATGCTTCTTGGCAGACGTCAGCCGCGGCCGCGTCGTCGCGCAGCCGACGCCACAACAGGCCGTAGACCTGGTTCTGATAGCGGTCGACCAGCACCTCGAAGGCACGGTCTTCCCCCCCCGCGACCTGGGCGGCGAGCTGGTCGTCGCCCACGATCAGGGCGGCTCGCTGATCGTCGCCCTTGATCGTCATGAGCTCCGCCCGTCTATCACGTCCGCTCGGCACGGTCGAGCGGCCCGGCGGGCGAAGCCGTTGGTAGGGGGGCGGAACGGGCGTGGCGAAGAAGGAGCTCATTGGGTGACTGCGGGAGGGTCGTTCAGGACAACGGCGCGGCGGCGCCGTTTGATCAATGTTCGATCGATGTCGCGACGTGTTTGAACACCGCCCCGCCCGCGGCTGTTAGCATGGGGCGCCGTGCCGTCCCCGAGAGCCTCCGCCAGCCCTCTGATTCTGGGCGCCGCCCTGGCCGCCCTCGCCACGGCAGCGTCCGCGGTCGGCGCGCCGTCGGAAGACGACGCGACGGTTGAGCGGGACGCGCGAGAGGTCTACGACCGCGTAGTCGCCGTGTTGCCCCCGGGGCGCCCGGCGCCTGCTTTCAGTCTGAGCCGCGCCCCCATGCCTGCCGGGCTGCGGGTGGCCGCCTATCAGCCCGACCAGAACCTCATCATTCTCGATCGAAAGGCGTACGACGTCTGCGCCCGCATCGCGCCGCACGAGGCCTCCGTGCGACAGGGCGCGCTCGCGCTCATCCTCGGTCACGAGCTGGCGCACTTCGTCCGCGGGGAGGGTTGGGACTCGGGGTTCCTCGACCACGGCGCGAGCCCTCCGGCAGCCGGCGCCGCGCGCGCCGACGAGGAGTTCGCCGATTACGAGGGCGGAATGTACGCCTATATCGCTGGTTACGAGCCCTTCGCCGTCGTTCCACGCCTCGTCGATGACCTCTACGCCGACTTGGGGCTCCCGCCGGGGAAGACCGACGCGGGCCCGCTCAAGCGCGCTCGGCTCTTGGTCATCGATTACGCCCGCCGCCGGATCCAAGAGATCGCGCCGTGGTTGTCGGCGGCGAAGCTGCTGATGGTCGCGGGCCGGCCCCTCGATGCGGCGCGCCTTTTCGACCACGTCGCCGCGCAATTACCGTCGCGCGAGATCCTCGTGGACGCGGGCGTGGCGTGGGCGGAGGCAGGCGTGGCGGCGATGCGGCGTGCGCCCGCGCTTCGCGCGCCCCTCGAGCTCGCCTGGGACGAGCGCGCGATGCCGCGGCCGCCCGCCACGAGAGGTCCGGCCGGGCCCACGGTCGACGCGCGCGTGCTTCTGGAGCGCGCGCGGCAGCTCTTCTCGGAGCTCGACGCGACAGCGGGCGGTGACCTGCGCGCCGAGATCGATCTCGCCTGTGTGTACGCGCTGCTCGGCGAGGCCGACCTCGCCGAGGCGTTCGCGACGCGGGCGCTCGCACGCGCCCAGCGCGAGCACGACGAAGCCAGCGCGGGGCACGCGCTCGTCGCCCGCGCGTTCGCGGAAGCCCAGCGCGCGACCGCGGGCAAGGCGGCGGCGCGCCGAGACCTCGAGGCCGCGGCTCGACTCGGCTCGGCGCTGGCCGCGCTCGATCTCCGGCTGCTCGACGGCGCCCGGGCGCGGTCGCCCGGCGCCCCGGGGTGCGTGCCCGGCTCGGCCCCCGACGAAGAGCCCACGACGTCTCCTGCGCACCCGGGCGGCGTGCGAGCGACGACCGCGCGGCTCGTCCTGGCGGCGGGGCACTCGTGTCGCGCGGACGGCGTGGCGTGCCCGCGCGTCGAGCTCGCTGTCGAGACGGATGAGGCGGAGCATATGGAGCACCTTCGCGTCGACGTCGACGGGCGCACGGTTCTGTCCGCGAGCTCGACCGGCGCGACCTTCTCCGGCGCCTCGTCGCGCGGCGTGCGCCGCGGCTCGCCGACGTCGGCGCTCGCGCCGTATGGCTGCCCGACGCGCGTGCTGGCCCGGACGGGCGGCGAGGTCCGCGTGCACCAGGCGCGCGCGGGCGGGGAACCGGCGCTCGTCGAGTTCGACGTCACGCTGGGAGGGCAAGGGGCCGTCGTCGGCTGGTCGGTGATCCGCGTCCCGGACTTGGAGCGAAGGTGATGGACGCCGCCTCCCGCATCATCCTTGAGCTCGAGGGCGATTCGAAGACCTTCGAGCAAGGCGAGATCGCGATCGGGCGCGACAAGGACAACGATTTCGTCGTGGCGTCCATGAGTGTGTCGCGCCGGCATTGCCGGCTCCGCATCGACGGTGGCGACCTGCGGTGTCTCGATGTCTCGCGGGGCGGCGTGCTGCAGCGGCTCGGCCTCGTCGACAAGGCTCTTCCCCCCGGCGAGTGGACCACTGTGACTCTCGACGAGCGAGGGCACGCGACGCTAGTGCTCGGAGACATCGCGCTCGAGGTGACCTGCGCACCGGCGGAGGCGGTGTCGCCGGTCGACCCGCCGTTCAAAACGATGGCCCTCCCCTCGAAGGAGAGGCCGCCGGCCGCCGGGCCGCCCGCCGCCGGTCCAGCCCGCGGCGGTCCCGCCCGAGCGGGCGAATCGCACAAGCTCCTCGAGGCGCTCGTCGCCGACGGCAAGGTTCGCCTGGACGTCGGCGATGAGGGCTTCCAGCGGCTCGTCGATCTGACGCTGATCTTCGGAGAGTTCGTGGTCGCCGCGCGGAAGGTCCTCGAGACGACCTACCACGACCGCGGTCTCGAGAACCCGCTCTCGGACATCGGCGAGCATGTGGACGGGAGCGCCTTCGTCCGCTCGTTCGTGGCGGGCCGGACGGGCCGGCGCGCGCTGACATCGGCGCTGGAGCTGCTGGTCCGGCGCGACGCCGCGCTCCTCGCCGGTTTTGAGCGCGGCGTGAAGGATCTCTTCGACGCGCTGGATCCGGCTAGCGGAACCCACGGGAGCCGAGGGCTCCTCGGCATCATTGACTCTTCGCTCCAGAAATACGTGGTCTTCTTCCACAAGCTGGCCGAGGAGGACTGGCGCGGCGTCGTCTTCGGCCCGGGCTTCATCGACGGCGCTTTGAGCAGACTCCATCAGGAGGGGGAGGGGGACGAGTGACCGCGGCCTCGGCCACGTCGTCCGGCTCGATGAGGCTGTATTCGATGTTCGTCGCCTTGGGTGGCACGACGGCCTCCGGGATCATCGGAGGCATGAGGCGCTGCTTCTCGGACACCTCTTGAGGCGTCAGGAACTCGTGCGCGTGTTCCTCGCGCGTGGTGGTCTGTGGGGCTCTCGAGAACCTCGACAGAGGTTTGTAGCGGTCCGGGAGCCCTTCGTGCCCAGCCGCGACGAGCAGGGACAGGAAGGTGATGGGATCGTAGGAGATCACGACGCCGTCGCCGCGCAGACCGGGGAGCGGGGAGCTTCCCCAGGGCATGAACACGTAGTCGTCGAGCATCGTGCTCGTGAGATTCCGTCGTTCGTCCGAGTTCATGTTCTCGAGCTCGGGGGCCTTGGGAAGTCCGTCCGGGTGGCCGCTCCACTCGTGCACATGGCGGAAGGCGGTGAAGTGCAGCGATCTCCGCAGCGCCGGGGCGTCTCCATGCTTGTCGCGAAAAAAAGTGCGGACCTCCGTGGCTGACAGCTGGCCGTCCTTGTCGCTGTCGATGCGTCCGATGAGCGCTTCGACCCTCACGAGTGGTTGGTCATCAGCGGGGACGACGTCGATGAGGCCGTTGAAGGCCTCGACCTCCTTGGTCGTGAAGATCTCGAAGTGGATCTCGTGACCGGCCTCCGGGCCTCGGCGGAGCGTGCCGACCGAGCCCACCACATCCCCCGCCTCCACGTGGACGCGGGGCTGGACAATCTGTCCGTCGCGCAACGCGGCCTGCTTGTCCTCCGACAGGGCGCGCTCCCAATGCGGAAGCTCGCCGCGGACGTCGTCGGAGAGATGCGCGAGCAACGTGAAGAAGTGAAGGGTCTTGCGACCGAGCTCGACCTCGTTGTCGAGGAGCACGAAACTCTTCGAGGTGGAGTGATCGGCGGAGCGATCGACGCGCGCCGCGACGATGGTTCCCGGTGCGGGCGAGCGGACGGGAGTGCCCTCCTGCGCGGCCATGTGTACGCCCGAGTGCCAGAGGCGGCCCGGGCTGACCGGGAAGAAGCCGGTTCCCGCGCTATCGGCTCCGTCGTGCGCGGCCGCAGTCAGCCACTCGCGCCCGATCTTCGTGAGGCGCTCGTAGCCTCGCACGGGCACGGGAAAGTACACGTCGCCGAGCGCGCGCAGCACGCGGGGTAGGTCCAGGCCCGCGGGATCCCATTTGTTCGCTTGGACGTGGTAGTGGCCGAGGATGCCCGTGACCTTTCGCAGATCGTGGCTGCCACGGTGGAGAAAGTCCGCGAACTCCTGAGGCCCCGCCGATATCCTGGGGAAGGTCCGCCGGAGAACCTTGATGAGGGCGACGATCGACGAATACTGCGGCTCGGTGAACTCGAAGGCGCAGTAGTTCCCTCCGTTGACGGTGACGGGCTTCGTCTGCCTGTACATGTACTCGGGTCTGCCGCCGAAAGCCCTGAAGACCTTCGAGCCCACGGTGGCATCGGCGGCGTTGACGATCTCGATGCCGATCGACCTCTCGTTGGCGACCGTCGCGTGGTTCGCGACGAACTTGAGATCGAGCGTTTGATAGATCATTCCGTCCAGGTCGATGATGAAGTGGGCAGAGAGCGGCCGGCAGGAGTTCTGCATGGCGGCGAACGTCGCCGTGGCGTTGGCGCATCCTGCGGAGTGATGCAGCACGATCTGCGTCACTGATTCGCGGAGCCGACCGGAGCGCGTCTTGTCCTCGCGGTAATGCTTTCGGCGCTGCGCGAGGTTGCAGCATGGATCGTTCGGCTTCGGTGATTCGCACTCCAGTTGCATGGCGTCGAAGCCGCGCTTGTGCCCGGGGAGGACCACGGGCCGTCCGGCCTCGATGTGCTCTCCGTCCACGAGGATCGTCGTGCCCGTGCGATCGTCGGCTACGACGGGCTGGACGGCGAGCAGCACGTGGGCGAGGATCAGCGGCTGGAGCATTTTCGGGCGAGCATCGCGCGGCGATTTTGCGGGGCCGAACGGGGCTGGTATGTTACGCGAACTCGCTGCGGCGAGGCTGCTTTCGAGAGGGCCGCGTGCGCGAGCACCACCTCGACGGCACCATGCCATCATTCATCGACAAGGTTCTCGGGACCGGGACGCCGGATGCGGGTCCGGGCGACGAGCCGCGCGAGGCGAGATGCGTGGGGTGCGACCAGGTCGTGCCCGCGGGTCGTTCGTTCTGCGATCGGTGTCAGGCGGCAGGGGTCGGCGGCACCGTCGTCGTGTCGCCGCGCCGCGCGGCCGTCGTCGAGATGGGCTGGTTGGCGATCTTGCGCTCGCCCGACCTCGAGCGGAAGGGCGATCTCATCGCGATCGATCGAAAGGTTGTCATCTCGCGGAAGCGGCGCTCGGGCCCGAATGCCGCGAGCGTCGGCGGCGAGCGGGTACTCGAAGTCGACGACACCTACGTCTCAGCGCCCTCCATGTTCATCTATCCGCCGACGCCGGAGCTTGGCGAGTTTTCCGTAGAAGCGAACCCCGAGTCGACGAACCGCGCGACGCGCAACGATGGTCCGCTCGAGCCGGGCGTGCGCACGGCCCTCGAGGACGGGGACGTGCTCCAAGTTGGTCTCACCTGGCTTTGCTTTAAGCGAGCGACCGTCACTTGAGCCCACGTGCGACCGCGACGCTGGGGGCCTTTCTGGCAAGCGTCATCTTCGCGAGTCCGAGCCGAGCGGAGCCTCCCGGAGTGATCGTCGATCCGAGCTACGAACGGACGGCGGACGGGGACGTGCTCGTGTGGGCTTCGGCGCCTTCTCCTATGGGCGTGCAGGCGGATCCCGCCCACGTCGTGCTCAACATCGGCGGCGTCGACGTTCCCGCCCGCGAGGCCCTTACGCCGCTCGAGGCCGGGAAGGCGCCGTCATTGGCGCTGGGCATTGTCTTCATCAGAGCGAAGGCCTCCTCGGAGGAGGAGGAGCCGGGGAAGAGGGAGAGCGACAGGGTCTATGACGGCGTAAAGAAGGCGCTCGCGGGCAACGAAGACACGACCGTCTACTTCACGCCGTACGGCTCGAGCCGTCCGACGGGCGCCCTGCGGGGACAGGGGAGCGACATCGACGACGCCGAGATCGCGAACTCCTGGCTCTACACCGAGCCGCCGCCCCCGAACCTCGTCGACGCCGCGAGGTCGAACCTCGAGACGCTCGTCAAGGCTCAGGAGCGGATCAAGCTGCTCGTGATCGTGACGCCGGGCCGCGACGTCACGAGAGCCGGCGATCCCAAGATCGCCGAGCTCGCGAAGCAGGCCCACGACGGGCGAGTCGCCGTCGTCGTCGTCTCGTTCGGTCCCGAGGCGGCGGCCCCGGACACCAAGGCCTTCCTGGACGACTTGGTCTCGCAGACCGGGGCGCGCTCGATCGACGGGAGCACCAACGTCTCTTGGACGCTGGAGGGCTTGGCGTCGGCGCGGCACGGTCTCCTCGAGTTCCGCCGCCTCCGTTTCCCCACTTCGGGAATCCGTCCGCTCTTCGGGGGCACGAAGGCGCTGCGCATCCGGACCGGCGGCGCCCCGTGGGCGTCGCTCGAGCCTCCGCTCTCGATGGGCCCCCACCTCGGCGTCCTCTTGCCGCTGGCCTTGGTCCTCATGGTCGTCATCGTCGCCGGATGGTATGTGCGCGCGCGCCTGCCGTGGTACGCGTTCCTAGACGAGCTCCACGCCGCCGTACGCGACAAGCAACTGCCCCGCGATGCGCTCCAGCGCCTGGCGACCCGGCCGGCGCAACTCGAGCGTTTCAAGAAGCTGTCGCTCGACTCGCTCAGGCGGCTCGACACGTACAAATACGTGCAGTTCCGGCTGCCCACGGGCATGGAGCAGGTGCGTGCATTGCAGACGCTCGCCCGCGGCGGCGGCCCTACGAGCAGCGCGCCGAGCGGCGGTGTCGCGCCCGCCGGGGCGTCGCCCGCGCGCGCTTTCGCTCGGCCCGCGGCGCCGCCCGCGCGGCCCGCGCGGCCGTCCGTGGGCGCGCCGGCGGAGGATCCCGATCAGCTGGCGAGATTCGTCGCGGAGCACCTCGGCCGTCCGACCGTATCGGCGCCCGCGCTCGCGGCGGGCCTCGACTACGCCCTGGCCGACGAGGCGACCCGCCTCGCGGGCTGGACCGATAGCGAGCTCGATTCGTGGCTGGCCGATCAGGCGGCGTCCTTTCCCCCGTTGGCGACGCCCGCCGCGCGGAGCCTCGTCGCCGAGGTTCGGTCCCTGGTCGTGGAGTATCGGCGCGCTGAGACCATCGCTTGGATCGTCGCCACGAGCAGCGCCGGCGCGGCTGGTCAGGTCTTTCGCCTCAAGCCCGACATGTCCGCGCTCGGGTGGGGCGCTGCGTGCGACGTCCGCCTGCCCCGCGTGGCAGCGATCGCGGAGAGACACGCGGAGATCTCGTGCGACGGCGAACGTTGCGTGATTCGCCGCGTCGACGGCGAGGTGGCGGTGCGCGGTCAGCGCGTCGCCGACGCGCACGAGGTCGAGGACGGGGACGTCGTACGCCTCGGACGGGCCGATTTCATCTTCAAGATCGCTCGGAGCTAGCGGGCGCCGGTAGCCCTGTGTGCTCGACCCCGGCAATGCGCGGCGGCACCTTCTGCTGCTCGAGGTAGGCCGCTTTGAACGCCGTCGAGAAGGTCGAGTCGAACGTATCGTCTTGGGGCGCCGGGCGCTCCAGCCACTTGCGGAAGAGGGGTCCGATGAGCGGCAGGCGCGAGAGGCGCCCGCGAAGGCTCAATGACCGAAACGTCTTGCGGGCGGCCGTGGCCGCGGCCTTGGGCACCGCCACGCAGTCGATGCGCACGTCCTGATAGAGGGCCACGAGCGCCTGCTTGAGCTCGGCCTCGGACACCTTCTGAAGCCACGCCTCGACGTCGTAGGCGTTCCTCCTCTCGTAGAGGCCGGACTTGCTGACGAGCGACGAGAAACCCACGCGTCGCTGGCGGATCCGGTGGGTGTCGATGAGATCGTAGATTCCGGCGCAAGAATAGCGGACCAGGAGAGCCAGGCGACGGATCTGCGAGGCGTCGATCTGGTTCACCAGATCGCTTTGAGGGGGAGCCACTTGATCCACGATCGTCGCGCCGGCGTCGTCGATAGGGGCCGCCTCCTCCTGGTCGGTGCGCAGGAAGATGCGCAACACCTGATCGTTGCCCTCCATTGTCACGGGCTGGTCGGGGGGGACGCTCACCCGGCTGGTGCCCTTCAGGCTCGTCTCGCCGAGCATCGTGGGGTTGGTGGAGGCAACGTCCTGGTAGAAGACGCCGTCGGGATCGAAGGAGATGTCGGCGTGGCGGCTCGACACGAACGGCAAGGGGACGGGCAGATGACCGGGCGAGCGGATGGTCTGCGGGTCCCCTCGGGTGATTCGGACGGGCGACGTCCGAAAGACGTGCTCCCACGACCGCTTGCCGGCCGGACCGTCGATCTCGACCGAGGCGCGGAGGCAAAGGCCCATGGAGTTGCCTACAACGGAATACGAGCGGAGCGCAACCGGCCGTAAACACGATCTGCGCTGACGCGCGGCGACCGTCATCTTGTGAGGCTCCGCGATTTCTGAGACTCTCCGCCGGCAATGCGGAAATGGTGGGGGCGAGCGACCTTCCTGCTGGTCCTGACCGCCTGCGCCGGCCAGCAGAAGCCCTGTCCCGAGCAGGACGTCCTCCCGCTGCGGCTCACGGCCGCGAAGACTGCCAACGATGGCTTTCCGTCGCTGGTTCGCGTCTACCTGCTCAAGACGGAGCGTGGGTTCTTGGACGCGAGCTACGCGGACCTGCTGCGCGGCGAGGTCAACTCCTTTAGGGAGGACCAGGTCGAGGCGCGCGATTTCGTCGTTCCGCCGGGCGGCGGAAAGGTGCTGGAGTTCGCGCGGACGGCGGATCGGGGCGAGCGGTACATCGGGATTTTCGTCGGATTCGGCTCGCAGAATGGGAAATGGAAGGTCACGGCGCCGTTACCTGTGAAGAACCCCGCATATTGCCACGAGCAGGCTCGTGAGCTCCATCTCCAGCTCGAAGGGCAAGATGCCCGAGTCTCCGAACACCCCCTAACCAGGTCGCAATGAAACCGAGAGTCGAATGGCAAGAGGGCCTCGTGGTCGGGCCCATCCACATGCAGCTCCTCGAGGACTTTCACGAGGAGCTCGTGCACCGTCGCGTCGAGGCCCTCGCTCCCGCGTCCTGGGGGGCGATTTCCGCCAACGTGCGGGCCGACGGCGGCCGGGTGACCGTCTCCTTTACCGGGGTCCTCCGGGATGGGCTCTACCTCGAGAAGGTCGAGGCCAGCGCGAGTACCGATGGCCGCGCGGACGGCGCGCCGGTCTATCTGGGGGTCAAGGAGCAGAGCAAGAGCATCCGGTTCTCGACGGGCGCTCAGCCGGATGGCCGCTACAGCCTCGAGTCGAGGTACGAGGCACGGGAGTGGTCTCGGCCGGAGCCGCCCGTCGCGCTCGACGTCGTGGGGCAGCCGCGCGTCGTCGTGCTCTTCGAGCCCAACGATCAATACACGCTCATCAAGATCGCGGAGCTCCGGCGCGTCGGGGGGAGCTTCGAGCCCGTGGACAGCTACATCCCGCCCTGCCTGCGCATCGGCGTCTCTCCTTGGCTTGTCGGCCAGCTCCACGCACTCATCGAGGCGATGCAGCGCAAGCGCGACGCGCTCGCCGCGGAGGCGAACGCGCCCATCGCGGCGGGGACACCGCTCCGGTTGCCGCGCGTCGCCGCTCAACTGGAGCTTCACGCGCTCGGCTCGCACCTGCTTCGTTTGGCCGCGATCGGCGGACTGCTCGAGGGGACGGGCAAGGCGGGCGAGGTGCCGGCGGAGCTGGCGCACCCGCTCGAACTCTATCGCGAGCTCCTGGGTGTGATTGGCGGTCTCGCGGCCTTCGACGCCGGCGGCCACGCGGCCATAGGGGCGCTGCCGTCCTTCGCGATCGACGACCTCCGGGGTTGTCTCCGACCACTCCTCGAGCGGGCGCAGGCGCTCGTGGCAGGGTTGGGCCGTCGCTTTCACCTGTCGCTCAAGCTCGCGCCCGAGGGGCCTCCGAAGGACATCGGCCAGGAGTTCAAGATCGCGCTCGGGCCGGACGGAACCTGGCGCGGCGGTGGCGTGTACCTCTGGGTGAAAGGGACGGACTCCAAGACGGCGGCCCAGATCGCGCTGGAGGCAACGAACGGCCTCATCAAGGCCTCGGGCCTCAAGCGCGGCGCCATCGGGGGGCGAGGCGACACCGTCGAGCCCATCAAGGGCGAGGCTCCGCCCAATTTGCCCGAGCCGGAGGAAGGCAGCCTCTACCTCCGCATCAACCCTGAGCAATGGAAACAGGCGCTCGCCGACGGCGCGATCGTCGTGCTCGCGCCGAGGGGCTATGCGGTCGAGCTGCGAGCGGCCTCGACCTGAGGAAGACGATGTTCAAAACGCCGATGCAGACAGAGACGGGCGAGTTCTTCATCCGGGTGCGGCGGCTCCGTCTCGAGGCGGTGCCCGACGCCGTGGCGCACGAGGAGCTCGAAGAGGTTCTGAACAAGGCAAAGTACACAAAGCTCACGTCCATGCAGGGTGGGCTCGACGCCCTCTACGCGATGGCCAGCCTGGTCGACGAGCTCTGGCGTTGGGATGACACATTCGAGTACCGCCTCTTCGGATCGGCCAACCGCGACGGCGAGTTCTACGTGCGGCTCGACAAGGCGCTCGAGGCTTCGTCCAAGCAGCGCGACAACACGGACGTCATCTGGGTCTTCCTGCAGTGCTTGACGTTCGGCTTTCGCGGGGGACCTCCCGCGCCCAAGACCGCCGCGCAGTACGCGAGCCGGTGCATCGAGTATCTCCGGCGCGCGTGGGGCGACTTCAAGGACCTCGCCCCGCGCGGGCATATCCCGCGTCAAAAAGAGATCGATGATGGCCGGCGGCGCGGACCGATCGCGCTCATGCTCGCCGTCTGCGCGTGCGTCCTCGTGCTCGCGGGCGGTTTGGTCGCGTTGATCGGGACGCACGAGCTCTCCATAAGTCGAGCGGAGCAATGGAAAGGATTGCTACACCGATGAACACGCTCCTCATCGTGTTCGCGGTGCTGGGCGGCGTGGCCGTCCTCGGCGTCATCGTGCTCGGCGTCGTATTCCTCGTACGCGGCCGCTCTTCGAGCGGCGGGGCGAAGGCCGGCTCTCGCAAGGAGCCGGGGGGGGCGAAGGCCCGGAGCGGGGACGAAGAGGCCGAGTTCGACGCGCGCTTCGAGGGTCTCAACAAAGAGGTGGCGCAGAGGGTGTCGCCCGACGCCCGCGCGACGACTGCCGCCCTCGAGCGTGACTTTAAGAAGGCGGTGAAGAACCTCCGCGACGACGACGTCGGCCGCGACGCGCTGACGTC
>Ga0265339_10002436_pt1 | contig 13333 bp, 7 predicted proteins | sample 4CB219metaG_FD_202085 | JGI IMG/M metagenome (GOLD analysis project Ga0265339, IMG submission 202085) | Rhizosphere microbial communities from Carex aquatilis grown in University of Washington, Seatle, WA, United States - 4-CB2-19 metaG | ecosystem: Host-associated > Plants > Roots > Rhizosphere...
CCTGCGGAACCCACGGACCAAAGAAGACGTTTGACTGGCGATTCGTATTCGATCCGGGCGTCTGCGCCGTTTCGCGATTCCGCAAATGCGATTGGCCTGCAATCCGCTGGAGGTGAGGCAACTCCTCGCCACCCCCAAGCATGAACAGCGCAAACTCGTTCCCCAGATGCGAAAATGCCTGCACCAGGTTCCGCAGGTTGCGCTCCTTGGAAAAATTGCCCTGGTAGATGATCTTGAACGCACCGCGGGCGGGGTGATCCTCCCCCACGCCGAAGTGCCGCCAGAAACGATCGACGCTCACGGCACTAACGGGGCCATCGTAACTGTTGTAGATCACCGCCGGCATCGCCCGGCCGTACGTCCGCTGCATCTCCTCGGCCACCGACTGGTTGATCGTGATCGTAAGATCCACCTGGCCGATGTGGCGGCGTTCGAGGTCAGCCCAGTATTCTCGCACGCGGCCTGGGGGGTATTGGTGCGGGAACAGCTCGTGGCTGTCGTAGATGAGCTTGGCGTTTGGCGCCAGTTGGCGGCGAAGCTCGACGGCGGCAGGCAGCGTCTGCAGGTCGTGGCAGTGGATGACATCGTAGGGCTGGGCCGGCGTGAGCGTGGCGGCCTGCGCAAGGAAGTATCCGGTGAAGTCGATGGCCGGGGCGGCGAAGAACCTGCGGTAGACCCACTTGGCGGGGGCAAGCAAAGGCTTTGGCAGCCGCTTGGCGGTTCTGCGTAAGAGGCCCTGGCTGGCGGCGCCGCTGGCCATCGCGACGCGGATGCGCGCATCGAGGTTGGCCCCGGGCACGTCGGCGGGAACAGTGACAAAGGTCACATCCCGCCCGGTCGTGGCCAGCGTATTGATCTGGGCCACGATGCGGCGGTCGATAAAGCCAGAGTGTGCGGAGAGAACCAGAACACGGGGATTGCGTATTGCGGATTGCGAATTGCGGATTGCCTTCTGCGCGGACTCGTTGGGGTCTTCGGCGATTCGAATATTTTGAACATTTGTCATACAAGCACTCAAGAACGGTTTCTACATCGCGATTCCGTCGCTTGCGCTCCGGACTCGTATCATTTCCGCATTACCATGTGCATCTGGACCAGGCAATCCGCAATTCGCAATTCGCAATCCGCAATTCTTCGACCCGTCGCTTGCGCTCCGGGCTCGTATTATGGTCACTTCGTCTTCGCCTGCGTAACCACGGTCTGCTTGGCGGCTTGGTAAAACTGCGGGGTCGTAAGTGCGCGGTCGGCATCCAGCAGCAGGCCGGCGGCGCGGGCGTTGTGGCTGGTCTTCATTTGCCACTGGGCAGGCGGAAGCTTGGCCAGATCCTCCAGGCCCAGGATCTCGGTGGGTTTATCATTGGTAACCCAATACAGGCCATACGTCGGGTCAAACGCACGCCAGCGGCCATGCATCTTGACCTCGACAACAAAGTGATCCACCGACGCTGCCGAAATGCCCGCAGCAAGATCCGCTTCGCTATGGAGCTTCACCACGCGGGCGGGCAGGCCCTCGAAGGCACACAGGGCGGCAAACAGCCTGGCGTGATCCAAGCGATCGCCCTGGCGGGCCTGTAACACAATGCCCAGTTCATGGTCCTTTTCCGTGACGATCTGGATCTCGCTGAGTTCGTCCAGGTATGTCTGCACTCGCTGGGAGGCAGTGAATGTCACGGAGGTGGCCAACAGCTCAGCCTGACGCGTAGGCACCTCGTAACCTATGGGCTCGCCCAGGGGGTTGAGGGCATCGCTCGTCGCCATGGCGACGTTGTCGGCCCACAGTTCGATGCGGCGGACCAGCAGCCTAGGCTGACCGATCGTCTTGGTGAGCGTCAGCCGCACGCGCCGCGTTGGATGGTCCCCGGCCAGGGCGACCTCCTGCAGCCGTCCCTTGCCGCCACTGACGGCGCAAAGCGGCGTTGCCTTGCCCGCATCGTCGACGGCCTCTATCGTGTAGTCGCTGCCGCAATTCTGGTCGCTTTCCCAGGTGATCGCAGCCCGCCTGAGTTTAACGTCCTTGGCAAGCTCCAGTGTGACCACCTGCGGCAAGGATTGGTCCTCGCGGGCGGCTGCGTAGTCGGCGTCCGAATCGGGGTCGAGCGCCCTTTCCAGTTCGAAGCCCTCGATCATCTCCGGCTGCTGGATCACAGTTGACTCACCGGCGACATTCACCAGGCCAGGGCGATCGGCCGACCATGTCAGGGACGTCGCACGCGGCGGGTTGATCAGATCGGCGCCAGCCGGCGCGACAGCAAAGGCGTCGCCTTTGAGATCCGCTCCAGCCGCCATCATCGCGTGCACAAGCAGGATCTCGCCAAATTGCAGCCCCTGGTCGTTCCGCACGGCGGCTAGGTATTTTTCGCCTGCCTCGTGGAACTGGGCGGGCTTGGTCGCAGTCATGCAGGCCTGGGCGAACTCTTTGCCGGCCTGGGTCACGAAGCAGTCGACGAACTCCTGCCTGTTGCCGTACTTGCCAGGCAACAGCGTCCGCAGGGCATCCAGCGGGTGGTCGCCGTTGGAAAGCCGCTGCAGATAGCGGTCGATGCGGGCGGCCCCCACTTCCACCAGTCGCGGCAGGGAGACCATGTGCTGGGCGTTGACGATGTGGTCGCCGATGCACCAGAGGTCCTTCTGCAGGCTCAGGCTAGCGGCGATGCCGTCGCGAATGACCAGCACGTCCATACCCTGCGGCGAGCCGACCACCGTGTACAGGTGCCCCTGCAGCCGATAGGAACGAATGTAGGTGAAGTACGCATAGCTGGCCGACAGCGCCGGCGTGAGCGACCCCATCGACGCGTAGTAGTCGCCAGCCAGCAGGTTGGAGAACGACGCCTGCCACTGCCTCGGAAGGTGCGGCATCAGCGGCAGGTTCAGACTGGCAGAGGGCGAAGTTGGATCCCAGTACGTCGAGAGGTCGGCCTTGTACACCAGCGACTGCCCAAGGGCCGGCCCCAATGTCAGGATCGTGCTGCCTGGGGGCAGCGGCGTGTCCAGGCCAACCGGCGTGGGGATGCGGAGCTTACGCATGGATCGCAGCGGATCGCTGGCCGGCATCAGACGGTACTCGCGGCGGAGCGTCGCATTAGTCGGAGTCACACGCAGCAGGCGGTCCTTGAACGAGTCGGCCACCAGGATCGAGTTGTCCTGATCCCACAACACCGCGTATGGCATGTTAAACGTGCCAAACCCCGGGCCGTTGGCACCCAGCGTAGCGATCGGCAGCAGGTCTTCGCTGAGAAAGGTTATCTTGCCCGTGTGCGCATCGCTGACCGCCAGCACGCCGTCGCGAACACTGATCGATGTCGGCCATAGGAAACCGTTCTTTCCCCATCCGCTCTGGCCGATTTTCTTGACAAGCCGCCCCTCCAGCGTGAACTTGCTGACGCCGGCCTTTGGGCCCAAGCCGCTGGCCAGCACGTGCAGGCCATCGCCTGTAAAGGCCACGCCGTGGGCCATCGTAACGTCCATTTTCCAAAGCAGTTTGCCGGCGGCGTTATACAGAAAGACGCCGCTTGCGTCGTAGTCCGCAACGGCAATGTGCGAGGCGTCGGGGCTGACGGCAACGTTTTCAGGGCCCTTGAGTGCCCCGTCGGCAATCCGCGACATAAGTTTCGGAAGCAGCGGCTCGGCGGCGTTGAGGATCAAGACATCGTGGCCCTGGTAGTTGGCCACGTACAGCCTCTTTGTCGGCGCGTGGTAGTACACGCCGGTCGGGTTCCACCTGGGCACGCCCTGGGGGCGAGCCACCCGCTGGATCGAGTTGACGCTCAGGTCCAGCAGATACACCTGATCGTAATTGGCAACGAACACACGCGTGTCGTCCAGCCAGGAAAGGCTCACGGGCATCGGCACCCCCGCCGACGTGCCCAACAGGTCGCGGAATGACACCGAGTCCATGCTGCCGAACGACTCGGGCACCAGCAGCGCGCGGGGCATCATCGAGGGATTGGCCGTTAAGGCCATCTCGTGTCCCAGGCCGCGAAGGGCTGCCAATTGTGTCCAGTCCTCTTCCTTCATCATGGCCACCAGCATCGGATCGTCCACGCCGTATCGGTGAGTGACTTTCGCCCCCGCGAAAAACTTCGGGCCCCAATAGACTCGAAGGTTCTCGCTGATGTAGCTGTGTGCATCATAGTGCGCCGCACGCTCTGGTTCCTTGAGGAGTTCCGCCAGCGAGTCCTGGTAGCGAATGCCGCTGGTGGGATCGTACAGCCACCGCTCGCCATCCACCTCCACTTCTGCCAGCGTGTGATTGGCCTGCAGCGCGCGGTTCTCAACCTCGTACACGCAGAATTTATCGTACCCCATCAGCTTGGCCCGCAGGCAAAACAGAAACGCATAGTGCCCGCAGTGTCCGTCGGCGATATCCCGCAAGGCCTCAAATGTGCCGATCGGCTGCAGGTTGCCGTACCGCAAGTGGCGTGACAGGCCGTCGGCCAGGGCCAATAATTCATCCTGCTGTGCCTTGACCGCCATCGGCGTCGCCGGGGCCGATGCCGCCTGCGTCGTCGGGGCCGATGAAGTCTGAGTCGTCGTCGGCTGCGTCCCCGACTGTGTCGTCGCCTGGGGAGTCGCCGGGTGCGCATCGCGGCTGCAGGCCGCCGGGACAAGCCCAGCCGCGAATACCACTGCCAGCACTGTCCAATACTTCATCATCAGAGGAGTCTTCACATCACCCTCCCAACAACCAGGTTCGAGATTCTAAGCACGACTCGAAGCAATTCTCACAACGACAACGTCGTCTGCAAAACCGGGTGGCACGGCCAAACCCGTTGTTTGGGCGCGGCCGTGTTGCCTCGCCACGAGCACGGCCGCGCGAGCAAACAACGCTCGCTTAACCGTGGCACCCTACGTCCGCTTCGCCTAGTGCGTTTGGGCGAGAGATTCCGCATTCCGCATTTCGCATTCCGCAATTCTTTTTGACAGCACATCCTGGATCACCCGCACGTATTCCAGGCTGGCCGTTTGCCAACTTAGTTCCGCGCGGCGTTGGAGCAGGGCCTGGCGGTACCCCTCCAGGCAGGCGGGCTCGACCAGTGCCTGATCCAGGGCCTTGGCGATCTCCTGCGGGCGGGCCATAGGCACGTTGCGCCCAATGCCCAGGCCACCCACGAATCGCCGCAACTCCGGCAGATCGTTGGCAAGAATGGGCAGGCCGGCCTGAACGTACTCAAATAGTTTGTTAGGCGTGCAGAAGTGCGTGTTAAGGTCCACGGCCGGGTATGGAATGATCCCAATATCCGCGCCGGCGGTCCAGTTCAGCACGTCCTGCTGCGGCACCGCCTCCTTGAAGAACACCCGCTTGGATTGCTTGTGCTGCTGGACGATCTTCTCAAGCCGCGCCCGCAACGGGCCATTGCCCATGAATACCATCGCCGCGTTGGCGGCCGTCACGTGGGCCATGGAGGCGGCCAGGTTCTCCAGGTTGCGATTGCCCATGAGTCCCCCTTGGAAGAGCAGCACCCGCGTGTCCTGGGGCAGGCCAAAATGCTTGTGGAACGGGCGCGGGCGGGCCGTCACGTCAAAGCCCGGCGGTGCGTCGACCGCGTTGAGCAGGACGTTGGGGGCGTCGCAGCCGTAGCGCCGGCCCATTTCCTCGGCGATGGACTGGTTGACAGTAAAGCGGGCCGCACACTGCACGATGAGCTCATGCTCGATGCGGCGCATCATCTTTTTCTGGCGTGTGGAGAAGGCCTTCTGCTCGTAGTACAGTTCGTGGGCGTCGTAGACCAGGGGCAGCCCCCGCTCGCGGGCAAGCCGGGACGCCGCCGGCAGAGCAGGCAGGTCATGGGCGAAGATCACGTCGGCGTCGTGGGCGATGGCGGCATCATAAAAACAGCTGTTGAACGGCAGCGGGCAAAACAGCTTGCGGTTCTGGTAGTACGCGTACAGCCACAGCTTGTACATGCCCCAGTTTAGCCGCGAGGCCACCTTGTACGACAGCGACGCCAGCCGCCCCAGCACCGGCCACCGCCCGCCCAGGCGGTTGTGCGGTCCGTTGTAGAGCTTCTGCATGATGTACTGCTGATGTGCGTTGTACCGGTGGTAGACGGGGCAGTCGGGCACTATCTTGGACAGCGCAATCCGGTCGACGTCCAACCCCTCCTCCAGGCCGCGGCGGCCAGTCGCGTCGTGCGAGAGGCACACGATGGTGCCGCACCAACCCTGGGCAGTAAGGGCCTGGGCCTGCTGAATGATCCGGCGATCGATGTCCTGATCGTGCGTGATCATTAGGAAGCGGGGCATTTGCGTCTCCTTTGTCATCCTGTTTGTCATGTTCGCTATCTTGTCAATCGGCCCAAGATGCTCTTGCTGTCGGCCAACTGTTGCTCCAGCTGTCCGATCCGCACCTTGAGGGCGTCGTTCTCGGCTCGGATGTTCTGGAGGCTAATCTCCAGTTGCTCGCGGCCGCCGATCTGTCGCTCCAGGGCTGACACGAATGCACGTGCGTTCTGGAGATCGACCTCAAGTTTATCCGCGCGGACCAGCGCCCCTTGGAGCGTCACCAGCAGCAACTCGTCGGCATCGGCGGGAGAGATCACCTGCTCGGCAGCCGATATCCCGGCCAGACGGTCGGCGCCGAACCACGGCGGCACGACCAAGGCATCGCCAAGGCGCGATGGGTGACCGTATAGATAGACGCACTGGCCGACCGAGAGCGCCAAACGAATGCTTGGATTCTCCCTGGCCGAGGGCTCGGCGGGCTGGAGGCACAGTTGCTGGTCGCGAACCGTCACGGTTGCGGACACGGGCGCCGTCCGACCCTTGGAAAGCAGAACCAGGGAAGGTCTCGCGGTGGGCACCGCAGGATTATCCGTGTTCAACCCCGGCAAAGCATTGCCGGGGCTTTTTCCACTGTCGTCGCTGTGGACGGGGTTCGCGTCACTAAGCGCGTCTTGTTCAGAGATTCCGCATTCCGCATTCCGCATTCCGCATTTCTTCTGGTCAAAAAGCGCAATTATTTCGCTGCGGTCGTAATGGGTATTGCCGCGGAGGCGGGCCAGTTCCACTGCAGCCCGGTCACCGGCATCTCGCATGGCGGGAGAGCCCCCAAGACTTGCGTTGGCGCCGCAATGGGGGCACTTAGCCAGGTCCCACTGGGCGGCCACGCCCATCTTGACACGCATCTCTCGACTGATGACTTCCGCCGCATCGACGGCCGCCCCGCTGAAAACAACTGCCGCCGGCGCAGCCCCGCCCAGGAGCCCCGCCATTTCCTGCACGCCGAAATTCCGCACGTGATGGTTCACGTGGTACGTCACACCGCACGCACCGCACCGAGTCATCCCGGCGACCAGGTTCTCCATGAACGGCACGGTCACCAGGACGTACCGGCGCGACACGCGCCTTAGCTCGGCCGTCGCCTTGGCAAAGTCCGCGTCACCCAGGTGCTCAAGGACATCATTGGCCATCACCAGATCGAACGATCCATCCGCAAATGGCAACTCCGTGATCGACGCCTGCTTGGTCGGCCGGCGGACGTGCTTGAGCGCCTCGGCCGACAGGTCCACGCCCACGGCCTCGATCTTCTCGTCCAGCCCGCTGATCACAAACCCGTCGCCGCAGCCGACGTCCAGCACGCTGCGAACGTCCGGCGGGATCAAGTCCAGCAGGTCCTCGCGGACCCGCTGCTGGTAAGGCTCGGCCTCTTGGCCCCACAATTGCGACTGCTCGAAGTATTCCCGGCTATCTGTCATTGGTCACCAGTTTGGCCTCAAACGGCTGCAGGCAAAGCCCGCGGGACATCGCCTCGCCAAGCGCCTGCTGCACCTGAAAGTGAATGCATCGATCCAGCACGTGGTAGCTCTCAGCCTCCTGCCCGTCTGACCGCAGCCGCTTAAAAATGGCCGCTGACGCCACGTATGACGCCTTCCCCAAGTGCAGCCGAGGCAACGTAAACACCACGCTCCCATGCCCGTGCACGCTGGCGCCGCCTAACTCGTGGCTGGACACTGCCCACTGCGCAGCGCACTGCCCATCGGGTAAGTAGACACAGAAGACGAAGACTGGATTGCCCAATTCCCCGCGAGCTTCAAATTCCATCACAACCTGCAAGGGCGAGCCCATCTCGACGACGCGGGCTTCGTTGCCCGAGGCGTCCAGGAGCTTCACTGACGTAATTTGTATCTCGCCGCTGCCGTAAGCGGAAACGTCGCCAGTCGCCGGTTGAGGAACCGCTAGAACGTCATCACTAACCGTGCTCTTGGAATCGCCTGTCGGTTTCGCAGACGCACCGGTCAGCTTTGGGTCAAAAGTCAGTGAAACCGTCCGATGCTCCCCCGCCTCAAGGACCCCCAATCGAGAGTAGCATTTGGAATCATATACCTCAGCCACGAACGCGCACGGCGAGGCGTACGTTATCTCCAGCGCCCAAGGCTGACCCTCGCCCGAAAGGCCCTTGGGCACGGCAAACTCGAACGGCGCGTGACCGTACTGGCCGCCAAAATCACCGTACTCGCGATATGGTCCCATGGCGTCGCGCTTGGGCGCGCCCCAGTCCATGAAGCCCGGCGAGGCCATTACGTAACTGGGATAGTCCATCGAGTTGTCCATCGCGCTGCCGACGGCGATCTTGCCCACTTCCTCCCCGCCAGCCAGCAGCCGCAGGCCGTAAATGCGGGCCTTATCCGTCATCGGCGCACCGTTGGCGGGCAGGAGGTGCATGAGCACTTTGTCGTAGACGTCCTCCTGGCGGTCGAGCATGACGGCCTGCTTCTTGAGCACCTTCATGTCCCTGGCCCGCAGGCGGACCTCCTCCTCGCGACGCACGATGGCGGCGTATTCCTTGATCACGTCCAACGTGGGGCCCTGGCGCTGCACGCGCCCGCGGTCGATCCAGACGCACTGCGGGCACAGCCGCTGCAGCGAGGCCAGGTCATGGCTGACGAACAGCACCGTCGCCCCGCTGTCGTGCGTAAGCCGCTCCATTCGCTCGATACACTTGCCGGTAAAGTACGCATCGCCGGCACCGAGCACCTCATCGATGATCAGGATCTCTGGCTTGATCGCAGTGGCCGTCGAAAACGCCAGCCTCGCGTACATACCGGCGGAGTATGTGCGTACAGGCTGCTCGGCGAAATCCTCCAACTCGGCAAAGTCCAGGATCTCCGCCTCTTTCTGGCGGATGACATCCGAGGCCAGCCCCTGGTAGGACAACGACGCCCCAATGTTCTGCCTGGCCGTGAATTCCGGATGGAAACCCGTGCCCAGTTCCATCAGCGCCTGGATCCGCCCCCGAACCTCGACGCTGCCCTCGGTGGCCTTGAGGGTGCCGCAGATAAGCTTGAGCATCGTGCTCTTGCCCGCGCCGTTTCGCCCAATAATGCCAAGCCGCTGGCCCTTGACGATGTCCAGGTCCAGCCCGCGCAAGGCCCAGAACTCCTGCCACAGCTTCCGCCGCCATGGCACGGCAAAAGCCAGGCCCAGGGCGTCGAGCACCTTGTCGCCCGGCCGGTTGTAGAGCGTGTACATCTTGCCCAGGTTTCGCAGGCTTATGGCGTGATCAGACATTGTCGGCGAACACCCGTTTGAGGCGCGAGAAGAACCAGTACCCGATAAAGAACAGTCCCAACGAAACGGCCGCGTACACGCCAAGGAAGCGCCACGACGGCATCTCGCCGAGGATGATGATCTTTTGATAGCTGACGATAACGTAGTACAGCGGGTTGAATGCCAACAGCGGCTTGACGCCGGCGGGCACCATATCCACCGTGTATGCGATGGGGCTGACCATCATCAGCATGAGCACCACGACCGAAACGATATTTTGCAGGTCGCGGAGGAAGACGTTCAGGCTCGAAAGGATCCACAACAGGCCCATCGTCATCATCAGTTGCAGCACCCAGACCACCGGCAGCAGCACCACCGCGTGCGTGAGCTTATGCATTAGTCCCGCCGCCGCAATCAACATGACGAACCCGACGATCTGCAGCGGCTGGCTCATCAGTGCGGCCTTGACCGGCACGAGGTCGATGGGAAAGAGCGTATTCTTTATAAGGCTGGCGTTGCTGGTGACGCTGCCGACGCCCAGGCCCAGGGACTCAGAAAAGGCCAGGAAGGGGATCAGGCCGCAGAAAATGACGGCGACGTACTCTTTGGAGCTGAACTGGGGAAACCGGACCTGGAAGATATATAGGTAGACGGCGGCGTAGCAGCCCAGGAAGAGCAAGGGATAGATCAGCAGCCAGGCCAGACCAAGCACGCTGCCAGCGTACCGGGCACGGAGATCGCTGCGGGTGGTAGCCAGCAGCAAGGACCGGCCTCGCCAGAGCATCAGCAAAGGCTCGACAAAAAGCTTCATTAATAGATTCTCCGCAACGGTCTGGGCAATTCCGGTCATTGTACGGAAAACCGTGGGGATCGGCAAGAGATTGCCAAGACTCGGAGAGCGCGATTAACGGATTAAACGGATTTCGGGAATGGAATTAGATTAACGCTGAGGTAACTGAGGTAACTGAGGACAGAAGAAAGGAGCAGGGATTCTTTCGCATATTCTTTGCTGTTCCTCTGATACCTCTGATACCTCAGCGTTAAACTTCTGATTTGCGGCTACCGCCCCGCCGCTTCACTGTACACATCCAGCGTCAGGCGGGCGGTTTGTGTCCACGAGAAGCGGCGGGCCTGCGTCAGGCCTAGATCGACGTACCGCTGCCTGGTCGGCTGATCTTCCACCAGCGTCCGCAGCAGGCCGGCCAGTTCGGTGGCCGTTTCCGTTCGCGACCGCATTGCCGCCTGGCCGCAGGTGTCGTCGAGGGACGGAGTAGGCCCGCAGACAACCGGGCATCCGCAGGCCATCGCCTCCAGCACCGGCAGGCCTGCCCCCTCCCATTGGCTGGGGAACATCAGGCACACCGCCGCCCCGTACAGCGTCCGCAGTTCCAGGTCCGTCACATAGCCCAGGTGCCGTACAGCCGGGCTTGCCGGCAGTCCCTCTGGCGGGCCTACGTGCACGAGCGCCAGATCCGGGAAGGTCTGGCGGACCTGCTCCACGGCCGCCACCGCCAACGGCGCGTTCTTATGGGACTTGCAACTGCCCACCAGCAGGGCAAACCGCCCGAGGTCATGCTGGCGGCGGAATGTCTCAACGGCAGCCGGCTCGATGGGAGAAAACCTCTCTGAGACGCCCTGCGGAATAACCGCGATCTTGTCCGCCACGGCCGGGCAGGCGTCCAGCAGGTCGCGACGCGTCGCCTCGCTGATGCAGATGACACGCGCGGCATGCTTCACCGCTCGCTCCAGCACTCGATGGGCCATCCGCAGCTTCAGCCGAGAATGCCCCGCCGGAAAACGAAAGTGGATCAGGTCGTGCACCGTGACAACGTACGGCTCCGCCGGCCTAAAGTACGGCACGTTGTAGTGCGGGAAATGGCACAGGTCCGCCCGCCCCCCGCGACGCATTGCCGAGCCGCCAAGAAGCTGCTCCCGCAGCGAGTACATGCCGCCACCATACGGCAGCACGTCCGCGCCGTACGCCGCAGCCTCGTGGGGAGCTCCATACAGCCTGATCCCCATGTCGCGGTCCAGCAGACGCATGTGCAGCACCAACTCCTGCACATATCGGCCTATGCCAGTCACGCCCCACGCACGGGCGTCAATCTTTACGGTCAAGGATTCCATGACCGGCGATTGTACGGATTGAGACGCGGAGGGGACAGAGGGAATCAAGGTGGACAGCGTGTCGGGGTTGCTATAAGCGGCAAGTCCGAGGGTGCCACGGCTAAGCCCGCCGTTTGGGCGCGGCCGTGTTTCGCGGCAAGCCGCCCCCGCACGGCCGCGCGAGCAAACAACGCTCGCTTAGCCGTGGCACCCGGTGAAGTAGCCACGAACGTAACGTACAACATGAACTAGCCCTGGCGTGCCCTTCGCCGCATCGCCCAGCTCACTGCCGCTATGGCCCCCACAACTCCTGCCACGGTCAGCGGCTCGGGGACGGCCGAAGGTGCGCAAGGCTGCAATTCATGCATGTACACGTAGTCGCCGATCTTCTCGCCGTTTGCCACGCCCTGAACCGCATCGAACCGCCAGTGCACGCCCAGCAGGATGCGACTTTCGGCGTCCTCCGCTTCCATCTGCGAGAAGGTGTCATAGTAGCGAAGGTCCCCCGTGTAGCTGCGGTCGTCCGTGCCGACCTCCACCCCCGCGACGTCATTGCCGAAGTAGTCCTGCATGACTCGGCAAAAGCTGCCGGCGAAGGTCGCGTGACCAGAAGGATAGGCCGGGAACGGCGGCGTGCCTCCGTTGAACTGCAGTGCCAGCGGTGCCCAGTTAGGATCACCCATCGTGTCAGAGTTGCCGTCTGTATCGCCCAGGGGGATGCCCGTCGTAGGCCGCCAGAAGTCGTACTTGTACTTTGCGTTCCAGCACGAAACAGCACTGTCGGCCATGGACAGGTTCAGCAGGGCGAACAGGCGGGCGTTCTCCTTGAAGCTTAGCCCGCGGTCCCGCGAGACCTCCTGAGCGATCGCGTTGAGCTGGCCTGACGGCTTATACGTGCCGTTCAGATCGTTCGCCCAGAAGGAAGCAGTCTGCGTCTCGTAGGCCGTGCGGGTCGAGTTCACCAGCGCGCCTTTTTGTTTCACCTCGTTGTATGCCGCCGTGTATTCGGCACTGTTCATTGCCGGGGGCGGCGGCACGGGGAACTGATCCGGTTTCGTCAGCACCCATGGCGTTTGCTTGCCGAGGTTGGCCCCGACGGCTGCGGACATATCAGGCGGCGTGGGCTGCCATTGCCCCGGCTGCGTCCCACCGGGCCACGGACCGTTGAAGTCAGCCATTGCCCCCTGCCGCTTCGCCAGGAGATCGCTTGCGACCTGGCGGCCAAAGTCGATGCTCGCCGTCACATCCCCGCCCCCGCCGTATCGGGCGATGGACGTCTGCAAGGCGGCGTCGTATTGGCTCTTGTACTGGGGAAACAGCCCCACGAGGGACTCATACGCAGCCCCGGCGGCCGCCATCTGCGGCAGGCCGTTGGTCGGGGGCGTGTAGTACTTGGTGTACGGCTGATAGGTGCGATCGAAGGAGTTGGCGGCATCGAACATGGATGTGTGCACGATGGCGCCCGACCACGAAACGCTGCCAGGCGTGCCCCCTGCCTGCCGAATCGAATCCAGGTACACGTTGTTCCAGTCCAGCACGGCGTCCTGGGCGCTGGCCGCTGCACTAAATGCGCAAACCACCAGCGCCGCCACGATGCATTGCCTTGACATGAGATCCCCCCTTTTTCGATTTATTTTAGCGCTCATACGCACGTCTGGTTGCCCAAGATGTCATCGAGGAGGTCTGAATCTCACGTGGGGGCCCACCCGTCTGGCGTGTGGCGGGATTTACCGTTCTAAGA
>Ga0265339_10002438_pt1 | contig 13327 bp, 10 predicted proteins | sample 4CB219metaG_FD_202085 | JGI IMG/M metagenome (GOLD analysis project Ga0265339, IMG submission 202085) | Rhizosphere microbial communities from Carex aquatilis grown in University of Washington, Seatle, WA, United States - 4-CB2-19 metaG | ecosystem: Host-associated > Plants > Roots >...
CGGCTACACTCCAATTGCAAGTCGAATTATGCCCGCCACCCGGCGGGCGTAGTCATCAATGCCATAAGGGAGCCCGGAAATGCAAATCGCAGCACACCACGAAGGACCTCCCGAGACCCCGGCAACCCATGTGCGCAATTCACTGCAGTTTTAGGGCGTAACTCAATCATTCCATAGGCTATAGCAGTTTTTATTTTCGCGCACTCACGCGGCTACTTCCACTTGATATTGCACCCGATCGACGGGCGCTGGTCGGCGGATACCGGTTGGCCGGCGAGCACAGCATCGATGGCGGCGCGGAGATCCTCCCCGGTAACCGGCTTGCCGTTGCCCGGGCGGCTGGAGTCGAACTGCCCCCGATAAACCAGCTTCAGCCCCCCGTCAAACAGAAAGAAGTCCGGCGTGCAAGCAGCATGATAAGCGCGCGCCACAACCTGTGACTCGTCATAGAGATAGGGGAAGATGAAGCCGAGGGTTTGCGCCTGGCGCTTGAGGCCGGCGGGGCTGTCGTCAGGGTAGTTCGCGGCGTCGTTGCTGCTGATGGCCACGATGCTGAGCGGCTTGCCGGCGTAGTCATTGCCCAGCGCCGCCAGGCCCTTCTCCACGTGCTTGACGTACGGACAATGAGTGCAGATGAACATGACAAGCAGCGCTTTCTGGCCGCGCAGGTCATCGCGGCGGACGGTTTTGCCGCTCACAACGTCCGGCAGTGCAAAATCCGGGGCCTGCGTACCCAGTTCGAGCTGCATCGTCGATTCCGTGAGTGCCATGGTGTTATCTCCTGAATGTTGTGGAACCCAAAGGGATCTGTGAATCTAATCGTTTGCACTTCCCGCGACAAGAAAGGAAATGTAAACATCGGGGCGACAGGTTCGGAATGAATAGTGCTCGCTAAAAGACTTCTTGTTCAGCGGAAGGGTTATGCGAAGCTCAGTCAACTTTTTGAAGAGGGAGTAATCGATGTCCCCCGCCGGGTGACAGCTGTCGATCTCAAACCATGCGCGGTCGCCCGGCCTTAGCTGAATCTTTTCAAGCTTCAGGTCTTCCCGTCCATTTATGGCCGCCAAATGCCGAAAATAAATCTCGCGAACAATCCCTCCCTTTCGGTTCAACGCTACTACCGACGGGTATCCAAACAAAGTACAGGTCCGATGACCTTGATTTGTCAGATCGAAACCGAGGGAATCATGGCCCATGCCATCGCTGGTGCTCGTTAGATCAATCGCCAATTCGCTGGTTTGGCAAACAGGCAAGTTCTGGGAGCGTGAACAAAGGCTTACGCAGAGGACCCAGAGCGGAAGCGCAAATGTGAGGGAGCGAAACTTGATCTGCATCGGAAACGGTTCCTTCCGTTCTTTCTAAAACAGTCCCGGCTGGCGGCCGGGCATGGTCAAGCCAAAGTGTTCGTAGGCCAGGCGCGTGGCCACTCGGCCGCGCGGCGTACGGTCGAGAAATCCGATCTGGATTAAGAACGGCTCGTAGACCTCCTCGAGAGCATCTTCTTCCTCTGCCAGGGTAGCGGCCAGTGTGCCCAGGCCCACCGGACCGCCATCGTACTTCTGCATGATGGTGAGCAGGAGGCGGCGGTCGATCTCGTCGAAGCCGTGGGCGTCCACTTCGAGCATGGTGAGGGCGGCGTTGGCAGTGGCGCGGTCAATGGAGCCGGTGCCGCGCACCTGAGCGTAGTCGCGCACGCGGCGCAGCAGGCGATTGGCAATGCGCGGGGTACCGCGGGAGCGCAAGGCTATCTCTGAAGCGCCGTCATGATCGACGGGCACACCGAGCACCTCTGCAGAGCGCTCGACGATGAAGCGCAGCTCCTCTTCAGTGTAGAACTCGAGGCGCAGGAGGATGCCGAAGCGCGAGCGCAGGGGCGAGGAGAGCAGGCCGGGCCGGGTGGTGGCGCCGATGAAGGTGAAGGGCCTGATCTCCATGACGTGGGTGCGCGCGGCCGGGCCCTGGCCGATGATGATGTCGAGCTTGTAGTCCTCAAGCGCGGTATAGAGCTTTTCTTCGAGTACGGGTTGGAGGCGGTGAATCTCGTCGAGGAAGAGCACCTGGCGCTCGCGCAGGTTGGTAAGGATGGCTGTCAGGTCGCCCTGGATCTGGAGGGCCGGCCCGGAAGTTTGCTGGAAGCCCACGTCGAGCTCGTTGGCAATGATGGTGGCCAGGGTGGTTTTGCCCAGGCCTGGCGGGCCGAAGAGGAGTACGTGATCGAGTGCCTCGCCGCGGGATTTGGCGGCGGCAAGCGCAATCTCCAGCTGCTCCTTGGCTTTTTTCTGGCCGATGAACTCGCGCAGCCAGCGCGGCCGGAGTTTCAGCTCAAAGCCCTGTTCCTCATCCGCCCGGGAGGCGCTTACCAGCCGCTCTGGAGAGTTGTCGTTCCTGATGGCCATGCTGCATGCAAGTGTAGCGGGTGGCGGCGGAGGGGGAAAAGCGCGCGAATTGCGAAGAAGGGCGAAGGTCAGGGGCTGGCAGGGGCGGCAACGCGCGGTGTCACCGGGGCTGGGGGACCGTATACAGATGGATACACCCCGGTGCGAATGTGATGCGCAAGCTCTTGAAAAGGCCGGTATTTGGCCCAAGAATCAAGGTTGGTATCCGGCGTGCAAATCAGGTAACGGAGGGGGTCCGCCTGCAACGTGCAGAGTCAGGCGCCCCGGCTAAGGAGTCGCACGTGGTCGAACGCAAATGCCTTGTTTTGATGGTTGCTTCTCTGCTGGCAATACCGCTGGCCGGCTGCTTTTCGTCCCAGGTTGACGCCGTTGCGGTGTCGCCTACGTCCCAATCGGTTGCGGTGGGGCAAGCGGCCCAGTTCACGGCTACCGGAACCACCAGCCATGGGAACAATCACCCGGTGAGCACCACCGACGTGACCGACGTGGTTACGTGGAGTTCAAGCGCCCCATCGGTGGCCACGATTGACTCGACCGGGCTGGCCAAGGGTGTATCAGCGGGAAGCGCGACGATTACGGCGACCATGCCGGGCTTTACCGGCCAGATTTCCAGCTCCGCCACGTTGACGGTGACAGGGACGGGCGGGTCCGGCAATCCCGGGAACGCCGACATTACCACCATCACCATCATTCCCGGATCCCAGTCAGTGGCCTCTCCCAGCCAGACGAGCCAATTCATCGCCATCGGCTCCACGTCAGCGGGCGCTACGGCCAACCTGACGACCCAGGTTGTGTGGAGTTCCAGCAGCAACCAGATTGCCACGATTGACGCGAAGGGCCTGGCCACGGGCGTGAGCCAGGGCACCTCTACCATCACCGCGCTTTATACCAACGCCGACCTGAGCATCGCCACCGGCACGGCTACCTTCCAGGTGGTGGGCGGCACCACGGAATCGGTCACCGGGCTCACCATTTATCCGGGCAGCCAGTCGCTGACGCAGGCGCAGCAAACGCAGTTCTTTGTTGTGGGCACACAGGGAACGTCGGGACTGCAGATGGACGAGACCGCAGGCGTGGCGTGGACGTCGAGCGACACCAACGTGGCCACGATCGGCACCGCCGGAAAGGGCACGCCGGGCCTGGCTACGGCCGTGGGCGCGGGCGGAACCACCATTACCGCCACATTCACCAATGCGGACAAGAGCATAGTGGTGGCAACAGCGACACTTGCCGTGTCAATTGGAGCGGCGCAGGAACCGCTGATTTCAATCAACGTGGTGCCTTCCGGAATCACCGTTTCCAACAAGGGTATGACGGGGCAATATCTTGCCTTCGGCACCTACTCCACGAACCCCACGGTGCGCGACATTACAAACTCGGTGACGTGGATTTCGACTCTGCCGGAAGTTGCATCGATCAGCTCGTGCGGTTCGGGCCCAGGATCAAATTGCGGCTCCGGTACGTCAGGCGGTCCTTCCGGTGGAATGGCGGGCGAATTCGGCGGACTGGCAACCTCCCAGGGTTATACCGGGAACAGCGTGATCTACGCTCTGGATAACACCACCAACCCGGACGGCACGGTGGTGCTATCGGTTCCACAGACGTTTACCTGCTCTGATCCGAAGCTGCAGTTCTGCATTGACGTTGTTCCCACCCCACAATTCGGCACCGTCACGGTATTCATTGATGGCGAACAGACCGCGTCTTCCGGCGAGTATGTGACAGCTCCGACGGATACCGGGACCCCCGATCTGATCCACTGCGGCGTGCAATACCCCGGCGCCGGCGGACAGGTGTGCACGGGCACCTACGCGGTGGGTTCCCAGATTACGGTGACGGAGAATCTTCCGGCGGGGGACAAGCATTTCGGTGGCTGGTCAACCGGTTCGGGATGCATCGATCCAAAAACTGACCTGCCCCTCACGGCGGCTCAGTTATTGACATCGACAACATGCACTTTATCCACTGTGTCGATTGATCCAGTTACCGGAGTTGTGACCCGAGTCCCCGGCGTGGGGGGAAATCTCTCAGTGGGCGTGATCTTCTACTGAGACTCGGTGAAGTTGGAAATGATAAGCCGCCCTTCGGGGCGGCTTTCTTTTGCGCGCCGGCAAGGCCTTGCAGGCGCGGATCGGCGACCCGTAATGTCGAGCATCCTGCGGGGGGATGGGAAACCGCCGCGACAGCGAGACGAGGAGATCGGCGGTACGGATTACCTTACTCGTAAGCCAGGGCGTCAATGGGGTCTTTGCGGGCGGCCATCCAGGCGGGATAGAGCGCACCGAGGAGCGATCCTCCAAAGGCAATGGCTGAGCCCTGGGCGATCCAGATGCCGGTGATCTGGAACTGCAACGTGGTGAAATGCAGCATGCCGTAGCGGACGACGAACGTGCCGGCGATCCCCAGGAGGAGGCCGGCAAGGGCCAGCACCGCGGTTTCACGCAGGATGACGGTGACGATCATGGACTTGGAGGCGCCCATGGATTTGAGGATGCCGATTTCGCGGGTGCGCTCAAGCACGGCGGTGTACATGGTTTGAAAGATGACGAGGAAGCCGACGATGACGGCGATGCAGGTGACGGAGCGGAGGGCGATATTGAAGCCGGGCATCTTCTCCGGCGTCATTTCGCTGAGCCACTCCTGTATGGTTTGGACGGGGTAATCGGCAAGGCCGGGCGTGGAGTGAATTTCGTCGATGACGGCCTCATCGTTGGCCGGATCATCGACCTTGATGTAAAAGATGGAGGCTTGGGCCGGAGCGCCGATCAGCTGGTCCAAGGTTTCAATGGGGATGCGCTTGCGGCCGCCTTTGCCGCTCTCGACGATGGCGCAGATGTGGAAGTCAGTGTTGAGGATGTTGACGGTGTCGCCGAGGGCGTAGTTCTTGCCGGTGGCGGGATTCTTGTGGTTGGCGAAGACGTCGTCGACGATGACGTCATAAGTATTTTTGAACGGCGAGGCGCCGTTGGCCGGCTCACCGGAGATGTAGACAAAGGGCTTGAGGGCGTTATAGGTGGGGTAGTCGATGCCCCAGATGATCTCGATGTTGCCGGAGGTGACGAGCGAAGTGGCCGCGGGCGAAACGACGATGACGTGGGGCAGCTTACTTAGCGGACCGGCAAACTTGATGGGCATGGAGACGGCGCCGGCGCCGTTCATGTTGCTGGCATTGCTGCCGCGCATCATGAGGTCAGCGCCAATGCCGTTGGTGCGCGCCTTCTGGTCATTGAGCATGCCCATAAAGATGCCGACGATAGCCAGGATCATGATGACTTCAATGGCGACCGCGATCACGCTAATGAGGGAACGGAGCGGCCGGTGCACGAGATTGGCGAAGATGAGCTTGTTCATCCTGGTTTCAAGGGTAGCAGGCGGAGAGCAGGGACCAAGGGACATAGGGCTGAGGGACCAAGGGCCAGGGGACAAGGGACAGCCGAGCGCGGAATTGGGGGAAATGCTTGAAACACCGTTACTTTTCGGGCATTTCTCTTTGACCGGCGCTGGACTTCGGCTTATTGTTGGAGGGAAAATCCACAACAGGGTTCTGGAATCCCTGCAACGGGAAGCCGATGGGCAGCTTCGGAAAAGACCTGCGCATGGAGCGGGAGGCCCGCGACATCGCGCTGGAACACATCACGGCAGTAACAAAGATCAGCCGCCACCATCTTCTGGCGCTTGAAGAGGACGATTTCGACCAGCTTCCAGGCGGCATCCTGAGCAAGGGAATTGTGCGCGGCTACGCCACAGCCGTGGGCCTGGAGCCGCAGGACTGGACCGAACGCTTTATGAAGGAATACCAGGCCTCAGGGCAGGTGCTGGACGACGACCGCAACTGGATGGCGTTCGCCTCAAACGTGGGCAAGGCGCGCATGCAGCAGCGGGAGGCGCGGGAACTCCGCATCCGCTGGATTGGGGCGCTTATGCTGCTGCTTGCGGCGGCTGCGCTGGGCTTCCTGGCCATGCGCTATTACGGCATGCATGCGGGCTGGTGGCAGACGCTGCTGCCGTGGTCGCATGCCGGGGCTGCGGCGGTGCAATCTGCGCACGGGTGGGTGGCGGGCGTTGTCGGCTGAGCCGCGCGAGTTATCAGTTATCAGTTTTCAGTTGTCAGTGGTCGGTTTTCAGTTGTCAGCATTCTCCGAGCCTATTAGCCGCCCTGAGACTCGTTGATCCTTTCGAGTCTCTGCTTCTTCTGTTCCCTGTTCCCTGTTCACTGTTCCCTGCATTACTGCTTGTTTACATCAACGTAGTACTCGTCCAGGTCGACCTGAAAGTCGTCTTTCGATAGCGGCGACTGCATCGATTGCCACTTCGTGGTGGGATGAATGACCTGCCAGTGGCCGGGGATGCCGACTTTCACGGGCATGGCAAAATCGTCCTCGTCGGCGTCCCACTTATACATGACCACACCCGGCGCTTCACCTAAGAGTAACTCGAGGCGCGGGATGTGCGCGTGGCGCAGGTACTGGTTGAAGATGGGCGTCAGATTCATGCCGGTGTGCTGGTTGCAGTACGCCACGATGTCTTCCGTCATGATGTTCTGGTATTTGAAGTGCTGATAGAGGCCGTGGATGAGCGCGAACCATTTGGCGTCGTCGCCCACCACGCTGCGCAGCGTATTGAGCATGAGCGCGCCCTTGAAGTACTGGTCCTCAGTGGGGTCGGCGTTGACGCCGCGCTCGGCAACGATGGGCCGCATGTTTACCACCTTGGGCCGGTAGCCGCTGAGGTACTTGAGCGCGTCCGCCTTGCCCCTGCGGTATTCCACGTAGAGACTTTCGAGGTAAGTGGTCCAGCCTTCGTGGATCCACATATCGGAACTGTCGGCGGCAGTTATGCTGTTGCCGAACCATTCGTGGCCGCTTTCGTGGATGATGATGAAGTCGAAACGCGGGCTGATAGCGACGCCGGTCCAGTCATGGCCGAGATACCCGTTCTCAAAGAGGTTGCCGTAAGTTACGGCTGACTGGTGCTCCATGCCTGCGTAGGGCGCTTCAATCAGCTTGTAACCATCGCGGGCAAACGGGTACGGCCCGAAGTAATGCTGGTAGGCCTCGATCATTCCCCTTGCCTGCGCGAACTGTGGCTTCGATTTCTCCAGATCCTCAGGCAGCACATAGAAGTCAAGTGACAGATCGCCCAGCTTGTCGGAGTAATGCACGTAATCGCCTATGTTGAGCGAGACATCGTAGTTATTGATGGGATAACTGACGTGCCAGTCCCAGCGCGTGTAGCCATCGCCGAGGTCGGTTTTGCCGGCGAAGTGGCCGTTGGAGACGTCAGTGAGGCCGTCGGGCACGGCGACGCTGATGTCCATGCTCTCCACTTCGTCGCGCCACTGGTCCTTGTTGGGCCACCAGATGCTGGCGCCGGTTCCTTCGCAGGCGGTATTGATCCAGGTGTGGCCGGCCGCGTCTTTCTTGAAGGTGAATGCGCCGAAACGGCCGACCTCCGGCGGATGGCCGGAGTAGTAGAAGTCGATGGTGACGACTTCGCCGGTCTTCAATGTGCGCGGGAAGTCGACGAAGACCGCGCCCGTGTCGCGTTCAAACTTGAGCGGCGTGTTGCGCCAGAAGATCTTGTCGATGTCGAGCTTGTCAGTGAGGTCAAGCTGGATGCGCGTGCCGTCTTTGAGCATGCGGAAGCGGATGGTGTTCTTGCCGGCGATGGTCTTTTGCTCGGGGTCGACGCGGATGTCGAGGTGGTAGTAGAGCAGGTCATTGTTGGCGCGGAACGGACCGTAAGCGCCGCGCAGAAAGTCGTATCGAGTGGGCAGGGCGGCGCCGGCATCGTTGGGCCGCACGCGGGGGCGGGCTGGAGCGGCGGGCTTTGGCGGGGCGGCGGGGGTCTGGGATTGCTGGGCGGGAAGAGTTGCGGCAGGACAAAGCAAGCAAGAGACACAGAGACAGGGAAGCAGCGCTCGAAATCGCATGCCGACATACTACGCTGCCGAAAACCAGCCGCCGAGCCGGAGGCGCCTCATCCCTCTCTTTCCGTGGCCCTCTTCTCCCGTCTCCGGCGCCCGGCGTGTGATCCCGATCCTTGCCTTTCGCCTCCGCAGAGGCGAGTATGGAGGTTGGACGGGAGTGCGCCGGAGATTGCGAGGCCGGCGAATTCAAACCGGGAGTGAACGGGACCATGGACGAGCGGGAGTTTTTTAACGAGACCACGGAGCAGCGGACGCACGTTCTTACCTGCCCCAAATGCGGGCAGAGCGGGGAGTACAAGGTGACCTGGGTGGTCCGGCGCAAGCGGGCGCAACTGCCGCGGAATGCCGACGAGCGGGACCGCGCCAAGTTCGCCAAGGCGCAATCGTACATGGTGCGGCGCGACGACAAGCTGGGCTGCCAGAACGTCCGCTGCCGCAAGCCGTTTGAGATCACCGCCCTGCAGTCGCTGGCGTTTATCCAGGAGTGAGGCGGCGGATTCGGCGTCACCCACGAGCCATGAGGGGCGAAGCATGGACGACTGGCGCACGGCGGCCCGCATGTGATTGAATCGAGAGTGTAAGCGGCCACCACGCTTGGTCCCCGGCAGCCCCGCCCCAATCCCAACAGGAGATCGCAACGCATGCCCAATCCGCTGCTTCCCCCGGAAGAACGCAACCTGACGCCCAACCAGGTGGAGACTCTGGACAAGCGCCGTGAACTCGGCCACACCTTTCTGGTCATCGCCGGCCAGTTTGCCGTGATTGCCACCGTGCTGCTGCTCTGGGTGGGCCAGGACCTGTCCTACTCGCCCGGCTGGAAGCACCCCATGGCGTATTATTTCGCCCTTGCCTGTGCGCTGATCCTGGGCTTCGGGCTCACCGGGCTTGCGCTGCGCCGGGGAACGCCGCGGATCGACTGATTTCTAATCCGATTCCTCCTTCGCGCCGATGAATCCAGCGGGGTCTGAAGGACCCCCGTCGGTGCTTTTCCCATGCCGTGCCGGATCCGGCATGAAGGGCGCCGCCGGGCGATCTTTCAGCTTCCCGGGCGGGGGGAATGGGAGCTCCAGGGACCATAACGAAATTGGCACGTACCCTGTTGCTGGCGAGCTTGCTGTTTGCCGGCGGCCTGGTGGCGCAGGAATACCGATTCCAGTCCTTTGGAGTGGAGAAGGGGCTGACCAATCTGGAAGTGAGAAATCTCTTTCAGGACAGCCGCGGATTCCTCTGGGTCAGCACGCAGGAAGGGGTCTTCCGCTACGATGGAGACCGTTTCCAGGCCTTTGCTGAAGACGCCGGTTTGCCCATCTCCAGCGCGGTTGCGTTTGGCGAGTTGCCCGACGGCAGCCTGCTGGTGGGCGGAGGCATAGGACTCTACCGGTTTTCGGGGAGCCGATTCGATAAGGTACAGCTTCCGGGCGCCCAGAGCGTTGCCTGGCTGGGCGGCATCCGTTCCGATGGGCGCGGCCACACTTACCTTGCCGCCGACAACGGTCTGATTGCAGTTGCGCTCGACAGTGCGGGCAGAATGGTCTTTGATCGCGTGCCCAGCCCAGCCGGAATCTCGGGAAGTGGGTTCCGCAGCATCGTGGCGGATGGCGACACCATATGGTTCGGCTGTGGGGACCAGGTCTGCCGCCTGCGGGGGAGAAGTGTCCAGGTCTTCGGACAGACGGACGGTCTGAAGCCGACGCGATGGACGGTGATCGGCAGGGATGCAAGGGGCGATCTTTGGGTGCGCGGCAGGGGGTTGGGATTTGCCTCAATGGAACGCGGGGCGACGAAGTTTGAGGCGCGCGATACGCCTCTGCCGCAGACCGGGTTGAGCGGAGTTGCGACCGTCGATCGAGACGGCATGATGCTGTTTCCATCGACAGACGGCCTGGTGATCCGGCGCCGCGACGATTGGTGGAAGGTGGGCAGGGCTCAAGGGCTGCGCGGAGTTGCTTATTGTGTCCTTCAGGATCGCGAGGGCGCCATCTGGGTGGGTACGGCGGGCAAGGGCCTTGTGCGCTGGGCCGGCTACAAGCAGTGGGAGTCGTTCTCTTCCGATTCGGGACTGTCCAGCGACGTGGTGTACCAGATGCTGCCAGAGCCGGACGGCGGTGTGTGGGTGGGCACGGAAGCGGGATTGATGCACGGAAGCCGCTATGGCGATGGCTTTCGCTGGCAGAAGATTGCCGCCGTGGGCAGCGCGCCTGTTCACAGCATTGCTAGGGACGCGGACGGCGCTCTGTGGCTGGGAACGGAGATTCACGGAGTGGCGCGGTTCGATCCCCGCACGAACCGGGTGCAGTGGATCGGCCGCGACCAGGGCCTGGAGGGCATTTCCCCCTACACGCTCCTGATCGACCGGAAGCGCCGACTGTGGGCCGCGACCGATGCAGGTCTGTTTTTGGCGCAGCTTCCCTTTCGCCGGTTTCAGGCAGTTCCCGGCCTGCCGCGCGACCGTTTCTGGGCGCTGGGGGAAACGGACGATGGTGAGATCTGGGCCGGCGGGCAGGACGGTCTCTTCCAGCTGAATGGAGAAGCGTGGCAGCACTACACCACCCGTGACGGGCTGAAACAGGACGAGGTTCTGGCTCTGGGCGCGTCGCGTGACCTCTGGGTTGGGTATGCGGAAAGCGGCGAGATCGACCGGGTGCAGTTTGGCAACGGCAAACTCAACGTCACACCGGTAGCCAAACCGCAGGGCGGGGCCAGCCACCTCACCTACTTTCTCGGTTTTGATTCACACGGGCGGCTTTGGGCGGGGACCGAGCACGGCGTGGAAGTGCTCGAAGGCGGCGCGTGGCGGCTTTTCGACAAGAACGACGGTCTGGCGTGGGACGACTGCGACCTGAACGGCTTTGCCGTGGGGCAAAACGACAGTGTGTGGATCGGCACCAGCGGCGGCCTCTCGCTGTATTCGCCTGAGGCGCACGCGGCTCCTACTTACCCACTCTCCGTAGTCTTTACGCGCATTTCTTTGGGGGGAAAGGACGTCAGCTCTTCAGACCAGACAATAGCCGATTTCAAGTCCAACATGCTGGTTGCGCAGTATTCCAACTTGAACTTTGCGCATGGGAGTTCGCAATGGTTCCGCTACCGGCTGCTGCCCCTGTTTGGCGACTGGCGTGTAACCAACCGCACCGAACTTGAATTTGCAGGCATCCCACCGGGGGCATATCGGCTTGAAGTCCAGGTGCGCGATTTCTCAGGAAGCTGGAGTCCGCAACAGGCGGTCTTTGAATTCCAGATCCGCAGGCCGTGGTTCCGGTCGTACTGGTTCATGGGGATATGTGCGCTGGCGGCCCTTGTGCTCGGCGCGATTTTCCTACGCATCCGCATCCTGGTGCAGCGCCGCCGCGAGCAGGAACTGGTGAGCCTGGTGGAAAGCCGCACCACCGAGTTGAAACAGGCCAACGAGGAGCTGTATCGGCTCTCGACGACGGATGGCCTGACCGGCATTGCCAATCGGCGAACCTTCGACCAGGTGCTGCATCGCGAGTGGGCGCGGCTCCCCCGCAGCGCTGAGCCCCTGTCCATCCTGATGGTCGACGTGGACCACTTCAAGCTGCTTAACGACAGCGAGGGACACCAGCATGGCGACGCGTGCCTGGTGCAGCTCGCCGCTGTCATGCAATCGATCGTCCGGCGCGAGATCGACCTGGTTGTGCGCTATGGCGGAGAGGAATTTGCCGCGATTCTGCCGGCCACCGGCTCCGCCGAAGCGCTGGCCCTGGCCGAGCGGATGCGAGTGGCCATTGCCGGCCTGGGAATAAGCAATTCGCGTTCCCCCCTGCTCCCCGTCCTGACCGTCAGTATCGGCGTGGGCACCGCACAACAGGGCGGCGACTGCGACGCCTTCATGGCTGCCATTGACCGCGCTCTTTATGCCGCCAAGCGCGCCGGGCGCAACCGCGTGGTTTTCTTTGAGCCGCCGGAGCGTGATCTCGACGCTGAAATCATGTTCGAATACGGCGGCTCTGCTTCCTGAACCGTGCTCCGCATTGACTGGCAAGGCCCCGACCAATCCGGTCAGGGCCGGGTCGTCTGGGTGGCGGCTGGCGCCCGCCTGGGTATAGCCTGATAGCAACTATGTCTCTTTCCCCGCCCGTTATCCACGCCCAGGCACCGGCCGCCCGGCTCACTGACAGCCACGGGCGCGTGATCCATGACCTGCGCGTGTCAATCACCGACCGCTGCAATTACAAGTGCGTCTACTGCCGCACCGGGGAGCTTGGGGCCCAGTACCCGGAACTTGCCATAGAAGAATATCTGCGGCTGATCCGGCTGTTTGTGGATCTGGGCATCACCAAGGTTCGCCTGACCGGCGGAGAGCCGCTGCTGCGGCGCGGGCTCGCGGACCTGATCCGGGAGCTGGCGCGTCTGCGCACTTACGACGGCGGGCGGCTGGCCATCGCCATGACCACCAACGGCCACCTGCTGGAGGGGCTTGCCGGCCCGCTCAAGGAGGCCGGACTGGATCGCGTGACCGTGAGCATGGACGCCGTGGACGAGGCCATCTTCGAGCGCATCACCCGCGTTCCCGGAAGCTTCAAGACGGTGCTGCGCGGGGTGCGCGCGGCCAAGGCAGCCGGCCTTACGCCGCTCAAGATCAACTGCGTGCTGCTGCGCGGCTTTAATGACGACCAGGTTGAGGGCTTTGCCGAATTCGCCCGCCGCGAAGACGTGATCGTGCGCTTCATCGAGTTCATGCCGCTGGAGGAAGACCGGCTATGGACGCCGGAAATCGTGGTCCCGCTGCGCGAAATCGTGGAGCGCATTGGCCGCGTCCTGCCCCTGCGCGAGCTCGCTCCCAACGAAGCCAGCGAGACCGCCCGCCGCTACACGTTTGCTGACGGCAAGGGCGAAATCGGCATCATCGCCCCGGTTACGCAGGCCTTCTGCGGCGCGTGCAGCCGCGTCCGCCTTACCTCCGACGGCAAGATCCGCACCTGCCTGTTTTCGCAGATCGAACACGACCTGTATGGCCGCATGAGAGCCGGGGAGACAGACG